>ERZ1740070.461-NODE-461-length-28104-cov-4.494242_pt1 | contig 28104 bp, 30 predicted proteins | sample MGYA00581734_ERZ1740070 | MGnify/ENA primary metagenome ERZ1740070 (study PRJEB43018, sample SAMN04849744) | marine metagenome | isolation source: floating plastic debris | place: Pacific Ocean | collected 2008-09-01 | study: EMG produced TPA metagenomics assembly...
GCTTCTCGGTCATCCCGGAAGTCGGCAAGATGGTCACCGGCGATCGCGACTCCTATCAATACCTGGTCGAGAGCATCCGCCAATTCCCGAACCAGGCGGCGTTCAAGGCCGAGATTGAATCGGCGGGCTTCTCGAATGTCTCCATCACCAATTTCTCGGGCGGCATTGCCGCGTTGCATTTCGGCTGGGCGATCTGAGCCATGTTCAAAGCACTGGCGGATTATGGACGATTGCTGCGTGCCGGTACGGCACTGGCGCGGCATGATGTGATCCTGCCGGGTGAGTATCACAACCGCCTGCCCTTTCCCGCCAAACTGGCCGGCAAGACGCTACGCCTGTTCGGCGGCGGCGCCAAAGGACGACAAGGCGAACGGCTCGCCACCGCGCTGGAAAAGCTCGGCCCCGCTTATATCAAGCTCGGCCAGTTTCTGGCGACGCGGCCAGACGTGTTCGGGGTCGAGACGACGACCGATCTGTCCCGCCTGAAAGACAAGATCCCGCCTTTCCCGATGAAAGCCGCCCAAAAAGCACTGGCCGAGGAATTCGGCGCCGATGACGCTGAACGGTTCTTCCCCGACCTGTCAGATCCGATCGCAGCCGCGTCGCTGGCGCAGGTGCATCGCCTGCAAACCGAAGAGGGTGCCAAGGCTGTCAAAATTCTCCGCCCGAAAGTCGAGACTCTGATCGGCCGCGAATTGCGCGCCATGAAACGCGCCGCCCGCACCGTTGAACGCGTCAATGTCGAGAGCCGCCGGCTCGAGCCCGTCGCCTTCACCGACACCGTCGCGGCCTCGATGGAAAAAGAGCTCGACTTGCGCCTCGAAGCTGGTGGCGCCGATGAAATGCGCGAGCTGTCTTTCAAGGCCGGCTATTTTCACATCCCAGACGTCGACTGGGAACGGTCAGGCAAGCGTGTTCTCACGACGGACTGGGTCGAGGGCAAACCGCTCACCGATCCAGAAGCGCTGGACACGCCGGGCATTGATCGCGCCACGCTCGCCAATACTGTGACGCGCGGCTTTCTGGACCATGCTATCCATCATGGCGTGTTCCATGCGGACATGCATGAAGGCAATATGATCATCACCCCGGATGGTCGGCTGGCTCTGGTCGATTTCGGCATTATTGGCCGCATCGGTCTGAATGAGCGCCGCTTCCTGGCGGAAATCCTGTGGGGCTTTTTGCGCCGGGATTATCACCGCGTGGCTGAAGTCCATTTCGAGGCGGGTTATGTGCCCAAGGACAAGTCCGTCGGTGATTTCGCCCAGGCCCTGCGCAGCGTCGGCGAGCCGATCCATGGCAAGTCGGCGAGCGACGTCTCCATGGGGCGGCTGCTCTTACAACTGCTCGATTTCACCCATACGTTCGGCATGCATTTGCGCCCGGAACTGGTCTTGTTGCAAAAGACCATGGTGCAGGTGGAAGGCGTCGCCCGGGCGATTGACCCCGGCCATGATATCTGGGCCGCCGCCGAACCGATTGTCAAAGACTGGATCACCCAGAATCTGGGCCCGGCCGGCGCCGCCAAACTGGTCGCGCAGAATGTCAAAGACGTCGCGGACCGACTGAAGCGCCTGCCTGAGGTGATGGATCAATTCGAGGCGCAACTGAACAAGCCGGATCCTGAACCACTCCCCCGCGAACGGTTCGCGCCCTGGTGGGGCTGGATGGGCTTTTTCCTGGCCATCATCGGCGCGATTGTGATTGTGAGTTCGACTTAGACCGCGGCTCAGCCAGACTGCGTCGCATGGTCTGCAATCCAGTCACGGATGCGTTGTTTGCGCGGCGCTATGGCCACCGAGGTCGCCCCCGATACAATCTGAGTCAGAGGCACAGCGCGCAGATAGTCCCGAAAAGCCATCTCCGCCTGTCGAAACGCCGCCGCGATGTCGCAAGGGCCCGGACACTCGGCCGGTGAGGCACCACAGGGTCCATTGCGCCGGATTTCCGTGCAGCGAAAGCTCGGCTGGGTGCCTTCCAGGGCAGCCGTGATGTCCCAGAGCGAAATTTCGTCAGGCGTGCGCGCCAGTCGATACCCGCCCGCGACCCCGCGCTGTGTCTGAACCAGGCCAGCGCGGCTCAAGGCCTGCAGCTGCTTCGCGAGATAAGGCGCCGGCACGCCCAGATAGTCTGCCAGGGAGTCGCGCGACAGCGCCGCCCCATCGGGCAACAGCGCCAGCACGGCGCAGGCATGGGCCGCCCATTCAACGCCTTTTCCGATTTTCATCTGTTGGTCTCATCCATCGCCAAGTTGGGCCCGAATGTCTGCAACGCGCGCGGCATTCACGCCCGCATCTGAATGTCCCACCCGCGAAGCGGACCGCACATGGATGCCGGTCTCGGTCAGGCGGAACTCGACATCATCGACAAAGCCGAACGTGCTGGAAGTGAATTCGGCGGCGATATAGGTCGTATCCTGAACGGTCAGCTCACCTCCCATCTCGACCATCAGAGCAGGCAGGGCCGCCCAGGCAGAGACCGGCAAGGGCTCAACCTTTTTATCGTCCGCGGTGCCAGCTTCGCTCGAGACACAATTGGGCGAAGACGGACAGTCGGCCAGACTTCCTTCGACCAGGGCCGGCGCCGTACCGCCGCGGGATTGCATGCCCAGGAACGCGAATGCGCCAATCCCCAGAACGACCAGACCCAACACGGCGAAGGCGCCATACTTTAGAAACTTCATCTTCAAACTCCCTCTTGTTTTAATTCGGATATATATTATCCGTAATTGATGTCCAGTCAGAAAACCTGACCTGACACCGACGATGGTTCGATCAAAAGGGGAAAAGACTCATGCTGCAAGACGATCAATTACCCACACATTCCGCGATCAGCGCGTTAGGGCGCGTGCTGTTCACATCATTGTTCTTTCTGTCGGGCCTGACGCATTTCACCAACTTGCCATATTATATCGCCCTGATGCCGGACGCGATCCCGTTCCAGACCTTCTGGATCTATGTGTCGGGCGTGGTCGAACTGATCGGTGCCGCCATGATCCTGACCAATTGGCGGGCGCGCCTGGGGGGATGGCCGATCGTATTATTCATGGTCCCCGTGACGTTTGCCGTTCATGGCTATGAAATGCTGTTCGCAGACACTGAACCGATGCGCGCAGCCCAGCAGGCGCATTTTCTGAAAGGCCTAGCTTTGACCGGCGCGGCTCTATTGATCACGCAAACGGGCGTTGCGGCTCGTCGCGCTGCACAAACTGACTAGAGCGGATCAAGCCGTCGCGGGTTTTGGCAAAAACACCACAAATCGCGTGCCGGCCTCGCTCGTTTCGCCGAGTTCCAGATCGCCGCCCATCGCGCGCGCCAGATCACGCGACAGCGCCAGGCCGAGACCGGTCCCATCGCGCCGGGTGGACCCCGCAAAGGGCTTGAACAGGCTGGTCTGCGCCTGATCTGGCAGACCAGGACCTGTATCCAGTACGCTGAGCGCGGCGCCATCATAGCCAACGGATATCGTGCCCTGTCCGGACATGGCCTCAGCCGCATTACGGATCAGATTGGCGCAGATTCGATGCAAGTGGTCCGGGTCGACGTCTGCGATGATGTCGTCCAGCACTTCATTAGCAAAGGTCACATCGCCATGCGACGCCAGCGCTTCTTCCGCGGCTTCCGTCACGAGATCATGCAATCGAACCGACTTGATCTTGATGTCCGGCGTCGAGGAGCGGCCATATTTCAACGTATCACTGGCCAAGTTGATCGCGCGTTCAAGCGCTCGTTCGAGGCGCGGCAGGCTTTTCGCGACCCGGGGGTCTTCTGACCGCGACAAGCTGTCGGAGACCAGCTGCGCCGTCGCCAGCGAGTTGCGCAGGTCGTGATTGATCTTGGCCACCGCCTCGCCGAGCTGGGCCAGACGCTCCTGCTGACGAAACGCGTTCGACACGGCTTCTTCCATGTCTGAAAGCGCATTTTGCGCCCGGCCAATTTCATCGCCGCGAGGGGTCGGCGAAAGCCGGCGTTTCCAGCTGCCCGGCTCGTCCCGGATCTGTTCCACGGATTGGGTCACACGTCGGATCGGACGGACAACCGTAAGCACCAGCATCAGATAGATCAGCCCCCCCGTGACGATGGAAATCAGCAGAGACAGGCCAAGGATATTGAGGCCGAATTCTTCAAGATCGGCGCGCAGGCCTTTTTCATCGACCACGATTTCAATCACCCGCCCCGGCCGTGATCCAGCGGCGCGAATGATCAGATATCTGTCGCGTCGGGCAAAGAAAGTCACCATCGTGTCGGCGACTTCGGAGAAATCAGGTGTATCATCAAACAGGACGATTTTGCGCGTGCAGCAAATCTCCTGACCTGGATTGAGGATCATGTCGCGGCGCTCATCATATAGCTCAGCCACCGCCAGCACCATGGCGCTTTCCAGCAATTCCTGTTCAAGCTCTTCCGATACCATCCGGCTCGGCGCGGCTTCCAGAGACAAGGCAGCGAGACGCCCGGCTTCGATCTGGTCCTTCAGCCAATCATTGCGGAAATTGGTCGCGCTCGGAACGAAGATCAGCGCTTCAACCACAAGCACACTGGCAATCGCGATGATGAACAGTCTGAATGACAGACTGTCCCTCCATCGCAATTTGCGCTTGGGCGCGCTGGATCCTGAGGACTCACTCACCTCACGCGACGTAGCTTATGGGATGCGTTGCAGCAACCCGACAAGCGTTCGGGAGGCTTTGCCAAAAACAGTTGGCGTGAAGTGCGCACTCGCCGCCCGCTTCACGACTTCGGCGCGTGTCGGGTAAGGCGAGATGAAATTGGTCAGCGATTGGACACCGAGTTTGTTGGACATGCCATAGCCGACAATCTGGACAATATCGCCCGCACCGTCGCCCACAACCGACGCGCCGAGAATCTTACCCTTGCGGATCACCAGTTTGGCCTCGCCGAGGGTTTTGCCCTCTGCAATCGCCCGGTCATTCTCATGGAACGGGAAAGACGAGGTCGTGACGCTGTCGCCATATTGCTCGCGCGCTTCCGCTTCGGTGAGCCCGACCTGCGCCACTTCCGGGGCGACATAGGTCACGGACGGCAAAGGCAGATCGCTCGCCTTGCTGCCCTGTTTGAACAAAGCACGGCGGGTGAAGACAGAGGCGTGCCAGCCTGCCAGATGCGTGAACTGTCCTTGGCCAGCAATATCGCCCAGGGCCCAGACCCGCGGGTTTGAGACCGAACGCAGCTTGTCGCTGACCTGAATGCCGCTGCGATCGAAATCGACCTTGCCGGCTTCGAGTTCCAGCCCGTCCAGCATGGCGCGGCGTCCGACAGCCAGCAAAAGGTGGGTGCCCTGGACGATCTGCGTGCCATCTTCGCTTTCTGTGTCGACAGAAATGCTGCCCTCGGTGCCGGTAATCTTCACCGCTTTATGACCTTCAAGAATGGTGACGCCTTCTTCGCGGATCGCGTCGACGGCGATTGTGGCATGATCGGCATCGGCGCGCGCCATGGCGCGGCCCATTTCAATGACCGTCACGTCCGAACCAAGCCGATGAAAGGCTTGCGCCATTTCCATCCCGATCGGACCGCCGCCAAGAATGATCAAATGCTTAGGCTGATCCGGCAGTGAAAAGACCGTTTCGTTCGTGATATACGGTGTTTCACTCAAGCCCGGGATCGGCGGAATGAATGCCGTCGATCCAGTCGAAACAATGATCCGACGCGCCGTCGCTTCTGTCGTCGCCGAGACAATCGTCTTTGGATCGGCAAATTTTGCGTGCTCACGGATCACGGTGACGCCGAGGCCTTCGAACCGTTCCTGACTGTCGACGGGCGCGATCGTGTCGATGGCCTTACGGACATGCGCCTTGACCTGTTCCCAATCGACCGTGGGTTCTGAAACGCTGACGCCATATTTGGCGCTCTCGCGAGCGGTCTGAGCATATTTCGCCGTGGTCAGCAGCGCCTTGGAGGGCACACAGCCATAATTCAGGCAGTCACCGCCCATTTCGGCTTTCTCATAGAGAATGACATTCAGACCGAGCATTGCCGCACCAGCCGCCGCGGATAGCCCGCCAGATCCGCCGCCTATAACGATGAGATCGGCTTTGAGCTTGCGTTTAACGCCCGTTTCACTTGGAGCTGTTGTCATTGTTTTTGTCTCCATAAGCTCGGTTTCGGCCACCCGGGCCGCTGGTGTTGCAATTGTGTCAGACATTTAGGCCTCCACAGGATCGGCCTTGCGGCCGGTAATTTTCTGATAGGCGACGGGAATAAGCGAGACCACACCCAACGCTATAAAGGCGGGCAGGAAGTTCGCCGCGAGGCTGCCAATATCAACCTCTCCACCTTCCAGCAGAGTACCTTTAATGGCGGCGCCAATCCACGTATAAGCCAGCGTGCCCGGGATGATGCCAAAGAAGGTGGCGATAAGATAGTCGCGATACTTGGCGCCCAGAAGGCCCGGCGCGATGTTGACCACCGCGAACGGAAAGATCGGGATTAGACGCAGCGCAAACATGTAAGACAGCGCGTTCTCGTTAAACCCTTTTTCCATCTTCTCCAGAAACGGCCCGGCAATCTGGCGCAGCACGCTGCCAATCGATGTCTTGGCGGCAAAGAACAGGATCGACGCGCCAAGCGTTGCGCCGATGAGCGTCGCGGGTGTCCCAATGTACAAGCCGAACAGGAAGCCGCCGGCAATGGTCAGCACGCCGCCCGGAATAATAAAGGTCGTCGCTGCGGCATAGATGAGAATATAGAGCCCAAAGACCAGAAGCAGATTGTTCCGCACCAATTCATCCAGCCAGACCGCGTTTTCGGACAGACTTTCCAGGGTCAGATACTGGTGCCACCCCTGCGATACTGCCAGCGCCAGACCGGCAATGATAATATAAACAGGCCATAGCTTGATCCAGATCGGGCTTTGTTTCTTTTCCGCAGTATCCGTCATTGTTCTTTTCCTTCTTGCTGGCTCGGCGGGTTATGAGCCTTGTCGGTCTTCAGCGTCGTTCAGAGACCAATCATATTCGTGTTTTGTAATCCGGCGCTTGGCTTCGATCTTTGCAGCCAGGTCTGGTTCAGCATGTTCTAACAGATGATCAATGACACCGTCATTGCTGCCGCCAAAATCCTCACGGAACCATTTATAGATGGTCGAGACCTGCAAGGTGCCATTGCGGCGGACCGTAACACCTCGCGGGTCGTTGACAAAAGCGCGGGCGGCCCGATCGAGATCTTCATCCAGAGAGGCACCGAACCACGCATCGGTTTGCAGGTTCGGGCAGCTGAAAGCGGCGCAATTGACCGCATAATGCACCCGGGGATCATCCCATTCCACGCGCAGAATCTGGTGTTCAATATGATCGAGAGAGACTTCTTCGCCCTCCACCGTGGTGAAGACGCGTTTCCAGGGGCCGACAATATAGCCTGACCGGATCGATTTGGTCGGATACTTGCCAACAATGTATTGAACCGTCAGCGCATTATAGATGTTGGCATAGGCTGCGAACTGCTCATCGCCATCCAAAGTGTCGAAATCTAGATCCGCAAAGCTTTCCAAATAGGCATCCAGTTTGGCGCTGTCCTCGGCATTGGCCTGCAGACCGCCATAATCGAAACGGTTTACGCCGTCTTCTGACTCGACCACATAGGCACCGAGAATCTCGTCCCAGGGCTGGTGCAATGCAGTATCGTCTGCAGCGGCAGATCCAGCAGCAAGCGTCATCGTCATAGCTCCAGCGGCGATAAGTGTGCGTAGCATAATTTAGTCATCCCTTCGAAACTTTGTTCGAAGCCGATATATTTCGAGCATTCAAGAGATGCACGACACAGTCCGGTCGCGATCCATCACTGATCCGTGAGCGTCACTTGAGGTGCAAATCCTGCTCGAATTCCCTTGACCTGACAGGTTCGCGCACGTAATAGCCGCGCTTTCGAGATTAACACACCTGAGTTGAGGCGAGACGCCGATGAAACGTACATTCCAGCCCAGCCGCCTGAAGCGCGCCCGGACCCACGGTTTCCGTGCCCGTATGGCGACCAAGAATGGCCGCAAGGTTCTGGCCCGCCGCCGCGCGAAAGGCCGTAAGGAACTGTCTGCCTAAGGCAGTCATGCCGGGGGCTTCCCATGGCAAAAACTGATACATCCGAAACTGGGGTCGTTCGATTGAAGAACCGGCCCCAGTTTCTTTTTGTTCGCGGCGGAAAATCTGAGCGCCGAAAAAGCCTGGTCATCCAGGCACGTCAACGCAAGCATTCGACCCAGATTGGCGCCGGTTTCACGGCGACAAAAAAGATTGGAAATGCGGTAACGCGCAATCGCGCCAAGCGCCGTTTGCGCGAAGCTGCCCGGACACTTCTGCCTCTTCACGGTCTGGTAGGGACTGACTATGTATTTATCGCCCGCATGGACACTGCGACCATTGGCTGGCAGCGGCTGCTTGACGATATGGAAAGCGCGCTGATAAGCCACGCGCAGCAAATCACAGTGGGGCCAGGCCCAGCCTGACCCCACTTTCATATTAGGATAGACACCGCAAATGTTGCCCAATCAGCAAAACGGTATGGACCCGCAGGACCAGCGTAATTTCATCATCGCCATGGCGCTGATGATTGTGTTTGTGTTCGGGTATCAATTCTTCGTCCTCGAACCCCAGGCCAAACGCGCCAATGAAGCGCGCGAAGCTGCGATTGCCGAGACAGGCGGAGTCGAAACGCCGGTCGAGGTACCGGATGCGCCACTGGAAGACGTGGTGGTTTCGGTGGATGAAGCCCTGGTGGAATCGTCGCGTGTGACATTTAACGCGGCCCGCGTGGATGGATCGATCAATCTGACCGGCGCGGTGATCGACGATCTCAATCTGAAAGATCACTATAAGACAGTGGCGCGCGAGGAAGAGCTTCGCCTGCTCCGCCCCGAAAACACGCCAAATGGCTACACAGTCGGCTGGAACTGGTTCGAAGGCGGCGATTTGCTGGCTGGCAGCGATGATGTCTGGTCAACTGCTGAAAGCGAATTTGGCGGAGACAATGCGACCACGCTGACCCTCGAAAAGGACGGTGTCCGAATCGAACGGACGATCTCCGTCGACGAGAATTATCTGTTCACCTTCTCCGACCGGGTCACCAATCTGGGAGCCGAGACGCGCACATTATCTCCCGTCGGCCAGGTCAAACGCTATGGCGCCTGGAAGGAATTCCTCAACGAGACCGATCCCGGCTCAGCCCGCAAGACCGGGTTCGCTCATGTTGGCCTGATGGGCAGTTTCGACACCGCTTTGACCTGGCGCAATTACAATAATCTCTACAAGGGTCGTGGCATAAAGAAAGCCGATGATAGCGGCGTCCGCGTCGCTGAAACGGGCGGCTGGCTCGGTCTGACAGACCTCTACTGGATGGCGGCCCTCGTGCCCGAACAAGGCGAAGGGTTCCGCGCCCGCGTCCGCAACTCAGACAATCATCTCGAAGTTCTGGTCCAGGGCGCAGGCGTCGAATTGGCGCCCGGCGCGTCCGTGACAGTCGCCAATCAGGTCTTCGCCGGTGCCAAAGAATATGATGTCGTCAATGCCTATGCCGAGGCGGGGATTCCCCGCTTCCGGGACGCCATCGACTGGGGCAATATGCTCTATTACCTGACCAAAGGCCTGTTCTTCGTCCTCGACTGGCTGAAAGGCATTGTTGGCTCATTTGGCTGGGCGATTATCGGCCTGGTGGTCCTGGTCAAGCTGCCGCTCGTGCCGCTCTACAATCAAAGCTACAAATCCATGGCCAAGATGAAAAAGCTGGCCGAGCCGATGAAGGAAATCCAGGAACGGTTCAAAGCTGACCCCCAACGCCGTCAGCAGGAAGTGATGAAGCTGTACCAGCGCGAAAAGGCCAATCCGCTGGCGGGTTGTATTCCTATTCTGTTTACGATCCCGATCTTCATCGCGCTCTACAAGACGCTGTTCGTGACGATCGAGATGCGTCATACAGCCTTCTGGTTCATCAGCGACCTGTCTGCGCCTGACCCGACGGCCATCGGCAATCTGTTCGGGCTTTTGCCCTTTGCAGCCGCCGATATCAAAGCCATCCCGCTGCTTGGTTTCGTAATCGGCATCGGTATTCTGCCCATCCTGTACGGTGTCACCATGGCCGGCATTCAGGCCCTGTCACCCCCGCCGCCGGATCCGACCCAGCGGACCATCATGATGGCGTTGCCTTTTGTCTTCATGTTCGTATTTGGCGGCTTTGCCGCGGGTCTCGTGCTCTACTGGGTCTGGTCGAATATTCTCTCGCTCGGCCAGCAATATTTCATCATGCGGCGAAACGGGGTCGAGACCCAGCTCGACAAATTGATTAAGCGATTACTCGGGCGGGGCTCATCAACCCCGGCAGAATAAATGTCGACCTTCTCGGACGAAGCTATCGAAACCGGCCGCAAGCTCTGCGTCGGATCGGTGGAGTTTGTGCTCGGCGCGGCCAGTCTGGCACAGCTGCCGGACGGCAATCGTCCCGAGATCGCCTTTGCGGGCCGCTCTAACGTCGGCAAATCGTCGCTGATCAATGCGGTCCTCAATCGCAAGAATATGGCGCGCTCATCGGCCGAACCCGGCAAGACGCGCGAACTCAACTATTTCGATATTGGCGAAGGCACGTTCTGGCTCGTCGACCTGCCGGGCTTTGGCTATGCCAAGGTCTCCCGCGAGCAGCAGGCCAAATGGGTGCAGCTGACCAAACGCTATCTGCGCGGCCGCGCCAATCTGCGCCGGGTCTTTCTGCTGGTCGATAGTCGCCGTGGTCTGATGGACACGGATCTTGAGACCATGCGCATGCTCGACACGGCGGCGGTCAATTATCAAATTGTCCTGACCAAAGTCGACAAGATCAAAAAGTCCGCACTGGAAAAGGTCACGACCAAGATTGAAGCAGCCCTGAAGAAACACCCGGCGGCCCACCCGCTCCCACGTGCCACCTCAGCCGAAAAGGGCTATGGTGTTCCCGAAATCAGAGCTGAAATCGGACAATTGGTAGAGGGCTAGATGTCGATCAGAATTCAATCCGCCAATCTGGACACTCCGGAATTTGCGGCCATGATCGACACACATGCCGAGCTGATGCTGAGCCTGTCGCCGCCCGGCAGCTGCCACTTTCTCCCTATGGACGGCTTGCGCACGCCAGATGTCACGGTCTGGGAAATGCGCGATGGCGATGAACTGGTTGGCTGCGGCGCCTTGCAGGAATTGTCGCAAACGCATGGCGAGGTGAAATCCATGCACATGCTCAGCCGCCGCCGCGGCGCGGGCCTGGGGCGCAAAATGCTCGACCATATCCTCGCCGAGTCGCGCGCCCGCGGCTATACACGGCTCAGCCTTGAGACTGGCAGCATGGAGGGGTTCAAGCCTTCGCGCACGCTGTACCACTCTTGCGGGTTCGACATCTGCCCGCCCTTTAGCAGCTATGTCGAGGATCCGAACAGTGTCTTCATGTCTCTGGAATTGTCCGCACACGAATAAACCGTCGCACAAGCGACAAAAAAACGTCGCCTGCCTGTTACAGAGTGCGACTAGTCCGCCTCCAAAATGCCTTTCGAGCTTTGGAGCCTCCCATGAAACCTGTCCTTATGACCACAGTCTCTGTGGTCCTGTTCACCGCCCTGTCCATCCCTGCAATTGCGCAAGACGATGCCGAATCTGAGCTTCGTCAAAACACGATCACGGTCACCGTTCAGAAACGGGAACAGATCCTGCGCGATGTGCCTGTGGCTGTCAGCGCGGTGGATGCTGAGCGTCTGTCTGATCTTGGGCTCGCTGAGTTCGACCAGTTGGCGCGCTTTGTCCCGGGCTTCGAAGTGCAGGAGCAGAGCCCGAACAATCCTGGCTTTGTCATCCGCGGCATCACGTCCGATAGCGGTGAATCGAACATCGAACCGCGCATTGCTGTGTTCCAGGATGGCATCTCCATCTCGCGGTCGCGCGGCTCAGTCGTCGAGCTGTTTGATCTGGAACGTGTTGAAGTCGCCAACGGCCCGCAACCCACCCTGTTCGGGCGCGGCGCCCTGATTGGCGGCGTCAATGTCATTCAGGCCAAGCCGCAATTCGATTTTGGCGCCTCTGCGACCGCCGGGATCGGTAATTTCAACGAGGTGTTCGGCGAAGGCTATATCACGGGCCCGATCGCCGAGGATCAGCTGGCTTTCCGGCTGTCCGGTCGCGTGCGGCGGCGCGATGGTTATGTGGAGAGCCTCAATCCTGACGAAGAGGATTTTAACAGTCAGGACATGATCGCCTTGCGCGGTGGCCTGACCTTCACGCCGAACGAGGATCTGCGCGTCGACCTGATCGCCAATTATCAGGAAGACAATCCCAGCGGCACAAGCTTCAAGTCCGGCGCGTTCGAGCCCGCGCCCGGCGTTTCGACCGAGGCCTGGGACCCGGCTTTCCTCAACACGTTTGGTGGATTTCTCGAGGGTCGCGAACTGGGTTTGGAGCGCGATGTTTCCGGTCTCACCTTGCTGACCACGTATGACATTTCAGACGCGCTGCGCCTGACCTCGATCACTGGCTTTCGCGAGTTTGAAAGCAGCGAAGTGTTCGACCCGGACGGGTTTGACCTGCCGCTCTTCATTTTTGCAGAGAATGCGGATGGCGAGCAATTCAGCCAGGAATTGCGCCTCAATTTCGATGTGAATGAACGTCTGCGCGGCTTTGTCGGCGCCAGCTATTTTGACGAAACCGGCAGCCAGGAAGTGCCGCTCACCTATGATGAGCGCGCCGTTCAGGCTTTCCTGGGGGGACTCATCGTGCCGCCGACCGCACCGGATGTAGAGACGCTGCCCGACTTTAACCTGACCGTCTTTGCGCAGAATGGTACGATTGTTCCCCTCAAACCGATCCACAATGAGGTCTTCACCAATTACGGGGACACGAAAAGCTACGAAGTCTTTGGCGACGTGTCTTTCGACGTGACGGATCGGTTCGAGCTGACCGGCGGTCTGCGCTATACCAAGGATGAAAAGACCAGCGGACTGATCGTTGAATTCCCGGAAGGTCACAGCAATGTCACGTTTGCCGGCCTGTTCGTGCAGGATACAGGCGGACTGATCGAATCCAGTGATGAGTTCGATGCTCTGACCTGGCGCGTCGCCGCCAAATACGAGGTCAATGACACGGTCAACATCTACGCCAATGCTGCAAGCGGGCGCCGACCTGAAGTGATCACCGCCTCTGCCAGCAATCCAACGGCCGGGTTCACGACGCTGGATGCGGAAGTCGTCGATGCCTTCGAAGCGGGCGTCAAAAGCAGCCTGTTCGATAATCAACTCAATCTGAATGCTTCAGTTTTCTACTATGATTACAGCAACTTCCAGACCACAGAAGTGAATGATCAGGGCTTGCTCGAACCGATCAATGCGGGCGATGCGACCGCTGAAGGCGCCGAGATCGAACTCAGCTTTGAGCCCACCGATACGTTCGCCCTGACGGCGTCCTATGGCTATAACAAGGCCCGGTTTGACGATCAGGTCGGCGCCCCTTTCTCTGGCAACAAGCTGCGCCTGTCGCCAGACCAAACGGCGTCTATCGCTGCCAAACTTATTGTCGATACGCCGGTCGGTGCCTTGTCTCTGGTACCGAGCGCGACCTGGCAGTCCGAAGTCTTCTTTGACAATACGGAGCGCGATGCGATCTCCCAGGACGGCTATGCCCTGGTCAATTTCAATGCCCAGTTGGACCTGAACGATCACTGGTTTGTCAGCGCTTATGTGACCAACCTGTTGGATGAAGAATATCTGATTGATGCGGGGAATACGGGCGACGCGTTCGGCATTCCAACCTTCATTGCCGGCACACCACAATTCTTCGGGGCCCGCATTGGTGTGGTCTACTAGGACACAAAGGCAGCACCCCTAAACAAACACCCTCGCAGAAAGCGGGGGTGTTTTTCTTTGCCTGTGGCTCAAATCCGGTTAAGAGCCTGCGCCATGAATGATACGCCGCTACAACCTGCGCAACTGACCGCTGAGACCCTGTCCGAGTCGCTGCCTTATATTCAGCGCTATGCCGGGCGCACGATTGTGATCAAATATGGGGGTCACGCCATGGTGGATGAAGCGCTGTCGGAGGCCTTTGCGCGCGATGTCGTTCTGCTCAAGCATCTTGGCGCCAATCCGGTCATTGTACATGGCGGCGGGCCGCAAATCGCCAATCAGCTCGACCGGCTGGGCATTCAGACGGAGTTTCGCGACGGCCTGCGCGTGACCGATGACGCGACCATGGAAGCGGTCGAGATGGTGCTTTCAGGCCCAATCAATAAATCCATTGTCCGGGCGATTAACGCCGCGGGGGGCAAGGCGGTGGGCCTGTCCGGCTCGGATGGCGATCTGATGCGCGTGACCAAGGCCACCCGCACCCAGCGCGATGCCACCAGCGAAATCGAGAAAGTCGTCGATCTCGGCTATGTCGGCGAACCTGACAAAATTGACATCTCGGTCGTCAATGCGCTGATGGACAGCGATAGCGGCATCATCCCGGTCATCGCCCCGGTCGGTGTTGGCGAGGATGACCGGCGCTACAATGTCAATGCCGACACCGCTGCCGGGGCCGTGGCGGCGGCGCTTCAGGCCAAACGACTACTGCTTCTGACGGATGTTGCCGGTGTGCTCGACAAAGAGGGCACACTGATGCGCGAGATCCGCCGCGACCGGGTCGATGGCTTGATGCAGGATGGGACAATTACAGGCGGAATGATTCCGAAGCTTGAAACGGCCGCAAAAGCCGTCAACATGGGCGTTGGCGGGGCAGTCATCTTAGATGGGCGTGCAAAACACGCTTTGCTCATGGAGCTCTTTACCGAACATGGCGCAGGTACCTTTGTCTATTAAGTCCATCCTCGCAATTTTCGCGTTTGCGTTAACCTTGGCTTTACCCGCCAAAGCGACGGCGCAGGCCAATTCCGATGGCTGGGAGATTTGCAACGAGACCAGCTATATCATTGAAGCCTCGACCGGACGCTATGAAGGCCAGGGCGTTGTGGTTCAGGGGTGGACGCGGCTGCGGCCCGGGGCGTGTGAGCGCGTCATTGAAGGCACATTGCGACCCGGCATCCACTACCTGTTTGGTCGGTCTTCAACCGCCCACCGTGGCGGTCGCAAGGTCTGGGGCGGACAGACCCAGCTCTGCATCGATCCGACCGGCAGCTTTGCGGTCGAGAATATTCCCGATTGCGGCGTCATGGGCCTGGAAGCGCGGGAGTTTCGCCCGGTCCTGGTCGAAGACGCCAAACGCTGGCGCACCAGTTTCACTGAGACGGACAAGCGCACGTTGGAACAGGCCAGCGCCGCCGGGGTGCAGCGCCTGCTCGACAATGCCGGCGTCTATGCGGGGCGAATTGATGGCTATCTCGGTCGCAAGACGCGCGCCGCAATTGGTGATTTCCTGACCTCCAAAGGGCTCAACGCTGACACGACCGATGCTGACCTGATGGACATTCTCGAACAGACCGCCATTGACCGGGCCCGCAATGTTGGCCTGACCTTCTGCAATCGCACCAATAATCGCATTTGGAGCGCCATGGCGCGGCGACGCGGCGAAGGATGGGAAAGCCGGGGCTGGTGGCTGCTCGAAGCCGGCGGCTGCGCCCGGGTGATTGATGAACCCCTCCTGCAAGCCGGCCTGTTTGCTTATGCTGAGATGGAAGCCGGCGAAAACGAAATTCGGACCCTGACCCGCGGCAGCGACTCATTCTGTGTCTCAAAAGCAAAATTCGCCATTACCGGGCGCGAAGCGTGCGAGGAAACCGCCTATCGCACGGGCCTGTTTGTCGCCACGCCGGCGCCGGTTAATCGTAAGCTCGTGTTTGAATTCTTCGACCGTGATTTCGGGGAACCCGTCGATGGCAGCTGATAGCGAGCGGCCAGGGGTCGCTTTGAAGGACCGTCAGGCTTGGGTGTTCGACCTCGACAATACGCTTTACCCGGCCGAGTGCGATCTGTTCGCGCAAATTGACCAGCGCATGACTGATTTTGTCGCCCGTTTCCTGCGCCTGCCGCGCGAGGAAGCGCGGGCGACACAGAAACGCTATTATGCCGAACACGGCACGACGCTGAACGGTCTGATGTCGATGCATGGCATGGAACCTGATGAGTTTCTCGCACATGTACACGAGATTGATCTGTCGCCTTTGCCGAAAACACCGGACCTGGCAGACGCCATCGCGGCTCTGCCCGGACGCAAATTCGTCTACACGAATGGCTCGCGCGGCCATGCCAGACGGGTGACGGACTATATGGGTCTGGGGCAGGTCTTTGATGGCAGTTTCGCGATCGAGGACAGCGCCTTCATGCCGAAGCCCAATCAGGCCTCGTATGACGCTTTCATCGCGCAATTCGAGATTGATCCGAGCCTGGCGGTTTTCTTTGAAGATCTGGCCCGCAACCTGGCACCGGCCCAGGCCATGGGGTTTGCCACGGTGCTGGTACAATCAGACAAGGATTGGAGCCACGAGCCTGCGTCAGCGCGTCCTGCTGGAATTGGGGATGACCTGCCCCCACATATCGACTATGTCACCCGCGACCTGACGCAATTCATACGTTCGATCGTTCAATAAGATCTTCAGAAAGACGCCAAGACCATGCCTGATCGCTTAGCTGCACTGATTAATGCTGCCTGGGAAACTCGCGACGACCTTAACACCGAGACACAAGGCGAAATTCGCGAAGCCGTCGATGCCTCGCTATCCTTGCTGGACAGCGGCGAAGTCCGCGTCGCGCAACCGGATGACCAGGGCGGCTGGGCGGTCAATGAATGGCTGAAAAAAGCGGTGCTTCTCTCCTTCCGTCTCAATGCCAATGCGATCATGGATGGCGGCCCGGGTCATCGCGGCACCTGGTGGGACAAGGTGCCCAGCAAGTTTGAAGGCTGGGGTGCCGCCGAATTTGAAGCGGCAGGCTTCCGTGCTGTGCCGCCCGCAACCGTCCGTCGCGGTTCTCACATCGCACCTGGTGCGGTCCTAATGCCATCCTTTGTGAATATTGGCGCCTATGTCGATAGCGGGACCATGGTCGATACGTGGGCGACGGTCGGATCCTGCGCGCAGATCGGAAAGAATGTGCACATTTCCGGTGGCGCTGGAATTGGCGGCGTGCTGGAACCCTTGCAAGCCAGCCCAGTCATCATCGAGGATAATTGCTTTATCGGCGCCCGGGCGGAAGTCGCAGAAGGCGTAATTGTGCGTGAAGGCTCGGTCCTGGCCATGGGTGTGTTCCTGTCGCAATCGACCAAGATTGTCGATCGGCAATCCGGCGAAATCCGGTATGGCGAAGTGCCACCCTATTCAGTGGTTGTCCCCGGCAGTCTTCCGGGGCAGAATGGAGGTCCGGCGCTTGCTGCCGCGATCATAATCAAGACGGTGGACGAGCGGACTCGTTCGAAAACCGGCATCAACGAGCTATTGCGCGATTAACCACGCAAAGGTGACTTAATCGTCATCGGTATAAAGCTTGCAATGCCTTGTGCATTAAACGAATTATGAGGTGGGGGCTCGCCTTGTAGAAATTGCTCGTTATAATGAGCACTTAACCAACGGAGTTCTCCGTGACGATACAAATCGCAGGACGACATTTAGATGTTGGAGATGCGCTGAGAGAGCGCATTTCAGGAGGCCTGGAGGCCGCTGTTACCAAATATTTTGATCGAAGTTTCGAGGCCAGCGTGACGGTCGAAAAACGCGGTCATGAAGTGATCACCGACTGTAATGTCCACTTGCCATCGGGCATCGTCCTGCAATCCACTGGCGCCGCCAACGACCCCTATGCGTCGCTGGAAGATTCGCTGGAGAAAATGGAAAAACGGGTCCGGCGTTATCACCGCCGGTTGAAGGACCATCACAAACGCTCGCCTTTGCCGAGTGAGCCGGCCACGGCTTTCATTATCAAGGGCAGCGACGAGGAAACGCTTGAGGATAAGGGCGAAGCCCCGCTCATCGTTGCAGAATCTGCGTCAGACGTGAAAACCATGTCTGTTTCGGAAGCTGTTATGCAGCTTGAACTGTCAGACACCCCTGCCGTTTTGTTTCGAAATGTGAAACACAGCGGCCTCAATATGGTGTACCGGCGTGAGGACGGAAATATTGGCTGGGTCGATCCAGCTGGTCATTCCGCCGCCGATTAAGCCGATAGGTTAATTAGAATGGCAAATGATCTTTCTAGCCTCCTCGCGGAGGGTGTGGTTCTTGCTCCGCAAACGAGCGAGTCTCGCAAACAGGTTTTGAGCACGCTGGCCAAGGCGATTGGCGAAAAGCATGGCATTGATGGCCGCGACATTTTTGATGCGGTGATCGAACGGGAGAATCTCGGTTCGACCAGTGTCGGCGAAGGCGTCGCCATCCCGCATGCTCGTATCCCGGAATTAAAGGCACCGGTCGGCGCCTTTGTCCGACTGGTCGATGGGGTCGATTTTGATGCCATTGATGGCCGTCCGTGCGACCTGATCTTCATGCTTCTGGCACCGATTGCCGCAGGCGCGGATCATTTGCGCGCCCTGGCCCAGGTCAGCCGGGCCTTCCGCAATGCCGACTTGCGCGACAAGCTGCGCGCCGCAAGCGATGTTGACGCGATCCGGGACCTGGTCTGCCCACAAGCGGTTGAAGAAAGCGCCGCATAAACGCGGTCGAGCGCCGATAGCCTTACGCTAACTGGTTTGTGATTGGTCAGACGGACCAACACACATATATCTGACCCATCTTTTGGGAGAGATATTCATGAAAATCACTGGAAGTTTGATTGTGCTGGGATTGATGACCAGCCCAGCCGCCTATGCGCACGGTGCGCATATACCGCTGACACAACAGGCTCAACCGACCCCGATCACCACGACGGACCTGGGCGATGGCTTGTACATGTTACAGGGCCGTGGCGGCAATATTGGTGTCCTCGCCGGCGAAGACGGCGTGTTCGTCATCGACAGCCAATATGCTGATATGGCGCCGGGCATTCTGAATGCGATTGATGCAATTGCCGGGACCAAGCCGACCTATCTTGTCAACACGCACTGGCACGGCGATCATACTGGCGGCAATGCTATTCTGGGAGAGAATGGCGCCACCATTATTGCCCATCAAGGCGTCCGCGACCGGGTCACCGTCGACGTCACGCGGGACTTTTTCGGACAGGAGAATACAACGCCGGCCTCTCCGTCCGCCGCATGGCCGGTTATCACTTTCAATGATGAGATGACGCTATATCTGAACGGTCAAACCATTCGTCTGATCCATGCCCCGGATGCCCATACGGATGGCGACACATTCATCTATTTCGAAGAAGCCGATGTGCTGCACACAGGTGACCTGATGTTCAGCGGCATGTTCCCCTTCGTTGATGTCACCTCGGGTGGCACATTCTCCGGATTTGCCGCAGCATCGACCGCTATGGTCGAACTGGCCGGCGAAGAGACCCGCATCATTCCAGGTCACGGTCCGCTTTCCACCGAGGCCGATCTTGCCGCGATCCTGGACATGCTGAACGGCACTGTGACTGCTGTCCAGGTTGAAGTGGATGCTGGCAAGGATATTGAAGCCATTCTCGACGCCGCCCCGCTCACCCCATGGGTAGAGGACTGGGCCTGGGCCTTTATCAATGAAGCTAGATTTACCCAGCTGATACATGCGGATCTGACGCGGGACAGATAATAAGGTCTATTCCGGATTGTCCTCAGCCGGGCGGTTCTCGGTCAAACGTGGATCGCCCGCGGGAATGATCGCTTCTTCATCCAGCGCATTCCATTCCACTTCCAGCATAAACGCGCGCAGATCCGCGATCGACTGTGCGGCATGTTCTTCCTGCGGCAAGTGGCCAATATTGTCATAGATGATGACTTGCGAGCCAGTGATGGCATCGCCGAATTTCTGCGCACCCGAGACGGGCACCAGATTGTCTTCGCGGCCCCAGATCATCAAAGTCGGCACCGAAATCTGCGACACGGTTTCTGGCGTCGCCAGAACCCGATCCCCTGCCATAATCGCCAGCAAGGTGGCGCGATGGCCGGGCGCGCGAGACAGCGCAACGTAGCGTTCGACCAACTCATCAGTGACGAAAGCCGGATCCGCATAAGACGATTCCAGCCCGGAACGGGTGAGCGATGTCATATCCAGGTCTTTCAGAACCGCACGCGCAATTGGGTTGCTGAGCAAGGTGAAGATGAAGGGAGAATCGTCCCCTTCATCGGCTTCCTCCGGCCAACCCGAGGCAGCCACCAGCACCAGGCCATCCAGCGTTTCCGGATGTGCCAGCGCATATTGCCAGGCTGTGTTTCCGCCCATGGAATTGCCGGCTAGCGTAAATTGTTCGACACCCAGCTGCTGTGTGACCGCGTGTACCACTTCGACAAAACGGTCGATGTTCGCCGCACTCGGATCATCGGCGCGCGATAGACCGTGGCCCGGCAAGTCCAGTGTGATGATACGGTAATCCAGTTCCAGATCGGTCTTCCAGGCCTCCCAGGTGTGCAAGGACGCAGAGAAGCCGTGGACCAGCACAATGGCAGAGCGATCCTGTGGACCGGTATCGGTGAAATGAACCTTCAGTCCATCATCCAGTGTCATGAACTGGCTATCCGGGGTTGCATAGACCATTTCCAGCGTATCATAGGGAATGTCGGCGCGGCGCAAGGCGAGCCAGCCCGCGGCGAGGACAGCAACAATGGTCAGACCAACGGCGAGCGTTCTGCGTAACATCCGGGGACTCCACTAAATCAAGTGTCGTAAAACCGTCAAAAATTAACCCTGACAAAGGAAAGACTCACTCGCCGCAAACCGAACAGTCCGGGTTCGGACGAAGTTTCAAAATGCGGCTTTCGCTGGTGAGCCCGTCAACTATGAGCAATCGACCGATCAGTGGCTTTCCTGCATCGACGATTTGTTTAATTGTCTCGAGCGCCATGCGACTGCCAATCATCCCAGTCAGCGCCCCGACCACGCCGACATCTTCGCAGGCTTCCGCAGCCGGTGGAAGATCCGGCACAAAGCATTGATAGCAGGGCGCATCCGGCACCAGACCCGACGCATAGACAGACACCTGCCCGCTCCACCGGCTCGCCGCGCCCGCGACCATGGCCCGGCCGCTGCGATGGGCCAGGCGATTGAGAGCGAAGCGGGTTTCGAAATTGTCGGTGGCGTCGATCAAGATGCGTCCGGCGGGGGACGACTGTTCGGAAAACCGTTCCGCTTGCACGCGCACCGCAACATCTGGATTGAGCGCTGACAACCTGTCCGCCAGCGTCTCGACTTTCGACGCGCCGATATCAGCATCCGCAAACTGGATCTGGCGCTGCAGGTTGGAGCGGTCGACCGCATCATCATCCCATAGCTCGATGTCGCCGACACCCGCCGCGGCGAGATACAGGGCGCAAGGACCGCCAAGCGCGCCCGCCCCGATGATTGAGACGCTCGTATCGCGCAATTTCCGCACGCCCGGCCCCCCCACTTCCTTGAGCAGGATGTGGCGCTTGTGTCGTTCCAGCTGATCCGCCGAAAAAGCCATTCCCCGTCATACGCCCAGGAACAAATTGTGGCGAGCCCCAATGTTTTGCCCCGAGATCAGCACATTTCATCAAATGCCTGCCATAAGTTCTTACTAAAAGGTTAACGAATTAGTAGGGTTACAGATCGGGAGGCTGGCCATGAATGACCAAACGTCGAGCATGACGGGTGCGCTGAAAGAACAGGACATTGTCGACCTGACCAAGCGCCCAAGCGATGCGTTCAATCAGGTCGTCGTGCAGGCCGACTATACCACACGCGCCGCGCTCAGCTTCTATCGCTTCCGGCAATTGGGCGGTGATTATCACCTACCACGCAAACGCCAGCGCAAGACCGAGGTGAGCACAGATCGTGCACCTGACGGACAGAACCCGCGAAACGACAAGCTGAAACTGGGGCAAACCACAGGTCGCGGCGTCCATTACATTTCCAGCCACCCGAAAGTCCCAATGCTGCAAATGTCGATCATCGCCTTGATGATCATTTTTGAGAGCGCCGCGAATGCTTATTTCTTCGCCAAACAGAGCGAGTTTGGTCTCGCCGGCGGGATTTTCCAGGCGGCCGCCGTATCGCTCGCCAATGTCGCGACGGCTTTCTTTATCGTCGGCTATTGGGGCATGCGTCACATTTCGATGCCGATTGATTGGGACAATATTCTCAGCCGCCGCAATCTCTATGTCCTGATGGGCCTGATCGCCATTATTGTCGGTCTGTCTTTGGTCTTTTTGGTCAATCTGTCCGCCGCGCACTATCGCAACATTCTTGATATGCAGGCGCTAGGACAAGAGCTGCCCGCTGATTTGCCCACCACGGTGATTCCCCACTTCATTGTCGACCCTGCTGTCTGCGACAAGATATTGAGTTCGCCGCTGGGGGAGACGATTGGCAGTGCCGCCACCAATGCCATGTGCCGTCCGTTCGCGCTGCACTCGCTGGACGCGATGGTGCTGTTCGCCCTCGGCCTCGCCATTGCAGCCTTCGCAGCGTTCGAAGGTCGCCGGCTCGATTCCCCTTTCCCGGGCTTCAGCGATGCCGCCCGCGGCCTCGAACGTGCCCGCGTCGACTTGCAGGATGCGCTATATGATTTTGAAGACAGCTATGACGACATCAAGGACATGGTTCTAGAGGTGAAGCACGGCGAAGCCGGCATGGAGAACAAGGATCTGAACCCACAGGAGAAAATGGTCATCTATCGCACTATGCGCGACATGATGGCGCCGTACCAGGAGCTCCTGCGCACCACCGATGATGCCTTGTCAGATGAGTTCGGCCTTGAGCATAAGATTATTGATCAATTCAAAGCCAAAACGGGGCAGTAATGGCGCGGCGTCGGCGAACCAGACAGAAGAAGCAGCGCAATCAGGCCATCCTGAATTTCGTTCTGGCCGGCCTCGCCGTCGCAATTATCGGCTTCGCCTTCTTCGCCTTGCAGCCGGAGCCCTATGACGAGCTGACCCTGTGCGAAATCTCCGACGACCTGCCGCCGCACACGGCGGTGCTTATCGACAAGACCGATGAGTATAACGAACCGCAAGCCGGCCTGATCGCCGCCATTATTCGCCGCACGCGCGACCGGCTGGAAATTGGCGAACGCCTGACCCTGTTTGAACTGGACCAATATGGGCAATTCGATCCGCGCGGGGAATTCTCCTTGTGCAATCCCGGGCGCGGCGATCAGGTCAATGCGCTGTTCCGCAATCCCGAACAGATCGAGGAGCGGTTCAATGAGAAGTTCAACCGCCCGCTGGAAACCCTGCTGGAAGACCTGGTCGTACCGAAAGACGCGCCGAACAGCCCAGTCATGGAAGCGCTCGCCAGGCTGGGTCAGACCGCAGCCTTTTCCGCTCGCGCGCCCCGGCGCCGCATCGTAATCGTCTCCGACATGTTGCAGAATTCCGACGTATTCACCGCGTATGGCGGCGGCGGCGCCCTGCCCGAGGGGCTGCCGGAATCGCTGACCGTGGCAGACGCCACAATGCGCCGGTTTGGCGACAGTCTGAACGGGGTGGCACTGGAAATCCGGCTGATCCCGCGCCAGCGTTATGTCGACATGCAGCGCGGGGCGTTGAAGGCGTATTGGGATGAGGTGTTCCGCGAACTTGGCGTCTCGGTGACCTGGCGCGATCTCTAGCCCCGCTCAGTGACGCGGAAAATCGCCATCCCGTCATAGCCTTTCTCACCCACCGTCTGCATCGCGGTCATCTCGACATGGTCCAGCGTCGCGGCATAGGCGATCATCGCGCGCACGCCTTGGACACTATTCTCCTCGCTGTCTGCATCCAAAACAGCGCCGCCGCGCACAATATTGTCGGCCACAATCACCGTCCCCGGCCGCGACATTTGCAGGGCGCGTTCGAGATAATTGCGGTGATTGACCTTGTCGGCATCGATGAAGACGAAATCAAACACCGACCCCGCCACGATTTCAGCGTCAAGCACGTTCATGGCCGGTCCGACTCGCAAGTCGATCCGGTCGGCATATCCAGAGCCCTCGATATTGTCCTGCGCGACCTCGGCAGTGCGCGCATCGATTTCAGTGGTCAGCAAACGGCCCGTACGCGGCAAGGCACGGGCCATTGCGACAGCGGAATATCCGCCCAAACAGCCAATTTCCAAGACTGATTCGGCCCCCGACATCCGAATCAGCATGGCCAGAAATGCCGCCTGAAGCGGTGTGACCGCATGTGGGACGAGCCCATTTTTGGCGCTTGAAAGGGCAATTTTCTCAAGAACCGGGTCGTTCTTCAGAAAATTCTTCTCAAAATATGCATCTATATCAGCATAAATTTCGGTCTGCATGCGGGTTAAACTTCCTTAACAGTGCTGAGGCCTTGAGCCATCGCGCGATCGTGCTTACGACTTATTACAGAGTGTAGAGTTTCAAAATCCCAGGACACAATGCCCGCCACCCAATTGCGTCATATGACGCTCGCATGGTTAAGCCTAACAGGCATCGCGCAGGCGCAGCAAGGCGGCATTGCCTTGTCGACGGCGAATGACTCAGCCGGAGAGCTCTATGAACAGAGCCGCCAGGATGTCACCCTCCCGATTGCGACCGAAGAACGATTGACCGACGGGCCCGATGACGCTGTCACCATTCCTGTCGAAGATCTGGCAACGCCGATGCGCTGCATGACGGCCTGGTCCTATCTGGCCGGCCGGGTCATTCGCGACCCCGACGCCATGCGCGACCTGCATCCGGACTTTACCGAAGCCATGGCCAGCGCGCATTGGCAACACTGGCTGAAACTTGATCTGGAAGCCCATCAGGGCGCCATGAGCCCTGACTTTCATCAACGCCGCCTGACGGCGGAGCGGGCCTTTAGCCTGTCTCTGGCGGCTGAAGAAGAGGCTTATGCCTATCGCACGCTGGGCACCTGTTTCGTGCCGCCCGTTGAACGACTGGTTGCAGATCCAACGCTTCTGCTGCGCAATTTCATGGTCGAACATCAGGGCTTACCGGAGGAGTATACGGTGCGGGTGCTGCAACGACAGCTGCGCGCCTTCCCGGTATCGAAATCCATCGAAGAGACGCCCGACCTGCCCTGCGACACGGTGGCGATCAATTTGCGCGAGACAGCCCGCATCGATGTCATCTCAGAATGCTTTTCCCGGGGCGGTATTTTGGCGTCGCAAGCGCGCTCGGTTGTCGAGGATCTTGACGGTTTGTGTCGGGCGACCGCATCGGTTCAGTGCGAAAACATTCCCTAGGCTGACAAAGCTCGCTATGGCTGGGCAAATATGACTGATTTGCCCGCCCTCCCCGGAAACACCACGCCTGATACAATCTACGCCCAGCCCGCCGAATGGGTGGCTTCGGGCGCGGGCGCGCAAGGCAATCTGTTCCTGACGGGCCGGGCCGGCACCGGCAAGACCACCCTGCTCCGCAAGTTCATGGCGCATGCGGGCGAGACGGCCATTGTCCTCGCGCCAACAGGTGTCGCGGCGATGAATGCGGGGGGACAGACGCTGCATTCCTTCTTCAAATTTCCACCCCGCCTGATCGAGCCGCAAGACGTCAAGCGCTTGCGCACAGCGCGGTTGATGAAAGCGGCCGAGACCATCATCATTGATGAAATCTCTATGGTGCGCGCCGATATGCTGGACGCGATTGATCGCAGTCTGAAGCTCAATCGCGGCTCGAAGCGTCCGTTTGGCGGTGTCCGAATGATCCTGTCCGGTGACTTGCATCAATTGCCGCCCGTCGTCCGCGGCGACGAGGATCCGATCCTGAGAGAACGCTATGGGGGGCATTATTTCTTCAACGCCCCGGCCTTCAAGGAAGCCGAGTTCGCTCTGCTGGCGCTGAAACATGTGTTTCGTCAGGAAGATCCGCGCTTCCTCGCCTTGCTGGGCGCGATGCGGCAAGGGCGTCTGACGCCAGCCGATGATAGCGTGCTGCGCGGCCTGGTTTCTGATCGGGATGCGGTCGAGGCCAGTGAGACGCACATTGTCCTGACCCCGAACAATGCCAATGCTTATCGGATCAACCAAGCCCGCCTGGAGGATTTGCCCGGGCCGGAAAAAGTCTTTGAGGCCAAGGTCCAGGGCACATTCGAGGAGAAGTCCTATCCCACCGAAGCCGACCTCGAATTGAAGGAAGGCGCCCGGGTCATGTTGATCAAGAATGATTCCGAAGGGCGCTGGGTCAATGGATCGCTGGCCACTGTGGCGAGCTGGTCCGGACGCAATGTCATTGTCGCGCTGGACGGGCATGAATATGAAATCGAACCCGCGGCCTGGGAAAAGTATAAATACTCACTCGACCCGGAGACCAAGAAAGTCTCCCGCGAAGTGGTCGGAATATTCAAGCAATTGCCGATCCGGCTGGCCTATGCGGTGACCATTCACAAGGCCCAGGGGCTGACCCTGGACAAGGTCTATATCGATCTCGATCGCGGCATGTTTGCGCATGGTCAGGCCTATGTCGCCTTCTCCCGCGCCCGCGATCTGGACGGTCTGGAAATCTCCCGCGCGCTTCGCCCGCGCGATATGGTCATGGATCGCAACGCGTTTGCCTTCGGCAAGCTCGATCCGATTGAAGACAATGATGCCTATCTGCTGGCGAAATTCGCGAAAGAGGACGATGCGCTGCTCTAGCCCGCCGCGCGAGCCTCTCCGATCAGGAGGGCTTTCAGATCGCCGTTCACACGGAAGCTCATGATCAGAAGATATACGGTCAGGAACATCATGCCGCCAAACAGGGCCAGCGGCGTCAGAACCCAGCCGACCAGGCGATATTCATGCCGCCAGCCAACCCACAAGGCTGAAAGGATCAAGAATCCCAGAAAGTCGAGATTGAACTGACCCGGCCACGCCATGGCCGCCATATCATTGAGAAAGATCGGCACCAGATTGGCGCCATGATTGGCCATCACAATCCCGGTATAGACCGTCAGGACGAGCAGAAAAATCAACGCATAAAGCCGCAGCAAAGTCATGAAAGAGCCTCCTCATTTTGAGGAGACCCTATTGTAGCAGTCGCTACATATCAAGCGGTTTCTGGTTTCTTTCCGACGATGAACAAGACGGGACCATTGCCCGGTTGCCAGAAATGGACCGTCTTGAACCCGATCGATTCGATGTCGGCCTGCAGCCGTTTGACGTTGAATCGGAACACGTGCGGCCACTGCCCCAGGGCATGCATGACTGGAAACAGGGGTTCCATGAGACGGAACATCAGTTTCTCCCTCAAACACATGGTGCTCGAGACGAAATACCCGCCCGGCTTGAGCGCTTCATAGACTTGCGCCATGGCGTGCATGCGATCGTCCAGAAGGTGAAGGATGTTGAGGCCAAGCGCGACATCATACGTCTCCGGCGTCGCCTTGAACGTATCCATATCCGCGACCGAAAAATCGATATTCTCGATTCCCTCGGGCGCCAGTTTGGCGCGCGCGATTTCGATCATTCGTTCTGACACGTCGATCGCGTCGATATGTTTCACATAAGGGGCATGCAGGATCGCGGTCGATCCTGTACCGCAGCCAAACTCGAGCACGTTCGAGTCCGGCGTGAAATATTCCCGCGTCAGATCGAGCTTGATTTCATAGGCTTTCTGATTGGCAATCGGCTGCCGCGAATACTTGTCAGCCATCTTGTTCCACACTCTTGCTTTGTCCGCCATCGGGGTCTCCAAAATCAACAGACCTGATTTAACTATGCGTGGATCAGATATGAATTGCAGAAAAATCGAAGAGACCTATACAAAAAACCATGAACTGGCAGGCTATCTCCTTCGACTGGAATCAGGTCCGCGCCTTCCTCGCCACCGCCGAGGAAGGATCGCTCTCCGCTGCTGCAAGGGCACTCGGCCAGACCCAACCGACCTTGAGCCGCCAGGTCGCCGCGCTGGAGGAAGATCTGGGTGTCACCCTGTTCGAACGCGCCGGCCGGGCCATGGCGCTGACCACGGCGGGGATGGAATTGCTCGAACATGTGAAAGTCATGGCCGAGGCCGCCAACCGCATCTCTCTGTCAGCTTCTGGCCAGTCACAAGTGATTGAAGGCCGGGTCGTGATCACGGCAACCGAGAATGTGGCGTCCCAGCAATTGCCGTCTATTGTCCAGAAGATTCATGCCATCGCGCCGAATATCCAGATCGATATTCTGCCTTCGAACGAAGTGCAGGACCTGACGCGCCGTG
>ERZ1740070.463-NODE-463-length-27939-cov-6.135131_pt1 | contig 27939 bp, 32 predicted proteins | sample MGYA00581734_ERZ1740070 | MGnify/ENA primary metagenome ERZ1740070 (study PRJEB43018, sample SAMN04849744) | marine metagenome | isolation source: floating plastic debris | place: Pacific Ocean | collected 2008-09-01 | study: EMG produced TPA metagenomics assembly...
ACCCGCTCAAGGCGAAACTGACGTCGTTTGCGTGCAGCTCGTGCAGCTCGTTCTTTATCGGCATCGCAGGCGCGCTGCTGTTCGCGTTCTATTTGGGTGCGGTTGAAGTGGGCGAGGTCTACGGCATCAACAAGTCGTTCCTGGTGTTGTTCATGATTATCATCGGTGGGCTTGGGTCAATCTTTGGGGCGTTTGCGGGTGCGGCCTTTATGGTGCTGCTGCCTGTCGCGCTGAAGAACATTCTGGTGGGCGGTCTGGGTTGGGACACGGCGCTTGCCACGCATTTTGAGTTTGTGATCGTCGGTGCGCTTATCGTGCTGTTTCTGATCGCAGAGCCGCATGGGCTGGCGCAGCTTTGGAAGCTGGCCAAAGAAAAGCTGAGATTGTGGCCGTTCCCGCATTAAGCGGGCGGTCGTGAGAGATGGCGCGAGGCCCCGGATCAGGTCCGGGGCGGGCGCGCTGAAACAAGGATCGGGGTGCACCCCGACAGACATCAACCGGAGTTCCTTAGGGAGGAGACCACAATGAAAAAGAGACTTGCTTCAATGGCTGTGGCCGCTGTGATGGCGGCAAGCCCTGTTCTGGCGGATTTGGTATTTCCGTCGCTGAGCTATCGCACGGGCCCTTATGCGGCGGGCGGTATTCCGTTTGCGGATGGCTATGCAGATTACTATACGCTGCTGAATGAACGCGATGGCGGCATCGGTGGTGTGATGACCCGCGTGCTGGAATGCGAGACGGGGTATAACACCGAGAAGGGTGTGGAATGCTATGAGGCGACCAAGGGCGAAGGCTCGTTGGTGTATCAACCGCTGTCGACCGGGATTACGTATCAGCTGATCCCGAAAGTGGAGGCTGACGGCATCCCGCTTCACACGATGGGTTATGGGCGCACGTCTGCTGCGAACGGCAAGGTGTTCAACAACGTCTTTAACTATCCTGCGAACTACTGGGATGGCGCGTCGATTGCGATCAAGCATCTGCTTGAGGAAAACGGCGGTGATCTGAGCGGCAAGAAAATCTCGCTCGTCTATCACAACTCGGCCTATGGCAAAGAGCCGCTCCGCACGCTGGAAGAGCTGTCCGGCAAGCACGGCTATGAGCTGACCACGATTGCCGTCGACCACCCCGGGCAGGAGCAGAAATCGCAGTGGCTGCAAATCCGCCGCGAGCGTCCCGATTACGTGATTATGTGGGGCTGGGGCGTCATGAACCAGGTGGCAATCCAGGAAGCCGCCAACATCCGCTTCCCGATGGAGAATTTCATCGGCGTCTGGTGGTCTGGTTCGGAAAATGACGTGCTGCCTGCGGGTGACGGAGCCAATGGGTACAAGTCGCTTGCGATGCACAATGTCGGTTCGGATTTCCCGATTTACGATGATCTGAAGACCCATGTGCTGGATACGGGCAAGGCTGCCGGTGCGGGCGATCAGGTGGGCACCGTGCTTTACAATCGTGGGTTCTATGCGGCGATGCTGGCAGCGGAAGCTGTGAAGAAAGCGCAGGAAATTCATGGCGAGGCGGATATCACGCCTGCGATGATGCGCGATGGCATGGCTGCGTTGGAGATCACCGAAGCGCTGATGGAAGAGCTTGGGATGCCGAACTTTGGCCCCGCCTTCGCGGTGTCGTGCGAGAACCATGGCGGGTCTGGCCAAGGCAAGATCCAGCAGTGGGATGCCACGGCGAAGGAGTGGAATATCATTTCCGATTGGATCGACAGCGACAAGGACGTGATCCAGCCGCTTATCATGGCGGATTCAGAGGCGTTTGCCGCTGAGAACAACATCACGCCTGCTTGCGCAGACAGCTAAGATGATTGCCCCGGCCTGCTTGTGGGCGGGCCGGGGCATTTGGATATTTTCGCAAAGGTGAAAGCCCATGCTGGACGCTGGACAGACCGAAGAGACGCTTCTTGAGGTCAACAATATCGAGGTGATTTATAATCACGTCATCCTCGTATTGAAGGGCGTGAGTCTGAGTGTGCCCAAAGGCGGGATCACCGCGTTGCTGGGCGGCAACGGGGCGGGCAAGACGACGACGTTGAAAGCCATTTCGAACCTGCTGCATTCCGAGCGCGGTGAGGTCACCAAAGGCTCGATCGAGTATCGGGGCGCGCCGGTGCAAGACAGCTCTCCTTCGGAGTTGGTCAAGCGCGGTGTTATTCAGGTGATGGAAGGGCGGCATTGTTTTGAGCATCTGACGGTCGAGGAAAATCTGCTGACCGGCGCTTATACGCGGCGCGACGGGCGCGGGGCGGTCGATGCGGATCTGGAACTGGTTTACAACTATTTCCCCCGGCTGAAAGAGCGGCGGAAGTCCCAGGCGGGTTACACCTCGGGCGGTGAGCAGCAGATGTGCGCTATCGGGCGCGCCTTGATGAGCCGCCCTGAGACGATCCTGCTGGATGAGCCGTCAATGGGGTTGGCGCCGCAGCTGGTCGAAGAGATTTTCGGGATCGTGAAGAGCCTGAATGAGAACGAAGGCGTGAGCTTTTTGCTGGCCGAGCAGAACACCAATGTGGCGCTGCGGTTTGCGCATTATGGCTACATCCTGGAAAGCGGGCGGGTTGTGATGGACGGGCCGGCGGCAGAGCTACGTGAGAACCCGGATGTGAAGGAATTTTATCTGGGCATGAGCGATGAGGGGCGCAAATCGTTTCGCGATGTGCGGTCTTATCGCCGGCGCAAGCGGTGGTTGTCGTGAGCCATTACGACGCGCTTGAGACGCGGTCGGCAGAGGCGCGGGCGGCTGCACAGCTGGAGGCGTTGAACGGGTTGCTGGACGAGCCTTTGGGCGCGCTACGCGATCTTGCCTCTTTGCCGGTGTTCCGGAAGTCCGAGCTGAGCGAACGGCAGAAGGCCAAGCCGCCGTTTGGGGGGCTGGTTGTGCGGAACGCGAGCCATGTTTTCCAATCGCCGGGGCCGATTTATGAACCGGGGGGCAATAGCCAGGATTGGTGGCGCTTTGGGCGGTTCCTGCATGCGTTGGTCGTTGGATCTGACGATGTGGTGCAGAACTGCTTTGGCTATCATCTGACGCCTGCGGGGACGATGTTCGAGAATGCCGCTCATGCGGTCGGGGCGATGGTATTGCCTGCGGGGACGGGGCAAACCGCGCTGCAGGTGGAGGCAGCTGCGGCTGTGGGTGCAACGGTTTATGCAGGCACGCCGGATTATCTGAAGGTGATCCTTGAGAAGGCGGACGAAATGGGCGTTTCGCTTGGCATCACCAAGGCGGCTGTGTCCGGCGGCGCGCTGTTCCCGGCGCTGCGGGACTATTACACGGGCCGTGGGATCATTTGCCGGCAGTGCTATGCGACCGCGGATCTGGGCCATATCGCCTATGAGAGCGATGCGATGGAGGGGATGATCGTGGATGAACACGTTATCGTCGAAATTGTGACGCCGGGAACCGGAGACCCTGTGCCAGACGGCGAAGTGGGCGAGGTTTTGGTCACAGCGCTGAACCCGGATTATCCGCTGGTGCGATTTGCGACTGGCGATATGAGTGCGGTGATGGCGGGGCAAAGCCCTTGCGGGCGCACGAATATGCGGATCAAGGGTTGGATGGGGCGCGCCGATCAGACGACCAAGATCAAGGGCATGTTCGTGCGGCCCGAGCAGGTCGCAGCGTTGGTGAACGCCCATCCCGAGGTGACCCGCGCGCGGGTGATTGCCACGCGTGACGGCGATGCGGATGTGATGACCGTGCGCATTGAGAGCCCGGGTGGCGATTATGCGAAATCGGTTCAGGATGTGCTGAAGCTGAAAGGCACGGTCGAGGTTGTTGCACCGGACAGCCTTCCAAAGGACGGCGTTCTGATCGAGGATCAGCGGAGTTATGACTAAGGGTTGATTTTCCGATCCCTCCATATCATATTCTAAAAAACGAATGTGAATGGAAGCCTTAATGGAAACCGAGTTTACCCCTTTGATATCGCTTGCGGGCGGTGCGCTGATTGGGCTGGCCGCTGTGCTTTTGATGGCGGTGCTGGGCCGGATCATGGGGGCAACAGGCGTGCTGACAGGGGCCATCGTTCCATATACGCGCAGCGATTGGAGTTGGCGCGCAGCGGTGCTGGCGGGCATGGTATCGGCCCCTGTACTGGCGGCGTTGCTGATCGGGTTTCGGCCTGAGATTACGGTGCCGGTGACCCCGCTGATGCTGGTGGTCGGCGGGTTGATCGTTGGCGTTGGCGTGACGTTTGGGGCGGGCTGTACGTCTGGTCATGGGGTCTGTGGAAATGCGCGGCTGTCGCCCCGGTCGCTGGTGGCGACGGGTGTTTTCATGGTGGCCACGTTCGTGACCGTTTTCGTCGTTCGACATGTGGTGGGGGGCTAGGCGATGCGGTTGATCGCGGGCTATCTGATCGGCGTGATCTTCGGGATGGGCATTCTTATTTCGGGGATGGCAAATCCGGCGAAGGTGCTGAACTTCTTTGATATTTTCGGAGCCTGGGATCCGAGTTTGGCCTTCGTGATGGGGGGCGCTTTGGTCGTCACCTTTATCGGCTACCGTCTGGTTCTCAAACAACCCAGACCGCTGGTGGACAGCAAATTTCACCTGCCCAGCAAGAGCGATATCGACGCGCGGTTGATCGCGGGCTCGGCGACGTTTGGCGTTGGCTGGGGCATTGCGGGCTTCTGCCCGGGCGGCGCGCTTCCGGCTTTGGGAACGGGCAATACCTCGGTTATGATTTTCGTCGCAGCACTTGTTGTGGGTATCTGGATCGCGACATGGGCGCAGCGACACGTTCTGGTCGCGGCATAAGGGAGAGACGCAATGGATGATCCTATCAAGATGGACGTGACGCCCAAAGTGACGGGTTTCTTTGATGAGGCGACACATACGATTTCCTATGTCGTGCAGGACCCTGCCTCGAACGCGTGTGCCGTTGTCGATAGCGTCATGGATATCGACTATTACGCCGGGCGCATCACTTATGACCACGCAGATCAGATGATCGCGTTCATTCGCGAGAACGCGTTGGAGCTGGAATGGATCATCGAAACGCATGTCCATGCCGATCATCTGTCGGGGGCGCCCTATATTCAGCAGCATCTGGGCGGCAAGATCGGGATCGGAGAGAAGATCACGGTGGTGCAGGACGTCTTTGGCAAGGTCTTCAACGAAGGGACCGCGTTTCAGCGCGACGGATCGCAATTCGATGCGTTGTTTCGCGATGGCGACACGTATCGTGTTGGCGAGATGGAGGTGTTTGTGATGGCCACCCCCGGCCACACGCCCGCGTGTATGGTGCATGTGATGGGTGATGCCGCGGTTGTTGGGGACACGCTGTTCATGCCTGATGGTGGCTCGGCCCGGTGCGATTTTCCGGGGGGGTCGGCAGAAGAGCTATACGACTCGATCCAGAAGATCCTGCAACTGCCTGACGCGATGCGGCTTTTCATGTGCCATGATTACGGCCCCAACGGACGCAATATCGCGTGGGAGACGACGGTGGGCGATGAGAAGGCGCACAACATTCACGTGGGCGGCGGCAAGACGAAAGAAGACTTTGTCAAATTCCGCACCGAACGGGATGCGCAGCTGAGCATGCCCAAGCTGATTATCCCGTCCTTGCAGGTGAATATGCGGGCCGGTGAGGTGCCGACCGATGAGGACGGCAACCCGGTGCTTAAAGTGCCGGTGAACGGCCTTTAGTTAACGCAGCTTGCGATCGACGTTGCCATCGCCTTGAGAAGGTTGGGATAAAAACCCGGGCCTTGTTCAATTGTGGCGCCCAGCGGGTCGATTGAGACGGTTTTGGCGTCGGTCCCTTCCAGCACCGTGTCGATCATCTGGGTGTTGAACTGGGGTTCGGACAAGGCGCAGGCCACGCCCCGCTCTTCGATCTCTTCGCGCAGCTCGACGATACGGGCCGGGCTGGGATCTGCGGCGTCACCTTGACGGATCGCGCCCAGTGGGCTGAGGTCAAATTGCGCTTCGAAATACTGGTAGGCATCGTGAAAGACGACGTAGCTGGCGCCTTGCGCAGAGCCGAGCATGTCAGTCACTTCAGCCTGTGCAGCCGTGATTTCGGCGCGTGCGGCTTCTGCATTTGCAGCGTAGGCCGCCGCATTGTCCGGGTCGATTTCAGACAGGGTTGCGGCAATTGTATCGGTCCAGATCAGCGCGTTTGCAGGGTCGAGCCATGCGTGCGGGTCAACACCATCATGGGCGTGGTCATGCCCTTCATGGCCTGCATGTTCTTCATGATCGTGACCTGCGTGCTCTTCTTCTTTGGCATGGTCGTGACCTGCGTGCTCTTCTTCCTTGGCATGGTCGTGCCCGGCGTGATCTTCTTCCTTGGCGTGGTCATGCCCGTGGTCGTGACCGGCATGTTCGTCCTTGGCCTCGTCGTGCTCGTCGTGATCGTGGCCCTCATGGCCATGGTCGTCATGTGCTTCTTCGCCATGATCGTCATGCTCGCCGTGCTGCTCGAACGTGACCGTTTCGCGGAAATCGTGAAGCGTGAGCCCTTCGACCTCGAGCAGTTCCAGTTTGGTGGCATCTGTTCCAAGCGCGTCCAGCGGCCCTTCGAGCCATGGCGTCAGAGACTCGCCAATCCAGATGACAAGATCCGCCTCATCCAGCGCTTGCGCCTCAGAGGGGCGCAGCGAATGACCATGCGGTGACGCATTGGCGGGCACGATCAGATCAGGTGTGCCAACACCCTCCATGACGCGTGCGGTCAGGGCGTGAACGGGCAAGATATCGGTGGCCACACGCGGGGCTTCTGCGTGGGCGGTGAGCGGGGCCAGAACAAGAATCAGCGGTGCAATATTTTTCATGGGACGCGTTATGTTATACTATAACATTCCCTGCAAGTCCGAATGCTCACGCCTGCGTGCAGCAGGTGGATTTTTGGACCTAAGCGCCCCACATTATACTCAACGCAAAACATGAAAGGAGTGCGCATGGCACAGGAACGCGCTGTTTTGGCTGGAGGTTGTTTTTGGGGCATGCAGGATCTGATCCGCAAGCTGCCGGGGGTCACCGCGACCCGCGTCGGATATACGGGCGGGGACGTGCCGAACGCGACCTATCGTAACCACGGCACCCATGCTGAGGGGATCGAAATTCTGTTCGACCCAGAGGTGATTTCATATCGGCGTCTGCTGGAGTTCTTCTTCCAGATCCACGATCCGACGACGCTGAACCGTCAGGGCAATGACCGGGGCATGTCGTACCGGTCGGCGATCTATTATGTCGACGAGGATCAGAAAGCAGAGGCGTTGAACACTATTGCCGATGTCGAGGCGTCGGGGCTTTGGCCTGGTAAGGTCGTGACCGAGGTGGACCCGGTTGGGCCCTTTTGGGACGCAGAGCCCGAGCATCAGGATTATCTGGAGCGCATCCCGCACGGCTATACCTGTCACTTCATCCGCCCCGATTGGGTTCTGCCCCGGCGGGACGCTGCGGAATAGTGCAGCGGATCGGCCTTGGCGGCGGGTGCCATTGGTGCACCGAAGCGGTGTTTCAGGCGCTTGCCGGGGTCAGGTCAGTCGCGCAAGGGTTTATTGCGAGCGTTCCGCCTGATGATGGTTTCTCAGAAGCTGTCGATGTGACGTTTGATCCGGAGGCGCTTGCGTTGGAGGCGCTTTTGGAGGTTCATCTGCGGACCCATGCGAGCACCTCAAACCACAAGATGCGCGGGAAGTATCGCAGCGCGGTTTATGTGCATGACGCAGCGCAGGCCCGGGCGGTTGGCAGGGCTTTGATCCGTCTGCAGCAGGCTTTTGACGCGCCGCTTGTCACGCGGGTTTTGCCATTTGAGGCGTTCAAAGCGTCGGATGAGCGGTTCCAGAACTATGCGGCGCGCAACGGGGATGGGCCGTTTTGTGAGCGATATATTGATCCAAAGCTGGACATCCTGCGCAAGGAATATGGTGCCTTGCTGCGTGAGCCCAATAGGGAAAACGTGTAGAATATCCCGCAGGTTCCCAAAAAAATTGTTTATTTAAAATGGTTTAATCTATTTAAATGAAGGTAGTTTTTCGGAACCATATTTCACCTTCCAAGGTTGGCCCGACATATCGCTGCTTGCGCAGCTCAACTGGAGGACCATCAAGATGAAACATTTCATGACAACAACCGCTGCTGCTTTGGTACTGAGCACCGCCGCTTATGCGGATGAAAACATGGCGACATTCCAAGATACGGAATTTGACGCCGAGACGCACCTGAACGCGTCTGAGTTCATCGGCATGCGTGTCTATGCGTCCGAAGCGCAGATCGAAGGCACCGTTGCTGAAGGCGGTGAGACCGAATGGGACGATATCGGCGAGATCAATGAGCTGGTCTTGAACCGTGACGGTCAGGTACAGAATGTGATCGTTGGCGTCGGTGGGTTCCTGGGCATGGGCGAGAAAGACGTCGCGATGGCGATGGACCAGATCAAGTTCATCCCCGAGGAAGGCGACTCGGGTGAGTTCTTTCTGGTCGTGAATGCCAACGCTGCTGGCGTGGAAGAAGCTCCGGCGTATGAGCGCGTGTCTATGACAGGCGGCTGGAGCGACAACGCCGAGGCAAACGAAATGGAAACCGATGCCGAGATGGCTGCGACCGATGCCGAGCGCGAGATGCTTGAGACCCCGTCGGTTGAGCGGGACGGCTACACCACCGTTGAAGTGAACGACCTGAGCGCCGAAGACCTGACCGGTGCGCGCGTCTACGGTTCGAACGATGAAGATGTTGGCGAAATCGGTGAGTTGCTTCTGACCGATGACGGCAAGATGGACCGCGCGGTGATCGACGTGGGCGGGTTCCTTGGTTTGGGCGAAAAGGCCGTCGCTGTGACTTTTGAGGAACTGCAGATCAAGCGCAGTGACGATGGTGCGGTGCGGGTCTATATCGACAGCACGCAAGAGCGTCTGGAGCAGCAACCGACCTATGAAGGCTAAGCCCGGCTCAGAGTGATTGAGAAAGAAGGCCGTTCCGCTTGGGGCGGCCTTTTTCTTGGATTAAACGATGTCGTGACCCTGCGCGATCAACGCATCATGAACAGCTTTGATATGCGCCGGGCTGATCTCGCAGCAGCCGCCGATGATCGTGGCGCCTTGTGATGCCCATTTCGATGCGAATTTCGCGTAGTCTTCGGGCCCCAGATCCTGCCGTTTGGTTAGCGCATCGACGGTAGGGGCATCGGTCAGGAAGCCTTCGGCAATCTTGGTGAACCCGTTGGCATACCCTCCGAAGGGTAGAGCGCCGGTTGCGAAAATTTCCATCGCATCGGCCATCACTTCGGGAGCAGAGCAATTGGCTATGATCGCGTCTGCTCCGGTTTGAGCGACCGCCAATGCCTCGGCAAGGGGTTCGCCGGACCGCAGTTTGGTGCCGTCCTGATCGTCCAATGTGAAGGCCAGCCAGACGGGTGTGTCGATGTCCTGCGTTGCGGCGATCGCAGCGCGCCCTGCTTCAAGCGAGGGCACGGTTTCAAACCCGATGACGTCGACATGCGGTGCCAAGGCTTGAGCCAGCTCGGTGTAAAGCGGCGCTGCTTGTGCGATGGGCGGGTGCAAATCGGCACGGTAGCTGGCGATCAGCGGCCCGATTGAGCCAAGGATACGCGCGCCCGGTTTGGTTGCGCGGGCTGCCTTGGCTTCGGACAAGGCGCATGCAATCAGATCGGGCAAGGGCGTTGTCAGCCCTGCTTTTTCAAGACGGTCGTGGTGCAGCGCATAGGTGTTGGTTGCGATTACGGTCGCACCGGCGGCGTAAAAGTCGCGGTGAATTTCCTCAACCAGACCGGGGTGATCGATCATCACTTGCGTCGACCATAGCGGAGTTGGCTTGTCGCCCGAGCGGTGGACCAGTTCCTGGCCCAGGCCGCCGTCAAGAAGTGTAATGTCTGCCATGCCACATGCCCTGTTTTTTGTCGCGGCACTTATGCATAGGTGGCCTAATCAGGAAAACCTTTCCTGTGCGGCTTGCTGCGACATTCCCAGCGCTGTGCCAATAATAGCCCACCCGATGTCGCGTTTACGCAATTCATTGATCTGACGCTGCAGTCTGTCGCGTGACCGGTCCACCAATGTGCAGGTCGTTGCGGCCCGGCTGAGCAGAAGATCAAGCTCTGCCTCGGGGTATTGAGGGAGGGGGTTAGAGACGTCGTCAATCGCGTCTTGAGTTTCCACGACGCGTATACCGACGCGCACGCAATCGCTACAGATGTTTACATCAGGGCCTGCCAGAAGATGGGCCACCTGGGACGCGTTCAGGCCACAAAAAGAACATTTCAGCATATGTTTCTCCTCTTCAGATCAATGAGGTACGGAGCCGGACAGTAGATTAATCACACCGACGCCCGTGACGATCAGGGCGATGCCGACAAAAGCCGGTAGGTCGATTTGCTCTTGGAAGACCAACCAGCCAACCAGCGTAATCATCACGATCCCCGCTCCCGCCCAGATGGCGTAAGCGATGCCCAACGGCAGGACGCGCAAGGCTAGCGCGAGGAAATACAGCGCAACCCCAAAGCTGACCAAGCCGACGGCGGCGGGGGCCGCTTTGGTGAAACCGTCAGAGTGCTTGATTGCGCTACTGCCAATAATCTCGGCAGTGATTGCGAGGCAGAGATAGAGCCAGTGCATTGGTTATTCCCATGTTTTGATGAGCAAGATGATGGCTTTCGCAGTGTCCGCGATGAGCTGTTCGAAGGCCCGCGCCTTTGGCGTGCTGGCGGCAAGCTGCACCTGAAGCGAAGCACCATCAATAATCGCTACGAAAACATGGGCGAGGCTCATGCGTTTTTCGCTGTCCAGTTCAGGTGCGACGAGGCCGATCAGCTTGGTGATATAGCCAAAAATATAGTGATATGCCTCGGATTTGAGTTTTGCGTAGTCCGGATCATGCAGGGCAAGGAACTCGGCGATTGAATAGAACTGTCCTGCATCGCTGGCATAATGATTGAGCAGGGAGCGCACGGCGTTTTCAACGCAGTCTTCCATGTTATCCGGAGTCCACGTGATCTCCCACAGCAGCCCGAGGGCGCGGTCCGTCTCGTCTGCGATCGTGGCTTGCACAAGGCTGTCTTTGGTCGGGAAGTAATACTGCAGATTGCCGACAGACATTCCGAGGTTTGTTGCGATTTGCCTGAGAGACAGGTTCACATAGCCGTCTTTCAGCAAGATCCGGCGTGCGTCGCGGATGATGGCGAGGCGTCGCGCTTCGCCTTTTGGGCTTTGTTCGGATTGAGCCGTCATGGTGATGTATTCCCTAGTATAGGTCGGTGACCTATAACCCAGTTATTAGGTCGATGACCTATTGTCAATCCGCAAGCAAAGAGCGCGTGGACAACGCATGCAGCAGGCACAAAAAAAGCCGCCCCGAAAGGCGGCCTTTTGGCTATATTCGCGTGGATCAGCCTTGCGGATCAGCCCTGGCGGGCTTTGAACCGGCGCTGCGTCTTGTTGATAACATACACACGACCCTTGCGGCGCACGACGCGACAGTCGCGGTGACGCTGCTTGAGCGAGCGGAGGGAATTTCTGACCTTCATGGTCCTTCTCCTTTTTCGCGGCGCGTCCCTGCGCCTCTGGGTTTCAAAATCATGGTGGGCACTACTGGGATTGAACCAGTGACCCCTTCGATGTCAACGAAGTGCTCTACCGCTGAGCTAAGCGCCCATGATACCGTAAGCCACACATATCAGGTCCCTAAAACAAAAGGGACGCGAAATGCATCGCGTCAGGTGTGGGGTCTATAAAAGGAGTCGATCAGGGGATCAAGGGCTTTTGGACTTTGACAAAATCAGTCTATGTTTGAAGCAACAAAGCCGGAGCCGAAATGCCCAAATACGCTTACACATTGGACACCCCAGAGGCGCAGACGACATCGCTCGTTTTTGCGTCGCCTCATAGCGGATCGGACTATCCAAAGACGTTTTTGGCCAGCACTGTTCTGGACGAACGCACGATCCGGTCTTCGGAAGATGCTTTTGTTGATGAGTTGTTCAGCGCTGCACCAGGTTTTGGCGCTCCGTTTTTGCGGGCGGGTGCGCCACGGTCTTATGTGGATTTGAACCGATCCTGCGATGAGCTGGATCCGGCGTTGATCGAGGATGTGCGCAAGATTGCCCATAATCCGCGTGTTGCTTCCGGTTTAGGTGTTGTGCCGCGCGTTGTGGCCAACGGGCGCGCGATCTATCGCGGCAAGCTGCCCCGTTCTGAGGCGCGCCACCGTGTTGATGCGTATTGGCGGCCCTATCACACAAAGCTGCAAAGCCTTCTGGACGCCACGCAAACGCAATTCGGAGAAGCCATCCTGATTGATTGCCATTCGATGCCGCATGAGGCCATCGATACGATCGCGCGTGGTGCCATGTCGCGCCCCGAGATCGTGTTGGGCGACCGGTTTGGTGCTTCGGCACGATCCGATATCGTTGACCGGGTCGAGGCGGCTTTTGTCAGTGCCGGACTTCGGGTTGTGCGCAATGCGCCTTTTGCTGGCGCCTATATTGCCCAGACCTATGGTCGCCCGTCGCGTGGACAGCATGTTGTGCAAATCGAAATTGATCGCGCGCTTTACATGAATGAACATGCCGTCACGAAATCTGCAAATTTCGAGGCATTTCGGGCGGTTTTGACGAACGTGATCGCCGAACTGGTCACCATTGGTGAACAGAACCTGCCGCTTGCTGCAGAATAAACGCCCGAAAAGGCGGGGCCTTTGGTTTGCGGCGCGGTATAACGCGGTATGTTGTTTCCGCTTCCCTCTGATGACGAGCTGTATCGCGCCTTGCTTGAGCGAGATCCGGTGTATGACGGGCAGGCCTATGTCGGTGTCCGTTCGACCGGGATTTTCTGCCGGCTGACCTGCCCTGCGCGCAAACCCAAGCGCGAGAATTGTCAGTTCTTTGAGAATATCGGCGAGTGTCTGGAAGCCGGGTATCGGGCGTGCAAACGCTGCAAGCCGATGGGGCCACAGGCCACGCAAGACCCGGTTATCAGACAATTGATGGACGCGCTGGAGGCTGCGCCGGATCGGCGGTGGTCGGAAGGCGATATCATTGCGATGGGGATTGATCCATCAACCGCGCGACGCGCGTTTCAGCGTCAATATGGCATGACCTTCCTGAAGATGGCCCGGTTGGAGCGGCTGCGGCGTGGTTTTGAGGCAATGCAAGGCGGCGGGCGCGTGATTGATGCGCAGCTGGAAGCGGGTTTCGACAGTCAAACCGGTTTTGCCAACGCATTTGCAAAGCTTTTGGGACAAAGCCCCGGCGCGCTGAGCCGCGATCCGATGATGCGCGCGCATTGGATCGACACGCCTTTGGGGCCGATGATCGCGGTGGCTGACAAGCGGGCGCTGCACCTGCTGGAATTTGCGGATCGCAAGGCGCTGCCCGGTGAGCTGAAGCGGCTTTACAAGGATTGTAAGTGTCTTGGCATTGGCCGGTTCGGGGTTCATGAGCAGGTCGAGGACGAGCTGAAGGCCTATTTTGACGGGAGCAATGCGCGGTTTTCGGTGCCTTTGGCGTTGCGGGGCAATGATTTTACCCGACGTGTCTGGGAGGCGCTGCTGACGATCCCGGCGGGTGAGACGCGCAGTTACGGAGATTTGGCAACGGAGTTGGGCCAACCAACCGCGACGCGCGCCGTTGCGCGGGCGAACGGGGCCAATCAGATTGCGCTGATTGTGCCGTGTCATCGGGTGATTGGTGCGGATGGATCGCTGACGGGCTATGGCGGCGGGTTGTGGCGCAAGCAGCAACTTATTGAAATAGAGCGGAAATACCTACCGTAACGCGCGGCCTTTGATGATGGCATCTGCGCCGAACTTCTTGCGGATCTCATCGGCGGCGCGTTCGGCATCGGTGCGTTTGGCGGCCTCTGGGTCCAGAAGGTCGCCGCTGAGATCGGCCTCGGTGTCTTTGGTCAAATCGCTTATGCCGACGCCCAGAAGGCGGTAGGGACCGCTGTCGGGTGTCTGGTCAAAAAGGTCTCGTGCCGTGCGGTAGATGCGGTCGGCCATCTGCGTGGCGTCGCGCAGGGAGGTGCGGCGGGTCAGCAGGGAATGGTTGGCGCGTTTCAGCTTGAGCGTGATGACGCGGCCTGCCAGCCCTTTGGCTTTGGCGCGGTCGCTGACCTTTTCGGCCATGCGCCAGATATGACCGTCAAGGATGTCGGGGTCGTTGGTGTCGTCGTGAAAGGTCGTCTCGTTGCTGATCGACTTCATTGGGGAATGGGCGGAGACACGGCGGCGGTCTTCGCCGCGGGCCAGGTGATAAAGCCGGTCGCCCATCGACCCGAATCGCGCGTTCAGATCGCGGCGGTCCCAGCGCAGGAGGTCAGAGAAGGTGCGGATGCCCGCCTTGTCGAGGGAGGCTTGGCCTGCGGGTCCGATCCCCCAGATCATCCGCACGGGCTTATCGCGTAGGAAGGCGTCGGTTTCGGCTTTGCCGATCACGGAAAACCCACGCGGTTTGTCGAGATCAGAGGCGACCTTGGCCAGAAACTTGTTGTGGCTGAGGCCGATGGAGCCGGTGATCCCGATCTCATCCTTCATGCGTTTGGTGAGGCGTGCCAGCATCACCGCAGGCGGTGCGCCGTGCAGTTTGGCGGTGCCGGAGAGATCCATGAACGCCTCGTCCAATGACAGCGGTTCGATGGCGGGGGTCAGTTCTTCCATCAAGGCGCGGACCTGTTTGGAGACCTCGACATAGGTGCTCATCCGGCCGCGCACGATCACGGCGTTGGGGCACAGCTTGAGCGCTTTGAACATCGGCATCGCGGATTTCACACCGCGAATGCGCGCGATGTAGCAGGCGGTCGAGACAACGCCGCGCCGCCCGCCACCGATGATGACGGGCTTGTCGCGCAGTTCTGGATTGTCGCGCTTTTCGACGGAGGCGTAGAACGCGTCGCAGTCCATATGGGCGATGGTCAGATCAAAGAGCTCAGGGTGGCTGCGCACGCGCGGCGAATTGCAGGACGGGCAGCGTTTTGCGTCCTCGAACTGGGTCAGGCAATCTTGGCATAGCGCGGGCATGTCTGGGTGATACGCCTCTTTGCGCCGGCGCACAATTCGGTGGCGTTCGAGGCGTGTCGCAGGCAAAGTTGGGCCATGACGGTTTTGATTTTGACGTCGGTGCGCAACGAGGCGCCCCATCTGCTGGAATGGATCGCGCATCACCGCGCGATGGGGGCGGATTTTCTGATCTTTTCGAACGATTGCGAAGATGGCACGGATACCTTGCTGGATGCGTTGGACGCGGCCGGGACCCTGCGCCATGTGCGTACGCCCGAGGGCGATAAGCCCCCGCAATGGCGGGCGCTGAAAGCGGCGGAAGGGTTGATTGACGCCGACTGGGTCCTGCACCTGGATTGCGATGAGTTTGTGAACCTGCGCGCCCCGCTTGCGTCTTTCGATGATCTGATCGCGGCTTTGCCCAAGGACACGGATGCGCTTGCGCTGCGCTGGCGGTTGTTCGGCAATTCGGACCGGATGGAGACGGGCGAAGGCCTGACGATTGAGCGGTTTACGGAAGCTGCATCCGAGACCTGTGCCCTGCCTTTGACGTGGTTTTTCAAAAGCCTGCACCGCGCGGACAGTTTCCAGAAAGCCGGGGTCCACCGGCCCCGACAAAAGAAGGGGGCCGTGCCCAATTGGGTGAACGGCAGCGGTGCGTCTTTACCCGATGCATTTGCGGCGGATGAGGGGCGCATCAATCTGTGGGGGACGCAACATGGAAGCGGTCTGGTGCAGTTGAACCACTATTCCGTCCGGTCGGGCGAGGAGTTCATGACCAAGCGCCAACGCGGGCTGCCAAACCGGACAGGACGCGATATCGGGCTGGCTTATTGGGTCGAGCGGAATTTCAATTCCGAGCATGACGAGAGTATTTTGCATGCCCTTGACCAGACCCAGGATCAGCTTGCCCAGCTTCGGGATATCGACGGGGTTGCCGATCTGGAAAAGAAGGGGCGCGACTGGCACAAAGCGCAGTTCGCAGCGGCGATGCGCGATCCAAAAGAGGCGCAGTTATACTGGCATCTGCATCTGGCGGGCAGCAGTGCAGAACCCACGGCACAGCAGGTCACTGCGCATCTTGAGCGGCGCCGGCTGCTTTAGTAATCGACGTAATGGCCTTGGACCGGAAAGCGGTATTTCGGGGCTTTCATCGGTTTGCGGCAGCAATAAAACAGCATGTGCGGGCCATCCACGATCAGCTCGCCACCGCGCGGCTTGCCGGTCGGGTCTTCGATCTTGATGACATTGCGGGGTTTTTTGCGGTTAATCAGGCTCACCTCGAGCATGTCATAGCCGCGCGCATGGTGCCAATAGCGCCACGGTACGTCAGGCCCCGTTTGAAAGAAGCCGTGGCCGAACCAACCAGTGGCCGCCACGAAAGACATCATGATGCCGCCGGGTTTCAGCATGGCGTGGCAACTGTCTAAGGCCTGACCGATATGAAAAACATGCTCGGTCGTGCCGCCATCGATCACAAGATCGAACCGTTCGCGCAGCGACGCCGGGACGGGTTTGTTCAAATCGTGGATATGTTCGGCATCTTCGATATCTGAAAAATCAATCGCCTCGATCTTGGGATAGCCCAGGGCCTGAAGCAGATTTTCGGTGAAGCCGTCTTTCTGGGTGATGTCTTCACGCCCAAGGGCAAACCCCATGCCGTTCAGATTGCCCAGAAACCGCTCAAGCACGCGGTTGTTCATATGCAGCTTTTGCCGCCCAAGGATCACGCCGTTCTTGGCGCCGGCCACATGTGCTGCGTTACGGGCCAGAAAGAGGCCAGGGAGTAGGCTAATTCCCATATGTGCTTAAATCCATTCCAGGTTCACTTTATGCGCCGGATACGCCTCGGCGACTGCCTGGCGCAGGGCTTTGAAGCGCGGGCGCAGATCGCGGAACTTGCGCTCATGCGTTTCTGCGACAAGGCTGCGGATCGGGCCAAACTTGTCTTGGGCGTGCATGGTTTCAAGGATCTCAAGCTCGGCGCCCTCGATATCCATTTTCACGAAAGCGATCTCACCGCGCTTTTTCACCTCGGTGTCGACGATGGTCAGGAAATCCAGCAGGGGAACTTCGATGAAATTGCCCTCATCGATAGAGCGGCCCCCGTCAAGGATCGTCGATTTCACCGACGCGCCTTTGGGGTTTTCGTTGAAATTCTCGGCGCGCATCAGCTTCACGGTTCCTTCGGAAGCGCCTACAGCCGCGTTGACAAGCGTCACATTGGGCGCGTTCTGGAAGCGTTTTTTCAGCTTTTCGAACGCATAGGGGTCTGGTTCAAACGCGACCACATCTGCGCCGGTTTCGGCCAGAATCGTCGTGATTTCCCCCATATTGGCACCCAGATCCATCGCCAGATCACCGGGTTTCAGCATCGCGCAGATGCCAGAAAGAAACCCTTCGGCATTGGCTTTGCGCATGTTGCGCTGTTGCCGTTTGATAAGCTTTTCAGCGCGCAATTCCGCATCGGATTTGGGGGCGTCTGTGGTGTCGGTGGTCATGCAGTGTTGTCCTCTGGCGTCTCGGCCAAGCGGCGCACAAACTGCTGGCCGGTCTGATCGTAAAGCATTTGTCGCGCGTATTTCATCTGGCCGACTTCGCGCAGGATACCATGCTTGCGGTAGTGGATCGTATAGATATCGCGGTCCTCGGGCAGGGGTTTGCCGCGGATGCGACCGCCCAGGATATAGTGCTGTTCCTCGGGCAGGATGTTCCATTTTAGCCCGGCGCGCTGGATGGCGAGAGGGAGGCTCATCTGATCGAGATAGGGGCGGCGTTTTTCGAGCGTTTCGATGGTGTCGATCTTGCGGGCGGTTTCGTACCAGACATCCGGAAAGCGTCCGCCTTTGCCGCCGTTTTCGGGGAAGATCACGAAACCGGCGCTGAAATAGGGGATCACGGGTTTGGCAGAGCGGCGCATGAGGTGCATGCGTTCTTCGGGGATCGGCATGTCGAAGGCGCCGTAGATGTAGTCCCAGATGGATTGTTCGGCCCAGACCATGGAGGCGGCCATAGAGCAGCTGACATGGCCTGCGTTGGCGATATTGGCGACGGCATTCTTGCGCAGAAAAAGTACGTCACTGTCGACAAAAGCCGAGTATTGGCTGTCGCGCGGCTGCATCGCGGCGATGATCTTGTTGCCGTGGGGATAGGGGGTGTCCCACATCCCTTCGGTTTTCATGGGGCGGATTTCGCCGCCCATGATTTCATGCGCTTTGAAGACGGACGGATGCACTTCGTCCATCCGGTGTTCGGGGACGTAGCCGATACAAGCGACGCTTTTGGGAAAATGCGTACGGATGGAGGCCAGAAGGGAGCAAGCCAGAATGTCGTATTCCGGCGGCTCGACGATGTAGGTGAGCGTCAGGCGGGGGGTGGCCATTGGCTTATTCCAGCGCGTCGGCGGGGTTCACGCCGGTTTGCTGGCACATGCGCCAGGCGTAGGAGTTCTCAAGCGGGACATTCTTGCGCCACCACGGTTTCGTGCCGTTGGTATAAAGATGCACGGACAGGGTGTTTTCGGTGAAATGCCCTTCGACCCGGCCGTGGGGGTCATAGAAGATGTCGTTTAGCTGGAACGGCACCGGGTAGAGGTAATCGTTGGTCAGCGCATGCTCGATCGCGCCGGTTTCACGGGCGAAATAGGTGAAGGCTTGGGGGCCGAAGGCGGTGCGTTCTGCTTTGTAGATTTTCACGGCGTGGGGCAGGCTTTCGTCCTGACGGCCCAGCTTGCGCAGCTGGTTCTTGTTGAACCACGGCGGCGCGGGCGGCAGGTTGTCGTAGTAATCCAGCAGGCGGTCCATCAACTCACCCGTCTGCGGGATCGCAACGACACCGCAGTTCAAAGCGCCGCGAAAGCCGTGACCAGCAAAGATGTATTCCATCTCGTCCGGGAAAGGCTTGTGGCAGAAGGCGTCGCAATCAATCCAGATCGCGCCTGTCTTCTGGATCATTTTGTAGCGGAAGACGTTCGATAGGAACGAGGCCGAGGTTTGTTCGACGATATCCATGGGGATATCCATAATCTCGGTCGCTTTGCGAACCTCGACACCCTCGGGGACGTTGCTGACCTCATCGGTGCAGTAAAGCGTCGTGGGGTGGCCTGCCTGCACATGGCTGAGCAGGCAAATCAGGTTGAGATATTGGAGCTTTTCGCCGATCCAGAGGGACGCGACGGGACGGCGCTGTGGAGTGGTCATATTTTCTGCCCTTTACCTGCCGATGGTTGAATTTGTGCCATCAGTCGTCATTCGTTGCGCAACAATATGAAGTATGGGTGAATCATTGTCTACAAGTCTGGAACGCTGGAGTGCTTGCACAAAGCGCACTTGAAGGCCATCAAAGGGGGCACATGAACAAACAGAGCCCCTCAGTCGCGTCCAAACCGCAGCTTCCCCGGAAGCATGAGAGCCCGCATGGCAAAGTCATGGCCGTGTCGATGATGAAGGACGAAGGGCCGTTTGTGCTCGAATGGATCGCGCATCACATGGCGGTCGGGTTCACGGATCTGCTTGTCTACACGAATGATTGCAGCGATGGCACCGACGATATGCTGATCCGGCTGGAAGAACTTGGCCTTGCCTATCACCGCCGCAACGATATTCCCGAGGGGATCAAGCCGCAGCCTTCGGCTTTGAAATACGCGCAGGTCGAGCCTTTGACGGCTGACGCTGACTGGCTTTTGGTTTTTGATGCGGACGAGTTTTTATGCATCAAGCATGGCGATGGGTCGCTGGATGGGCTGATCGACGGGATCAAGGCCGAGGGCGGCAATGGGATGGTCATCACATGGCGCATCTTTGGGTCGGGCGGCGTGCATGACTGGTCCCGCGATCCGGTGACGGAGCAGTATCTTTATGCAGCCCCACCGATGTGGAACAAGGGCTGGGGCGTGAAGACGCTGTTTCAGTTTGATCCGGATGTGTGGAAGCTGGGCATCCACCGCCCGAAGATGAAGAACAAGGTGTTGGATACGCCGTTTCCCGACAGCGTGAAGTGGCTGAACGGGTCGGGTCGCCCGATGGAGGACTACTTCAAGTTTCGCGGTTGGCGGTCGATCGTGCGGACGGTGGGATATGACTGGGCGCAGATGAACCACTATGCGGTCAAGGGCATCGACAGCTACGCGATGCGCAAGTTTCGCGGCAATGTGAACAACAAGAAAGACAAGTATAACGATGCCTATTGGTCGCTTCAGGACCGCAATGAGGTGCGTGATGATAGCATGTTGCGCTATTCCGAGCGGCGGCGGGAGATTTTTGAAGGTTTGTTAACGGACCCGGAGTTGAACCGGCTGCATCATGCCGCTTTGGAGATGGCTGAGGGCAAGCTGAACACGTTCAAAGGCACGCCGGAGTATGACGCGTTTGTTGCCAATCTGAAGACCGCCAGTGCCGTACCGATCACGCAGGTCGAGGCCAAACCGCCCAAAGCGCGTGATAAGGAAAAGATCGCGGCACTGATGTCGGATGTGGAAAAGCGGGCGACTGCCAAGCCGAAAGAGCAGAAGAAAAAGCCGGTAGAGCAGCAGGACCTGTTGCCCACAGATGTTTACGTGCGCGGCACCGTTGATATGTCTGCGACGCCGCCGTTGGAGTGGTTTGCCAACCATTCCGTGCAACTGCCCGCCGATCCACGGTTGTTCACGCCGCCCGCGCTGATCCAAATCTCGGAAGGCAAGTTCGAGCGGCCTTTGGCGCGCAATGTGCCGAAATGGATGCCCGCCGGAGGCACGTATCTGGATATTGGGGCCGCGTCGGGATTTTTGGGCACGCATCTGGTGCAAGAGCGATCAGACGTGACCGTCATTTTGCAGGAAGGTTCAAGCGCGTTGCGCGATTTCATTCGGGGCCTTTGGGATAAGAATGGCGTTGTCGAAAGTGACCGGGCGCAGTTGCGCGGTGATGCACCGCTAGACAAAGCGCTGAGCGCCCAGAAGGTCGATATTCTTGCGCTTGGTGACAGTTCGATTGATCCATCAATGTTGCAGGCGGCTTTTGAAGCGGCCGGTAGCCCCGAGATCGTCTTGTTGATGGGGCGGCTTTGGGCAGATCGTGTGGGCGAGTTGAAAGCGTTTGAGACCGTGTTTGCGCGGCATGGCTATGCGGAAAGGTTGCAAATCTCGCCTTTGGTCGCGGCTGGATACAGGAAAGCTCCGAAATGACAAAAGTGTCGATTTTCTTTGTTGTGCAAGGGGTTGGGCTACAAGCGCAGGGGCTTTTGCTGGCCTCCAGCTTGCGGGCGCATCTGGGTGATAAGGTTGATCTGATCGCCTATATCCCGGATGGCGACATGCCATCGGAGGCTGTTTGTGCGGCTTATGCCAGCCTTCGCGTCGATCTGCGCGTCTTTGAGGTGCCAAAGACCGCTTGGGCGAAACCCTACCCACATGGCAACAAGATCCTCGCAGCGACCCAGCCGCGCGATGCGGATATCCACGTTTTTCTTGATACCGACATGGTCTGTGTTGCGCCGATTGATTTCAAAGGGATCATGGCGCCCGGCAAGGTGTCTGTTGTGCCTGAAGGTATCCCGTCATGGGGTAAGACAGGGGATCGCTGGGACCGTGCATACGCGCATTTCGATTTGCCCATGCCGACCGAGCGGGTCAGATTGACCCGACGCAAGCGGCGCGAGTTTCTGCCCTATTTCAACGCAGGTCTTGTTGCGTTTCATGACAGCTATGACGGGCGCAACTTTGCCGAGCTTTGGTACGAAACCGCGCGCGACTTTGATGTGAATTGCGCTGTCGGGGGAAAGCGCCCGTGGCTGGATCAGATCACGCTGCCTTTGACCATGGCGCGGTTTGGTATCGGGTATAACGTCATCCCGGCAGAGCATAACTTCTCGATCTCGGGCCGCCCGTTTGAGCCGAATGCGCGCCCGAAGATCCTGCATTACCATCGCATGCGCTATGGGGCGGACTGGCCTCAATTCACGGCAGAGATGACGCGGATGATCGACTGGCTTGGGGACACACAGATCAGTGCGTTTCCGCCAGAGGTAATTGAGGTTTGGGAGGGTGTGGCCGCCGCGCCATAACGCGTCCCGTTCAATCTGTGCTCACAATCATTGTGAGGGAATTTCAGTTGCCACGACTCGTCTTCTTTGCAATCAGTTATGTGTGAACAGCTTGGTCGGGAGAGAGCGATCCCCGCCGCCGAAGGAGCAACCGCCCCGGTAAACTCTCAGGCAAAAGGACCGGTTAAGCTGCAACACTCCGAAGAGCCGCCCGGAAAGGGGCGCACCGAAGGAGCAAGCCTTGCGTGACATGTGTTGCGACGGGTGAATCTCTCAGGTTTCAGACGGAGGGGGCATGGCCTGTTGGCTTGAGAGACAGACATGACCCATATCGCTATTCTTGGCGCCGGTATCACCGGTGTCACCACCGCTTTTCAACTGCAGCAGCGTGGCTTTGACGTCACCGTTTTTGACCGCAACCGGTACCCCGCCATGGAGACGAGCTTTGCCAATGGCGGGCAGTTGTCTGCCTCAAACGCGGAAGTGTGGAACACCTGGTCCACGGTCTTCAAGGGGCTGAAATGGTTGATGAAATCGGATGCGCCTTTATCGGTGAACCCGATGCCAGGTTGGCACAAGGCGTCGTGGATGGCAGAGTTTCTGGCGGCTATCCCGCGCTATCGGTCTAATACGGTCAAGACGGCGGCGATGGCTGTTGCCTCGCGCGGGATCATGTTTGACATGGCCGAACAGGCCGGCGTCGATTTTGACCACTCCCCCGCTGGTATTCTGCACTTTTATAAAAGCCAGAAGGATTTGCAGCATGCCCGTCGTGTCACGCAGATGCTGGCCGAAGGAGGGCTTGATCGGCGTGAGCTGAGCGCTGCGGAGACGCTTGAAAAAGAGCCGACGCTGCGCGGTGATGTCATTGGTGGTTTTTGGACCGAGAGCGACAGCACCGGTGATATCCACAAGTTTACGGTTGGTTTGGCCCGCTGGCTTGAGGCAAATGGCGTGACCTTCGCGCTGGGCCATGAGGTGCGCGACCTGAAGGCGGAAAAGGATCTTGTCACGATAACGACCGACGCCGTGCAGCAGCGCTTTGATGGTGTCGTTGTCTGTGCCGGGGTTGGTAGCCGCAAGTTCGCGCGTATGGTGGGCGACCGCGTGAACGTCTATCCGGTCAAAGGCTATTCGATCACGGTTAATCTTGAGGACGCAACCTCGCAGGCGGCGGCGCCGACAGTGTCTTTGCTGGATGACCAGGCCAAGATTGTCACTTCTCGTCTGGGCAAGGGGCGTTTTCGCATTGCCGGGACGGCTGAGTTCAATGGTGAGAACCGCGACATTCGTGCCGACCGGATCAAACCGCTGACGCAATGGTGCGAGACGCATTTCCCACAGATCAACACTGAAAGTGTTGTGCCATGGGCTGGCTTGCGTCCGATGATGCCCAACATGATGCCGCGTTTGGGGCGTATTGGCCAAAATCGGGTGTTTTACAATACTGGCCACGGACATCTTGGATGGACGCTTAGCGCGGTGACCGCAGACATCGTTGCGGGCCGTGTTTTGGAGGCGTTTGCGGGCACAGTTGCCTCTCAATCTGGCAGGTTTCGTCTTAAAAACGCCTGAAATAGGCTTATATGGGAGGGAACAATAGTTAATTCTCGAGGGACCCCCCAATGATTATCGAGCAGATTTTGCTTAACGTTTTGGGTGAGGACCTGTTTTTGCTGGTTCTTGCCGCCTTTATCATCACCTGCATCCTGCTGGGTGTGCGGATTGTGCCGCAATCCGAGCAGTTTGTGGTGGAACGCTTTGGCCGACTGAAATCAGTTCTTGGGCCGGGAATTAACTTTATTGTCCCGTTTCTGGACCGCGTGGCCCATAAAATCTCGATCCTTGAGCGTCAGCTGCCAAACGCCAGTCAAGATGCAATCACGGTCGACAACGTGTTGGTTCAGGTCGAAACAAGCGTGTTTTATCGCATCACCGAGCCAGAGCGCACGGTTTACCGGATCCGCGACGTTGACGCCGCAATTGCCACGACGGTTGCGGGTATTGTGCGTGCCGAAATCGGTAAGATGGAGTTGGACGAAGTTCAATCGAACCGCTCGCAGTTGATCACCCAGATCAAGGCACTTGTTGAAGATGCCGTTGATGACTGGGGCATCGAAGTGACCCGTGCGGAAATTCTTGATGTAAACCTCGATCAGGCGACACGCGATGCCATGATGCAGCAGCTGAACGCTGAACGTGCACGTCGTGCCGAGGTTACAAAGGCTGAAGGTAACAAACGCTCGGTCGAGCTGGCTGCGGATGCTGAGTTGTACGCTGCCGAGCAAACCGCGAAAGCCCGCCGGATCGAGGCAGAGGCCGAGGCTTATGCGACCCAGGTGGTCGCTGCCGCGATTGCGGAGAACGGCCTTGAAGCGGCGCAGTATCAGGTGGCGCTGAAACAGGTGGAATCGCTGAACATGTTGGGCGCCAGTCAGGGGTCCAGTACGATTGTGGTGCCCGCCAACGCGCTTGAAGCCTTTGGTAATGCGTTCAACATGTTGAAAGGACGAGGCTAATGGATCTGGTATTTGAATGGTGGACCTGGGCGGTTGCCGCCCTGGTGATGGGCATTCTTGAGATCATCGCGCCAGCCTTTGTCTTGCTTGGCTTTGCAATTGGCGCAGGCGTTGTTGCGGTGCTGCTTTTGATTGGCGGTCCTGCCTTTGTGGGCGGAACCGTCCCGATGGCTGTCGTGATCTTAGCGGCGGTGCCGCTTGTAGCGAGGCTGGTGCTGCGCAAGGTCTTTGCTTTGAAAACCGCCCAGGTGAAAACCTTCGACACGGATATCAATCAGGGCTGACCCCAAAAAGCGCGCGCAGCGTTTCACCCTTGACCAGCCAGGCGATCGCAAAGGCGATAATGGCGATCGTTTCCAGCCAGAAAACAAGGTTGATCGCGTTGAGCTGCAGTTGCAGTTCGGACCCATCTTCGACCAGCAGGAAGAAGGCAATCAGCGCGGCAAGCATCGCCAGGATGGTGATCCCGCACCCACGGTAGATCCTGTTGTCGCGCCGCTTTTCGGCATCCGGCTGTGTGCCGGGCGCAGTGCGGGTGAAAAGCACAAGGCAAAAGACCGCCATGGCAGCAAAGAAGACGCCTGCTCCTGCAAAATGAAGGGTCGAGGCGGGCAAGCCTGTCACAAGGCAGGCAGGATCGCAGCTTGGCACATCGTCAATCGGTGTTGGAAACACGGCCGTCACAACAGCACCCACCCCCGCAATCTGCGAGACGCGACGGTCGGTGATCCGTTCGTCTTTTTCGGGTGGATAGCCTTTGTAGCTGAAAAGAAAGACGCCAATCGCGCATAGGATGCCGACAAAGATGTCGCCCATGCTTGTATAGTAAAATGCGCTGACGGAGTCTTCGATACCGTCACTGAACAGCACCCCGAAGCCGATCAGCAGCAAGGGTAACGCCAGCCCCAAAAGACCAAGCGCACGGCGCACGGTCAGGAAGGACAGCACCAATTGGTTCTTCTCTTTTGCGGTGTTCATCGCGGTCTCCAATGCAAGCAGCACAGGGTGTGTATTACCACTGCGTGAAGAAACCGCGCCTTGTGCGCGCGGTCACATGATCCGTGCGCCCAGGATCACCAAAAGCCCCGCGCTTGAATAGCGGAACAATCGGAAAACAGCAGGCTGAAAAAGCGCCTTCTGAAAGGCGGCGCCGATCATCAGCCAAGCTGTCGCGCCGGCAAGCACGATAAGGCTATAGCTTAACCCGAACAGGATGCAGGCCCACAGCGAAGCGGGTTGGCTAAGAAACAGGCCCGCAGCAAGCATCCCGCTGACCCATGACTGCGGGTTCAGGATGGCCAAAACGGCACCTGCCATCGCTTTGGGTTGCTTTTCTGTGCCGCCGCCAACCGACGGCAGATCGGTTTGGATTATTCTGTATGCGAGCCACAAAAAATACAACATTGCCAGATACTTGATGAAGCCGAACATAGCCGGTTGAACACGGGCCAACGCGTCGGTCAGGGCAGCGGCAACCAGCCAGACACCACCGAACCCGGCGGCACCGCCAAGTATGAACGGTGCCGCGCGGGAGGTGTTGCGAGAGACCCCGAACATGAGGGAGATCACGTTCAATGGGCCGGGAGAAAACGCCAGAGGTCCCGCAAATGTCAAAAATGCAAACGTCAAATACAAAAGCATATCGTCGCCCCTTAAGAGGCAAGTTTGAAAAGGGTTTGGTCTAAAAAACCGTATCTTGTCACCGGCGAAATGTGCCGATGGCGTTAGTAATACGGGAGAAGAGTGGCCTGAACGAAGGGCGCGTTTTGGGAAACGGCGCGCTTTGACGGAACTTTCACGGCTTCGCGTTAGGCCAGCTCTGCCAGAACGGCTTTGGCTGCGGCTATGGGGCTGGTTGCTTGCCAGATCGGCCGCCCCACCACGATATGATCGGCGCCGTCCAGAATGGCTTGCGCAGGGGTTGCGACACGCTTTTGATCGCCAAGCGCAGCACCTGCAGGGCGCACGCCCGGTGTTACGATCAGTTTGTCTGCAGCTTCTGGCAGGGCGCGGATGAGGGCCGCTTCTTGGGGGGAGGCGATGACGCCGTCCGCTCCGGCAGACAGCGCGTTGGCAGCCCGCTCAAGCACCAGATCCTGGACATCGCCGGGTTTCAGACAGCTGGCGTTCAGGTCGCCGCGGTCGAGCGATGTCAGGATTGTCACGGCGAGGATCTTCATCTTTTTGCCGCCTTTGCCAATCTGGGCTGCGCGCACCACATGCGGATCGCCGTGGACTGTCAGAAAATCCAGATCAAACTGCGCAAGCCCGCGCACGGCAGCTTCGACCGTCGCGCCGATATCAAAGAGCTTCATATCGAGGAAAATGCGCTTGCCGTGATCTTGCTTGAGCTCATTTGCCAGCGCGAGCCCGCCTGTCGTGAGCATGCCAAGCCCGATCTTGTAGAACGAGACCGTGTCGCCAAGGGTTTCTGCCAGTTGCAGACCGTCCAGCGCATTTGGGACGTCGAGAGCAACAATGAGGCGGTCATCGGACATGGGCAGGCTCCTGGGTGGTTGCCCTCCTATGACCGTAAACTCACCCGTTTCGCAAGCCGGATCAGGCGGCTTTTGCGAAGAGACCGTCAAGCAATTGCTTGAGCGGTGCCAGATGCGCAGAGGACAGGGGAAGTGTTTCGCGGTCTGACATCAATCGCGCGCGCAGGCCGGGTTGGGCCGACCCGTGTTGTTTCAACGCGCGGGCGATCATGCCGGCGCTGATCGTCTTAAACGCCGCATTCAGCGGGGCTTTCAGGCTGGCGGCGTAGTGCGCGGTGTTTGGGCCGTCGTGAATTGTGACGACCGCTTCGAACGCGGCCTCAGCGGCATTGTAGGTCAGGTCGGTAATTTCTGTGCGGTGACTGCTCATCTTAGCACCTCTTTTATTTGTTTGCCTTTGGTATACGTGGGGGCGGAACGTATGGATTTAACGGGGAAATCACAGTTTTGTTCCCCTGCCGTGAGGGGGCGTCTTGAACGGAAGCGTTTTACCTCCCATTTGTCTTTCGAGGTCCTTATTGGGGTATGCCGCAAAGTCGGGTGCGCCAGATCCGGGACGCTTGTAAAAGGAGAGAGCTTATGAACTTGGACAAGTTCACCGAGCGGTCGCGCGGCTTTATTCAGGCCGCCCAGACGATCGCGATGCGGGACAGTCATCAGCGGATGACGCCCGAACACCTGTTGAAAGCATTGATGGATGACGATCAGGGGCTTGCGAGCAACCTGATTAAACGCGCAGGCGGGGCGCCCGAGCGTGTGGTTGAAGCCGTGGATGTTGCGCTGGGCAAGATGCCCAAGGTGACGGGGGATGCTGGCCAGACCTATCTGGATCAAAGCACCGCCAAAGTGCTGGCAGAAGCCGAAAAGATCGCAAAGAAGGCCGGCGACAGTTTCGTGCCTGTGGAACGTGTCTTGATGGCGCTGGC
>ERZ1740070.464-NODE-464-length-27927-cov-6.459350_pt1 | contig 27927 bp, 26 predicted proteins | sample MGYA00581734_ERZ1740070 | MGnify/ENA primary metagenome ERZ1740070 (study PRJEB43018, sample SAMN04849744) | marine metagenome | isolation source: floating plastic debris | place: Pacific Ocean | collected 2008-09-01 | study: EMG produced TPA metagenomics assembly...
AGTATCGTTTGATTGGTGAGTGGGCGATGATATTTGAGTATATTTTTAACTTTGGTAATTTGTTTGTACTGCCTTTTTGGGCCTTGATGGTGCTTTTGCCTAACTGGGAAGTAACCCGCAAAATTATGGCATCGTATATTCCGTTTGTCGTGTTAGCGGCGCTTTATGTGTATTGCTTTGCAGCTAGTCTCGATCCTGAAAAATTAGAAGACTTCGCAAACCCAACCTTAGCGGTTTTAGCCAATCTATTTTCTGATGAAAAAGTTATGACCACAGGCTGGGTGCATTTTTTAGTCATGGATTTGTTTGTAGGGCGCTGGATTTATTTACAGGGGCAAGAGAAACAGCTATTCACGCGTCACTCCCTGGCGCTATGTCTATTTGCAGGCCCGATGGGTTTGTTGTCTCATGTGATCACCGTTTGGTTAGTGCCATTGATTAAGCCTTCAGCTGAAGCCGCTTAGAGCTTGTGACTTAACCAATTAAAAAACAGCAGTAATGTACCCTCTCCTTTACCAATTTCCTCTCTTTTAAATTGAGAAAATTGGTAAAGGGGGAGGGTACTGCAATCAACATATTCTTGATTGTTAATTGTTGATTGGGGACTATTGAACGTTATGACTTGAGAGAGACCGACATCAGCATATACTTTTCACGAGGTAGAAAGTTTGCGTGAGCATAAAGTTTCTGTGCCTTTGTATTTTGTCGAGCGACCTCTAAATGCACAGCCTGAATATTATGCGCTTTTGCTGCTTGCTGAATCTTAATTAGTGTCTGGTTCCCAAGCCCCTGACCCTGTAACTCAGGTCGGATATATAGCTCATCAATAAAAGCATCTTTACCTCCAAATTCGATACTGTATCCAAAGGTGAGGGCAACGTAACCAGCAATTGTTGTGTCTGCCAGGATTAGCCAAATTCCACCGAGTGATAGGTCAGATAGTAAATCATTAACAGCCCGTTGCCGTTGTTCGTCTGATATGTGGATACCTTCAAAGGTGTGGAAGTCTCTAATCAAGGGCAAAAGCTGTTGGATGTCGTCTGTAGACGCTAATCTGATGCTGTGATTCATGGCATGGTTTCTCCTACATTTAGGGTAGCGAGAAATATAGCTTGGCGCGGGCCCACTTGCTATCGATGCAGTGTGCGGTATGGAGTGTGGTGATAGTACTTAGGATGGTTGTCAAGCCGTACGTGGAGCCAAGCTACACCACCACCAGCTGTGCTCAGCCATACTGGTTTCTCATTAATACGTTGGGCCATGGTTGTACCAACTAGGGTCCACAAAGCATGTTGCTGAGCCCGTGGCGCAGTATGAATAAACGCGCCTAGATAGCTGTAATCACGGTTGGGCCCTGTGGGGCAGGGAACAACCAGAATGGCATCTCTACCCAAATTCAAAAAACTGGTAACGAGTTGTGTTGCGTTGAAATAAGGGGCAAACGTATCTCGGTCTGGAGCTTTCACTAGGTTTGGGCTATCTATCAAGACACATTCAAACGGTTGATCGAGGGTCGCTGTTGTTACTGCGGGTGTTTCCCAATGAAAAGCGCGAAAGGGAGAGGCTGCTAACAGGTCAATAAAAAAGTTGCGAAAGGTAGTGTCTTGTTGCCAAGAACGGATGACCGCTGAGTAAGAGACGGAAGATAAATCTTGCGTAATAACAACTCGAATACTGTGAAGATTGTGTAATTCTTCCCACTGCGCATTCCACATGCTGGTTATTCCGTCTCCTACTATTGTCTGATTTTTTACTAACTAGCGGGAACTTTTACTGGAACGATTAAGCAGTAATGTAAGTATCAGTATGACCAGTGTTAGTGATTATACGTTGCTTACTCACGAACAATTCATAGTTTTGATGAGTAATTTACGCGCATTTGCGCGACCAATATCGCAAAACGCTAGGCATCATGGCAGTACAGAAAGTTGTTCCCTAACAGTTAACACGAAAGCATTCCTATGGTTGCCGCTAGAAAATCAGAAAGTACACCGGAGACTATTTTGAAGCAGGTATGGAATACTCATAAATTGACGAGAAAAGACCATGTCAGACTATCCTCCTTCCTGCTGTCTATTGTTGATTTGACGCCTAAGCAGCGTGAACAAGTTCATCATATTTTTGATGAGCTTAGTATGGGCAAGATTCAGCTGGTTGATTAGTAGGGATGCAGACGTTCCAAATGTGGAGACGTTTCATAGAACGTCTCCACATTTGGTTTTAGGGTGACGCCGTATCAGGGCGCTACAAACAACGCTGTCACCCAAAGATGTCAAGTTGCGATTCAGGGCTACTTTCTTGAACTTTTAATTTTTTTGATGGTTTTTTGGAGCTGCCTTTGCGTAGACCAACTGCAATTTTGCTGTGTTTTTCAATTTGCCCCATAACCTGTTGAGCGCGCTTAATAACGCTGGATGGTAAGCCTGCTAGACGACCCGCCTCAATGCCATAGGAGCGATCAGCACCGCCTGGCTGCACCTGGTGTAGAAAAATAATCTGGTCTGGCATTTCCTTAACGGTTACCTGAAAGTTCGCTACGTTTTTCAATAGCGAAGCCAGCTCATTAAGCTCATGGTAATGGGTGGCAAAAATTGTACGGGCTCGAATATCACTGGCGAGATGTTCAGCGACGGCCCAAGCAATGGAAAGACCATCAAATGTTGCGGTGCCTCGACCAATTTCGTCTAACAGCACTAAGGATTTAGGTGTGGCGTGATTCAGGATATTAGCGGTTTCATTCATTTCCACCATGAATGTCGATTGCCCAGTGGCTAAGTCATCCACAGCGCCGACACGAGTGAAAATGCGATCGCACACTCCCAAGACCGCACGTCTAGCTGGCACAAAGCTGCCCACTTGAGCCATTAACTGAATTAAACCGACCTGACGCAAATAGCAGCTTTTGCCACTGGCATTTGGCCCGGTCAAAATGATCAAATCCGGAGAGTTTTGAGTAGGGTGGGCACTGTCTATTGACCCAACCGGTGATTCTCCATAGCCGAGACCGGTCGAATTGGGTACAAAGAACCCTGCGGGCAGCGATTGTTCCACCACCGGATGACGCCCTGCCTCGATGGCCAAGGTTCGACTTTTGACAATCTCAGGACAGCAGTAGCCTTGATAAATTGCCAATTCTGCTAAGCCGCACAGCACATCTGCTGCGGCTACATTCACCGCCACCTTGCGGATCAGCTCAGCATACTGGCCGACTTCTTCCCGCAGCCCCAGAAAAATCTCATACTCAATCTGATTGATTTCATCTTTAGCATTGAGAATACGGGCTTCTCGCTCTTTCAGTTCAGGTGTGATGTAGCGCTCTTCGTTCGTTAGCGTTTGTTTGCGAATATAGTCGTCAGGGGCCTGACTGCTTTTTGCTCGAGAGATACTGATGTAGTAGCCAAAGGCTTTATTAAACCCCACCTTGAGACTAGAGATGCCCGTGCGTTCTCGTTCGGTTACTTCTAGACTGGCAATCCAGCGCTGATCGCTGCTGACTTGATCTCTTAGACCGTCGAGGTGAGCGTTAACACCTTCACGGATCAGGCCCCCGTCGGTGAGATAGAGAGGCGGGCTATCCACCAAATGTGCTTTTAGCTTTCGACCTAGCTGCTCTAATTCTGGTGGGACAACCTGCAGAGTGACTAGATGAGGCGACTGGGCGTGGGCCATCAGAGCAGCTAAGTCTGGCAGTTTTTCAAAGGACTCCGCCATAGCTACCAAATCGCGACCGTTAGCCGTGCCTGAACCCGCCCGCCCGGCCAGACGTTCTAGGTCATAAATCTGCTTAAGGATCAGCTGCAGCTGCTGGCGCAGGGTGCCGTTTTCGACAAGTTCACGAATGGTCTCTTGGCGTGCCTGAATCTTCTCGATGCTCAGCAACGGCTGTAACAACCAGCGCCGCAGGGCACGGCTACCCATGGCAGTGGTGGTTTTATCTAAGGCCCATAAGAGTGACCCGTGAAAAATGCCGTCTCGTACGGTTTGGGTAATCTCTAGATTGCGCCGGGTTTGATTGTCGATAACGAGAAATTCTGTTGTGGTGTATGTGGATAATGGCTGTAGCGGTGCCAAACTCTCTTTTTGGGTGTCTTCAAGATAGTTTAATAGCCCGCCTGCTGCTCTTACCGCTAAGGGCAGATGCTCACAGCCAAACCCTTCTAAAGAACGAATGCGGTAGCTTTGCAACAGGTTTTGTTTGGCTTCAGCGTGGGTAAAGGCGGTTTGAGAACGAAAGGTATAACAAAATTGAGTCGGGAGCCCATCTGGTAGCTTATCTGAGATCTCTCCCGGACGTAGTAGGGCGCCCAGATCCGCTGCATTGGTGGGCACTAGTACTTCGGCAGGCTGCAGCCGCATCAGTTCATGGGTTAGTTGGTCAATAGCGGTGCCCTGAGTGGTAAAAAACTCCCCTGTAGAGACATCTGCATGGGCTAGACCCCAGTGTTGCTCAGCGATACCCAGGGCTGCTAAAAAGTTGTTACGTTTGGCTGTTAGCATCCCCTCTTCGAGAATGGTGCCGGGGGTAATAACGCGGGTGACTTCTCGCTTAACTAATCCTTGAGCCTGGGCTGGGTCTTCTACCTGGTCACAAATTGCGATCGCAAACCCTTTTTCTACTAGCAGGGCACAGTATCGATCAAGGGCATGGTGAGGGATGCCGGCAAGGGGGACTTTGCCGATGGCTTTACCAGCATCTTTACTCGTCAGCACCAGCTCAAGTTCGCGAGCAATTGCGATCGCATCCTGAAAAAAGGTTTCAAAAAAGTCCCCCACTCGATAGAACAATAGCGCATAGGGATACGCGTCCTTCATCTGACCATAGTGACGCATCATTGGCGTCAGGTCGTCTCGGTTAACCTCGCTGTAGTCGGTGTACCGCACCGTATGCTTGAGCAGCCGTTCTGGAATGCCCATATCTTTAGGGGTAGGTTCAGAACGTTTGCTGGCAGTGGCTTTAGATGCAGTCATAGGGCAGTTGAACCGTGAGGATTCCTGATTAATCTTAAGCTGCTTACTTAGGTGCGATCGCTAAGATATCCAAGAAAATCCACAAATACAGCTCCAGCGTATAGAATCATCTGACAACTGCCCGACTGCCAATGCTGACGGATATTCAGATACGCAAGCTCACTAAGTTATTTCGCTTGTACGATACTAATAATGACGGCGTATTAGTACATCAGGATTTTATTGAACTAGCGACGCGTCTCGCCAGTCTGCGACAGGGGCTCAGAGCATCGCATCATCATGAGCAAATTTTGGCCCACCTACAGCAAGACTGGGTGTGCTTGTGCGAGGCTGCCGATCAAAACTGCGACGCCCGCATCACACTGGGGGAATGGCTCGCTTACTATGAGCAGATTCTGAACGATATTAAGCAATATGCGAGTCGAGTGATTGCGTTAGTCAGATTGCTGTTTGATACCTTTGACCAAGACGGTGATGGAAAAATTACCGAACAAGAATGGATCAGTTTACTCTTGCTCTTCAATGTGTTGCCGATCTATGCATCATCAATATTCCTTAATTTGGATATTAACCAAGATGGCGTGCTGAATCAGGATGAGATACTTACGCTGATCCATGATTTTTTCTACATTAATGAGCCCTCTGCTCCAGCCAATTTTATGTTTGGACCTTATTAAGACGACCATATTATAGAGGCATGTATTTACTATTCACGGCTCTGCTTTTATATGGTTTCTTTGAGTTCACCCGCGACTGATTCTAGTAATGCACAACCAGACTCGATGCCGCAGCTGTCCCCTGTGCCCTTAGGGTGGTCGGCAGAAGACCGCATTGTGGCTCGGGCTCACTTATTAGGTGGACGACTCATTCTAAAAAGCTTAGAAACAACAGAGGCTCTATCTACCAATCCGTTAATTGTGAGGGCTGGAAAATCAGGCTGTGCTGTGCTGCTGCGGTACGGGGTAGTGGTGGTTTTTAACCTAGATTCAGCTGAGGAAACTGAATATATAAATTCGCTCAAGCCATTTATTAAAGAGCCATCAAACGAGGCTGTTTTTGAAGAACTGCTGCTAGCGTTTCATCTGCAAACAAAGGAGCGTTTAGAGCAGAATACACTTTGGCTCAAAGACTGTAGTGCTGAGCGGTTGCAGATTGTGGCAGAAGCTTTGGCAAAAAGTGTAGTGCTAGACTACTACGAACAGAAAGTACTGGAATTATTTGAGCAGATTAAGCCATTTACAACAGCCATTCAAAACCCGAAAGAACGACCCCCTAAAGAAAAAGAGCTACTGCGCTATATCTGTGGGACACTGCTGATTCAGCAAAAAATGCTGGGTATTGTGGAAGTAGGGGATAAGCCCGACCCAATTTGGGATTTTCCAGATTTAAATCGTCTCTATCTACGTCTAGAAGATGAATATGAGCTACGAGAGCGGTTGCTGATTTTAGAGCAAAAGCTAGCTCTGATTTCTCGGAGTGTTGAGACTGCTTTGGGGATTCTGCAACAGGTCAGTAGTCATCGGGTGGAGTGGTACATCGTGATTTTGATTGTGGTTGAGATTTTGCTGTCAGTCTACGAAATATGGATTCAGTAGGGCTGTACAGCTAGAAAAGTCCACATTTTTCTAGCTGATGGCACTACGGAAAATATCAAATGGAATGTGTAGTTCAGATTAGCTGTCTGATCCAAGACAGTCAGTGATCTTCGGCTGCTAATTCTTTTGCACAAAAGCCAGCTACGTTCCATACACAACTGTGGAGTGCTGAAAAATCGTCTATCTCTAGAACCTATCAGGGGGGACATTATGGACTCTAAACCGCTGCCAGTGATCTTACGAAAGTTTGTCTTTCGAGATGCTCTTTTGAAAGAGCATGATGCCTATGTGGATCATGATATTGATGCGGGTCAAGATGCTGCCCAAGTGAGGCTTGTTCAGGTTGGTACCCCTGAGGGTGAGCAGGCTCCAATTCCTGGCTACTTTGTCATGAGTAGTGCTCCCCCAAATATTGAAAATGCTAAAGAAATGCAGGAATCAGAGATACAGGCTGCAGCACGAGGCGTACAGGAAATCGCTCGCTATCTCTACGATATCTGCATCAATAACGCAGAGAATGCTCCAGAGCCTGAACTGATGATTACTGTGCATGGATACAACAGTGGTCGTAGCTCCGTTCGAGACTGGTACAAAAATATTTTTCAGTATATTAACCGCCATGATGGGGTGATTCCACGTCAGGGTAGCCAGGTATTTATTGGCTATCGCTGGCCATCAGAAAATATTGAGTTTCAGCGTTTAGGGGAAGCCTGTAAAGCCTTGCCTCCACTGCCTCGAGACTTGATGTTTCTGGGGTTTGGTGGAGCGCTGATTTTACTAATCTTAGAACTGACAAAGTTTCGCGAAACAATAGCGGGTTTTGCCGTAGCATTCCTTTTGGTTGTGCTTTTGGGCCTATCTGCCATCATTGTGACGCTCGTTATTTTGCGGATGGTGGTCTATTTTCGCGATCGCTACCGCGCTCAAAACTTTGGTGTCTTAGATCTCGTTGAATTGCTGCGCCAAATTGACCAGGCCCTGGTAAATCTCAAGGCGGCTGATATCCGGCGGCAAAACCCCGGTCAGGAAAATGCCCATGAAGAAGCGGCTAAATTCTGGCAATACACTCAGCGTAAGGTAAAGCTCTCTTTCCTAGGTCACAGTATGGGGGGCTTTGTGGTCACTAACGTGGTTCGTATTCTGTCCGATGTATTTGATTCTCGTTCCATTAGCAATAAGCCTCCGGCAGACGTCGGTTCCGTATTTCGGCTAGAGCGGCTGATCTTAACGTCTCCCGATATTCCCATTTTGACCATTGTGTCTAGTCGCGCCAATTTTCTTTCATCTTCTCTGCGTCGGTTTGCTGAGTCTTATCTATTTAGCAATGAAGGGGATTTAGCTCTGCGAGTTGCTTCCGCTACAGCGAATTATTTTACGTTTCCAAGTAGTACAGAAGCCATGGGCTATCGTCTTGGCAACGTATCTCTTAAAACAACCTATAACGATGATAAGGACTACGGTATTGTCAACTTATCTGCGTTAGATGAACATTTCTTTCAGGGAGCATCCTTAGCAGATGCGGTTGCTCGTAATCCTTACAAAGTGATGGAGCACCTATTCTTAACCTACAGCTGGTGTAAAAAGAAAGGCTACAACACCCTGGCTCAGATGGCACAAGAGGAAAGACAACCCAGTCAATCTCAAAGCTCTCAGCCTAAAAAAGCTCCCAAGATTACAATTGCTGATTTTTTCACCTACTTTGACTGTACTGACTATAAAGACGTTACCTTCTCTGTTAAAGACAGGAAAACAAGTGAGGTTGCCAAGGGATTGCTAACTCGAGCGAATCGTAGAAAGGCTCTGAACTGGTGGGATTATCTGTTGTTGATAATTGACGGTGCCTTGGGAAAGCGCGATGTGCACGGGGGATATTTTCAAGGTGAGTTTACCCAAGGGATGATTTATCGCATCGCATTTTTAGGGTTTACCGGATATTTAGAGACGCTGTATGACGACCCCCATACAGCCTTTGACCCCCACGTGGCGCTGAGTAAACTGCATATGCAGTGTAGGGCATTGGGTATTCAAAGTTTTCTCTCTCCCATTCGCTATCGTGTGAATATTCAAGGAGAAAATATCAAAGAGAATAAGCGAGAACTGCTAGAGGCTATCAATCAAAAGCCCGCTGAGATTTTACAGTCAGATAAGATGCTGGAGTCTATAAAGAATCAAGGGTTTGAGGTCATTGTGAAGTAGTTACTCAGAAGGGAGTTTGAACTATTATGTCTACGCCCTTAAATGTACTTGTCTGGCATAGGTTGTTCAATTGGTTGGGGGACTTTCTCACTAATCGATGGCTGCGTATGTATGGAATAATTGTGCTCTTATTGGGCATCTATGGTTGGGGATTTTATTTGCCGTTTACCCAAGGTTTGCTACCAGGAGCCCATTGGCCTGCGGCTGCCTATGATACGGCGTTTCCCTACGTAGGATTTGTAATGTTGCTAGGCCTTGTAAAGGGATGGTGGATTGTTGCGATCTCAATTCTATTGCTCTTACTCATCAGTTTTCTACGGCCCTGGCGACGGGCAAGACGTGTTGCTGCCTATCTAATATGTTTTAGCGTGCTCTGGGTTACTACCCCCATTGCGCTCGCACCATCATTTCTCAATAGCTATAGCTATCGTCATGCACTGACCGTTGAGTCCTGGGGTAAAACCTATCGCACAGCCTACGTTGCTTTTCGCCCAGACGATAATTATGGTGAAGTGATGGTGAGTGAGTGTACCCTCCGAGGCTGGTGTCATCAAGTCTATCGAGGACGCGGGAACATCTATTCTGGCGAATTTACTAAACCTATCTATGACCCCGTTAAAGATCAACTTGGAGTGTCGGTCAGCCCTGGAGGCTATGTGCGATCGCGCGATCAACAACTTTGCCCCATTGGCTCATCAGACAGCAGCAGCTGTTTTCATCAGTATGTCGATTAGGTTGGCTTGAGTGATATTGCTGAGCTCACTGTCTGCGTGTGGCCATATATAAACGAAAACCCCGCCCTCAATAGGCGGGGTTTTCGCTATCTGACTGATAAGCGTAAAACGACTAGCCGCCTACACGAATCAGCTCTACATCAAAAATAAGAGTAGCGTTTGGCGGAATAACGCCACCAGCACCGCGAGTACCGTAGCCTAAGTCGGGTGGGATAACTAGCTTACGGCGACCACCAACACGCATGGTGGCAACGCCTTCATCCCATCCTTTAATGACCTGACCAACACCGATGGTAAAAGAAAAGGGACGGTTGCGATCGCGGCTGCTATCAAACTTTTCTCCGTTTTCCAAGGTACCCGTATAGTGTACGGTCACTGCTTGACCCTCAGTCGGTAGAGCCCCTGTTCCGACCTCAATGTCTTCATACATCAGGCCAGAGTCTGTGATCGTCATATTTTCTTCGGCCATATCAGTAGTTGGTTCCTCGGTAGTTTCCCCAGGGGATGGATCGGGTGTTGCTTGAGCTACGAGTGTAGACTTAACGATTTCGCTAGTAGCTACATCGCTCAAATTGCTGGCAACAGCTTCATCGCCCTTTAGCTGGGTAGCGAGTGCCACTACACAGCAAATGGTGAAAACCCCCAGACTAATCAAAACTTCTTTCACAGTTTGTTCTCCCAGTGCGATAGCGCTTGCATTAGCGCGCAACCTGCATCCAAATTGTACGGCACGAACCCTAAAAATTAGGTAGCTTCATGTCACATTTCAGGTTGGTACAGGTCATCAGTCACAGATAACACTGAAACAATGCTGTCTAGCGCCACTGTTTATTTTCTAAATTCCGTAGCTGACGCTCTAGCCGATCTAAGCGGCCACGCAGCTCATCCATTTCACTTTGTCTAGGAACGCCCAGGTCTTGCATGATGTTGCGAATTTGACGCTGGAGCTGTTCGTCTATAGCGGCTTGATCAATATTGAACTGCGCCATAAAGTCATCGACAAATCCTTTGGCTTGTTCTGGATTGAGTTTGCCATCTTTCACCCACTCTTCGCTGACCTGCCGCAGTTGTTCGGCCACCAACGATGTGGTACCAATGCCCAACATTAAAAGCTGCCGGAATAAATTGGATGAGTCCATAGCTTACTTTAAGGGGGTGAAAGGTGAGACGACTAAACTGACTGTAGTCGGAAACGTTAGGGTTTCATCTGTAAAAAAACTACAATACTTTAGATGGAGTTCCCATTTACATAAGCTTATTCTGGCAAACTATCGACGTATTAGACGGGCGGTTAACCGTATGGTTCGGCGACTTCTATGGTGTTTGATTGCTGTATGGGTAGTACTTGTCTGGGTCAGTAATCCGGTTCATGCAGCCGCACCTCTTAATTCTCAGCCGTCTATGGTAATTGAATGGCTAAAATTCAGGGTAGATTCTGCTCAGCGCGATCGCTATATAGCGATTGACAATGAGATTTGGACACCTGCTCTGGCTTCATATCCTGGATTTTTAGATAAGGCTACATGGCTCGACCCAAACCACGATGATGAAGTGATCTTTGTAATTTCGTGGGCTACCCGTGAGCAGTGGAAAGCCATTCCTGAAGAGGACCTAGAGCAGATTAATCAGCGCTTTGATACGGCCCTTGGTTTTGGCTACGATCTGCTTGAATCAAAAGAGTTTAATGTGCCTGCAAACTAATGGCGTAACTGCTTTAGTGCGATAGAGAAAACCATGCCAAGCTGCCCTCGCTGTCATCAAACGATTTCAGATACTACAGTGACCTGTTCTAGCTGTGGGTTAGAACTAAAAGCCCATGGACATCCAGGTATTGACCTACACCGTTCCCAATCGGGAACCTATCTATGTGAGAGCTGCACCTATCACTTAGACGACACATGCACATTTCCCCAGCGTCCCCAGGCGACCACCTGTACGCTTTATCAAAATATTGCAATAGTCACTAATCCATCCAAATCGGAAATTTACACCATCCCGTGGTGGCGCAAGCATGCAGGTTGGCTGTTGTTTGCAGGGATAATTGTTGTTAGTCTTTTACTCACAATCCTGTAGGGCTTATACAGAGCGAAACACCATCAGCTTGTGGCATGTGATGGTTAGCCTTTTACCTAAGAAAGATTAAAAACGGGCCTGACGGGATTCGTAGGCTTAGTCGTCGCGGTAGCGACTACGGGCAACGTCAGCTGTGCTGACAAAGTTGCGGGTCGTGCTGTTGCTTTAAATTTGAACGGGCCTGACGGGATTCGAACCCGCAACTTCCGCCGTGACAGGGCGGTGCTCTAACCAATTGAACTACAGGCCCTTGAGGGCGATCTCTATTTTGCTTATGAATGGCTACTTTGTCAAACCGTTAGCCAAACTTTTTTCGATACCAAAGGTGGAGGTGATTGTGTCTTGAAACCCAAGAGCTATCCAGCTTCTGCATCATTTTCCCAGAGGGGGGCGGCAAAATTAGCTAACCAACGTTTGACCCAAAATGTTGCGCGACAATCGTCTTCGTTATATTTCAAAATATCATTCAAATACTGCTCATCCTGACTAGAGAGCCAATTGTCGTACCAGCAAATAGATTGAGCTCCATTAGCGCTACTGTCTCTCCATTCAAAGCCGATCCATCGAGCAATGTGTTTTAGGGCATAGCTTTCGATGGGCAGCGTCACCGCATCAACAATGCGTTTATGAATATCCACAAATCGAGTGAGCAGTTCATCAATGTCAACGATGGAGCCGTATCGTTCTGCTAATCGTCTGACAGTTTGTGCTTCGTAGGGGCAAAAATGATAAATCGGTGATTCTGGATAGTGAGCAATCACATGTTGAAACTGATGCCAGGCTCTAGCTTCGCTTTCCGGCTCCCGAGCAACTAAAGGAATAAAGGTTTCGCTCTGGGTTTGGGTATTAACCACTAAAATACCGTGGAGATACACCAGATCTTTGTCTGGAGCTGCCTCAATGTCGAAATATAGCTCTATGGGTGCATTGGGAAGTTCGCTAGGCGCCAGGGTAAAGTTGTTGTTGGCATCGGTACGTGCGATCGCAGCTCCAGATAGTTTTGCCTGGGCCTGATGCACCAGTTTTTCTGCCACCTTTAACTCAAATCCTGAGGCTTGGGCCAGTGTGGCGGGCTGATTACGAGCCAGGGTTTCGACGGTGGTTAACCCTAACTTTTCTAAATGGCGATAGCGATTAAGGGTGACACCGGGCAGCAGGGAAAGATGATTTTGATTTTGCGCCACATCATAACAGTGGTTAAGCCACACACACATATCACAGCGACTACGGCTAATAAAAACATCTGGTTTGTCCCTAGAGGTTAAGACGGTCTCACAGTTATCCAGCAACTCCAGTAAGGTTGGCCATTGCTTTTCTAGGTCGATGACATAGTGGCGCTCCCGCAGACGCAAATGCGCTTCGATAGGCACAACTCCTTGCCAGGCGGCTAGCACATAGGCATGAAATGCCGCAGTCAGCTGATATTCCTGTTTGGGCTTTTTCCCAAGCTTGATATCTAAGGGAACGTAATACCAATTGCCAAGCCAGGAAACACCGGGTTGCCTAATCCAGAGATCGGGCTGACTGATGTACCCAACGGTGCCGTCAGCATTAACGGCTGCTACCGTACCATAAGAAATACAGTCCACCCCTTGCTGCATAAGCTCAAATGTTGCCTGGGCGGTATAAGCCTTGCGCTCTCGACTAGCTCGATGAATTGGCTGAAACTCAGCTAAAACGGCCTTGCGATGAGCAGCACTATCGCCCTTAAGCTTGACAAGATAATCACTGGGCGCTGACTGCAGCTCAGGGTCGCCGTAATTATCTAAATAGGAGCGCCGTTGGCAGCGTAAAAATGTAAAAAGAGTACTGTCTTCAATTGTCAGCTCTGGCTCGGCAGCATCAGACCGCCATGGAGCAGCTGGAGATATCCACTCAAGAGTAGATGCTGGTGTAGGGGAACCAGCATCCTGATGTGGAAGCGTAGGCAAGCTAGCAACCACAGCCCTCCCAAGCCTGTCGGCAGGACACAACCAAACGTACTGAAATCATCAAAGCAGTTAAGCTTGCTCGTGTTGCAAACGTCTGCACCTAATTTAACGCAGACACGTGCCTATGTAGTAACATGCCGCAGATGAAATCGCAATAATGCTGTTAGCAACGAATTATTAATCTTTAAACGACTTGCCTAGGATTAAGCCGACAGTAACCCTGCACTGAGCCGTTTGAGTCCTCGCGTCACTACTTCCGAATATTGCAGTTTGCCTAAAAATACATCTCCCATAATCTGTGTGCCACGGGGATGTTTGACGCCAACTCGATAGCCCACTTTAGGGGCCAAATAAAATGCTTTTGCCAACCGAGCGGCCCAGCGCATTTCATTCCCCCACTCCTTCACCATGATTTGGGTGTATTGAGCCAGAGCTTGGTGATTACCGCCCAGGGCATTATGGACTGCTTCCGAGGCTTTGAGGCCGCTCAAAATTGAGGGTCGAATTCCTTCAGCGGTAAATGGATCGACTACACAAGCGGCTTCTCCAGCAAGTACAGCTTGGGTAGTGTGGAGTACTTGATCGCCATCCCAAAGAAAAATCGGATGACCATGTTTGTCTTCTTCATCAATATCTACCCCAAACTGTCTAGAGTAGCTAGCTAGAGGCTGCACTAAATCTCGAGACTTACGCTTTGCTGATATAAAGGCTCCGCTGCCTAGAGAATAGCCATCTGCTTTGGGAAAATTCCAGACATAGCCATTTTTAAGCAGGCCAAATTCAAAATGGACGATATGGCCATCGTGCACAGGTAGCCGGGGTTCTGTTTCAATCGCTCCCGCCATAACCGTTTTGCGCTGCTTAAAGCCAAGCCATTTTGCCAGTGGGCCTTTGGCTCCATCAGCCGCAATCAAATAGCGACCGGTGACGGGCTCGCCTGATGTATTGATGTGCCAGCAGCCAGCCTTAAATTCAATTCCCGTGGCTTTGGTGTTCTCCTGTAAAATTGCCCCTTGCTTTTGCGCCTGTTTCACCATGTAGTGATCAAACTCATCGCGGCGCACCATCCAAATGGGCTCTGATAGTTGGGAAATGACTTCGTCTTCTAGATTGTAGGTGTAGCGTACCTGGGTGACCTTCTGCGAAATCACCGGTTCAAAATCATAGTCAAACCACTCGGCGACTTTGGGACATACCCCTCCACCGCATGGCTTGTAACGAGGCAGTTTATTTTTTTCTAATATCAGTACAGAATGGCCACGTTTAGCCAGATGATAAGCTGCTGTAGCTCCTGCTGGGCCACCACCGACAACAACACAATCATAAAGAGATGTCATAACGTCCAATAACAGTTGAGAGCTAAGGCAATAGTACGTGGTGTAGTTTGCCCAAGCTAGAGGTATTGTTGGACTCTTCGTTATGAGGATGGTGTTTTGCGGTCTAATTGGGTGGCAGCTGCGATCGCACCTTTTTCCTTAGCCCGCTGAGCATAAGGCTGTAATGTGGCAGCCTCACAGCCGGTCAAAATGCTGAGATGTTCAAGGGTGATCCCTCGCATCAGCATCTCTACACACCAGGTTTGTCGTGCCTGAATTAGCTTGGGCAGCTCAGCCGCCATATCTAGACTTTGCCACCAAAACTCCCAAATCTCTTGCACTTCTGCCACAGTTAAGGGGTTTCCCGCTTCATCGATAAACATGGCACTGGCATTGTCCTTGCGACTTTTGAGCCACTTGGTCAAAGGATTGTTGGTGTAAGAGCCGTAGCGCTTGCCTAAAATCCACTGGTTAACCGGTACCTGACGAGGTCCGTCGGTCCCCATTACCTGCAAAATATGTTGGGACTTATCACAAATTTGGTGAGATCGCTGCAGGCGAGTGATTTCTATGGGCAAGAGTCCAGCACCGAATAGAAGGAGTGCGATCGCATGATCCTGCAATCCAATACTTCGAGTCTGCTTCATCAGCTGATGCACCCAGCTGGTGGGTAAATCAACCACTAAAGCTGGTGCTGGTTCATATGTGGCATTTGTTGACTCTTCATTTGAAGGATTCAGGAGTTTGGTTAAACACTCCAAAAAATAGCTTCGCTCGCCCCAGAGAGAGTCACCGCTGGTGGTTTCAATAACCGTGTAACCAACTAAAACAGCTCCGATGAACTTGGCCAGATCTTCTGCTGGAAGTGGTGCTGTCTCCAACATTTGCTCCAGATGCTTGACAATATCCTGTTGGATTTCCTCCAGTCGCAGCTGTAGAGCAGCCCGGTGCTCAGGTGGATATTGATCAGATTCACCAATGAGGGAGCGCACAAAATTGGGATATTGCTCCAGCATTTGCAAATGTTCGTCCAAATAATGCCATAGTGCGTCTGGTGAATACTCTCCATGGAGTGGAGGCTGCTCGCTTAATGCAGGTGACTCTTGCAATATAGCCAAGAGCAACCCGTACTTGTTCCCAAAATTTCGAAACAAGGTCGCTTCATTGACTTCAGCCATGTTGGCAATCTGGCGGGTCGTTGTGTGGCTAATGCCTTGAGATAGAAAGAGTTCAAACGCTGCCTGGGTGAGTCGGTGGCGAGTTGAAGTCGGAGACATGGACAATGTGCAAGTGCTACTTGCAACTTAAGAAAATGATTGCTAATCTAAGTTTAATGCAAGCGGTACTTGCAAAGCATGCCTAGAGAGAAGCCGCCATCAACTGGAACTGCTCTCAATATTTGTCAATGTTAACGACAGTGAGGACTGTATGACTGCACAATTAACCCGGCCGCGCCCAAATCTCCAGCTTGAGGTCAAGCGCCCGCCTATGGATTGGGTCACTTTTGGTTTCTTTGCCGCATTTCATGGTGTTGCTCTACTAGCACCCTGGTTTTTTTCCTGGTCTGCGCTGGGTGTCGCAATTTTGATGCACTGGCTGTGCGGTGGTGTCGGCATTTGCTTAGGTTTTCACCGCATGCTTAGCCACCGTAGCTTTCAGTTACCTCGCTGGTTAGAATATCCCATCGCTGTGCTAGGAACGCTTGCCATGGAAGGCGGCCCTATCTTTTGGGTCAGTGGTCACCGTAAGCACCATGCATTTACAGAAGATATTCATGATGATCCCTATTCTGCTAAGCGTGGGTTTTGGTGGAGTCATATCCTGTGGATTCTGTATCCTCACCGTGAAAACTTTGATAAAAAGTACTACGGGAAGTATGCACCTGACCTGATGCGTCAGCCTTTCTATCGATTCTTGAATAACTACTTTCTACTGCTTCAAGTGCCGCTTGCATTGCTGCTATACGCTATCGGTGGTTGGTCCTTTGTCATCTACGGTATTTTTGTTCGGTCTGTTTTACTGTGGCATTCGACTTGGCTGGTAAACTCCGCTACTCACACTTGGGGATATCGTACTTTTGACGCCAAGGATAATGCCCGTAACCTTTGGTGGGTCTCTTTAGTAACCTACGGTGAAGGCTGGCACAATAATCACCATACCTATCCTCGTGCTGCTCAGACCGGTTTGAAATGGTGGGAAGTCGATGTTACCTGGTACACCATCTTGTTGTTCGAGCGTTTAGGCTGGGCTAAGAAAGTAAAGCGAATTCCAGCGACACATCGTTAGTTTAAAGGTCCAGAATTAGTGAGAAAGAGGTATTGCTCTTAGCGTTGGAGCAATACCTCTTTCAACGTATCTAATGCCTCAATCTCTATACATATAGCCTCGATAGACGAGATACTGGAGCAGTTCTAAGTTTTGAGGCTTGAGTTTTAGCGTCATGACTCAGAGTTTAATTGTGCCAGCACTCCGGCTAACTCAAAATTTAGGATAAAGGCCCAAGGCCGTGCGCTTCGCGTACCAAAACTCAAAATTCTCTATCTCCGTGGCTTACTACATCTCACCCCATTTTCTTAATGCTTTAGCAGTTCATATCACTAAGAACTTTTTAGAGCTACCCCAAGTAAAGCTACCGCTGATTTTGGGTATTCATGGCCGCAAAGGAGAGGGTAAAACCTTTCAGTGTGAGCTGGTTTATGAGCGGATGGGAGTCAATGTAGTTCATATTTCTGGCGGCGAACTAGAGAGCCCAGATGCTGGAGACCCGGCGCGATTGATTCGTTTGCGCTATCGAGAAGCTGCTGAGCTAGTAAAAATCCGTGGTGAGATGGCTGTATTGATGATCAACGATCTAGATGCAGGGGCTGGTCGATTTGATGGCATGACTCAGTACACGGTGAATACACAGCTGGTGAATAACACCCTGATGAATATCGCGGATAATCCGACCAATGTGCAGCTGCCGGGGAGTTATGACGAAACGCCACTGCCGCGTATTCCCATTGTGGTAACGGGCAATGACTTTGCCACTCTTTATGCGCCCCTGGTGCGAGACGGGCGGATGCAAAAGTTTTATTGGGAGCCTAATCACGAGGATCGTCTCGGCATTGTAGGCGGTATCTTTTCGCCTGATGGTCTTAGCCGTGGTGATATTGAAACACTAGTGAATACCTTTCCCAACCAGGCAATTGACTTTTATGGAGCACTGCGGGCTCAAATTTATGATGAGCAAATCATCGACTTTATTCATCGGGTTGGTGTAGAGAATGTTTCCCGTAATGTCGTGAATACTAAAACACCTCCAAGCTTCAAAAAGCCTGATTTTCGGATTGGTCATCTTATTGAGGTGGGTCAGCGTTTGGTTAGCGAGCAGCGTCGCCTGCAAGAAATGGGATTGGTGCAAGAATATAATCAGGCGCTAAATAAATCTGGCTCTAATCGCAGCGGTAACTACTATCGTGCGTATCAACCTGCACCCTCGGTGCCACTACAGCCGATAGCGAAATCTAACGGTACACCGAAACCTGCTCCGACACCGCCGCAAGTTTTTGACAGTGATGCTCTGCCTGATGAGGTGCAACAGGAGGTGCGTAATCTGATGGCTCAGGGATACAAAGTTGGTATGGAGTATGCGGATAAACGTCGCTTTCGGACAAATGCCTGGCAGAGTTGTCCGGTGATTAGCGGTAGTGAAGGGAAGGCATTGCAGGCTATTTCACAGTGTTTGGGAGATCACTCTCAGGACTATGTGCGTTTGATTGGTATTGATCCCAGCAATAAGCGGCGGGTGTTAGAACGGATTATTCATCGGCCATAAGAGAACTGTCATGTCTTTTGAGATAAGAATAATCTTGGTTTAATTCTTCTGTTATTGCTGCTACATTTACCGAGAAGCTTGGTTCTTTTTGAGCAAAAGCTCTCATGCCATCGATGCAGCTGCACTGATTGAAACTGCTGGTATGGGGCATAAAGGAAACGGATTGCGCAAAGCTTATCGACACCTAAGAATTGCTGCTGCGAGATTTACAAAAATGAATTTACGCGTGCAGAACTAACCATAGCCTTTGCAGACGCAAATAATTGGCGATGTTGAGCTCAATGTAAGAGACATCTTTATATCGAAGTAATCTCAAAGATGTAATTAAATCAGCGAGCGAACTGTTTCTGTCGTTAGTTCATCACAGCCGAGCTGGTATCGATTATCATCAACCCAACGTACAACAGTTTTTGCTAGCTGGCTCTTGCGTTTAATCTTTCTAAGAGCACTTGCTACGTCAAGTTGCTTAGCAGTATCTGGATGCTCTAAATCGAATAAACCTGTGTTGACAAGATCAATTCGGTTAAACTCATCTTCTAAATTTGTAAAAATTGTCAGAAAGTGTAGGGCAGTCTCCAGCTCGGGTGGATTAAGAATTGGGCAATCTGGGCCAGCTAAAAAAGTATTCACAAGGTACCTAAAAACTGCATAGACGGTTGGGCCTCTCTGCAAGGGGGCTACGCAGATTGTTCTTTAAACGAGATACCCATAATTGGAGGAATGATTTTCCCTTCTTTCAAGACTATCATGCACTGTATTACTTGACTTCCGAGGCTCTTGTTATATCAAGTACCCGTATGAAGTTAATCAATACTCGACAATTACTGGGGTATGGTCACTGGGTTTTTCAAGCTTGCGTGGTTCAATATCAATCCAGCAGCGTTTGGCTTGTTTGTAAAGCTCAGGAGTCAGGTAGTGGTGGTCGATGCGCCAGCCCATATTGCGTCGAAAGGAGGCAGCCCGATAATCACACCAGCTTAAGTGACCGCCTTCATCGGTAAATTTTCGAAAAGCATCTGATAAACCTACCGTCAGCAAATCTTGCAATGTTTCACGCTCTAGCGGAGAAGACATGATGTGTTTATCCCGCTTTTCGTCGGTGTAAATGTCTTTATTTTCTATGGCTATGTTAAAGTCGCCGCAGACGTTGAGCTTTGTAGTTTCCTCTAGCGTTTTCATCAGGTACTGCTTGAGCAATGCCAACCAGCTCATCTTGTAGTCATATTTCTCGCTACCGATGGATGATCCGTTTGGCACATATAAATTGAGAATGCGCACACCGTTGAGCACACCGCTGATTACCCGTTTTTGCTCGTCTAGATCGCCAACAGCTTCTTCCTCTAGGATGGCGCTAAACCCCATCCGCACATCTTCTAGAGGGGGTTTACTCAACAGAGCTACGCCGTTGTATGCCTTTTGCCCATATATATAAGTGTGATAGTCAAGCCCCTCAAAGGCCGCTCTAGGAAAGTCGGCATCGACGACTTTGGTTTCTTGGAGACATAGCACATCCACGTCTGGGTTTGCCTGAAGCCAGTCAGTGACATGGGTTAGACGAGTACGAACAGAGTTAACGTTCCAAGAGGCGACTTGCATTCGATTCAGTTTCAGCAGAGACAACGCTGCTCAGATCCGATGTGTCGGTCTGAATTAGCTCTCGTATTTTAGTATTGGGCAGCGTCGATAGCGCAATCGATGCTGTAGAGGTCATCTGAAGAGTGACTGCGGTAATATCAAATTCTTTGAATAATGAGGTTTGGAGATGGTTTAGTAATACATCTCGTCGACTGGTGCTGGCTGTATCAACCATCAAATTTGCTGTTAAATAGACCTGCCCCGGAGCAATGGCCCAAACTCTGAGCTGTTCTACTTGGGTAACATCCTTAAAGGTGAGCAGATAATGCTCGATAGCCTGAGAGCTAATATTTTTAGGTGTTTGCTCTAACAGTATGCTCAAGCTTTGACGGATGAGAGAGATGGCTCCTGCCAGAATCAGAAGTGCGATCGCAATACTCATAAATCCATCTGTCCACTGCCATCCGAACCAATGGACAGTAGCGGCCACACACAAAACGCCCAAACAGCTCAGAGCGTCGGCTAGCGTATGCAGAAATGCTCCACGCAAATTTAAATCATCATCGGTATGGCGATGCAATAAATAAGCATTGATGCCATGAACACCTAGGCCTCCCAATGCTGTCAGAGCCATAGGTTTCGTTAAGATTTCGCTGGTGGGCACTTGCAAATTCACAATCGCTTCTTGAGCGATCCAGCCTGCGATTAGCAGTAGTCCAATGCCGTTGACCAGGGCTGCCAAAATTTCTACACGACGATAGCCAAACGGTGCGTTTGATGACTGGGGCCAACGCGAGATCCAGGCAGCGAGGAGAGACATTGCGATCGCAAACACATCAGCGATCATATGTCCTGCATCTGCCACCAGCGATAAACTGTGGCTGTGATGACTGACCCGCAGCTCCACTATTGAAAAACCAGCTACCATCACCAGGGCAATAGCCAATACTCTTAATTTTTCTGGCGATGTCTCTGTCGGGCAATCGCAGATCCCAAAACCGTGGTTATGCATAACTGTTTATTGTTCACATTGATTATGCCAATGCATGTCTTGTGAAAGCATTTCCTTGTCTCGTCAATGTGACGCAGAAGCATCAAAATGCCTACTATATGAGGGTGCCACGCTTAATCAAAATCGACAATTAGTTCTGTGACAATCTCTGCCTACGTCCTTAAATTACTATGTCCGACCAGCCGCTTCAGGGCGATGCTCTGATTAAAGAAACCAATCGTCGTATTCGCCTGGCGAAAAAGCTATGGGATGCTCATAACAATGCCGGGTGCCGACGTGAGCGTGAACGAGCACTAAAGTTGTATAACCAACTTACAAAGGTGCAGAAGGAAAAAGTTCCACAGCAGCTACGAGTTTGGTTGCGCTATCGTAGCGAAAAATATTTTGGCGCTCACCGGACGCCACCAGGAAGCAAGCATCGATCATCAAAGCGTCGAAAATAGTCTCAGGCGTTTCTTTTTGCCTTCTCAGCCGGATCCGTCCACCGTTCTAGCCAAGTGAACCCCTGAGAGAATATTAGGTTTAAGGCTAAATACGTCAAACCAACGGCTGTATAGATTTCAAAGGCACGAAAGTTGGTGGCGACGGTTAGCTGACCGCGGCGAAAGAGTTCTTCTAGACCAATTACAGCGACTAAGCTAGTGTCTTTTAGTAATGTGGTGAACTCATTCCCTAGAGGGGGGATCATGCGACGCAGGGCCTGGGGCAAGACGATGTAGCGCAGGGTTTGAATTGAGTTGAGACCCATCGATGATGCGGCTTCCCACTGACCGCGATCAATAGATTGAATGCCACCTCGGACAATTTCAGCGACATAGGCTGCCGAATTTAGACTCAGGGCCAAAACGCCAGCAGACCACCGGTCAAAGGTAAAGCTTAAGCCCAGGCTTTTGAAGAGGGCTGGAAAGCCGAAGTAAATCCAGAAAATTTGGACCAGTAGCGGAGTGCCGCGAAAAAAATCGATATAGGCGCGAGTGGCCAAACGGATGGGCCATAATTTGGAGAGTCTAGCAGTACCGAGTAAGGTGCCGCCAATAAAGCCAAAGAAAATGGAGAGAGCTGTCAGCTGTATGGTCGTTAGGGCACCCCGAAGTAGGGCGGGCAGAGCATCAATAATATATTCCACGTCAGTAGGGCCTCTCTGTGAGGTCCTGTGAATAGTTAGGCCAGTCTTGTGGGATGAGGGTAGGATTATTGCTCAAATTCCATGGAAGACCTGCGCCTTCCATGGAATTTTAAGGTTTAAGCTCGCTAAAATGCCGCTTCAGGTAAGGTGCCAGTAGGAGTGGTGCCAAACCATTTTTCATAAATAGCATCATAGGTGCCATTTGCGATCAGCTCCTCAAGGGCTGTATTCAATGCTTCTACATTAGGCGAATCCTTTGGCATTGCTATGCCATAGAACTCTTCGGTGAGCAGCTCGCCCACAACTTTGACGCCGCCGATATTGCCAGTTGCGATCGCATCTAATGTTGCCGGTGCATCGTTAATTACGGCATCAGCATTACCATTGGACAGTTCCTGTAGCGCCAATGGTGCAGAATCAAAAGTGCTGACATTAGCATCCTTAACAGAGCCAGCCATATTTGCACCCGTGGTGCCAATTTGTACTGCGATGGTCTTGCCTTCTAAGCTCTCTAGCGATGTCGTTTCTGTATCGTCCTCAGCCACTGCGATCGCTAAACCAGCACGGAAGTAGGGACGAGAAAAATCTACAGTTTCGCCACGCTCTTCGGTAATGGTCATGCCGCTAATGGCAGCTTCAATCGTGCCAGCCTGTAGCGCAGGAATTAGTCCATCAAACGGGAGACTCTCGAACTCCACCTCAACACCGGCCTGCTCACCAATGGCTTGCATCAGGTCAATGTCAAAACCGACAAGTTCTCCATTTTCATCCTGAGACTCAAAGGGAGGAAAAGCAGGCTCAGTACCCACTACCCAAGGACCAGTGGCGACATCGCCACCGTCGCTGCTGGGTGTAGAGGCTGTATCGCCACCGCCGCAAGCAGCCAGTACGACAGCCGCGCCTAGGCTCAAAAATGCATTTCTTAAAAATTGAGACCGTTTCATAGTGCTCAATTGGCTCCTTATTTTTATTGAGTAACTAACCTACCGCAGACGATAGGACGCCAGGGCTGCATCAAGCTGATATCTGGCCCAAACGTGTAATTTAATCTACCAGGAATTAAAAAACAGTGTTGTTTATAGCGCTATAACTGCTTACTTTTCTTTACTCTCTTTGGCGTCTTGCTGCGTCGAGCTGCAGCCTGTGCTTTTTCTATCCAGCTCAGCAGTTCTATCGGATTTTCTAAAACTGTTTCTGGCAGCTGATAGTAAGACATTTGAATAGGTTTACCGTGGCGTTCGTAGAGAAATGGCCCCATGCCAAAGTCAAGATAGTCAGCTCGATTTTTGTCATCAACTTTGAAATAGAGGGTTTCGTAAGCAATCAGAGCAAACATGACGCCCTCTGCGTAGAGACCATAGCCACCGAACATAAATCGAGCAGTTACAGGGGCCACCTGATTTAATTGGCGAACGATTCTGTCCTTAAATTCCATTGCTTCTCGAGATGGCATGGAGTGCTCCTAATGAATTGATGACTTAAAAAACACTGTGGTTCGTGGTTTACCCGCAAAGTCAGAGGTATTATGCCTTTCAAGACGTTATTGATAGGTGTGCTGTGACAGAAGCCGCAATTTATTTTGCAAACCTGCAGAAAAACTATGGCGACCTATCGGTGTTGCAAGGCATTAACGGTCAGATTGAGCGTGGTGAAGTTGTCGCTATCATCGGTTCTTCAGGATGTGGTAAAAGTACACTGCTGCGGTGTTTTAATCGTTTAGAAAACATCAGCGGTGGACAGCTAATCGTCAATGATATTGACCTGTCGGTATCTAATCTGAGTGCTAAATCGCTACAGCAGCTGCGGGCAAAAGTAGGGATGGTGTTTCAGCAGTTCAACCTCTATCCCCACATGAATGTTTTAGATAACCTCACACTGTCACCTCGTAAAGTGCTGCGACTGTCCCTCAATGAAGCGGAAGAACGAGCACACTTTTATTTAGATAAGGTTGGCTTAGCTGAAAAGGCGTCGGCTTATCCTGACCAGCTTTCAGGGGGGCATAAACAGCGAGTGGCGATTGCTCGTTCCCTCTGTATGCAGCCTGAAAATATGTTGTTCGATGAACCCACCAGCGCCCTGGACCCTGAGTTAGTGGGTGAGGTTTTGCAAGTAATGCGCACCTTAGCTGACGACGGTATGACCATGGCGGTTGTTACCCACGAAATGCAATTTGCTCGCGAAGTCGCTAGTCGTGTCATGTTTTTGAACCAGGGTGTCGTCGAAGAAACCGGTGACCCAAGACAGGTTCTGAGAAATCCTCAAAGCGAGCGTCTACAGACATTTCTTAGTCGGATGAATGGTCTGAGCGTTTAAGCAAACCCTCTTGCAACAAACTCACAGCCACGCTGGTAAATAGTATTGGCGTAATCTGTCCACTGGCCTTGCCCCCAATAGCGGAAACAGCTGGTTTGCAGAATCAGATTGTGTAATAGTGCCTGCCGATAATTGGTATTCAAGGCCAGATGAGACTGCTGGCTGATAGGAACCGCATTGATAGCTTGATGAAAAAGAGAGCTCAGACGTTCCATGGGCCCGATTATATTGGCATACCCATCAACCCAACTACGATCATTGGTCCAAGAGCCGCCAGTAAAAAAGATATTCTTTTCTGCTAGATTTGCGATCGCAGCGCTGACTCGCTCTGGCGTAATATCATCATCCGCCAACGTCTGCCATAGATGATGTTGGCCAATCGCCTGGCAGGGTGGAAAATCGCTCTCTTCAACTCCGGCTGCAGCTAGCAACTCAATATATTCAGTCCCATTGATACCGGTAATGCCAGACTCATGGCGAGCTTCATGCCAGGCCCGTTTGAATGCCCCTGGAAACTCATTCATCATAACGCCACCATTTTCGCCATCAGAAATTTGGCTGACCAGAGGAGGAACTGACTGGCTACCCAAAGTAACCTGCCCTAGCGTTTTGGCCTCATAGTAAGGCTGCATTTGACCAATTAGCTTAGTGTCCGATCCTTGAGTCTTGATGAGCGCAGTAATTGATACTTCCTGTCCTTGGCTATTTCTAGCAACCAAGCGGTGGGGTAGGTGGGAATGTCGAATTCCTTCACCTGTCAGTGTTTCTACCGTATGTTCCTGCACCATCACCCAACGGTAGCCACTGTCTTTTAACGCACTGACCAGGGTGTAAAGTGCGTCCGGTGCGTTGGGTAACTGCATCTCAGGTAAGGAAAACCCTCGAACTCGCTTGAGAGCCTCTAAGCCAAAAATACTGGCAAACTGATGCTGCCAGGCGCGGATGTGCAGCTTAATATCTGGTAGCGGTGTGGCAGCCGCAACCGCATGGCCCCAAAATGTCCCTAACCACTCTACATAGGGCTGATACCTGGGATCGCACGTAATGCCTTTGAGCTTATCGAGAATATCGCTGCGCCCCATTTGCTGTAGGCCCCAAAGCAGATTGCCTGAATAGTCCAGCATTACCCGTGGATTGCATCCCTGGTCCACCAGCTCAGGAATAAAATCACCCATCCGGGCATAGCAGTAGGCAAATGGGCCAGCATTATGATTGTCACCCTCATAGTGGTGCTCAAACATATACTGCAAATGGTTGATGAGTTTGCCTTCAGGCCCTGCCGGTATAGTCGGCTGATGCATGTGGAGTGCGATTGCAAAACCAGCCGATAGTCTACTGAGGTCGAGATTACTGCGGTCTAAAAAGACTGGTTCACGAAAATTACTCAATTCTGCAATAGAAGACTCCCAGCCGCAGAGTGTAGGCAGCGTTGGATCGTACGTAGCTGGGGGAGATACGGCGGCAGACATATTTTTAAGGGTGAATTAAAAGGTGGATTAAATCCTCTCTATATAGTGTCTCAGTTACGGGCTTCAAAATAAACCATCCTTATAGAAAAGATAATCCTAGATTAACTCTAGGTAGCTATCAAACCATGTTCAAGAGAGATAGCTAACTCATCCTCAATCCAGTTCAAAATTTGCAGACGCTCTCCCTGGGTTAAATACAGATGACCCGTGTGTCTTAAACGATCATTCACATCTTCTACATCAGACGGTGTCATCAACCCAACCATGGCACCTATGTTGTAAAGAGCATCGTCACGCTCTTCTTGGGTATGACAGCCGTAGCGATATTTTGAAATCTGACGGCTGATATATTCAAATGCTTGGGGATCGGTGGCCTCCAATCGCTGTTTGCGTTCGTCGGCAATGGGTTCTCCTGCCACCATGGCAGCGTAATCAGTATCGAGTATATCCAGCTTGACAATCTTGGTGGCTCGTTTGGGTCTATGACTCACGGTGGCTTAAACCCCACATGTTTTTGATTTTTCTAATTGTGCCTTCCCCAACCAGAAAATGCGTCAAGCTTTGTTATTTTGCAATTGTCCGTTTGCAAACGTTTGCGAAGTCGATACAAATCGCTAAATTCTTTCAGAGTTTAGTGGGGTCTAACCGCATGCTTAAATCTAGCCAGGATGAGCGGGTTATGGGAGCACTGCTAGAGATATAGTCAACACCCGTCAGTGCGATCGCACGAATAGTTTCAATAGTGATGTTGCCCGATCCTTCAATCTTGACCTGCGAGCCGTATCTTCGAATTATCTGAACTGCCTCCTTCATCATTGCAGGAGACATATTATCCAACATGATAATGTCAACCCCGTGCTCAAGAGCTTCCTCTACTTGTTCTAGATTCTCCGTTTCTACCTCTATTGATAGTGGGTAAGGACTTCTTGACCGGATACTTTCAATAGCCAGTGCAATGCTCCCAGCAGCAGCAATGTGGTTGTCCTTAATCATGATGCTGTCATCTAAGCCCATCCGATGATTCTGCGCACCTCCTGTACGGGTTGCATATTTCTCCAGCTCTCGAAGTCCTGGCGTTGTTTTGCGCGTATCCACAAGTTTTGCTGAAAGATCTTGAATCTCGCTGACATATTCTCTAGTAACAGTAGCAATGCCGCTAAGATGCATTGCCAAATTGAGAGCAACGCGTTCACCCATCAATAAGTGAGCAAGAGGGCCTTGGAGTTTGACAATAGTGCTGCCAGCTTCCACCCATTCTCCTTCGATGACACAAGGCTCGAACCGCACAGAGCTAGCAGCTGTGCCTGCATTAGACAATATCTCAAACACCCGCTGGGCAATCGGTAAGCCACAAATAACCCCTGATGCTTTGGTTAGCCAACACCCCTGTCCTAGTACTTTATCTATATTGGCTAAACCTGCCGTTGTCTGATCACCACGACCGATATCTTCCTGGAGCCATCGCTTCAGTTGCTCGTTCAGTCTAATCCAATTGACATCCATACCTATACCTTCTATTCAGGGTCACCCTATTAGAAAGATATAGATCGAGAGTGCTGTTCAGCTAGCAGTGGATCCTTAAACGCTATGCCAGCGTTTTATGGCAGAACAAAATCAATTCTTCAAAACCGGAGGTTCCCGAAAAATCGGAAAAAACTTGAAAGAGCTAAAAAATATTTCTATCCAAGTTAAAATCTTGGCGGCAAAAGTTGCAAAAACCCTTTTACCCAAGGCGATTCAGGCCCAAAAAAATTTTTCCCTAAGGGAGTTGACTTAGGATAGTAGTGTCGCTATATTAGTAA
>ERZ1740070.465-NODE-465-length-27853-cov-5.857472_pt1 | contig 27853 bp, 29 predicted proteins | sample MGYA00581734_ERZ1740070 | MGnify/ENA primary metagenome ERZ1740070 (study PRJEB43018, sample SAMN04849744) | marine metagenome | isolation source: floating plastic debris | place: Pacific Ocean | collected 2008-09-01 | study: EMG produced TPA metagenomics assembly...
GAAACAAAGGATCGGCCCCATGACGTCCGATATGCGCCCCAAAGACATTGCCCGCGACGTGCTGCGCATTGAGCGGGACGCGCTGAGCCAGATGCATGACGACCTGCCCGATGGGTTTGACGCGGTGGTGGAGATGCTTTTGGGCGTGGAAGGGCGCGTGATCGTGTCGGGCGTCGGAAAGTCGGGGCATATCGCGGCCAAAATCGCGGCCACCATGGCCAGCACGGGCACGCCTGCGCAATACGTGCACGCGGGTGAGGCGAGCCATGGCGATATGGGGATGCTGACCCGGGCGGATGCGGCGATTTTGATCTCGAACTCAGGCGAGACGCGTGAATTGGCGGATATCATCGGGCACACGCGGCGGTTCGGCATTCCGATGGTTGCCATCACCGGCAAGCGCGACAGCTCTTTGGCGCGGCAGGCCGATCACGTCTTGTTGTTGCCCAAAGCGCCCGAGGCTTGCGCGATTGGCATGGCGCCCACGACGTCGACCACCTGCACCTTGGTGCTGGGCGATGCGCTGGCCGTGGCGATGATGCGGCTGCGGGGATTTGACAAGGACAGCTACCTGGCCTTTCACCCGGGCGGCACCCTGGGGGCGCAGCTTTTGCGTGTCTCGGCGGTCATGCATACCGGGTCAGAACTGCCGTTGGTGCATGAGACGACGCCCATGGGCGACACGCTGCTGGAGATGAGCGCGAAGGGCTTTGGCGTGGCCGCGATTGTTGAAAACGGGCGGCTGACGGGTGTCATCACCGACGGGGATTTGCGGCGCAACATGTCTGATCTGATGACCCGCACCGCCGGGGAGATCGCAACACGGGACCCGCGCACCATCTCACCCGACAGCCTGTTGATTGAAGCGCTTGGCGTGATGAACATGAATGAGCCCAAGGTGAGCACGCTTTTTGCCGTGGATGAGGACGGGCTTTTGTGCGGGCTGATCAATGTCCACGATGCCCTGCGCGCGGGTGTTGCCTGACGCGGAGGCGCGCTGTCTTTTCAAGACGTCGTTTCGGTGTTGCTGGTTTCTTGTGTGAGAAGCGCTTGAAGGCCTGATCGATAGTCCGGGTGGATCAGCTTTACGCCCAGCTCTTCTTTGATGCGTGTGTTGTCGACCTTTTTGGATTCCGCGTAGAAGCTGCGCGCCATGGGGCTCATCTCCGCGTCTTCAAAATCCACCTCGGGCGGCAAGGGCACGCCCAACAGCTCAGCGGCATAGCCGATCACATCCTGCGGCGGGGCGGGATCATTGTCGCAAACATTGTAGGCCGCGCCGGGGTTGGGCCGCGCGATGGAGGCCGCCAAGACATGGGCGATATCGTCCACATGGATGCGGCTGAAAATCTGGCCCTTTTTGATGATGCGCCGCGCGGTGCCATTGCGCACTTTGGAAAACGGCCCGCGACCGGGCCCATAGATCCCGGCGAGGCGGAAGATGTGCAGCGGCAGATCGGGGATGGTGGCCCAGGCGGTCTCTGCCTCCACCCGCATTTGACCGCGTTTTGTCGCGGGCGTGAGGGCGGCGCTTTCATTCACCCAGGCCCCTTGGTGATCACCATAGACGCCTGTGGTGGAGAGATATCCCGCCCATTCCAGACGTGGCGCCATGTGCGCGATCTGAGGCCGGTAGCGCGCCAGAACGGGATCGCCCGCCTCATCCGGGGCGGCGGACATCAGGATATGCGTGGCCTGATCCAGCGCGTCAGAAAGATCCCCATCCGGCCAAAGCACAGGTGTGACGCCTTCGGCTTCAAGGGCCGCGCATTTCTCTGCCTTGCGGGTGGTGCCGAAGATCGTCCAGCCCTGCGGCACCAAAAGGCGCGCTAAGGCACGGGCGGAATAGCCATGGCCGAAAGAGATCAGGGTTTTGGTCATGAAATTTCTCTTACGCAAAGCGCGCCTGCGCGTCCACTGCAGTTGATCCCAGCTGCCACCCGTGGCAGGTTGCGCGCAATGAGATCGAGCCGAATGAACAGGCCATGAGCAGAGCCATAGACACGCCGGAGATGCCTGCCCCCCGCAGCTTTGAGGATGCGGGCGCGGCGGTGGATCATCTGATCGCGCTTTATGACAGCGCGACGGATTTTCTATGCGCGCGGTTTTCCGAGGCGCTGCGCTCCGGCGCGCCAGAGCGCCGCATCCGTGCGTTTTACCCCGAGATCCGCCTCACCACGACAAGCTTTGCCCAGATCGACAGCCGCTTGAGCTTTGGCCATGTCACGGAGCCCGGCACCTATGCCACGACGGTGACCCGGCCCCGGCTGATGAAAGACTACCTGACCCAACAGATCGGCCTGATTTTGGACAACCATCAGGTGCCTGTCACGGTGGGTATCTCGGACACGCCCATTCCGGTGCATTTCGCCGTGGCCGGGCATCCGGGGCTGAGCGTGCCGCAGGAGGGTGCCACCACGTTTATCCTGCGCGATGTGTTCGATGTGCCGGACCTGTCGACCACCAATGACGACATCGTCAATGGCACGCTCGCGCCGCGCGCGGATGGGGTGAGCCCGCTTGCCCCCTTTACCGCGCAGCGGGTGGATTATTCACTGGCGCGGTTGACGCATTACACGGCGACCGACCCGGATCATTTCCAGAACTACGTCTTGTTCACCAACTACCAGTTCTATGTCGCCGAATTTGAGGCCTATGCCCGCAAGATGCTGGCCGATCCGACCTCAGGCTATGAGAGTTTCGTGGGCCCGGGCGACGCCGAAATCACTGATGGGGACGCGCCGCTAGAGAGCCCTGCGAAGCTGCCGCAGATGCCCACCTATCATCTCAAACGGCCGGGCAATGCGGGGATCACCCTCGTCAATATCGGGGTGGGGCCGTCGAACGCAAAGACGGCCACGGATCACATCGCGGTGCTGCGCCCGCATGCCTGGCTGATGGTGGGTCATTGCGCCGGGCTGCGCAACTCTCAGTCCTTGGGGGATTTTGTGCTGGCCCATGCCTATATGCGCGAAGACGGTGTGCTGGATGCAGATTTGCCGCCTTGGGTGCCGATCCCGGCGCTGGCGGAAATCCAGATCGCCCTGCAAGACGCCGTGGCGGAGGTGACGCAGCTGGAGGGTTACGACCTCAAACGCATCATGCGCACCGGCACCGTGGCCAGTTTTGACGACCGAAACTGGGAGCTGCGCGAGCAATCCGGACCGATCCAGCATCTATCCCTGGCCCGCGCCATCGCGCTGGACATGGAAAGCGCGACGATTGCCGCCAACGGGTTTCGGTTCCGGGTGCCTTATGGCACGCTTTTATGCGTGTCGGACAAGCCGCTGCATGGTGAATTGAAGCTGCCCGGCATGGCCAGCGCGTTCTACACAGAGCAGGTGGCACGGCATTTGATGATCGGCATTCGGGCGATGGAATCCCTGCGCGGCATGCCTTTGGAGCGGATTCACAGCAGAAAGTTGCGATGTTTTGATGAAACAGCCTTTCTTTAGGTTACAAAAACGCACCAAAATCTGTGGAAAACCCTTCTTTTTATACTCTATCCGTTGTGTTCTACCACGATATACAGTTAAATCCGGGTAAGAGGCCCATAGGAACGGGCAGTTGAAGGAGACCATGAAATGGCAAAACCAATGACAAAAACACAGCTGGTGGCGGCCCTGGCCGATGAGATGGACAGCGACAAGAAAACCGCAGGCGCGGCGCTGGACGCGATGATCGGTGTGATCACGCGCGAAGTGTCCGGTGGCGGCGCGGTGACCCTGCCCGGCGTTGGCAAGATCTATTGCCGTGAGCGTCCGGCGCGGATGGTGCGCAACCCCGCCACGGGCGAGCAGATCCAAAAAGAGGCCGACAAGGTGGTCAAAATGACCATCGCCAAGGCACTCAAGGACAGCGTGAACGACTGATCTTGTAACTCATCCGAGTTTCCGAAAGGGTCGCCCCAGAGGCGGCCCTTTTCTTTTGGGCGGATGCGGGGAAAGGCACGCGATGGACCTTCGGGCGATCATGATGGGGTTGGCATTTGCGTTCATGTGGTCGAGCGCGTTTACCTCCGCGCGGATCATCGTGGCCGCGGCCCCGCCTGTCTCCTCGCTGGCGCTGCGATTTTTGATCTCTGGCCTGATCGGTGTGGCGATTGCGCGGATGCTGGGCCAAACCTGGCGGCTGACCCCGGCGCAATGGCGCGCCACCATCCTGTTCGGCATTTGCCAGAACGCGCTTTACCTCGGGCTGAACTTTGTCGCGATGCAGACGGTTGAGGCCTCCTTGGCCGCGATCATCGCGTCGACCATGCCACTGATGGTGGGGCTGGCCCTTTGGGTGATCTGGGGCGAGCGGATCGGCGCCCTTGGCCTTGTCGGGCTGGTGGCCGGGGTGGTCGGTGTGGCGCTCATCATGGGCACGCGCCTGCAAGGGGGGGCGGATTTGTATGGTGTGGGCCTGTGCATCATCGGCGTGTTTGCATTGACCTTTGCCACACTGGCGGTGCGGGGGGCGACCTCTGGGGGCAATTTCATGATGGTGGTGGGGTTGCAGATGCTGGTGGGGTCGGTGGCCTTGGGCATCGTGGGCGCAGCGACCGAGACAATCGAAGTGATCTGGTCGTGGCAATTGATCGTGGCCTTTGTGTACACCACGCTGGTGCCCGGGCTTGCGGCGACACTGGTGTGGTTCATGCTGATGGATCGCATCGGCGCGGTGAAGGCGGCGACGTTTCTCTTTCTCATGCCGGCGTTCGGGGTCGCGGTGGCCGCATTGGTTTTGGGGGAAGTGCTGCGGATCTGGGATTTGGTCGGGGTTGTTATCGTGACGCTGGGCATTCTGGCCGTGCAGTTGTCGCGCCAACAACAGGTCATCAAAGACTGACCTTATGCCCGTCCGTAGGGTGGGGTTTCACCCCACCAATGCCCGCAAACCTTAGCCGATCTCGCCGCGCGGGCCGTCGCCAACCTGACCTCGGTGCAGCATCAGGTGATCCAAGAGAACGCACGCCACCATCGCCTCCCCCACCGGGACCGCGCGGATGCCCACGCAAGGAGCATGACGGCCTTTGGTGATCACCTCCGTGGCGCTGCCATCTTTGCGGATCGACTGGCGTGGGGTGAGGATGGACGAGGTGGGTTTGACCGCAAAGCGCACGATCACGTCCTGCCCCGTGGAGATCCCACCCAGAATGCCACCGGCGTGGTTAGAGGAATATTCCGGGCCGTCATCGCCCATGAAAATCTCATCGGCATTGGCCGTACCGGTCAGGCGCGCGGCGGCCATCCCCTCCCCGATCTCGACGCCTTTGACCGCGTTGATCGACATGCAGGCCGCGGCCAGATCCGTGTCGAGCTTGCCATAGACCGGGGCACCAAGGCCCACGGGCACACCGCGGGCACAAATCTCAATCTCGGCACCGACGGAGTTTTGGCCTTTGCGGATGGCTTGGAGATAGGCCTCCCAATCGCTGAGCGCGCCCGGGTCGGGCATCCAGAAATCATTGCCGTCGATCGCGTCCCAATCAAAGCGGGCGCGGTCAATTTCCATCTCGCCCATGCGGGTCATGTAGCCTTTGATCTCAAGCGCCGGAACAAGCTGTGCGAGTGCGGCGCGGGCGATGCCACCGGCGGCCACACGCGCCGCCGTTTCGCGCGCAGAAGAGCGCCCGCCGCCGCGATAATCGCGATGGCCGTATTTGAGATGATAGGTGATATCGGCGTGACCGGGGCGGAACGTCTCCGCGATGTCACCGTAATCGCGCGAGCGTTGATCGGTGTTTTCGATCATCAGCTGAATGGAGGTGCCGGTGGTCTGCCCCTCAAACACGCCCGACAGGATGCGCACGGCATCGGGTTCCTTGCGTTGCGTGGTATGTTTGTTGAGGCCGGGCCGGCGTTTGTCGAGCCATTGCTGCAGATACGCCTCATCCACCGGGATGCCGGGCGGGCAGCCATCGACGGTCGCGCCCAAGGCGGGCCCGTGGCTTTCACCCCAGGTCGTCACGCGAAAGAGATGTCCGAATGTGTTCAGGCTCATCGCCGCCTCCATTGATCCCATCCCGATTAACGGGCGAAAAGCGGGGTCTCAAGGGCAATCAAGAGGCATTGGGTGCGCTCTAGCGTCCTGAGAGGCGAATCGGGGCCGCAAATGTGGGAAATCTGTGGAAAACGAATCAGCGCTGTTGACCGATTCGTTTTGCCTCGCCTATACCTGTGTGAGGTATTCAGTTTGGCACGGGCAACGCCTTTGTCAGACGCAGTTGGGGAAAGATGAAGGGAACGGATCAGAGCCACGTATCACGGCTCAGATCAGCGGATCTCGGAAGATACATGTCGCCATTTTTGGACCCGGGCGGGACCTCATCGCGGCATGACGGGTCAACGTGGCAGGAATGATTGAGGGGCCGGATCAACGGCCCCCTTTCTTTTGCTCAGTTCTTTTGCCCAGTTCTTTTTCCCAGTGGACCGTCAGGTGATTGGATCAAAACACATGTCCTGAAACGCCATGACCCGGGCGGTGAGGCCCGGGTCATGTCATGCCCTGTCAGACATCGGCCTGTTGTACGGCCTTTTTAATGCAGCTTGGTTTCGATATCGCCGATGGAGGCGTCGATCAGCTTGTTGCCCTGTGCGGCCGTGATCTGTTTGGCGACGACCTCTTTGGCCACGTCGACGGCCACCGTGATGGCGCGGTCGCGCACCTCTTTGACGGCACTCGCCTCGGCGGATGCGATCTGATCTTCGGCGGCTTTGATCCGGCGTGCGATGGACACTTCGAGATCGGCCTTGGCCTGTTCCGCGGCCTCGGCGGCCTCATCCTTGGCATGTGCCACGATGCGATCGGCCTGATCCTGGACCTCTTTTTGCTTGCGCTCAAAGCCGGTCAGAAGCGCTTGTGCCTCGTCCCGGATGGCGCGGGCCTCATCAAGCTCGGACTGAATGCCTTCGGCGCGTTTGTCGAGGAGACCGCCCAGAAGACCGGGCACCTTGAGGTAAAAGATCACCGCGAAGAACAGGACGAAACCGACGGTGACGGCAAAATCCGTGTTAAACAGCGAGAAGAACGGCTTGTCGCCCGCGGCCAGCGCCGGAGTGGCCAGCAGGCTGAGGGTGAGCGCGGTCAAAATCCTCATGGCTTATCCTTTCACCCGAGCGCTCACAGCGCTTGTGATCGCCTTGGCATCGGCCTTGGACCCCATGGCACCGACCAGATCGGAGGCCACGGCCTTGGCCACGTCCTTGACGCTTTCCATGGCGTTGGCGCGGATTTCTGCGATGGCGGCTTCGCCTTCGGCCGCACGCGCGGCAATCTCGGCGTCGGCTTTGGCGGTCGCCTTGTCCAGTTCCGCTTTGATATCGGCCTTGGTGGCGGCGATGATGGTCTGCGCCTCAGCGCGGGCATCGGCGAGCGCCTTGTGATAGGCCTCTTCCGCCTCGACCGCTTTGGCTTTGAGATCTTCGGCGGCGGCCAGATCATTGGTGATCGTACCTTGCCGTTCGGCCAGAACCGCCGCGATGCGCGGCAGAGCAATCTTGGCCAGCACGAGGTAGATGATCACCAGCGTGATGACCAACCAGAAGATCTGATTGCCGAACCATTCCGTGCAGAGCTGGGGCATGCCCACGGCGCCACCGACGCTGTCGATACAGGCGCTGATGAACTCTACTTCTGATGTTGGCTGATCTGCCATGTTCGTTGTCTCCCGAGGACGCTTTCCGTTTTACAACGGAGGACAACCCTTGGTCATCCTCCGCGCGTAAGGATCAAGTTCCGCGTGGATTAAACGGCAAACATCAGCAGAAGGGCCACGAGGAACGAGAAGATCCCCAGCGCTTCCGAGAACGCGATACCGATGAACATGGTCGCTGTCTGACCGCCAGCGGCGGATGGGTTGCGCAGAGCACCCGACAGGAAGTTACCAACCACGTGGCCCACACCAACAGCCGCGCCGCCCATACCAGTACAGGCCAGACCGGCGCCGATGTAAGCACCCATTTGTACGACGTCACCTTCCATTTGATTTCTCCTTACGATGGAATGTCAGTTGTTTCGTTTGTTCCGTAGGCCGGGGTTCAGCCCGGCATATCCTTAGTGATGCGGATGAAGTGCGTCCTTGAGGTAGACACACGTCAGGATCGTGAACACGTAGGCCTGAATGAAGGACACCAGCACCTCAAGCGCATAGATCGCTGTGATCGCAAGGATCGAGAGGGGGGTCACAACAAGGCCGATGCCCGTTGAAATGAGAACCATGGGCGCGAAGGCCGCGAAGACTTTGATCACCGCGTGGCCCGCCATCATGTTGCCGGCCAGACGAATGGAGTGGCTCACAGGGCGCACGAAGTAGGAAATGACTTCGATCAGCGCCAGGATAGGCCGCAGCGGCAGCGGGGCCGAGCTGATCCAGAAGAGGCTGAAGAACCCGACCCCGTTTTTGACAAAGCCCAGGATGGTCACGGCCAGGAACACGGCCATCGCCATCACGGCGGTCACGGCGATGTGGCTTGTGGTGGTGAAGGATCCCGGGATCAGGCCGAGGAAATTCGAGAACACGATGAACATGAAGAGCGTCATGATGTAGGGGAAATACGGCAGCGCGTCTTTGCCAGCCACGTCTTCGACCATCTTGCGAATGAACCCGTAGGCCAGCTCTGCGATGGATTGCATGCGCGTGGGCACGGTTTTCTTGCCATTGGTGCCGAGGACCAGCAGCGCGATGATGCACAGGATGCTGAGTACCATCCACATCGTCACGTTCGTGACCGTGAAGAGGCCCACCGGGCCATCACCAAAGAGCGGCTTCACGATGAACTGATCCATGGGGTGGAACACCAGTTCTTTGCTGTCACCTTCGGCTGCCATGCTTTGCCCTCACTCTTTGCCCTTGCGGGCCGCGTCGTCCGTGGTTTGCTGGAGCTCTTTGGCCGACCGCATCATCGTTTTGATCCCGGCGGCCATGCCCAGCAATGTAAAAATGACAAGGAAGATCGGGAGTGTCCCGAACAGGATGTCGATCCCGTATCCTATGCCAAAGCCGATCAGAAGACCGACCACAAGTTCAATCACCATTCGCCAGGCGAGATGCGCCTGAGAGTAGTGTTCTTCCATATGGGGTTTGGGTGCGTCCTTGGCCTTGAGCCGTTCAATCCTGTCCTCAAGCTGCGCGAGACGCTCTCGATGGTGTGGATCTGGCACGTTATCCCCGTCAGAAAACTTGAAGAAGTGCTATGCCGCACCCAAGCGTGAGTCAAGCGGGGTTTGGGCCACGGGGGACGCCGCGCAAGATATTGATTTTGGTTGATTATTTTTAGAGGCGCGGGCGCGCCTCGCTCCGCTCGGCGCGGTGGGGCGGCCCGTGGGTCGCCCGGCGCTACATTCAACCGATCAGTTGAGTTTGGCGACGGCGGCGGCACCCGTCTTGGCCGTGGCGGACATGCGCGCGGCGATCTCGGCGGCGCATTCGGCGTTTTCTTCGGCCAGCTTGCCAATCTCTTCGGCCACCACGGCAAAGCCACGACCGGCCTCCCCGGCGCGGGCGGCTTCAATCTGAGAATTGATGGAGAGCATGCGCAAGGCCCGCACCGACAACACGATCTTGTTGGCCAGATCCAGAATATCGCGATTGGAGTCCTGTGTGTCGACGGCATTCAACCTGATGTCATCGCGCAGGCGGCTTTCCTCGGTCGCGTCGCAGACCAAGCCCTGCAGATAGACAAGCTCCGCCCCGTCATAGACAGCCGAGCCACGTTCACGCACAGGCATCACCGTGCCGTCGGGATGCACCAGCCTGTAGTCCACATCCCATGCCTCCCCCCGCGCGATGGCGGCATCAATCCGGGCGACCATGCTGTCCAGATCGTCAGGATGGCATAGCGAGGTATAGCCCCGTTCGCGGTTGCCCATGATTTGCGCCGCGTGATAGCCGGTGATGTCGTGAAAACAGCCCGCGAGGTAGCGCATGGTGTAATCGGCATCATTGTCGCAGCGATACACAAACGCCTTTGACGCGCGCATAATGCTTTCGAATACGGCTTTGGCCGATGTGTCGGTGTCCATGCGTGTTCCCCTCTCAAGTCCGCGCCCTTTCATCCCGCACACGCGTAAACTTGGCGTTAAAATCGGTTGACCTTGGGCGGCTCAGCACGCTTAAAAATGTCTATGTCCAACCCGCTTGATGCAGTTTTCTCGGCGCTCGCCGATCCCACGCGCCGCGCCATCCTTGTCATGCTGCTCGAAGACGACATGGCGGTGACCGATGTGGCGGAGCCATTTGAGATGTCGCTGGCGGCGATTTCCAAACATCTTGGCATCCTGTCGCGGGCCGGATTGATCAGCCAGGAACAGCGCGGGCGCGTGAAATGGTGCAAGCTGGAGCCCGACGCGATGCGCGATGCCAGCATCTGGATGCAGAGCTTTGGCCAGTTTGAGGCAATCAACCTGGATGCCTTTGAAAAGTTTCTGGAATCTGAGCTGTCTGATGATTGAGGGCGATCTGGAAATCTCCGCCAAAACCTTGCCGCCGGCCCATGTGGAGCGGATGCAAAACGCGCTTGTCCTGCCGATTGAGGCCAAGAAATCCATGACCTGCGGCGTGGTCCGCGCGGATGGCCGGTTTCGCAACATGTCGCGCACCTTGCTGTCGGGGGCGCGGTTGTCGGGTGTGCCGGAGATCAAGGACGAACCCTTTGCCGAGCTGCAACAGGGCCGTTGGATGTTTGCAGGTATCGGGCGCCATCACTTCGGTCATTTCCTGGTGGAAACCCTGATCCGGCTTTGGGCGGCGGGGTATTACCGCGATGAATTGGACGGGTTGGTGGTGATTCCCAACCGCGGCATGGATTTTTCCGCCGCGATTGACCGCCGGTTTGGACCGTTTCTATCGCTGATCACCGATGGCCTCGCGGTGCATTTGCCGACCCATCCGACCCGGTATGAGACCTTGCTTTTGCCCTCGCCCGGGTTTGGGCCGCAAGGCTGGATCGCGGGCACCCCGATCTTTCGCCGTGAGATCCGGGCGCGGGTCGCGGCGCGGATCCGCCCGCAGGGGAGTGACAAACTCTATATCTCGCGCACGCAGCTGCAAAAGGACGACAAGCTGGTCGATCAAGAGGGCCGGATCGAGGCGGTGATGCGCAAGGCGGGCTATGACATCTTTTACCCCGAACGCCACAGCATTGCCGACCAGTTGTCGCGCTACATGACCGCGAAAACCATCGTCGGGGCGGAGGGATCGGCCTTTCATCTGGCGCCTTTCGCGATGCCAACCGGCGGGCGCGCGGCCCTGTTCCAACGCCGCCATTACACCCGCGCCTTCAACGCCTATCCCACGCAGCTGGAAGCCTTTTGCGAAGCCGAGGTGACCTCACTGCGGCCTTTGGTGCCGCGCAAGGCCAATCGCAAATCCAGCGATGAAAGCCCCGCACTTGATTTTGACGCGCTGATGGATGGGTTATCGGACGCCGGTTTCATCTAAGGGCGGGCATTTTCTTGGAAGAAAATGCGGAGAAAATTCAAATTTTCTGCGCAGAATTTTCCAAAATTCTGTTGGCTCACACATCTTCCCAGGATTGCGCGCGGTCTTTTAGAAAGCTCAGAAAAGCCTGTACCTTGGTCGTGCGATGCAGATCCATATGGGTCACCAGCCAAAGCGGCGCGGCCCAATCCTCGCGCGGTTCCAACACTTCAATCAGGCCTGGCACCTCCTGCGCCTCGAGCCGGGACATAAAGCCAAGCCCTGCCCCGGCCCGAATGGCGCGGCGCTGCGCGTGCACGTCGCTGCTGCGGAAGGTGATCTGCTCCACCGGCACATTTGCCCGCAACCACATGGAAAACGGCGCGCGGGATTTCGGGTCATCGCCACTGACAAACCAATGTTGGCTGAGCTCCGCCTCGGACTTGGGAAGGCCGTGGCGCGCGGCGTAGGCCTCACTGGCGAAAAGTGTGATCTTTTGGCGGTGAAAGCGTTGCACCACGTTGTCGGGCTGATCCGGCGGGTTGCCCGCGCGCAACGCCACATGCGCCTCTCCGTATTCCAGGCGAAACAGGCGGTCACCGGTGAGGTAGCGCACGATGATGCCGGGGTTCTCAATCTGAAAATCGGTCAACACGGGCACCAAAAGGTGGCTGAGCGCGCCCAGCGATGTGACGACCAATTCGCCGGACACGTCATTGCCGCGCCCTTTGATCCGGCCAGAGAGCTGACTGAACTGATCGTCGGTGGCCTGCGCCACGCGCAAGAGGTCATCGCCCGCCTCGGTCGGAGTGTAACCGCGCGCGTGGCGCTGAAAAAGCTTCACGCCCAGCCGATCCTCCAACGCGTCAATATGGCGGATCACGGTGGCGTGGTGCACGCCCAGCACATCCGCAGCCCCGCTGACGGTGCCGACACGGGCCACATGAAACGCGGTGCGCACCTCATCCCAATTGTCCATTTTCGCCTCACTCGATCTGTGCAAATTCAAACATAATCTATTCGTAGGCTATCGTTGTGTTCCAATTAGCACAAGACCATCTTGGGCCTCAATGACCGTGAGGTCTCTTTGAACAAGGACACAAACAATGACCCATACCGTGCTTCACATTGACAGTTCCGCCCGCATCGACGGCTCGATCAGCCGCGATTTGACGGCGGACATCCTGGCCCGCCATCCCGGCGCGACAGTGATCACCCGCGACATTGGCCGCACAGCTGTGCCGCAGATCACCGAAGATTGGGTCGGGGCGAGCTTTACCCCGCCGGAGGACCGCTCTGACGCGCAAAAGCAGGTTCTCGCCGTGTCTGACACGCTGGTGGATGAGTTGATCGCCGCGAACACGATCGTGATCGGCGTGCCGATGTATAACTTTTCGGTGCCCGCCGCGCTGAAGGCCTGGATCGACCAGGTGGCGCGCCCGGGGCGGACGTTCAACTATACCGCCAATGGGCCGGTGGGCCTGCTGCAAGACAAACGCGTGATCGTGGCCATGGCCACAGGCGGCGTGCCCCATGGATCAGACATGGATTTCGCCGCGCCTTACCTGACATTTGTGCTTGGCTTTATGGGCATCTCGGATGTGTCTTTTGTGGCGGCTGACAGAGCCAACGCAGATGAGGCCGGCGCCCGGGCCAAGGCCAAAGCGGCAATCGACACGCTCTTTGCCGCGGCCTGACGGCCCGGTTCCAGGGGGTCGCACGCGATGCGGCCCCTTGACGTCACGTGCCCGTTGCGATGCCGTGAGTGGTGACCCAACGCGTGGAACACGATGATCGTCAAACGCAACACGCCTGATGTCTTTATGGCCGAAGAGATCCCGTGGTTCATGGCGGGTGTGCTGGTCATAGTCATGTTCTGCTGCGTCGCGCCGGGGCTGGCCATGGTGTTTGACGGCCTCTGGCAAGGGGCGGTCCTTGCGCTGGCCGGTGGGGGCATGAGCTTTGTCGCGATTTGCGTTTTTGTCGAACGACTTCAGGTTATCCTGGACCGTCGCACGGGTCAGATCACGTTGCGCCGCCGCACGGTCTTGACATACGCCCAACAGATCTTGCCGCTCAACGCCCTCATCCGGGCTGAGCTGCAAAGCACCACCAGTTCTCAGGACGGCAGTTCGCGAAACCTGACGCGGCCTGCCCTCGTTCTCAAAGATAGCCGCCATGAAACCGCCCATCCCATCACGCAGGTCTACAGCAGTGGCGCAAATGCCGCTGTCATCGTAAGCGTCATCAATTCATGGATGGCACAAGGCAGATAGGGCGCGCCACCGCCCAAGTGACCCGTCCCCTGTTTCATCTTTCCAAAAATACTCCCGCCGGAGGCAACGGAACTAAAGCGGTTGCCACGGGGCGCGACCGTTGTCTTTCGCCCATTCCTCGTCCAGCGCGTCACGCTCCAATTGGCGCAAACGCTCCAGATTGGTCACCCGCTCCCCCGCGCCGCGCAGGTGTTGGAGCAGACGGTGGGAATGCACAATGGTCGGGATCGCATCCAGCGGCTCCCACGCATCCAGCTCGGTCACGCGGCGCAGGTTGAACTCGGGCGGCAGCACGTAAAACCGCAGGTCACTTTCCCACAAAAGATCCCGCAGCGTGATCTGATCACGCGCTGCACCGGCCGTATCATAGCGGCGCTTCCATTCGGCAAAGAATGCGGCCATGGCATCATCATTGCGATACACCATCACGCCCGAATTCATTTGCGGGAAGGCATAGGGCGTGACGCTGCTATGGCCGGTTTGGATCAGCTCGGACCGGCGGCGCACATCATGGGCAAGCGACAGCGCAAACCGATCAGTCAGATCGAACAGATCACCCAATGGCGCCAGCACAAGCACGTCACAATCGAGAAACAGCACGCGTTCAAACCGCGCCTTGGCAAAGCACTCCAGCTTGACCCGGGGATGGGTCGACGGCACGGCGTGCACCTGATCGAACACGGCATTGCCGGGCTGATCCATCAGGTCCGTGAACACGTCAATCGGCAGATCAGGGTTGGTGTCTCGCAAACTGCGCGCCGCCTGTTGGGCGAGGTCGAGATATCCCGCGCCCGTGGCCACGAAAATCACACCATCGCGGGGCGCGGGTGCCATCACACAGACAGCGCAGCGTGCGCCGCTGTGCGTATGGCGGCGATGTTGTCCCCATACACTCCTGGCGCGCCGACGGAGCCGCCTTTGAACACGGCAGAGCCAGCCACCAACACATCCGCGCCCGCCGCCGCCATCAAAGGCGCGGTGTCCGGCGTGATGCCGCCGTCGATTTCGATGTGAATGGGACGGTCGCTAATCATGGCGCGCAGACGTTCGACCTTGGCGATTTGCGAATGAATAAAAGACTGCCCGCCAAAGCCGGGATTGACGGTCATCACACAGATCAGATCCACCATGTCGAGCAGGTATCCCACATCCTCAATCCCTGTCGCGGGGTTGAGCGCAAGGCCCGCCTTGGCCCCGTTGGATCGGATCGCCTGCAAGGTGCGATGGATATGCGGACCCGCCTCAAGATGTGCGGTGATCACATCAGCGCCCGCCTCTGCATAAGCCTCAATATAAGGGTCAACAGGTGAGATCATCAGGTGAACATCCATCACCGTTTGCACATGAGGACGGAACGCCTTCACGGCGGGCGGACCAAAGGTGAGGTTGGGCACGAAATGGCCGTCCATCACATCCACATGCACCCAGTCCGCGCCTTGCGCCTCAATCGCGCGGATCTCAGCGCCGAAATTGGCAAAATCCGCCGATAGAATGGATGGCGCGATCTTGATGGAGCGGTCAAAGGACATGGTCAGCCTCCTGAATTGGTCGTCCATGGCTTTGCGCCCTTGCCCCCCAGAGTCAAGAGATTGGTCGCGGGATTGGTCAGAGGATTGGTCTGGGGATTGGTCAGCAACTGGGTCAGGCAATTGATCCACCCGAGGCTTAGTGCGACCGTTCCAATGGCACGCATGAGGGAGGACAGCACGCCGATGGATGGTCTGATGATGCACCGCGATCTTCGGATCATCGATATTCTGACCTATGCGGCAGAGGCGTTTCCCGATCAGGGCATCACATCGAAGCGCGATGAAGGGGATCTGCATCACAGTTCTTACCCGGAGCTTCTGACCCGTGTGGCGCGCCTGGCCCAAGCGCTGCGGCGGATGGGCGTGGCAGAAGGCGACCGGGTGGCGACGCTGGCCTGGAACGGGCACCGGCATTTTGAACTTTACTATGGCGTCTCTGGCATGGGCGCGGTGTGCCACACGATCAACCCGCGCCTGCCCGCGCATCAGATGACCTACATCTTTGATCATGCGCAGGATGCCGTGCTGTTTGTCGATCTCAGCCTTGTGCCGATTGTCGAAGATATCGCGCCGACCCTGCCCGAGGGCATTCGCATCGTGGTGATGACAGATGCCGCGCATATGCCAGAAAGCGCGCTGGATCTGATGTGCTTTGAGGATCTGTTGGCGGCCGAGGACGGGCAGATCACCTGGCCCGAATTCCCGGAAACCACAGCGGCGGGGCTGTGCTATACCTCTGGCACCACGGGCAACCCCAAGGGCGCGCTCTATTCCCATCGTTCCACCGTGCTGCACGCGCTTTACACCATTGCCGGACATCCCCAGAGCCTGGCAGCGGGCGAAAAGGTTCTGCCGGTTGTGCCACTCTTTCACGTCAATGCCTGGGGGCTGCCTTACATCGCGCCGCTGGCGGGCATGTCGATGGTCATGCCGGGGCGGTATCTCGACGGGGCAAGCCTTTATGATCTGATGGAGCGCGAAGGCGTCTTCTCCGCCTGGGGCGTGCCCACGGTTTGGGCCGGGCTGCAAGCCGAGATTGAAAGGCGCGGTGGCCCGCCTGCCGCGTTCAAGGATCTGGTGGTCGGCGGCTCTGCCGCGCCGCGCGCCATGATCGCGGCTTTTGAACAGATGGGCGTGAGCGTCAATCAAGCCTGGGGCATGACCGAGATGAGCCCGATTGGCACGCGGGGCATTCTGCCAGCGAGACTCAAGGCAGCGCCTTGGGACGAGCGGGTCGACGCCAAGATCGGTGCCGGCCGGCGGCTCTTTGGTGTGGATTTCAAAATCGTGGACGAAGCGGGCACCCCGCTGCCCCATGACGCCGAAACCGCAGGAGAGCTCTTCGTGCGCGGCAACGCGGTGATCAACGCCTATTACAAAAATGACGCCGCGACGAAAGCCGCCTTTGACGCGCAAGGCTGGTTCGGCACGGGCGATGTGGCCACGGTAGGCCCGGATGGGCGTCTGATCGTGTGCGACCGGGCCAAGGATCTTGTCAAATCAGGCGGGGAGTGGATCAGCTCGATCGATCTGGAAAACTTTGCCATTGCGCATCCGGGGCTCGCCGCCTGCGCGGTGATCGCCATTCCACACCCGAAATGGGATGAGCGGCCTGTCTTGGTGGCCGTGGCGGCGGGTGAGGATCGCCCAACGCTTCAGGAAATGCACGCCTTTATGGCGGAGGCTTTTGCCAAATGGCAGCTGCCCGATGACATTGTCTACGTCGATGCGCTGCCTCTGACGGCCACGGGCAAAGTGTCCAAGCTGACCTTGCGCCAGCAATTTGCCGATTACGTGCTGCCCGATCTGCGCGGCGAGACCGCATGAGCGATCTCGATCTCCAGCGGTTGGAGGCGTGGGCCAAAACCCATGTGGACGGCTTTGATGGGCCGGTTCAGGCCAGCAAGATCACCGGCGGGCAATCCAACCCGACCTACCGGCTGGACACGCCGCAGGGGTCTTATGTCTTGCGGCGCAAACCGCCCGGCGTGCTGTTGAAATCCGCCCATGCGGTGGATCGGGAATTTCGCGTGCAAAAGGCCTTGGCCAACAGCACCGTGCCCGTGCCGCGGATGCATGCGCTATGCGAGGACGACAGCATCATCGGATCTGCGTTCTACATCATGGAGCGGATCGACGGCGTAGCCTTTGATCAGCCGTCTTTGCCTGAATTGGACAAAGGCGCGCGCGGACAGGTGATGGACGCGATGAACCGGGTTTTGGTGGCCATTCACGAGGTGGATATTGAGGCCGCAGGGTTGAGCGATTACGGCCCGCCGGGGCATTACTGCCAGCGCCAGACAGACCGCTGGACCAAGCAATACCGCGCAACTGAGACCGAGGATCAACCGGACATGGAGGCGTTGATCACCTGGCTGCAGGCCAACATGCCCGCAGATGACGGGCAGCGGCGGCTGGTGCATGGGGATTACCGGCTCGACAACCTGCTCTTTGCGCCCGATGGCCGCGAGATCCGCGCGGTGCTGGATTGGGAATTGTCGACCATCGGGCATCCTTACGCGGATCTGGCCGGGGTGGTCATGCAATGGTCGATGCCTGCGGGCGCCGAGGGGCGCGGGCTTGCCGGGGTGGATCGCGAGGCGCAGGGGCTGTGGTCGGATGCGCAATTCGTTGAGACCTATTGCGACAGGCGCGGCATTGCCGGGATCGAGGATTTCAATTTCTACCTGGCGTTCAGTTTCTTTCGGATGGCGGCGATTTTGCAAGGCGTGAAGAAACGCGCGCTGGACGGCAATGCCTCAGACCCCGACCGTGCTGCGCGGCTTGGGGCCTATGTGCCGCAATTTGCAAAGGCAGGCTTGAAGGCCGCAGGGTCGTAGGTCGACCGCCCGCGCCGGATGAAGGCCGCAGGACACCGCAAGGTCGCCAGACCGCCCCCCGGGCTGGCGATTGTTGGATGGCACCCGCAAAACATGTCTTAGACAGGCCTGGCCAAGATAAATCGAGTAGAACACCTCAAGGTCGCCACCCCGCGGTCTGGCCATTGCACGGCTTCAAAGCGCTGCTAGCCCCTTGACCTTCTAGTGACTGGAACCTTTATATCCCCCATGGAAAGGGCCCGATCACCATGACCACGCACCCGATGCGCTTTGACATTGACGGCATGTCCTGTGCGGGATGCGCAGGCCGGGCGGAGCGCGCTTTGGCGGCCGTGCCCGGCGTCGTGGAGGCGCGGGTGAATTTTGCCGCGCGCTCTGCGTTGGTTGAGGCCCCGGATGTCACGGCCCAAAGCCTGGCCGATGTGCTGACCTCTGCGGGGTATCCCGCGCGCGTCTCTGAGGCCGCTGGCGCCATCGCACCGCGCGAAGATGAAGAGGCCCGCGCGGCACGGGATCAGTTTGTCATCGCCGCCCTGCTGACCCTGCCGGTCTTTGTCTCGGAAATGGGCGGGCATCTTGTCCCCGCGCTGCATCACCTTATTCATCAGACCCTTGGCCAAACCACGTTCTGGACGCTGCAATATCTGCTGACCACGCTGGTTCTGTGCTGGCCGGGGCGGACGTTTTTCACCCGTGGGTTTCCCGCGCTGCTGAAGGGCGCGCCAGACATGAATTCGCTGGTGGCCTTGGGCGCGTCGGCCGCGTGGCTTTATTCCAGCGTGGCGCTGTTCTTGCCTGTTTTGCTGCCGGTTGGCACCCGCGCGGTCTATTTCGAGGCGGCCGCGGTGATCGTGACGCTCATCCTTTTGGGGCGGTGGCTGGAGGCCCGCGCGCGCGGCCAGGCGGGCGCGGCGATCCGCGCGCTGATCGGGCTGCAACCGGCGCAAGCGCATATCCGGCAAGGCGATCAGGTGAAAGCGGTTGACCTGAGCCTGGTGCGGGCCGGTGACATTCTGGTGGTCAAACCGGGTGAGCGCATCCCCGTGGACGGGACGGTGCTGGAGGGAACATCTTTTGTCGATGAGAGCATGCTGACCGGAGAGCCGGTGCCGGTTGAGAAATCCGCGCAAGCCGCGCAAGACGCTCTGACCGGTGGCACGCTCAATGGGCAAGGCGCGGTGGGGATGGAGGCCACGCGCGTGGGGCGGGACACGATGCTGGCCCGGATCGTGGACATGGTGCAAGAGGCGCAAGGCGCGCGGCTGCCGATCCAGTCTCTGGCGGATCGTGTTGTGGCCGTGTTCGTGCCGATTGTCATCGCGATTGCCTTGCTGAGCGTGGCTGTGTGGCTCGTCTTTGGGCCCGCACCGGTGCTGAGTTTTGCGCTGGTGGTGGGGGTGTCGGTGCTGATCATCGCCTGCCCTTGCGCCATGGGGCTGGCGACGCCCACCTCGATCATGGTGGGTACGGGCCGGGCGGCTGAGCTGGGCGTCTTGTTTCGCAAAGGTGAGGCGCTGCAACGGTTGGAAGAGGTGCGCGTCGTGGCCATTGACAAGACCGGAACCTTGACCGAAGGGCGGCCGCGCGTGGCCCAAATCGTGATGGCCGAGGGCGCCGACCAAGCGGAGGTGATGAGCCTTGCAGCCAGCGCCGAACAGCGCTCAGAACATCCCATCGCGCAGGCCATTGTGACAGAGTTTGGGGCCGGAGAGTTTGCCCCCGTAGAGCATGTTAGAGCCGTGCAGGGGTCCGGACTAGAGGCGCGCGTGGATGGGCGCGATGTGCTGATCGGAACCGCGCGGTTGATGGCGGAGCGGGGCGTGCCCTTGGCCGCGCTTGCGACGGCTGGGGACACCATGGCGCAGAGCGCACAAACGCCCGTCTTTGTGGCGGTTGACGGTGAGGCCGCGGCGGTTTTGTCGGTCACCGATCAGGTGAAACCAACCGCAGAGGCCGCGATCCGCGCTCTGAAGGCCAAGGGGATGCACATTGCCGTTCTGACCGGAGACACGCGCCGCACCGCCGAGGCCATTGGCACCCAGCTTGGCATCGACACGGTCGAGGCGGAGCTTTTGCCCGGCGACAAACAACGCGCGCTGGCCGTTTTGCGCGACACATATGGGCCGGTGGCCTTTGTGGGCGACGGCATCAACGATGCGCCCGCCCTGGCGCAGGCGGATGTGGGGATCGCGATGGGCTCTGGCACGGATGTGGCGATTGAGGCCGCCGATGTGGCGCTCATGTCCGGGGATCCGCAAGGCGTGGTGCGCGCGCTCGCACTGTCAGATCACACCATGCGCAACATCCGTCAAAACCTGTTTTGGGCGTTTGCCTATAACGCGGCTTTGATCCCCGTGGCGGCGGGCGTGCTCTATCCCCTGTTTGGCCTGCTGCTGTCGCCGATGCTGGCGGCGGGGGCCATGGCGCTCAGCTCTGTCTTTGTGGTGAGCAATGCGCTGCGGCTGCGCGGGGTGCGGGTATGAACATCGGAGAGATCGCCGACCAAACCGGCCTGCCCGCCAAGACCATCCGGTACTATGAAGAGATCGGCCTGATCCAGCCCGCGCGTGACAGCAATGGGTACCGCGTCTTTGCACAAAATGACGCCCACAAACTGGCCTTTCTGGGCCGCGCGCGGGCGCTTGGGTTTTCGATTGAGGAATGTCGCAAGCTGATGGCGCTTTATGAGGACAAAGCCCGCGCCAGCAGCGATGTGAAGGCCCTGGCCCAAGAGCATCTGTGCGACATAGAGCGCAAGATCCGCCAGTTGGAAGAGATGCGCGAAACACTGTCGCATCTCGTAGACTCCTGCGCCGGCGACGACCGCCCCGATTGCCCGATCCTGACCGACCTGGCCCAAGGCTAAGCGAGACGCGACCCCGGAGGGGAGCGACGAGCGGCCTCTACTTTTCCAGCCCCGCGCGCCATTCGCCCCAGCGGATCACCGCATTGGCGCCCAGGGCCGCGATCGGCGCTGGCGGCAGCTTTTTCGGCGCGTCCTGTGCCAGCAAATGATCCACGATCCAGCTTGGCACCCCGGAGGCCAGCTCTGCCGCGGCCATGCCCAGCGTGGTGCCCTTGGCGGTGCCCAGCCCGTTTTGGCAACAGGCCGAATAAAGCCCATCCTCAACCTCACCAAACGCTGCTTGACCATTGCGGCTCAGACACAAACGCCCGCCCCAGCGATATTCCATCTCCACGCCCGCGAGCATCGGAAACCGGCGCTGAAACGCGGCATCGTGATCGCGGGCCACGGCCTCAATCCGGGCCTGACCGACCTCCATCGAGGGGTCACAGGTAAACCGATTGCGCACCACGATCCGGTCCCCGCCTGTGCCGGAAATACGGCGCACCGTTGTGCCCATGGGATCGGCGGATGTGGCCCCCCACCTCGCATGTCCGCCCAGGCGCTTGACCTCCTCCGCGCTCAAGGCCCGTGTCATGGAGGCATAGGTGAACACATGCAAAAGCCGGCCCCGGTAGTGGCCAAAACTGTTGGCATGACCGTTGACCGCCAGGATCACTTTGGCTGCGCGGACGCAGCCTTCTGGCGTCTGCGCGTGCCATGCGCCGTTGCGGGCAAGCGCCGTCACGGGGGTGTTTTCAAAAACGCTCACCCGGTTGGACCGCAGCCCCGCGGCCACGTCCCTGACGTAAAGCGCCGGTTGGATCATCGCGGTGCCCGGCGTGTAGAGCCCGCTTTCGTAGTAGGACGTGCCCGTCACCTCGCGCATCTGGGCGGCATCAAGGAACTCACTGCCCTCCCCTAGGGAGGTCAGATGCGCGGCATAGTCGCGATTGTGCTGTGTGCCTTTGACTGTCGCGGCGGCGTTGATCTTGCCGGTGCGCGAAAACGCCTCTTCGCTCAGGCCGAACTCAGCGGCCATGTCGGCGGCGAAATCGATCCCGGTGCGGTTCAGCGCGATTTGCGTGCGATCCTGGTCCGCTTCTCCGCCATAGTCGCTGGAGGACAGATCATGCGGCAGATCGATCATGAAGCCTGAATTGCGGCCTGCTGGCCCCTCACCGATGCGGCGGGCCTCCAACAGGACGATCCGCGCCTCGGGGTGCAATTGGGCCAGCCGCCTTGTGGCCGACAGCCCGGCAAAGCCCGCGCCGATCACCAGCCAATCGGCTGTGATATCCTCATCCAGGGTCTGCGGCGCGGGGACCGTGGGCAGGATATCATTCCAGGCCGCCGGGCCGGGATCCTTGGGCAGACGCGTCACTTTCATGGCAGGCTCAATTGCGCCATGCGCCCGCCATCTATGGTGTAGACCTGACCGGTGACAAAGGAGGCGGCATCGCTGGCCAGCCAACAGATGAACTCCGCCACATCCTCTGGCGTGCCCGTGCGGCGCAGGGGGTGAATGCCGCCGATCTCGCGCCGGAAGGCGGCGGGATCGGCCATGCCCTCGATAAACGCCTCGTTGAGTTCTGTATCAATCCAACCCGGCGCCACCGCATTGCAGCGCACGCCATCGGGCCCGTGCTCCACCGCCACCGCGCGGGTCAGGCCATGCAGCCCCGCCTTGGACGCGCCATAGGCCGGGTGACGGGGGTTGTTCCCCAACCCTTCGATGGAGCCCACATTGACAATCGCGCCCCGAGCGGCGCGCAGCATCGGCATCGCATATCGCATCAACAGAAACGGCGCGGTCAGATTGACCTGAAGCTGAAGATGCCAATCGGCGATGGAGCTTTCCTCAACCGTGCCTTCGCACATCACACCCGCATTGTTGATCAGAATGTCGAGCCGACCGGCCTTGTCCGCGATCTCTTGGATCACGGCCTCGGGCGCGGATGGATCGGCGAAATCGGCGGCGATGTCTTCATGCGCAGAGGCACCGCGTTGTGCCGCGAATACCCGCGCGCCGCCCTCTGCCAACAAACGCGCCGTTGCCGCGCCCATGCCCGAGGATGCGCCCGTGACCAAGGCTGTTTTTCCAGCAAAATGTGTCATCCGACCGCCTTTCCACCATTGACCTCAACCAAGGCCCCACACATGTAGCGCGCGGCATCAGATACCAAGAAGGCGATCACATCGGCGACCTCTTCTGGCTCTGCGATATGACCTAAGGGGACGGTTTTGTTCAGCTCGGCCACGGCGCTGTCGGCATCAAAGCCGCGCATTTCAAACCCGCTGCGCAGCATGGGCGTGTTCACCTCATTGGGGCAAACGGCGTTCACGCGAATGCCCTGATGCGCATGATCACGTCCCAGACATTGGGTGAGCGAGGCAATCGCGGCTTTCGACATCACGTAGAGCGGGTGATCGGGGCCGGGGCGCAGACCCCAACAAGACGACGTGTTCACAATTGCCCCACCGCCACGCGCGGCCATGATCGGGATCGCCGCGCGGCAGATGCGAAACGGGGCCTCGACATTCACACCCATGGTCAGCGCGTAGTCGGCATCCGTGGCGCGCGTGATATCGCCCCGTGTGATGACGCCCGCGTTGTTGCACAAGATATCCAGCCCGCCCAATGCCTCCGCCGCCCGACCCGGCAGCGCATCGCAAAAGCCACCATCCAGCAGATCGCCATCAATATGGGCCTCGGCCGTGACCGCGTGGCTGTCACGATCACTGACCGCGACGCGCGCGCCTTCGGCCCGCAAGATCGCCACGAGAGCCGCGCCGATGCCGCCCGCCGCGCCCGTGACCAACACAGATTTGCCATCAAAGCGCATGGGTCACCCTCCGAACGACGCGACCGGCGCGCCGAAGCGATCCGGATCGATGGTCAGGCCAAGGCCCGGACCTTGCGGCAGGGCGATGTGCCCGCCTTTGATCTCAATCCCGCCCGCGTCATCATAATGCTCGTCAATGTAAGGCGCGGCGAGCCAGACCCCCTCCATCCGGCGGGGATCGACCGTGGCGCCCATATGCGTGCAGGCCGCAGCGATGATATCGCCCCCCCAACTGTCATCGCAGGTGTGCGGCAGGTTGCGCGCCGCACAGATATCGCGGAAGGCTGTCATGGGCAGGAGGCCGCCAATGCGCGTGACCTTCATCCCGAACCCATCGACCAGCTCGCGGCCCACCGCCTTGATCACCGTGGCCAGATCAACGCTGCTTTCATCCATGTAGATGGCGTGGGTCACCTGCGGCCTGATCTTTTCGAGATCTTCCACGCGGTCGCAGGGCTGTTCCATGACGAAGGGGATATCGGGGCATTCCCGGCTGACACGCAGCGCATCGCGGGTGGTCCAGCCACGATTGCCATCTACGGCCAAACGCATACGCCCTCGTATGGTTTCCCAAACCTTGCGGATCACCTCGATATCCACCTCAACCGGGCGACCGCCCACCTTGACCTGAAGCCGTGGGTATCCTTCGTCCGCTTTGTCCTTGGCAATGCGGGCAATCTCATCCGGGCTGCCGACGCCGGTGGCATAGTAGGACGCGACGCGATCGGTCACGGCACCGCCCAAGAGATCGGCCACGCTGAGACCGCAGGCCTGCCCCATCAGATCGTAGGTGGCAATGTCCAGCGCGGCCTTGGCGTAATTGTGCCCATTGAGCGCGCCATCCATGGCCCGGCGCACCGGGATCGCTGCGACCGGTGTGCCGATCAGCGCGGGCGCGAGCTCTGCCAGGGCCGCCCGTGCACCGCCGGCATGCGCCTCGGCATAGGTCGGTCCGACAGGACAGGTTTCGCCCCAGCCGACAAGCCCTGTGTCACTGACCATACGGACCAGTGTGGTGTCCAGCGCATGAACCTTGGCATTGGCCATCGTGTAGGGGCCATTCTTAACGGGCAGGTCGTGCTGATAGATATGGATCTCGGTAATCTTCATGGATCAGTGATCCTGATTGAGGGCATCCGCGGCCGGGATCTCCCGCTCCCGCCTCGCGATGTAATCAAGAAGCGCCTCGTTCACGCCGTCATCCAGCTTTGGTTCCTCATAAGCTTTCAACAGGTTACGCGTGTAGGTCAGCGCGCGTTCATTGACCTCAACCGCGCCTTCGGCGACCCATTGCTCAATGGAGTTGTTGTCGAAAAGCTCTGGCATGAAAAACGCGCGTTGGAAGTTTTCCAGCGTGTGCGGATGGCCCAGGTAATGCCCGCCCGGCCCCACGTCTGACACGGCCGCGACGGCCTCATCAAAGTCATCCCACCGGATCCCTTCCGCCATGCGATAGGCCATCGCGCATTGTTCGGCATCCACCACGAATTTGGCCATGGAGCAATGCATCCCCGCCTCGTTCCAGCCGGCCGAGTGCCACATGTAGTTGGTCCCGGCAATTTGCAGGGCCATCAGCGTTGTAGCACTTTCATACCCCGCTTGAGCGTCAAAGGTCTTGGCCCCGCCCAGCGTATTGGACGACCGCCAGGGCACACCATAGAACCGCGCCATCTGACCGATCATCATGTTCATCAGGCTGATCTCTGGCGTTCCGGCCATGGGCGCACCGGATTTCATCGACACCGTGGATAGGTAATGCCCGTAGATCGCCGGACAGCCTTTGCGCACGACCTGAGTATAGGCCAGCGCGCTCAGCGCTTCGGCATTGAGCTGCGCCACGGTGGGCGCAACAGACGCAGGCGTATTGGCCCCGCCCAGCACGAAAGGCGAGCAGAGCACAGGCTGATTGCGTTTGTTGAACGCGCGCATCGCGCCGAGCATGGTTTCATCCCAAACCAGCGGGCTGTTGCCGTTACAATTGCCGGTGCAGACGGGATGCGTTTCCAAGAACTCCTCACCAAACAGAATGGCGCACATTTCAATCACATCCTCGGCGTTCTTGGGGCTGGTGGTCATGCCCATGAACGTCTTGTCGGAATGTTTCATCGAGGAATAAGTGATGCGCAGATGCCGCTGACTGATCGGGTGGTCATAAGGCTCCACGATGTGATGCGCAGAGCTGTGCATCGCGGGCAGCATATGGGCGAGCTTGTGAAAATTCGCCAAATCCTCAAGCAGGGGGTTGCGGCGCTCATCATTGAGGTCGCGCAGGAAGGGCGCGCCGGTCATCGGCACGAACATCGCGTGCTCGCGCCCAAAGGGCAGGTTATTGGCCGGGTTACGGGCGTGGTAGGTGAAGGTCTCAGGGATGGTGGCGATCAATTCACGCACCAGGCCGCGATCCAAATACACCCGATCCCCATCGCGGATATCCGCGCCCACGCGCCGCCAATCCTCAATGGCAATGTCATCGCGGAAAACGACGCCCACGTTTTCGAGAATGTCCATGGAGGCCGCGTCAATGCGGGCCACCTCATCGGGGCTCATGGGCTCAGTGAGAGGCAGGCTGCGCTTGAGCGCGGGCAGCATGGTGAAATCGCGCGCCTGGCGGTGCGCCTTGCGTGCCCCGCGACCACGGCGGGTTGTCCCAACGGCGTCTACAGTCATGAATGTGCCTCCATCGACTGGTTGATTTTATCCAATATTTCAGAGGTTTGGTCGAAAACGCCTGTCTCCGCCAAACCCTCTATCATCATCAGGCTGAGCGTCCCCGGGGAAGCGAGCCGCGTGACCTCCGCCTGAAGGTCGACCGGGCCACCCGCATGAAGGTCGGTCAGAAAACCAGCGGCGAGCGGGCCCAGATAGGCCTCCGGGTCCTCCGTGTGTTCAGACAACCACGCGCCCCCCGCGGCAAGCAACCCCATCGCGCCAACCACCACCGTGCAGGCGGCATAGAATTTGAGAAATCGCTCCTCATCGGGCTGGGGCAGGATCGGGTTTTTCGCCCCGAAAAACCGCGTCATCGCCGTGACATCCCCGAGCACCGGAAGCGGCGTGTTGCCATGCTCCATCGAGGCAAAGGGGATCGTGACAGAGATCTCTTCGGCCGGGGCACAGACCGCGCGCAAATCCGCCATGCGCACACCCGCCATGACCGACACCACCTCAAGGTCATCGCGCCAGGGCAAGGCGCCGCACACTTCCTTCCAGACGGCGGGCCGCAGGCAGAGAAAGACGGTGTCCACCTCCGCCACCAGATCATGGTTTTCCGCCACGCGAATGCCAAGCCCGGCGGCTGCGAGATCGGACGAGACGGCCTCATTGCGCCGCGACACGATCACCTCATGCCCATCCCGCGCCACCGCGCGCGCCATGTGGCTGGCAATGTGGCCGGTGCCGAGGAAACCGACCTTTCTCATCCCACGTTGTCCCCGTCGGCGGGGTCAGAGAGGTCAATCCAGATCGTCTTGACCTCGGTGAATTGGTCATGGGCGTGGATGGAATTGTCGCGGCCGCCAAAGCCGGATTGCTTGTAGCCGCCAAAGGGCGTTGAGATGTCCCCCTCGCCGTAGCAATTCACCGTAACCGTACCGGCCCGTATGTCGCGCGCAGCGCGCATGGCGCGGCGGACATTGCCGGTGAAGACAGACGCCGCAAGGCCATAGTCCGTGTCATTGGCAAGCTCGATCGCCTCATCCAGGCTGGCCACTTCGATCACCGCCAGGACCGGGCCAAAGATCTCTTCGCGCGCTTTGGGGTCATCCTTGCTGACCTCATAGATCGTGGGCTCAACAAAGTTGCCATCGACCGTGCCGCCTGCCAGCGCTGTCCCGGACATGTAGCCCGTGACCTTCGTGCAGTGCTCGGTGTCGATCAAGGCGCCGAGATGGTTTTGCGGATCGAGGGGATCGCCGGTTTTCCAGTCCCGCATGCGGGCGATCACACGTTCCATCAGCGGGGCTTTGACATCTTTGTGCACAATCAGACGGCTACCGGCGGAACAGTTTTCACCCATGTTCCAGAACGCCGCATTGACCACATTCTCGGCCACATGATCGAGGTTTTCGGCATCCTCCAGCACCACAATCGGGTTCTTTCCGCCGCATTCCAGCG
>ERZ1740070.466-NODE-466-length-27828-cov-6.263997_pt1 | contig 27828 bp, 17 predicted proteins | sample MGYA00581734_ERZ1740070 | MGnify/ENA primary metagenome ERZ1740070 (study PRJEB43018, sample SAMN04849744) | marine metagenome | isolation source: floating plastic debris | place: Pacific Ocean | collected 2008-09-01 | study: EMG produced TPA metagenomics assembly...
GAAATTGAGCTGCTTGGGGCTAGGCAAGTACGTCAAAGCTTTCCTTTGGCCAAGCAGATTTTTATTGCACCCCCGAATGTGGAAACGCTAGAGGCGAGAATTCGCGCGCGGGGGCAGGAGAGTGAAGCTGCGATCGCAAAACGACTGGCTCAGTCAAAAGTAGAGTTGGCCGCCGCGCACGAATTTGATACGGTCATCGTCAATGACAGCTTAGCCACTGCGCTCAGCGAACTCGAAACCGCGATCTTTGGGTAGGCTGAGACAGCAATTGCGAGTGAATGCAGCCATCAAACCTAGCGATCGCACACAGGAACAAACCATGAAACAGTCGCCACTTTCAGCAGCTATGTTGGGTTTGTTCTTGGGCGTTTCCGCTTGTACACCTACCGCCGAACTAGCCCAACCTTAAGCACAAACTGAAGCCACACAACCTGACGTTACACAACCTGAAGTAATACAAGAACCACCCACATCAACAGACACGACACCAGTCCCCGCAACCAAAATACCTATCACAGAACAAAAGATAGAAAAAAAGCGCCCGAGCAAAGCCGCCATTCCAGATAACCCTGATGCGCGGGACGCGAGCACCAGCGGTGAGCTAGCAGCAAGCTGGGATGACGACCTGTGTGGCGCTATGGCCACTCAGCAGGAAATGAACAGCTGCGCGCGCGACAGCTACGAGCAAGCAGACGCACAGTTGAACCTTGTGTATCAGACTTTGAAGGGTGATTTGACGGACAGTGGACAACAGGCACTCCAGTCAGCAGAACTTGCTTGGATTGAGTTTCGCGATCGCGACTGCACCTTTGCTAAGAATCAATTTGCTGGCGGCTCGATTGTGCCGCTGATTTATAACAGCTGCTTGGAAAGCCACACCAAAGCACGGATCGCAGAGCTACAGCAACCACTGCTCCCACAAACCAGCTATCAGGCAGCAGATGCTCAGCTAAACGACGCCTATCAAGACCTTTTGGCTGTGCTAAGTGCGCCCGAGACAGAAGACATGACCGATATTCAGCTAGCTTGGATTGAGTATCGCGATCGCAATTGCACCTATGAAATCCTCTATGGCGCGGATGGCATTGAAGAATCGCAGTGCTTGGCTCGCATGAGTGAAGCCCGCACCGCACAGATGGAAAACGAGCTCGACCAGCGCAGCCTGTAGCGACTCATCTGCGACTCATTTGCCAGAGATGGCACAGAGGTGACGCGCTCGTGAATTTAGCTTTATAGTCTAGAGAGATACCAAGCTTGCATCTATGACGACGCGCCCTGCCCCGACGCCCGAACACATTCGCCTTCAAGAGCATCAGGAAAAGAAGGCCAACTGGAGAAAGTGGGGCCCCTACCTGAGTGAGCGGCAGTGGGGCACCGTGCGCGAGGACTACAGCGAATACGGCGATGCTTGGGACTATTTCACCCATGACCAGGCCAGATCGCGGATATATCGATGGGGCGAAGATGGCATTCTTGGCCTGTGTGACGACCGGCAGCAGCTTTGCTTTGCCGTATCGATGTGGAATCAGCGTGACCCTATTCTCAAAGAGAGATTCTTTGGGCTGACGGGCAATGAAGGCAATCACGCTGAAGATGTCAAAGAGTACTACTTTTATCTGGATAGTACGCCGACGCATTCCTATATGAAAGCGCTGTACAAGTATCCGCAGGCTGAGTATCCTTACGACCATTTGCTTGAAGCGAATAGAAATCGCGATCGCTCTCAAACAGAATACGAACTCATCGACACTGGCATCTTTGCAGAAGATAGATACTTCGATGTGCAGATAGAATACGCAAAAGCCAGCGACGAAGATGTCCTCATCCAGATTTCGGTGACCAATCGTGGCCCCGACGCCGCTAGCATGAGCCTCCTGCCTACTTTGTGGTTTCGCAATACTTGGGAATGGGATACGCCTTCTATCAAACCTAGCCTTAAAGCAGGCAAGTATCAGGACAGCATTGCCGTCATAGAATCGAACCACCCTGAGCTAGGTCAAAATTGGCTCTACTGTCAGCCACAAATCTATCGCTCCGATTCAGCTGACAGCTCTGCAAGCAACAGCACTCCGCTACTCTTTACCGAAAACGAAACCAACAAAGAGCGTCTGTATGGCGGCATTAGCCGATCTCCTTACGTTAAAGACGCTTTTCATCGCTATGTTATTGACGGTGAAACCGCCGCAATAAATCCAGAACAAATCGGCACCAAATCAGCAGCGCACTATGAACTGCTGCTCGCCCCCGGCAAAACCCAACAGATTAAGCTGCGGCTCTCCCAGGAAGGCGCGCTCAGCGATCCACTAGGCACTGAGTTCGACCAAGTCTTTCACACTCGCAAAGAAGAAGCCGATAAGTTTTACCATCAGCTCTCTCCTTTTATCCATACCAAAGACCTGGAGAACGTTCAGCGTCAAGCGTTTGCTGGCATGATGTGGGGTAAACAGTACTACCTGTACGATGTCAGCACATGGCTAAAAGGAGACCCCAATACCCTAACCCCGCCACCCGCCCGTAAGCGGGGCCGCAACCAGCATTGGCACCACCTCGACAGTCAAGATGTGCTCTCCATGCCCGATACGTGGGAGTATCCGTGGTTTGCCGCTTGGGATACGGCCTTTCACTGCATTCCCCTGGCAATGATCGATCCTGAGTTTGCCAAGCAGCAGCTGGATGTGATGACGCGCGAATGGTACATGCATCCGAATGGGCAGCTACCTGCCTACGAGTGGGCATTTGGCGATGTGAATCCGCCTGTGCATGCTTGGGCGACGTGGCGGGTGTACAAGATTGAGAAAAAGATGACGGGAAAAGGCGATCGCCTTTTCCTAGAGCGCCTGTTTCAAAAGCTACTGCTGAACTTCACCTGGTGGGTAAACCGCAAAGACACCGAAGGCAATAACGTCTTTGAAGGTGGCTTCTTGGGCCTAGACAACATTGGAGTATTTGACCGGAGTAAACCTTTGCCCACAGGCGGCAAACTAGAGCAGGCCGATGGCACTAGCTGGATGGCCATGTACTGCCTCGACATGCTCTCTATTTCGCTAGAGCTAGCGCTTGAGAACCCAGTCTACGAAGACATGGCCACCAAATTCTTCGAGCACTTCATCTACATCTCCGAAGCGATGAACAATGCCTCTGGAGAAAACGCCACCCAGCTGTGGGACGAAGAAGACGGCTTCTTTTACGACGTGTTGCATCTACCCGATATGAGCCGCGTCCCCATCAAAATTCGCTCTTTGGTAGGCCTGATGCCACTGTATGCCACGACGATACTAGAGCCAGAACTGATGGCGCGGCTACCTGGATTCTTAGAACGGCTCGAATGGTTTGAGGCCAATCGGCTCAAGCTATCTAAAAACATCACAGCAACAGGAGAAGGCAAACAAAAGCGTCGTTTACTCTCTGTGGTGCGGCCTGACAAACTCAGACGCATTCTTGCCAAAATGCTCAAGCCTCATGAATTTTTGGGACCAACCGGCATCCGAGCACTTTCTCGCTTCCATGCCGACAATCCCTACGTTTTTGATGTGAATGGAACAGTTTACCGAGTCGACTACGAGCCTGCCGAGTCAAGCATTGGGCTCTTTGGGGGTAACTCCAACTGGCGCGGTCCGGTGTGGTTCCCAACTAACTATCTGTTGATTGAATCGCTACAGCGCTATCACCGCTACTTTGGCGACAGCTTCAAGATTCAGTGCCCCTACGGCGAAGGCGAACCGATGAACCTATGGGACGTCGCCACCAAGCTAGAAGAGAGAATGATCGGCACATTTGTTCGGGGCGAAGACGGTCGCCGTCCGGTATATGGAAACAACGAGACTTTTCAAAACGATCCGCACTGGTGCGATCATATTCTCTTTTATGAGTACTTTAATGGCGACACAGGCGAAGGCATTGGTGCAAGTCATCAAACCGGCTGGACAGGGCTGGTTGCTAAGCTCATTCACCAGTGCTGCGAATACAAACCTGATGATGAGGTTCTGTAGCTTTGCGTCACAAATTCACTTGGGTGATTCTCAAAGGGGAAGGGTTTTCCCTTCACGATATGATGGTAGTACAAGTGGTTTAAGGGTTCGGTAAAAGCAAGTACTTTCAGCTGGCATGGCTTCGCAACAGGAGGAAATTGGCTAATGACGATTGCCAAGAACCGAGTTATGACACTCGAAGAGTTTCTCGATTACGACGATGGAACAGAAATCGTGGTGGAGGGAGACTACGCCAATACTCGAATTCCTGATTTGATGATCCTGACAGGAGAAGGAAACTCAGCATTAGCGGCAAACAAGCGCTCAATGGTGATGTTGGATATGCCTGCACCTGCGTTGGTTGTAGAAGTAGTATCCAGCAGTGATACCCATAAAGAATCACGAGACCGGGACTACAACCGGAAACGAAAAGAATACGCCGAAAGAGGCATTGCAGAATATTGGCTAGTCGACCCCATAGAAGACTGGGTTTTAGTATGGTCTCTGAAAGGTAGGCAATATACAGAGCAAAAGTGCACTGGAGAACAGCGTCTAGTGTCCGCTACTTTTCCCAAAATGGAGCTGACGGCGAAGCATTTATTGAATGCGGGCAGACCTGTATAGCCAATAATATGACGACAGCAGAATTAGAAGATTACGGCAGTAGAATTAGGTCTTCGCGTACCCAGCCTTCCGCGCCGGACTCGAAGGCGACTCTGTACCAGTCGTAGCCTTGTGGGCCCCGAGCATTACTGAGTATCTGCACTGGGTCGCCAGCCAGCCCAAAGTGTGGCGAGTCTGCGGAAGTTGAAGGGCCCGAGCGTACGTTTATGCGCTCGCCGCTACTGCCCAAAAGCTCTGTGTACTTAGGTACTGTGTCTAGATCTCTGGGTTGACCAGGATCGACTGGCGGTGTGGGCGCTACCCCAACACCTGATCGCACGACAGATTCAGGCACCCAGCCTTCAGTGCCTGAATCAAAACGTACCTTGTACCAAATACCGTCGGGGCCGGGCTCTGTGCGGGCAGTGGCAATGACAAAATCGCCGTTGACGCCGTAGCTAGGCGATCGCGCGGCAAAAGACGGCTGCTCATACACATCTATTTGCTGACGATCTGGCGCGCTGAGCACCACAGGCTCTTGCAACGGAATCTCAATCAGCGTTGGGGGATCGGGTGTGTTGTCAACAGGCGGAACTTGAGGCTCTATAGGCTCTATAGGCTCTATAGGCTTACTATCTGTTTGTTCATCGTCTGCATTTTCTTCACCTGTCTGCTGATTTACGACATCGTCAGCATCTTGAGAAGTTGGCTGCGAGTCGGCGACTTTCTCTGTTGGATTGTTTGGGCGGGATGAAGAGATGGGTTGAATCGACGTATCTACAGAGCGCTGGCTGATGAATAGGCCAAGTGCGATCGCCCCACCACCAATCCAGATAACAGATAGCCCCATCGTCAGCGGCGTCAGCTTTCTAAACCAAGGCCGACTGGAATTTGCCGCGCTGCCACTCAACAAGGAGTCGCCCGTAAGGACGGTATTTGCAGAAGCTTGCGGAGAGGTTTGAGGAGATTGTTGCTGTGTAGGTGTCGCGGCGACTACCATGGTTTTCAGCTCACTCGCAGCGACAGGGGCAGCGATTGGCGACTGAGTAGCGGGTGGAGCGGCAGGTGAAACGGCTGATGGAAAAGGATTCTGTGGTAGGACGGTTTTGGGAAGGTCTGCCTGTGGAAGTGCATCGGCAACGCCTGGCAAGGCAGAAAGTGCCTGTAGCATTTGGGAGGCAGTGGTGTAGCGATCGCGTGGATGAGACTGCACGGCTCTATCGAGCACAGCCCGCAGTGCCGGACTCACGTGGCCCGCTGACTGCTGCCACACCAGCTCTCCCGTCTGCGGATTAGACTGTAATGCCTGCGGCATCTGCCCTGTCAGCAAATAAATCGCCGTTAGGCCCAGACTGTACAAATCACTAGAGGGAATGGGCCTGCCTGCGGCCTGCTCTGCTGACATATAGCCTGGCGTACCAATAACAATCGAACTCGTGGGGTGATTGCGGCTATTCATCACCGTGCCCATAGTCTCGCGCACCGCGCCAAAGTCAATCAGCACCGGCTGCCCCGACAACGGACCAGTGTCCGTACGCAAAATGATGTTTTCGGGCTTTAGATCTCGGTGAATGATGCCTTGCTGATGAATAAAATCCAGCACAGGAAGTAAGGACATGAGGATATCAGTTACAGCCGCCTCAGATTGGGGCACCGTCACCTCTTCTAGGGTTTCGCCTTCAATCCATTCCTGCACCAGGTAGAACTTTTGCGATTCTGAAAAGTAGGCATACAGCCGGGGAATCTGCGAATGATTATCGCCGAGCTGCTCTAAAATTGCTGCCTCACGCTGAAAGCGATCTTGCACCACCTGATACACTTCCGGGCTAGTCGTAATCGGCTTTAGCTGCTTGATGACACACTTACGCTTCGAGGGCATTTGTGTATCTTCGGCCAAGTAAGCATGGCCAAAGCCGCCTTCTCCCAATGGGCGAATAACCCGATAGCGATTGTTTATCAGCATAATGATGGCAAAAATAGCGCTTGAGATGAGGGTACCAGAAGTGCACCTTCCCACATCACTCATCAAGCGCTTCTACACCTAAGCTATACACCTAGCTAATAAACACATCCGCAAACGCTTCACCCAACGCAAGGTGACCGTCAGACGTAAAGTGCACGCGATCGCCACTAACCGGGAAATCATCCGTGTCAATTAGATAGTTCCGAGAATCTGCGTCGGCCACATCCTCCTGCGCCTCACGCACCTCTTCATCTTCAGTAAAGCCATTGGGCAACTCATCGTGCAGACGACCAATCAAGAAGTCGACGCCCTGCCCATAGCGAGTCCGAATATCTGCAATAAAGTTAGTCAGATTCGTCTCGTAGTTCTCCGCTTGAGAGGGGCTAAACGCATCGTTTTCACCCTGCATCCACAGCATCCCTTCAATGTCGTAGCCGATGCTTGCACTGTCAAGACTCGCCAGAGCACTCCCAGTCCAGTCTCTAAAGTCGCTGTAGGTGTTGTTGTTGCCATTGGGATTCCAGTCCACAGCAAGATCGGTTGAGCCCAGCGCGTATTTTACTAGGTAAATCTCCTCTGTATCAGCAGTCCCGTTTTGGCGAGCGGCCTCTAGTGCGAAGCCAAAGCCAATTTCGGCACCAAAGCCATTGCTATTGCCAAAGTTACTTCTAAAGCCAGGCTTGAGGTCAACAAAATCATTAACACCGTCCTGCCAAATTTGTACATCCGGGAAAGGATTGGCCTGAGCGCCTGTAAGGTCAGCGATGTTGCTACCGACACCGGCCATGTTCGATTGGCCACCAAGGAGATACACAGAGACTTTGTTCGTCACTTCGATTTGGATGAACTGGCTATCGACAAGGCCCGTAGAATCAGTCGCCAGCACATTCACACGGTAAATGTTGTTGCCGTCGTCGTCACCAGGATTCTCAAAGTCTGGCTCAGTTTTGAAGAATATCTCACCTGTATCTGCGTCAATATCGAACCGGTTGGCGTCTTCACCGGCATTAATACGATAGGTAATTCCGCTACCCTCTGTGTCGCCATCGGCGTCTGTCGCATTCACGTCTATTGCCAGTGTGCTACCTTCTATCACCTTCGTTCGGCCAGCGCCGTTGGTAATTACTGGCGCGCTTCCAGTCTCTGACACATTCTTCACTTGAACCGAGATAAACTGACTGTCGGATTGTCCGTTGGAGTCTCGCAGCAGCACGTTAACAAAGTACACATTGTTGCCGTCAGCGTCCTGCGGATTCTCAAAATCAGGCGCACTCTTGAACGAAATAACGCCCGTATCGGCATCTATATCGAATAGATTTCTATCCTGGCCTGCGTTGAGAGAATAAGCAAACCCGTTGCCTTCACTGTCACCGTTGCCACCCGTAGCATTGACATCGGTCACAAATGTCGTGTTCTCGTCCACGGTGAGCGCGGCATTGTTGCCACCACCATCACTGGTAATGGTCAGTTCTGCCGTCTGGCGTTGCTCTACAGCAACGGTCACCTCTTGAACGATGGCGATATTCTTATTGTTTATCGCGGTTAGGGTAAAGTTGTACTCGTTGTTGCCGCCCCTATCGGCTGGACTATCAAAGTCTGGAGCGCTCTTAAACTGCAGCTCGTTGCCAACAACCTCAAATAGGCTGGAATCTGGGCCAGTGAGGGTATGCCTATCAATTGGACGGCCCACAGGATCTGTTAAGGGGAGGGAGGCGACCACACTTTCACCTTCTGCCATACTCACACCAATTGGCTCATCGCCAGCTCGATTATTCACCCTAAACTCAAGCGCCTGACTGTCGCTTTTCCCGGTGGAATCGGTTGCTAACACATTCAGGCGATACAGGTTGTCGCCATTGCTATCGTTGGGGTTCTCAAAGTCAGGCCGATCTCTGAAGAAAACGGCGCCCCGCCTGTTGACTCTAAACAAATCAGCATCGTCACCTGCATTAATGCGATACGAAATTCCTTTGTTTTCTGTATCTCCATCCGCATCTGTCGCTTCTATATCGAGAACGAAAGAGGTGCCTTCTTCAACATTCTTGAAGACATAGGAACTGCCACCGTTGCTGGTAATCACTGGCGCGCTGCCACTGTCACCGCCTTCTGCCACATCATCGACAACAATCGACAGCGCCTGACGATCTGAGGCATCATCGCGATCGGTTACCAGCACATCGACGAGGTAAACGTTGTCACCATCAGCATCTTTCGGCTTCTCAAAATCTGGTACCCCTCTAAAGCGGAGCTCTCCGGTATAGCGATTGAGACGAAACAGGCTTGTATCCGCTCCACCATCAAACGAATAGAAAACGCCTCTCTTCTCCTCAAATCTGTTATCGCTGGTGCTTTCTACGTCCGTTACTGTTCTGGTGCCTTCCTGAACAAAAATAGTAGCCGTCGGCCCACCGCCATTACTTGTAATCGTTCGCGTCGATAGCGTCCCCTCATAGGTCAGCTGACCTGATTCACTAATCGCCAGCGCAGACTCAATACTGCCAACTGTCGACTCCAAATCCCAGTCCCCACCCAGCGCGGCACTGCCGGTCAGGTCATCGGAAGCCTGAATATCGCCGCCTGTAAATAAGGCTAGCTGCTCGATAAAGCTACGCCCAATCTCGCCATCAGCCACATCGCAGCCATACAGCAAAATATCGCCTGTCGTTGACTGACCCCAAGCAGCTAGCTCATCAGCGTAGCCAGTCAAGTTATCTACGCTAAGCGTTTCATCCCCAATTTGTAGCGCCCCTGCCTGACCGTGGGTAAAAAGATGAACGCTCTCAACGTCTTCTGGAGCATATTGGGCAAGCGTCTCAGAGATGTAAGATATGCCATCTTGAGTACCGTCAATAAAGTAGACGCTGGCATTTGGCAGCGCAGCCACCAAATCATCAATATTGTCTACTCGCCTATCGACAAAGGCGACCTGCTGCAATGCGCTCTGCGAGGAGGGTACAAGTGCGTCAGAATCCAAGCCATCTGACGTGACTGGAAAAGCAGGCGCTGCGGATTGAAAGTTATCGTTAGAGATAGAAACCATAATATTTTATATGCGGGTGATGCAGCCAGAACAACTGTCAAGAGCGATCGGCTAGACACCCTAAAGGACAAAAGAACAGGATTCCGAACATGTGAGAAAAGTACTGCCTACTGGCAGCCCACAGGTAGTAGACGGCTCAGCGGCAGTATTTGACTAAAACCGAGCTAGGTCGCTCGATAAAATATCGTTCAACAGTGCTCAGCACCGCTGTTTTTCTTTAATTCAACTTTCTTCAAGGCCCTTCCCCAATCAGCCCGCCGCAACCGGCCATTATTAAGGAAGGCAACTCGAATTAGCCAGGCAAATGACTCTCGACAAAAAATAAGACGGGGTGAGATAGGTCGAGTTCCCCTGTAATTCTCCAGACAGGCAATTCGAGCCTGTATTGCGACCATTAGCAGGTATAATGCGCGTCACCTACAATACGCAAAAATATGTAGAGTAGAACCATCATTTGTTGATGGACTCTGCGTATTAGCGGTTCACCCACCCCTCTGAAGAAAAGCGATAAATCCTCTATTTTTAGGGAGGATGGCACTATCTGCCAGCGTTATGATGAAACAACCTTGGCTGAAAGAGCTGGCTACAAGCGATACCTTGAAGTGGTCAGTATAGTATGGCTTCCCCGCGCAGCATTCCGTAGGAAATTTCCGTAGAGTTTCTACTTTGCGAAATATTAATTAAGAAAAAAATATTCGGTCTACCCAGCTCTGGCCTCGGTCCTAAAATAGAAGGCTCGTGCCTGTGGCACTAACTATCAGCCACAAAAGTCAGCCTCTAGAAAGCACCGTATGACTGTCTCGAAAGCTTCCAAAGAAACCGATCAGTCGTCGTCAAGCCCCACAAATGGCAGTCATCCTAATGGCGTTAATCGCTCTGGCAACGGAGATAAAGATCCTGCCCACGGCATTCCAGAGCGCCTTGCGAAGCACACCGTTCGCTACGCAGACTACCGAGAGGTTAGCCGCGATGCGATGACGCCGATGATGCGTCATTACGCAGATGTCAAAGATCAGCATCCTTACGCCCTACTGATGTACCGAGTGGGCGACTTCTTTGAAACCTTTTTTCAAGACGCAATTACCATTGCCCGCGAGCTAGAGCTGGTGCTCACCAGCAAAGATTCGGGCAAAGCAATTGGCCGCGTTCCCCTTTCTGGCATTCCGCACCACGCGCTAGAACGTTACTGCGTACAGCTGGTTGCCAAGGGATATGCTGTGGCCATTTGCGACCAAGTGGAAGATCCGGCGCTAGCCCAAGGCCTTGTGAAGCGAGAGGTGACTCGCATTATCACCCCTGGGACGGTGATTGAAGAGGGGATGCTCAGCGCTCGGCGCAATAATTTCCTCGCGGCGGTGGTGATCGCTGGAGACCAGTGGGGCCTGGCCCATGCCGATGTGTCTACCGGCGAATTTCTCACGACGCAAGCGACCGATTTGGGCCAGCTGGCTCAAGAGCTAATGCGATTGCAGCCCGCTGAAATTTTGGTACCGACCCATATCCCCGACTTAGGCGCGCTGCTCAGGCCCGGCGAAAAGTCTGACCGCTTGCCCGAATGTCTGCCGTCACAGTTTTGCTATACCTTTCGCTCACAGACGCCCTTTACCCAGACGGAGGCGAAACAGCGGCTTTTGGAGAGTTTGAAGCTGCGATCGCTCGAAGGCGTAGGCTGCAATCACCTCCCGCTCGCCACCCGCGCTGCTGGAGGCCTGCTGGAATACCTCGAAGACACTCAAAAAGCCAGCCTCGCCCCACTACAAACGCTCTCCACCTACGCCATCACAGAGTTTTTGGTGATCGATCACCAAACTCGGCGCAATTTAGAGATCACCCAAACCTGCCGTGACGGTATTTATCAAGGTTCACTGCTGTGGGCGCTCGATAAAACGGTGACCGCCATGGGAGGGAGAGCCTTGCGCCGATGGCTGTTGCAGCCACTGCTTAATATAGAAAGCATTAGCGCTCGGCAAGACACCGTTGAGGAGCTGGTGAGTAACGGCAGTCTGCGTCAGCAGTTGCAACAGTTGCTCAAGCAAATTTATGATTTGGAACGATTGGCTGGGCGCGCTGGATCAGGGACGGCGAACGGTCGTGACCTGGTAGCGATGGCCGATTCATTTGCGAAGCTGCCGGATTTGGCTGCGCTGATGGGTCATGCCACCTCGCCCTACTTAACGAAGTTGCAGTTTGTGCCGCCAGAGTTGGATGAATTGGGTAGTGTGTTGCGATCGCACCTCGTCGAAACCCCACCGCTCTACCTCACAGACGGCAACCTCATCCGCGATGGCGTAAACCCCAAACTCGACCAGCTCCGCGAGCAAGTCAGCACAGACCAGCAGTGGATTGCCAACCTAGAAACCACCGCGCGCACGCGCACCGGCATCTCCAATCTCAAAGTAGGCTACACCAAAGCCTTTGGCTACTACATCAGCATCTCCCGCAGCAAAGCGGACATGGCTCCAGATAACTACACCCGTAAGCAAACCCTGACCAACGAAGAGCGCTACATCACTACAGAGCTGAAAGACTGCGAAGCGCGGCTAAACAACCTAAACGAGCAAATTCACCAGCTGGAGTACGACCTGTTCATCGGGCTGCGCGACCAAGTTGCCGAGCACGTTGGGCTGATCCGTCAGGTTGCGGCAAAAGTCTCTGCTGCTGATGTACTCGCCGGGCTAGCAGAAGTCGCCGTCTACCAGGGATACTGTCGCCCCGAAATTGTGGAAGGACGTCCGATCTTTGTGGAAGACGGGCGCCATCCGGTGGTAGAACAGTCGCTACCGGCTGGATTCTTTGTACCTAACGACACTGGGCTAGGCAGCATTGGAGACAATGTGGATTCGGCTGTGACGCCTGACTTGGTGATTTTGACCGGGCCAAACGCCAGCGGCAAGAGCTGCTATTTGCGACAGGTTGGGCTGGTTCAGCTGATGGCGCAGGTAGGGGGCTTTGTCCCCGCGAAGTCAGCGATGTTGGGGGTGTGCGATCGCATTTTCACCCGCGTCGGCGCAGTAGACGACCTCGCCACCGGTCAATCCACCTTCATGGTGGAAATGAACGAAACCGCCAACATACTCAACCACGCCACCGAGCAATCTCTCGTGCTGCTCGACGAAATTGGCAGAGGCACAGCTACATTCGACGGACTCTCTATCGCTTGGGCTGTGGCCGAACATCTCGCCAGCGAAATCTGTGCCCGCACGATTTTTGCCACACACTATCACGAGCTAAACGAGCTAGCCTCTCTCCTATCGAACGTAGAAAACTATCAGGTCACCGTCAAGGAGATGCCCGACAAGATTATCTTCTTGCATCAGGTTCGCCCCGGCGGCGCAGACAAGTCCTACGGGATTGAAGCCGGTAGACTAGCGGGCCTTCCACCTTCTGTGATTAGCCGAGCGCGTCAGGTAATGGGGCAAATAGAACAGCACAGTAAGATTGCCGTTGGCCTTAGAGAGAATCCGAACGCACCTGCATTTAAGGCGACCACAGCAACAAAGAAAAAGAAGCGAAAAACAAAGGCAGCTGCGAGCAAAAAAACAACTAAAAAACCAATATCAGAAAAAGCAACCGTTCCCGTGATTGTTTCAGAAGAAACAACGCCTCTTACAACCTCCCCTGAAGAACAGCTCGATATATTCGGTTAGTCTTTCTGCGCAGAGCGCAACCTGCATCAATCCGCTAACCGCTGACCTGCCAGCGCCTTCAAATTAACATCTAACCGAGTGAGCAAAAATCCCAGAAAACATAGCTGACCGACTAAGCCTACCAGTGACAGTGTGGTGACTTGAGTAGCAGCGTTACCCATCAGCGGAATACCTAAGAACGTCCAAAGCGTACCAAAATCCTCCGGGTACATCTCCAAAAACAACAGAATCAACGGCGGCACAAACACCAATACAGCCACACAGCCAGCGGCCCACACAGTCGGCACTCGCAGCCGTCGACTGTAGATGACTTGCACCAGCGTTGCATAGGTCAGCGCACTGAGCCCAATACTGAGCGCCGCAAAGAGGACAGCCGCAAATGACACGTCGTCGTCATACCCACCGGAAATACCCACTCCGCTTTCGTGCATAAACCATAGGAAAGAAGGGAAAATGAGCGCTGCTGCGATGACGAAGTTAACTGCGATCGCAACTACTGACGGGCTACCATCTGCCCATAGCCAAGCTCGCCAAGAGCCAACACCGCCCGAAACCCGCCCAGCATTACCTCGCCCAGTATCACTAGGAACAACACCAGAAGTCTCACTAGAAGCACGCTTTGCAAAATTCTGAGCGCTGCTGCGATAGCGCACCCAGTCCAGCAGCATTTGCCGAGAAGGCGTGATTGCAAACATCAGGACGAAGAACAGCGTCACGTTTAAAAAATAAAGCACTGCCATAAGTCCGGCTTTGTCGTAAGCATCCAAAACGCTTGACAGCGAAAATCCCCAAAAGACAAAATTGGCATAGGCAACCCCTACATAGCTCATCTGCTTGCTCAGCAGCGTAGAGTGCGGCACTCGAAACTTACGAATAGCCATCCGCCAGGCGATCGCACTCACCCCAGCCAAATTCCCCAGAATAAACAGATGGGCAAACCAAGGAATGCTCGCAATATCTAAATAGATCCACTCAAAAGAATCGCCCCAGCCTCGAAAGAAGTCGGCCCCCGTCGGCACGGTATACCAAGTGACCTGAGTATTCCAGAGCATGAACAACGGGGAAAGGCCGAATAGTGTGAGGCCCGCAAATGCGATCGCGCTCACTGCCCGCTGCTGCGCCAGCTTCGACGATCCACTGCCCAACCCCACTAGCAAAGCCAAAATGTACACCGTCACCGTGCCAATGCCCACAACCAGGTAATAGCTCAACAGCAACAAAGGCGACAGCCCAATCACTAGCGCCGAAAAAACGTGTAAGGGCACCAGTGCCAACACCAACAGCACCGGCAGCACCGGCACCCCCAGCAGCTTACCCAGCAAAATTTCGCGGGCAGGACGCGGGCTCAGTCGAATAAAGTTCAGCGTCCCTGTTTTGGCTTCCTGGGTCAGGTCATCCACTATGTAGTAGCCACCCAGGGCAAACAGCGCATAGGGAATAGTCCAGCTCAGCGTCGAAGCTACCTGCTCCCAGTTAATCCTTTCCTCTAGCTCCAAATAGCTAGGATTGATAGCAGAGAGCAACAGCAACAGCTGAAACAACAAAGACAACCCGATAGCCGCCATCACACTGCGAAGCCGCAGGCGACCACGACATTCTCGTAAAAATTGAGGATTAGCCGCACCAAAACGATTGATCAAAGAAGACATAGTAGTAAGAAAAACGCAGTTTGCTGTGAAGAGATAGTCAGTCGCTATAAATGCCTACGATGTGCGCTTGTGGTCTAGCTTCAAGAAAATATCTTGCAAGGTTTCTTGCACCTGACGAAACTCTTTTATGCGGATGCCTTCGCTAACTAGCACACTCAACAGATCGGCTGCGTCAGAGTCATTTCCAGTAAACGTTAGGAGAAACTGACTATCTTCAGTTGCTTCGTCCGCAACTTTGTAGGTACTCACCAGAGGATGCTCCTGCAAGTAAATCTCTATCGGTGCATATTGTCCTGCAGGAGGCGAATCTTCAACAACAGCTATCGACAGCGTTTTCACATCTTTTTGATACAGCGACTGAAGCTGACCGCTCTCTACCAGTCGCCCTTGCTCCATAATGCCGATAGACGTACAAAAATCTTCTAAGTCGCTCAAAATATGGGAAGAAATAACAATCGTAATCCCCTCCTTTTGCAGCCGCTTAATCGTCGCGCAGTAGTCAATTCTAGCGATGGGGTCCAAGCCCGATACTGGCTCATCTAATAGCAGCAGCTTTGGCCGATGAATCACCGTACGAGCCAAGCTCAAGCGCTGCTTCATGCCACGAGATAGCTCACTGACCAAGCTCAGACGCTTATTCTCCAAATTCACCAGCGCCAGCACTTCTTTAATGCGCTCAGCTAGCTCACTCGGCGGAATGTAATACAGCTGCCCAAAGTACTCCAAATAGTTCTGCACACTCAAATCGTTGTACAGCGGAAAATCATCTGGCAAAAAGCCCAGGCGCTGCTTCACTTCGGGATTCGCATGCCCCCGAATCAGCGTTTTGCCATCAATCGTCAGCTCACCCATCGTCGGCTGCTCTGCTAGGGCTAACAAGCGAATCAGCGTCGTCTTCCCTGCGCCATTCGGCCCAATCAGGCCATACACCTCGCCCGAGGTCACTTCCAAATCAATACCGTTGACCGCAGCATAGTCATCAAACTGCTTCGTCAATTGCTCAGTCTTAATCACTAGCGTGTCAGTCATGCCTTTACCGGGAAACAGCCATACAGACACAGAAAACCCATTCAAAGGCACAAAATCTGCACTGCCCTGGCATTATGCATCAAGATTGTTTGGCATATTTCCGTATATGTAACGAACCGACATAATAAACACACTATGTAGTTCACGGCTCTGCTGTGGAAATTTATTATGGAAATTTATCGACTGCCCGTCCGCTCAGACAACTATATATTTGTGCTGCATGATCCAAGCGATCGCACCGCCGCAGTCATCGACCCGGCCGACGCACCACCCGTATTAAAAAAGCTGGACGAACTAGGCGCGAACCTGACAGCCATTTTCAACACGCATCTTCTCAACGACCACGTCGGCGGGAACCGTGAACTGCTGAAGCGCTTCCCAGCAGCAGCAGTCTACGGCGGGGCAAAAGATGATGGCCGCATTCCGGGTCAGCAGCACTATTTAGAAGACGGCGATCAAGTCAGCTTTGCCAATCGAACTGGGCAAGTATTCTTCGTCCCTGGCCACACCCGAGGGCATATCGCCTATTACTTCGCACCGATTGCCGACAACGAGCCTGGTGAGCTCTTCTGTGGCGATACCCTTTTCGCGGGAGGCTGCGGCAGACTTTTTGAGGGGACGCCTGCTGAGATGCAACCGTCACTTGCCAAGCTACGTAACTTGCCTGATAACACTCGGATTTGGTGCGCTCATGAGTACACGCTAAGCAATCTGAAGTTTGCGGTGAGTGTGGATGAGGGGAATGAGGAACTGCGATCGCGCCTCACCCAAGTCACCAAACAGCGGGCCAAAAAGCAATCCACTGTTCCTTCCCTCCTCAAGACCGAAAAAGACACCAACCCTTTCCTTCGCTGGGACAGCCCATCTCTTCAGAGCATCGCGAAAAGTCAAGACCCCATCACAGTCTTTGGACATATCAGAAAGATGAAAGATCGTGCATAGCCAACTACCAAATTTTCCCTTGCACTCCGTCCCCAAATTCAGTAGTCTAGGAGACTGCGCTGCGATGGAAAGCAATAAGTAAGAGCAATGTCGAAAAAACGAACTCAACTGGTCCTCAGCCAGGACATAGAAAAACTAGGCAACAGCGGTGACTTGGTAGAAGTAGCTTCCGGCTACGCCCGTAACTACTTGATTCCTCGCAGCTTGGCATACCGCGTCACGCCTGGTGTCCTCAAGCAAGTAGAATTTCGTCGTGAAAAAGAGCGTCAGCGTCTAGAAGCTATCAAGCAAGAGGCTGAGGCTACTAAAACAGCGCTCAATACTATTGGCATGTTCACCGTTAAGAAGGCCGTCGGTGAAGACGAAGCTATCTTTGGTACGGTTACAGCTGCTGAAGTTGCTGAACTCATTCAAGCCAACGCAGGCAAAGAAGTCGACCGCCGCGACATTACGCTGCCCGATATCAACAAGCTAGGCGAGTACAAAGTGGATATCAAGCTTCACAGCGAAGTCACCGCCACTATCAACCTCCGCGTTGCGCCCGACTAATTGCCTCAGACAATTTGCGAACATTTGTACTGTTCGTTAACTTAAAAGGGTAGAGAGCCATAGTTGCTCCCTACCCTTTTATATTGAAGATGACAGGTTAAGCATAGTCGCTAGAAAAGCCTCTACGCAGTAGATCGTCAAATCCACCGGACATACCCTCTTCTTCACATGGTTGCCTCAGAGCCTCGATTTAAGCCCGCCATCGATCGTCTTCCTCCGCAGAACATCGAAGCCGAAGAAGCAATCCTCGGCGGCGTCCTCATCGATCCAGAAGCCATTGGCCGTGTTACCGAAGTCCTCATACCCGAAGCTTTCTACATCGGAGCCCATCGCAGCATCTACCAAGCCGCCTTAGATCTTCAGTCGAGAGGGCTGCCCACTGACCTTATGGGCATTGCCTCCTGGCTAAAAGACAAAGGCACCCTCGACAAAGTCGGCGGCCAAAGCCGTCTTGCGCAATTGGTAGATCGCACCATCAGCGCGGCAAATATCGACCAGTACGCCAAGCTGGTAATGGATAAATACACCCGCCGTAAACTGATTCAGTGTGGCGGCGAAATCATTCAGCATGGCTACGAAACAGAAACACCGCTTGAGGATGTACTCGACCAGTCCGAGCAATCTTTATTTGGCATTACGCAAGAGCGTCCGACTCAGGGATTGACCAAAACGTCCGATATTTTGACCGATACGTTTACAGACATTGAGCAGCGATCGCTCGGCATGGTCCTCCCCGGACTCTCCTGCGGCTTCTACGACTTAGACGCAATGACCCAGGGTTTTCAGCGTTCTGACCTAATCATCACGGCTGCCAGACCGGCAATGGGTAAGTGCCTAAGCGCTCACGCCGAAGTTCTATTAGCGGACGGATCGATTAGTACTATTGAAACTATCTATCAACAGAAGCAGGCTGATTTACTCACCCTTACCGATCGGCTTCGCTTTGAGGTTACTCAACCGTCAGCATTTGTAGACGATGGACTGAAACCTACCTTCAAGGTCACAACTCGCCTAGGCAGACAAGTGATGAGCACGCTGCCTCATCCATATCTAACGATTAAGGGCTGGCAGCCGCTATCTGAATTAACGGTAGGAGATCGCATCGCCGTCCCCCGAAAGTTATCTATTTTTGGCCAAAGCTCTCTACCCGAGTATGAAGTCAAGCTGATGGCTTACTTCATTGGAGATGGCGGACTCACTGGATCTTCGCCTCAATTCACCAACATCGATTCAATACTACAAACAGATTTCACAGAAGCAGCTACTCAATTTCCGACTGTGAAGGTTCGAGTGGACACCAGCAAAGGTACTCGAACACCTTCTTTGACAGTCACAACACACACAGAAGCATTAACAAAACAGCGACAAGCTTTTAGTGATCGGCTTAGTCAGCTTATGGTGTTAAACAGTATTAGCGGCAGACAACTCGCAGCAGAGCTAGGTGTGAGCCCTTCACTCGTTACATTATGGAAGCAAGGAAAATGCGCGCCTGAAGAACAAATTTTTCACCATCTGTGCGATCTATTGCAGCAGCAACCAGAACAGCTTGCACCGCAGGGATATGAATCTATTCGCTGGACTGGGAAAAATCCGGTCACTGCGTGGCTGAGTCAACTGGGGCTGTGGGGGTGCAGCGCCCACACAAAAACTATTCCGGCTATTGTATTTACCCTACCAAAACCGCAGCTAGCACTATTTTTAAATCGACTATTTGCTACAGATGGCTGGGCTTCCGTACTTTCTAGCCGCCAAGCGCAAATCGGCTATGCAACTGTTTGCGAAAAGATGGCCCGGCAGATTCAACATCTACTGCTGCGTTTCGGTATCGTAGCCACTCTCAAGAAACGTCGAATCAAATATAAGGAAACTAGACGAGAAGCTTGGCAACTGGATATTACAGATGCGATCGCACTCAATACTTTTGCCAATGAAATCGGCATTTTCAGCAAAGAAAAAGCCGTTCGCCAAGTTGTTGAAACCGTTGCTGCAAAAAAATATCACACTAACCGAGATCTTATTCCAGTCGAAGTTTGGAACCAGCTAAAAACAGCCAAAGGTGAAGAGAGCTGGAGTAGATTGGCTAAAAGAGCTGGGATAGCAAGCAACAGCAACATTCATGTGGGCACCCGAGCACTCAGTCGACCCAGACTCGCCGCTCTCGCCAACGCAATAGAGCATCCACCACTGCAAGATCTTGCGACTAGCGATATCTATTGGGATGAAATTGTAGCAATAGAGCCGATGGGACGACAGCAAGTATATGACTTGACTATTCCGGGAACCCACAATTTCGTCGCAAACGACATTTGCGTACACAACACTAGCTTTGTACTAAACGTAGCTCGTAATATCGCCGATACACATAAGCAACCGGTTGCTATCTTCAGCCTAGAGATGTCAAAGCAGCAGCTAATTTACCGCTTGCTCTCATCCGAAGCGAAGATTGAAAGTGGCCGCTTGCGTACAGGTCGCATTGCGCAACATGAGTGGGGGCCTATGGGTCATGCCATCAATACCTTGTCTGAGCTACCCATTTTAATTGATGACACGCCTGGTATTGGTGTGACAGAAATTCGATCAAAGGCAAGGCGATTGCAGGCTGAAAATGGGGGTGCACTTGGGCTGATTTTGATTGACTACTTGCAGCTGATGGAAGGCTCTGGAGACAACCGAGTGCAGGAACTGTCAAAAATGACCCGATCACTCAAAGGCCTCGCTCGCGAACTCAACGTTCCTATCATCTGCCTATCTCAGCTCAGCCGTGGCGTAGAATCGCGGACAAACAAACGTCCCATGATGTCCGACCTACGTGAATCTGGCGCTATTGAACAAGATGCAGATCTTATTATGATGCTCTATCGAGAAGAATACTATGACCCGGACACGCCGGATCGTGGTATCGCTGAGATTATTTTGACCAAGCATCGCAACGGTCCTACGGGCACGGTCAAGCTGCTATTTCAGCCAGAGTACACTCAGTTTCTCAATAGAGCTTCCGACATCTCTAATCGTGATTAAGCAGAGGGTGAAACGATTCTCTTTGTAGTGGGAGCTGCGATGGCAAAGCCCCTCGTGCCGAGAATCGCTGCTGAAATATCCTCTATCCAGGCAGTCACCAACGGATTTGCTTGGGTCTCTTGCCAAATTACAGACAAAATATCAACGTCCAAACTTGGCTGTAGCGGCCGATAGACAATGTCTGAACGGTAAAAGTGCTGCTCGGTAGAGGCGGGCACAATAGAAAGACCCATGCCAGAAGCAACAAAGCTTAGCAGCAGTCGATATTCATGCGCAGATTGCACAATGGAGGGGTTGAAGTCCATTTGATAACGGGATTGAATATGCGATCGCACATAGTCATACCAGCCAGGCGCTAGTACAAAATCCTCACTCGCAATATCCAACAGCGATAGCTGCGGAGCCAGCGCTAGCACATGAGACGTCGGCAGCACCACTGACAAGCGCTCATGCCCGACAGTCTGAGCAACCACCGCCTTAGGAAAATTCGCAAATGCCACAAACTGAGCATCCACAAACCCCAAGTTAATTTTTTGGTGTTGCAGCGCTTCAATCTGCGAGGGCGCATCCATTTCTTCGACCTGTATTGACAGCTCAGGCAGCTGTGCCCGACGCGTCTCTATAAACTGAACTGCCCGTTCACAGGCAAACGCAGAGCCATCAATCCCCACTACCAGCTGACCCATCAGTCCTTGAGACACTCGCTGGGCATCGCGAATGCCCTGCTCCATCTGATGCATAATTTGGCGCGCGCTCTGCACAAACACACGGCCCGCTTCTGTAAGCTGCACTTGAGAATGGCTACGGTCAAACAGCTGAACGTCCAGCTTAGCTTCTAGCCTCTGAATCTGACGGCTCAAAGGAGGCTGAGAAATTCCCAGTCGATTAGCAGCCCGGCTAAAGCTACGCTCGTCAGCAACCGCTAAAAACGCCTGTAGATGCCGAAGCTCTATGAAAGATTTAGAGGCGCTAGAAACCATAGAGAAGGAACAGCAAGAGCGGAAACAGCAAGAGAGAAAACAACGGGCATCGTGGAAGCAGCTACGTATTAAAAGCTCAACGATAGAATTCCCTGAGCGTTTGGACCGTAAACAAATGCATCAACAATTCCTACAGGCGAGCTTGAACAATATCTTTTAAGCAACAAAGCTGAAAAAGACTCAGGTCACGACCGCTTTTGATGAGTTCTGTGATATTACGTAGAAGCACTGTCCGTAGAACACTCTCTTTAAGCTCTACTCTTCTAGTCTTCATATATAGTTTCCGTAAAAACTAGGTGATTGGACTATTCAACATAAATGAGCCTAATGATACCGAAATATTCTGGTGCTTATGCGTATGCCTGCATTGGAGACACTCCTTTAGGACTCAAACATACCGCCAAGTCAAAGGAATTAGTAAAGGCTCTATAAAAAAGGTATTAGAGAAGAATAGCTATACCTATTAAGTCATTGGCCAAACCTACAAGGATTGCAAGAATATACGCAGATTGGGTGATAGGTCTGCTCTGCTGCCAGCCTCAACATTTATGAGAACTCTCTTGTCAGCACAGACTACTCTCAACCAATTTTCTTGTTGTTCCTTACCAGTTTTTTGTTGAATCAGAAGCCCAAAAAAAGCGCGTTTCGACCTAAAGCTCTTTAGCATCAGTTCCGGATTAGCCTTTCTAAGCTGTTGGTTTTTAGCTGTTGCTTTCTAGCTGTTGATAGAGATTGCGATCGCATAGCTCAGGTATTCCAATCACTGACTAAATCAGCAAGCAAAAGCAGCCATCCAAGCTGACTTTTGACTCAGCTTGGCAATCACCGCTAACCACTCCCATTCATTGACGTTTACGTAACAAGCAACACCTATGACTATCAAGTTATCTTTTGGAGGCTGCGTCTTCGACGACCTCAACGGCGACGGTATTGTTCTTAGTCAAGACGCCAACGGCGTTTATACAGACCAAGAAGAACCTGGACTCGCTGGCGTCACAGTTCGTGTGGTCGATAGTCATGGCAACCCCGTTTCTTTTCTCAATGCTGCTGCCGAACTCATCACCTCCATCACCACAGATAGCTTGGGCTTCTTCAAGATTTTTGGCCTACCAGAAGGTGAAGAATATAAGCTTCAGTTCGACTATTCCAGTCTTGAGAATGCAAGTAACCTTTCTCTAAGCCCTGCAAATGTCGTTGTAGAGCAGTTCATCGGCCAAGGCGGCAGCGATGGTAAAGACTCCGACGCTATCCGTACACTCGATGGAAACATTGCGGAAACAGACTTAATGCTTCCTGGCGTAGGCGGATTTACCAAGGTCAACCTGGGCCTAATAAAAGATGACGATCCCAAAGATGCGACGCTTGGTAATCTCGTGTTTGAAGATGCCAACGGAAACGGCATTAAGGACGGCGGCGAAACAGGCGTTGCAGGTGTAGCCGTAACACTAACAGGTGCTGGCAAAGATGGTATTTTCGACACTGCCGATGACATCTCTCAGTCCACTACTACTTCAAACAACGGCTACTACAAGTTCAAGCGATTAGCCGCTGGCGACTACAAAGTCACCTTCGACCAACCAGACGGGTTTGAGTTTACCGAAGCAAACGTTGGCAGCAACGAAGCCAAAGATTCTGATGCCGATACGACAACGGGTATGACTGATGTCATTTCACTTGTCGCTAGTGAAAACAACCGTGACGCAGCAGACGCGGGGCTCATCAACCTCAACAACGACAATACAGATCCCGGCAACGCTCAAATTGGAGACTCAGTTTTTGTAGACGCCAATGGCAATGGTCTCAAAGACAGTGGCGAGCTAGGTGTTGAAGGCATTGGCGTCACCCTAACAGGGGCAGGGGACGACGGTATTTTTGGTACCGATGACGACATTACGGCAACAACAGTTACCTCGTCGCGTGGTAAGTACAAGTTCAGACATCTTTCAGCAGGCGACTACAAAGTTACCTTCGACCAACCAGATGGGTTAACGTTCACCCAAGCAAACGTCGGCAGCAACGAAGGCAGAGACTCTGATGTCGATGTCAATACTGGCATGACAGACGTCATTTCACTCGCAGCTAGCGAGCGCAACAACAAAGTTGATGCTGGCCTAATCGATGATAACGGCGGTAATCCTGACCCTGGCGACGCTAGCCTCGGCAACCTTGTCTTTGAAGATGTTAACGGCAACGGTATTCAAGACAGTAGCGACAATGGTATTGCTAATGTGCAGGTATCACTACTTGGTGCAGGCACCGATGGTCTGTTTGGCACAACAGACGATATCTCTCAAACAACTTTCACAGGAACAGATGGTTCCTACAGCTTCAACCATCTAAATGCGGGAGAATACAAAGTTACTTTCGACCAGCCAGACGGCTTTGAATTCACTCAAGCAGGTGTTGGCAGCAACGAAGGAACAGATTCTGATGCTGATGCTACCACTGGCATGACGGACATCATTTCACTCGCGGTCAGTGAGCAAAACGACCAGGTCGATGCAGGCCTTGTTCAAGACGCCAACGCCGACCCTGGCAACGCGCTCATCGGCAACCTAGTCTTTGAAGATGTCAACAGCAATGGCTTACGGGACAGTGGTGAGAATGGAGTGTCAGGCGTCACAGTTACGCTAGCAGGTGCAGGCGCTGACGGAGAATTTGGCACTGACGACGACATCTCAGCATCTACAGTCACCTCCAATACTGGCAACTATGCCTTCCGACATCTAGATGCTGGAGATTACAAGGTCACCTTTGAGCAGCCGACTGGGTTCGAGTTTACAGAAGCAGGCGTTGGTAACAATAGAGGTAGAGACTCTGATGCCAATACCACTACTGGGATGACCGAAGTCTTCTCATTAGCTGCTAGCGAGCGCAACAACAAAATTGATGCAGGCCTCATTCGTAACAACAATGCGCCAGAAGCAACTGACGACAGTCGTTCTACAGACTTCGAGACACCCGTCACCATTGATGTTCTTGGCAACGACTCCGACCCTGATGGCGATACACTCACCGTCTCGTCTCTCAATGAGGAAGCCGTCAACGTAGGGCAACCTGTTGACGTCAACAACGGTTCCGTCACCCTACTCAGCAATGGACAGTTCGAGTTCACGCCTGATGACGGATTCTCGGGAGACACTACTTTCTCCTATCACATTAGTGATGGCAGAGGCGGTACTGATACCGCTGACGTCACAGTCACTGTGGCACCAAAACCTAATGTTGGACCTGATGCGACTGACGATAGCCGCACTACCGAGTTCGATACTTCTATCAATATCGATGTTCTCGGCAACGACTCCGACCCTGATGGCGACACTCTCACCGTTTCTTCAATTGGTGGTCAAGCTGTTAACGTCGGTGACTCGGTCGATGTCGATAATGGTGTTGCGACACTGCTGGATAATGGTCAAATTGGATTCAACCCTGATGATACGTTTAGCGGAGAGGCCACCTTCTCCTATCACGTTAGCGATGGACGTGGCGGCACGGATACTGCCAATGTCACCGTGACAGTTGAGCCTCGCCCACGGAAAAACATTCACGCTTCTATCATAGGTGCCAGCGGCATTGACGAAGGCAAATCGAGCAACTACAAAGTGCAGCTCGACCACGCCGTTACAGAAGACACTGTCTTCACATTGGATGTCCACAATGGCTCTGCGACCCGCGTTGATCGCAATGATTCCACCGCTCAAAATCAAGACATTATGTGGGGTGGCTATTACTCCGTCGGCTACGTCGACTATCACGGTAACTGGGTTAAGCTGGCTTACTATGTAGATGATCGCGTGGCCAATGGCACCAGCCTCAGCTCCGGTGATCGCGCACAGGTCGGTCCAGATGGCTACACCACTTGGGACTACACCGTAGAGAAAAACGGCAACGTTCAAAACGGTGGCAAAGTCGATGTGCTGGTCAGGGCAGGGGAAACCATGTCAGAGACTTTCGAGGTTCAAACCTGGAAAGAGAAAGTCACGGTTGATAGAGCGCCTTGGTCTGTACAGGAAGGTTACTACGAAGGAACAGAAAACTTCTCCATTAAGCTCGCTGGCACTTCTGGCAACGAACTTGATGACTTCAAGCTAGGTGATAACAAAACCGTCGACATCTTCGACAAAACGCACTATGCATTTGTGAGCCCAATAGCGCTCGACCTTAATGGCGACGGGGTACAAACCACCGCGCTTGGCGATACTACTGGCACCTTTGATTTGCGGGGTGATGGTAATGCGATCGCATCTGGCTGGCTCTCCAGCGAAGATGCCTTCCTCGTTGTCGACAACAACGGCAACGGCACCATCGACGACATCTCCGAGATGTTCGGCGGCGACGTAGGCGACGGCTTTGCCAAGCTCGCCACCTACGACACCAATGGCGATGGCCTCATCGACACCGCAGAACTCCTCGGCGGCGGCCTTGCCCTCTGGAGAGATGGCAACTCCAACCATCAAACCGATGCGGGCGAGCTAATTTCTCTCGGTTCTCAAGGCATCACTAGCCTGGATACCGCCTTCGTAGAGACACCGGTTTATCAGAACGGCAACGTCCTGATTGAGCACGGCTCTGCCACGAAAGCAGACGGTAGTAAGGTTGACTTGGTCGATGCTTACTTCCAAGTAGCAGATACCACCGCCCTTGGTAATCAAGAAGCTGCATTTTCCTAGAAGGGAAATAATAAAGAAGGAAGTAACATGCTGGTAACGCAGCAGTTATAGTGACCTTCTAAAGCAAAGCGATGCATGTATTGATTCACATGCATCGCTCTTTCACAGTCGTAGATGATTGCGTTCTCTAGCTACCGATTCTGAGTAACTCAACATCAAAAATAAGCGTTGCATTAGGTGGAATGACACCGCCTGCGCCGCGTGCGCCGTAGCCTAACTCGGGTGGAATGATGAGTTTACGACGATCGCCCACTTTCATATCGCCCACGCCTTCATCCCAACCTTTGATCACTTGACCTTGGCCGATGGTGAAGTCGAAAGGACGACCGCGATCGCGCGAGCTATCGAACTTTGTGCCATCTTCCAATGTGCCTACATAGTGTACAAACACTCGTTGGCCCGACTGCGGCTGAGCACCGTCGCCTTCAGTGATGACGACGTACTGCAAACCAGAATCGGTCGTAACTACATTTTCTTCGGCATTGGCTTCTGCTGCCATGGGATCCTCCAATAAATCATTTGCACTCTGACTAGCACCGGATTCGGCAACCAGTGTCTCTTCTATGGCGAGCCCACCTGAAACACTGTCTGCCACGGCCTGCTCGCTATCACCGCCCGTAAACTGTGCAACGATCAATACTGCGCAACAAGCGACTACCACGCCAAAGCTAATTAATATTTCTCTCATAGTCTTAAATAGGTAGGCCCCTTAATACGGGCAATGGACAACTACTCGATAACGGCCCTAGTGTACGACGGTTTTGGACTATCGCCAGTCCTTGTTTTCTAAATCGCGAATTTGTCGCTCTAGGCGGTCTAGGCGGCCACGCAGCTCATCCATTTCCGACTGACGGGGCACGCCCAAGTCTTGCATAATATTGCGAACCTGGCGCTGCATTTGCTTTTCGATAGCACCCTGGTCAATATTGAATTGAGCCATAAAGTCATCGACGAATCCCTTTGCTTGGTCAGGGTCTAGCTTGCCATCGCGCACTAGCTCTTCGCTCATTTGCTTGACGCGCTCAGCTACCAAAGATGTCGTACCGATGCCAAACATCAAAAGCTGTCTGAGCATATTAGAGCTGTCCATCGCAATCTCCTCAGGAATGAGCGCGCCCGTAATTCACTTATGAAAAACGCGCCAGTTACCATCCTATTTTGGCAAAATATCTTCATAAGGCAGCGGGCGGTTTACCGTATGGGACCGAATTTTCGCTGCGCTCTGCTCGTAGCTGCCATGCATATCGCCACACATATCTAAGAGTTTCGCCATTATGCCTGTCTGCCCCAGATGCGATCGCACCATCCTCGGCACCGCTATCAAGTGCCCCCACTGCCAGCTTCAGCTCAAAGCGCACGGACATCCAGGCATGTCGCTCAATCGCACTAAGGATAACCGTATTTTGTGCACTACTTGCACTTACGATGCAGACAACAGCTGCAACTTTCCTAAGCGCCCCAACGCAACTAGCTGCACGCTTTATCAAGACATAGAGCAAGACAATAGTGCACCTGCTCACGCAGCAGCAAAGCAACCAATTTACGCAGTGCCCTGGTGGCGAAAAATCAATCAGCCTTGGCTAGCACTTGGCATATTAGCGGCTATTAGCATGCTGATAGCACTTTTCTAGCCGCACTTTCCTGGCCTTAAAAATAAGTCTGGGCCTTTTACTACAGCTGATGTAACAAGTCTGATACCTACCGCGATAATTCTCTATATACAAATCAATACAGTAGGCGCGATCACACTTTTGGTCTGTGTTATCACAA
>ERZ1740070.467-NODE-467-length-27771-cov-5.114338_pt1 | contig 27771 bp, 15 predicted proteins | sample MGYA00581734_ERZ1740070 | MGnify/ENA primary metagenome ERZ1740070 (study PRJEB43018, sample SAMN04849744) | marine metagenome | isolation source: floating plastic debris | place: Pacific Ocean | collected 2008-09-01 | study: EMG produced TPA metagenomics assembly...
GTGCTACTGACAGGCCGTCTTCAGCATCTGCGCAGGCATATGGTGCGAGTTGATACCAATACTGGCCCCATCCAACGCATTCACCATGCCACCAAAAGGAACGGAACTCAAGGGAAGGACGAACTTTTCCAGGAACATGACCGACGACGGGTTCTAAGGGGATGAACTCGCGGATCACTGGCTTCTGCCAGTGGAGAATAGCGTCGTCTTTGTATTGGTGCACAGCCCATTCATAGTGCTCCCGACTTTCGATTACTGATAACTCAGGAATGTGGTAGCAGGTCTGTCTTGAGCCTTTCATAAAAACAGGCCAATCGAAATTAGATTCTACAACTTCAGCTGTTGGCAGGCTGTCAAAAACTTTTGTGCGAGGCGTCAGCTCTTCGATTAGTGGATACCAACTCTCCAGCTCACTAGCGTAGGTATGTTCCAAAGGCGAGTTGACGAGTCGCAGTCCCATATCTAGCTTTTCGTTAAATTCTGCGGCGTAATCAGCAATCGGGCCGACGCGCAGTACGCACAGGACTTCGCCATCAATCTGATATGGATGACTACATGCAAAGTGAAGCTCGAAGCTAAAGTCATATGCTGATACTCCAACTTCTTCACTTATCACCATCAATTTGTTCTGAATGTGTGCGATGTTCATGCTTTTGACACATAGGAAGAGGCAATCACGAGGCAGTCTTCGAAGCGACGAGGCGATAGTAGCTAGCACAACTGATGCCAACCTGCGTGCAGATATCTGTGATACTCAGCTTACCCTCGTCAGCAAGACGCCTTGTTTCTAGCATCTGCCCTTCAGTAATACTCTTCTTCCTGCCGCCTTTGTGTCCCCTGGCTCTCGCTGCTGCCAATCCTGCCAGCGTTCGCTCGCGGATGATGTCGCGCTCTAGCTCTGCGATCGACGCTGTCATCCGAAAGAAGAACTTGCCCATCGCAGAGGCAGTGTTAATCTGTTCTTTCAAGCTTTTCAGCTTAACGCCTCGTTGCTTTAAGTCTTCGGATAGCTCAATGAGATGTTTAGTCGAACGGCTGGCCCGATCAAGCTTCCAGAGGTTAACTGCCCTCGCCTTGGTGTTTATTGAGTGTAGCTTTGCGTTCATTAGCGCTATGCTTTTTGTGAGGGCTGATACTTTAGTATTAGCTAAGTTCGTTTTTGTACGTTCACTCAGCAGCTAGCACTTTTTAGAATGCAAATTCTATCCGTCGCCCTTACTAATTTCAAAACGCATAAAGAGAAGACGTTCCACTTTGAGCTGGGGACAAATGCTATTTGTGGGGAGAATGGAGCGGGCAAGACGAGTATTTTAGAAGCGATTGCATGGGTGCTCTTCAATTACCAAGGTAACTACAAGAAAGAAGACCTGATTCGCAATGGGGCCAGCAGTGCCCAGGCCATCGTTACCTTTGTTTCTAGTCGTGATGGGCGCACGTACGAAGTGCAGCGCTCTACAACTACTCACTACAGCATTTACGATCCGCAGCTGGCTGAGAAGCTGCCCTTTACCCGTACTAGGGATGAAGTGTTGCCGTGGCTGCGACAGAACATAGGGGTGGCTCCTGGTACAGACCTTGGGCAGCTGTTTGCCAATACGATTGGGGTGCCTCAAGGGACGTTTACTGCTGACTTTTTGCTTTCGCCGGAAAAGCGAAAACCGATTTTTGACACTATTTTGAAGGTGGAAGAGTATCGGCAAACTTACAAGCAAAGCCTCGGCTTGCAAAAGTATGCTGAGGCTCAATCTCAGCTGCTGAAAGACCGAATAGAACAGTTTGAGGCGTCATTGCAAAGCTGGGATGAGCTGCAAAATCGCTATCAGCAGTTGCAGACAGAAATTACGCAGGGTGAAGGCCAACTAGCACGCCTAGAACAGCAGAGTAAAGAGATTGCTCTGCGTAGGCAGGCGCGCATTAGCCAAGCAGAACAGGTGCAACAGGCGCAGACTCAGCAGCAAACGCTCAATGCTCATCTGCTGAACCAGCAGCAATCTGCCAGCCGGGCTGAGGCGCTTTTGACTCAGGCGCAGCAGGCGGTGAAGGTTTGCGTAGCTCAGCGTTCGGCTTACGATTTGTTTTTGGCCGCAGAGGTGGAGCTAAAGTCGTTGGGCGTGCAGCAACAGCAGCGACAGAATGTGCTAAAGCAGCAGCAGGAATATCAGCAGTCGCTAGCGAAAAGCCAGACTGAGCTTTCGCGATTGGAGGCTAGGCTGGAGCAGTTTGAATCGGCTGAAAAGAGTTTGAGCGAATTGGGCGCTCAGGTGACGATGCAGCTTCAGCTAGAGGCGCAAAGGGGGGAGTTGCTGAAACAGGTGCAGGCGTTTACGACTGTTCGCCTTCAGCAGAAAAATTTAACTCAGCAGGGCCAGCGACTGACGCAGGAGATTCAGCAGGTTGATGCTGAGCTGAAGCGGTTAGCCAGGTTCAAGGGCGTTGGCGATCGCATTACAGAATGGGAGCAGCAGCAAAATCGCATTCAGGAGCAGCTGAGCCGAATGGCAGCGGCGCAGCAGTTTGAGCAGGAGCTGCGATCGCTCAGTACCTCAGGCCAAGCTCGGCAGGATGGCTACCGAGAGCAAGTGGTGGCAGCGCTATCGACGCTAGACGGATGGGTAGCGCAGTTTGATGGTTTGCAGACAGAAGCAATCGCCCCGATCAAAGACGCTCTGTTTCAAGGGGGCATTCTCTCCAAGGAGACGCTGGCGATGATCAACGGTATTTTGGCGGATTTGGCTGAGCAGACTGACCCTAACAAGCTTCAGAAGCAGCGAAAGGCATTGCAGAAGCAGGTGCAGCAAGCCTACAGCCAAAAAGCCGAATTGGACAGATTGCCGGCGCAGGAAACAAAGCGATCGCAGCTCATCACTCAGCAGCAAACCCTACAACAGCAGCTCAGTGATATTGAAAAGCAGCTTACCACTGAAGCTGAGACAACCCAGTCCCTCACACAGCTAGAAGAACAGCTAAAGCGGCTCGATAATCCTAGAGGCAAGCAACAGCTTTTGGAGAAGACATTGCAGCAGCGTGACAAAGTGCAGCAGCAGTACAAAGCGCTAGAAGCGACTCGCGTGGCTGGCGTGCAACAGCTGGATGCGATCGCAACCCAGCTCAAAACATTTGACCAGCTCGATGCAGATGTGCAGCAACAGCAACAACACAAGCAAGAGAATCAACCCGCCTATCTACTGTATTTACAGAACCAACAGGCCGCAGGACAAGCTGAAGCCTTGGAAGCTGAGCACAAGCAAGCCGTTGCTGCACTAGCAGCAGCACAAAAGCAGAAAGCAGACCTCGATAAAACGCTGGTAGCGCTACTGGCGAATTTTGACCCGGCTGCGTTTGCAGTGGTCGATAAGCAGTACGCCGATATCAACTCACAGGCTGATAGACTGCGCGGCAGTTTGCCGCAGTTGCAGCAGCGATTTATCGACTTGACGGCGCAAATAGAAGCACTGAAAGCAACTGCTCAAAAGCGGGATGATGCGCAGCTCGAATTGAAGCAGCGCGATCGCATTAAGCGATTCGTCAAATTTGCCCGCACCGTATACAAAACGGCGGGGCCTCGCATCACTGAGCGCTACGTTCAAAATATTTCTAGAGAAGCCGACCGGCTCTTTCGTGAGCTGCTAGGTAGGGCCAACGTGGCGCTAACTTGGAATGCGGACTACGAGATTACGGTACAAGAGGGCGCGCACACTCGCCGGTTTTTGAACCTGTCGGGGGGTGAGCAAATGTGCGCAGCTTTGGCGGTGCGGCTGGCGCTGCTGAAGGTACTCGCTGACATTGATGTGGCCTTTTTCGATGAGCCGACAACGAATATGGATCGGCCACGAAGGGCGGGTTTGGCAGAGGCGATCGCTCGCATTAAGTCATTCAATCAGCTGTTTGTGATTAGCCATGACGATACCTTTGAGCAGGTGACGGAAACGGTGATTACCGTTGAGCGAGAGGGCTAGAGCCTCGGCAGGTAATAGCAGCTGAAGTAACCCGCAGGGAAAAGCAGACGCTGTCTGGGAATAGTGGCTATAGATCAAGCACTTTTGTTTCTTTGAGACGAAAGGAACTTAGGTCTTTGGGATAGCAAGGTGCCTAACTGAGGTGACTAAAGATATAGAAATAGCAAAGTGCTCCAAGATATGTGGGCATTCTGTGAAGGCATCGACAATTTTTTGAATAAATCTATAAAACTTCTGAACGGGCCAGACGCTGTGAAGCCCTGTTTACTTCTTCTACCAAACTCCTTATGAACACCCGCTCCAGTGTGGCAGAATCCTCGGCAGACAATTCCTCCGCTGCACCTACGGCTGCACCGACAGTGGAAAAACCAGTGGAGAAAGTGGATGTACCCCCAACCGTCAGCACTTCGTCTGCGCCGTTGCCTGCGTCCAAGCTGGATGTTTCTGCGGTGGAACCCGCTCAGTCAAAAGCTTCGAAGGTAGAAGGATTTTCTACGTCGCCTCAGCCTGCGGCTCAAGATTCGTTAAATACCAAAACGCTGAAGCAAATTTTTCAGCTGTCGCCGATTGGGATGACGATTTTGGACCTGGGAGGTGGCTTTCTGAGTGCGAATCAGAGCTTTTGTGATGCGGTGGGCTACACCGAGCGTGAGCTGATTATGCTCACGTTTACAGATTTGACGCATCCTGAAGATGTGCCGCTGCTGCGATCGCTCGGTGAGCAGCTATTGGAAGGCGAGCGGCAGCATTTTCAGGTGGAAACTCGTCACTGGAGTAAGCACGAGAAGCCGCTGCACGTGGGGCTAACGGTGACCATGGTGCGCGATAGCCAGCAGCGGCCTATTTGCTTTTTGCTGCAGGTGGTGAACCTGACTGAGCAAAAGTGGATGGAGGCTCAGCTGCGCCATCGTGACTTTTACGATGCGCTGACGGGGCTGGCGAATCGGGCTTTGTTTGTGGACCGGGTAGAGCAAGCGATAATTCGCCTAGAGCGCAACGCCAGCCACCAGTGCGCAGTACTTTTCTTGGATTTGGATCGCTTTAAGGTAATCAATGACAGCCTAGGTCATACGATTGGGGACCAGCTGCTGTCGGCCTTGGCAGGTAGGTTAGAAGCTTGTATTCGCCGTTGCGATACGCTGGCACGCCTGGGTGGCGATGAGTTTGCCATTTTGCTAGAAGAAATTGATGGGCTCGATGATGCGCTGGCGGTGTGCGATCGCATTCACGACAGCCTCAAAACGCCGTTCAAGCTCAGTAGCTACGAGGTATTTGCCAACATCAGCATTGGTCTAGTGTGTAGCAGCGTCGGCTACGAAAAATCGAGCGATTTGCTGCGCAATGCAGACACCGCGCTGTACCGAGCAAAAGGACAGGGGGGCGCTTGCCACACCGTATTTGATCAGACCATGCATCAGCGGGCTGTTGCCCTGTGGCAAATGGCGACTCAGGCACAGTTTGCCGTACAGCGAGAAGAGCTGAAGCTGCGCTATCAGCCGGTGATTGATATTAGCAATGGCCGGGTGGTGGGTGTCGAAGCCTTGATTCGGTGGCATCATCCTCAACACGGTTCGATTTCGCCTAGCGAGTTTATTCCGGTGATGGAAGAAACGGGGGTGATTACACTCATTGGCCAATGGGTGCTACAAGAAGCCTGCGGACAGGTGAAAGCCTGGCAGGACATGCTTCCAGATGACTGCCCGATAAAAATAAATGTAAATCTTTCGGCTAGGCAGCTTACCCAGAGTGACTTAGCAGAGCAAGTTGCTCAAGTTTTGGCAGAAACAGGATTACCCGCACAGTCGCTGCGGCTAGAAATTACTGAAACGGCGATTATGCACAACTCTAAAGAGGCGGTGGCGGTGCTGAAGCAGCTGCGATCGCTCAAGGTCGGTCTCTGTATCGACGACTTTGGCATTGGCTATTCGTCGCTGAGTCGCTTGCAGCAGCTACCTATCGACATCCTCAAGATCGATCGTTCCTTTGTTCAAAATATTGGCGCTAGGGGCGAGAATACCGAGATTGTGCGCACAATTATTGACCTAGCTGACAACCTTGGTATGGACATTGTGGCTGAGGGTGTAGAAACTCAAGAGCAGCTAGAAGGGCTAAGGGCGCTGGGCTGTCAGAATGTGCAGGGCTTTTACTTTGCCAGGCCGATGACGCCTGAGGACGCGCTGAGCTTTATTCAAGCGTCGAATGTTGCCTCATAGAATCTTGGGAAAGGATAAAACAAAAAAAGGGCCCGAGATATATCTCGGGCCCTTTTCTATAGAAAGCTACTTTCCTTTATCTTTTTATCCTTAAGGACTGTGAAACTCGCCTAGGAAACAGAAGCGGGCTCACGGTAAGTAGAAGATGCTGGCTCGGCCGTGGACTGGGAGACCACCTTGGCGGCTTCAGGCTGATTGTCGAAGCCGGACTGACTGCCTAGTGCGAATGCAACTAACCAACCAACGATCAAGAGTGCTAGAACAATAGCCATTTTCTGAAATTCCTTATGTTGTAAATAAAGTGTTGGGTAGGCAGTGATGCCAATGAACGGTGCGAGAAAAATCCCCAAACGGCGTTCTACTTTTGCACCAGAATCTACTTGTTAACTAATGTAACGAATCCTTTAGGCAAAGGTCAAGTAAAAAGTCAATAAGCAAAAATACCTCTCACTAAAAATATTAACTGAAGGCGATTATAAATGCTTGTCTATGTTTTGACTCTAAATAATAGATATAAATCTATGTCTCTTTTATTCAGGGGCCGTAAGCTGTTTTCGGTTCTCGTTCCGAAGCACTAGAGCTTTGCTTAAATATTCTTCCCTGGTAGCGAATCACGGCATCTCAGCTGCAATTTTTCAGCTGCAATTTTTCTAGGCTGAGGGGTCACCGCTGTGCTGGTTCATTTAGCTGCTGCAATGCACCCAGGCTTTTAACGCTGTAGTCTGCATGATGCTTCCAAGGAAATTCACCAGTTGGATCTAGGTAAACCGCAGCGGCATTGGCGTTTTTGGCAGTAAGCAGATCGAACTTATGGTCGCCTGTCATCACGGCATACTCTGGTGTAAGTGACCAGCGGGTGAGGAGCTGAAGAATGCCATCTGGCTGAGGTTTTGGTGGGCAGCAGCTGCGGCCTAGGATGTCGTCTGGGTGGAAGAAATCGCTGAGGCCGCAGGCTTTGAGGGTGATATGGGCAATGTCTTTGGTGTTGCGTGTGAGGATGCCGATACGTTTGCCTTTGGCCTTGAGGGCTGTGAGTAGCTCAGCTGCGCCGGGTTGAGGCGTGGCTTGGTGGGCGATTTCGATTTCGATGTCGGTGAGCTGTTTTTGGCGGTCGGTAAGTTCGCTGGGTGGAAGCTTGGCCAGGGCTTCGAGGATGGGTTCGGTTGGCGGGAGTCCGAGGGCGCGGCTGATGGCGGGAAAGTCGTGGAGGCTTTCGGTGAGGGTGCCGTCCATGTCGAAGATCCAGGCGGTGCGAGTGGAAAGAGGCATATGTCGGTGGGTGTTGGCTATTTGCTACGCAAAGGCTGTGCCAACGGCTACGCTCAGCCACCGAGTAATGGTCGATCTCGAACCCTGAGCGTAGTCGTTGACGTAGTCTACCGTAGGCATAGGGTGGCTGGTAAGATCCTAATGCTTGGTACGAATGCGCAAACAACTATGACTACGATCAACGATAATTATCTCAAGCTTAAGGCAGGGTATCTGTTTCCAGAAATTGGTCGACGGGTGAAGGCCTACACAGAGGCGAATCCGGATGCGCCTGTGATTAAGCTGGGGATTGGGGATGTGACGGAGCCGCTGCCGGAAGCGTGTCGGGCGGCGATGATTGAGGCGGTAAAGGAGATGGGCGATCGCGCCTCTTTCCGTGGCTATGGTCCTGAGCAGGGCTACCCCTGGCTACGCGAAAAAATCGCTAAGCAAGATTTTCAGGCTCGCGGCTGTGACATTGATGCTTCCGAGATTTTTATCTCTGACGGCTCAAAGTGCGACTGTGGAAATATTCTCGACATTTTTGGCGATGACAACAGCATTGCGGTAACCGATCCTGTGTATCCGGTGTATGTGGATACCAATGTGATGGCGGGCCATACGGGTGACGCGGATGAGAGCGGCAAGTACGCGGGCATTACCTATTTGCCGATTAGCGCTGACAATGACTTTGCGGCTGAGATTCCTTCTACGAATGTTGACTTGATCTATCTGTGCTCGCCGAACAATCCGACGGGTGCGACGATGACAAAAGATCAGCTAAAGGCATGGGTCGATTACGCGAAAGCGAATGGCTCTATCATTCTGTTCGATGCGGCCTATGAGTCTTTCATTACAGATGATTCTGTTCCTCATTCGATCTATGAGATTGAAGGTGCGAGAGAATGTGCGATTGAGTTTCGCTCTTTCTCGAAGAATGCGGGCTTTACCGGAACGCGTTGCGCACTGACTGTGGTGCCAAAGACTCTGACGGGCAAGGCGAAAGACGGCTCGGATGTAGAGATTTGGGGACTGTGGAATCGTCGGCAGTCCACAAAGTTCAACGGTGTTTCTTATGTTGTGCAGAAGGCGGCTGAGGCTGTTTATTCTGAGGCAGGTCAGCAGCAGACGAAGGAACTGGTGAGCTTTTACCTAGAGAATGCGAGAATTATTCGTGAGAAGCTGACTGAGGTGGGCATTCAGGTGTATGGCGGTGTGAATGCGCCCTATGTATGGGTAAAGACGCCGGATGGACTCTCTAGCTGGGACTTTTTCGATAAGCTGCTGAATACTTGCAACATTGTGGGTACGCCAGGTGCGGGCTTTGGCGCGGCGGGTGAAGGGTATTTCCGTATCTCTGCGTTCAACAGTCGTGAGAATGTAGAAGAAGCTATGAAGCGAATTAGCGAGAAGTTCTCGATGGCGGCTGTGTAGAGCTGTTGACGAGCTGCTGACAGCTTATTGTGGAGAGCGTAGTTGACGGCCAGTTCTTTTCTGGCTGTGACTGCGCTTTCTATTTTTTTGGCTTGACATAAACCTCGACTGTAGTTGGATAGTTTTGGGTGATGACGGGATAGGCTGAAGCATTGGTGAGAATCACACGACCTGATGAAGTTACCCGAGCCTGGATAGCGTAAAGATGGCGATCGCTAATCTCAGCCGGATCGTACGTTAGCTCAAACGCTCCTGGACGCTGGTCCGCAGAGAGAATTTGCCGATCGATAATAGCGCCATCGCTGTCTTGCAACGGTGAAACATCGGTCAGTGAAATCGTGACAATCGCATCGGCAGGAAGCAAAAAATTTTCAGGATAATGCAGTCTGCCAGACACGACACTGGTCTGCGCGGAAGCAGTTCTGGCGGCGCAACTCAATACGATTAATATCCCAAGTGCTAAGTTCCATCCAATTCTTCGGAATCTCATGGGTCTCCTATCGCTACCAAAATCCGATCTTATATGAAGATTCAAAATTTTATTGGTTGAAACAAAGCCCACTCTTTAAAGATTAGATGAGTTCTAACAATTTTTTCGGTTCTGATTAGCCAACGGTAGGCTGAGTCACAAAAAACTTGGTTCGATTTTCTAAGGTAAGGCTTACTTGCGCCTCAGATTCAGAATTCAGTTACAGATTCAGCACCCGTAATAGAGCAGAGGAAATTGAATATGAAAAGAGCTTTGACGATAATACCAGCGCTATTATTGGGGATGTTTCCGGCTGTGGCAGAAGCGGCGGTGTTCTCGCTGGAAAATGCTACGATTTCTGATGTTCGCGATGCTTATGACGCAGGTGCATTAACCAGTACAAAGCTCACCAGCCTGTACTTGAATCGCATTGATACCTATGATCGTTCTGGGCCAAATATCAACTCTGTTGCTGTGCTCAATCCGAACGCACTATCAGAGGCTGCCCGGCTAGACGAGCTGTGGGCTCAGGGCGACATCCTCGGTCCCCTACACGGAATTCCTGTTCTGGTCAAAGACTCCTACAATGCTGCAGGATTCACGACTTCAAACGGTGTTGACGTTCTCAAATCACTCACCGCGCAGACAGATGCCTTTTCAGTTGCCAAACTAAAAGAGGCCGGTGCAATCGTCTTGGGCAAGGCAAATATGAGCACTTGGGCATTTTCTTATGACGGTATCAGTGAAGCCTATGGCCCTGTGATTAATCCCTACGCGCCCGATCGCACACCGGGAGGATCGAGTAGTGGCTCTGGTGCAGGCGTAGCCGCTAACTTTGCGATGTTGTCAATGGGGGGAGAGACCGGCGGCTCTATTCGCGCGCCGAGTGCTCACAATGCGCTGGTGGGGATAAAACCTAGCGCTGGATTGATTTCAGTGAATGGCACTTGGCCCCTAACAACAGAACGAGACGTGGTTGGCCCTATGGCAAAGAGTGTTGAAGATACTGCTGCGGCAATGGATGCCCTGGTTGCATTCGATCCAGACAACATTTGGAATCCCTACATTCCCGATGTTGAAGCTAGTCGCCCAGATAGCTACTCAGATAGCCTGGACGACAAGGCACTAGAAGGGAAAGTGTTAGCACTGCCTCGACCATACATCGGTAAGGGCGACCCCGCCAAAGGCGAGAGTTTCCCTCTTGATCCACAGGTTGAGGCCGCATTTCAGCAAGCGAAGCAGGTACTTGAAGCGCAAGGTGCAACCTTGGTTGAGGTAGATATTCCTGCTCATGAGACTTGGTTTGTTGATTTTCTGCTGAACGAGGAGCCACCTTACGGATATCCCACTGAGAGCACGCGAGTTCTTCAAAGCCGGGCTTTTTATTACGAGGAAATTGTTAAAGGATACAACGACGAGGAAATTAAGTCCTTTGTCGATGTGTTGGATATTTTGCCAGAAGATTACGAATTTCGTAGCTATGTCGAAAGTATTGCTGAGACGATTGCCGCAGGAGACGCTAAGCCATGGGGAGACCTTCCCGATGTCGATCAGGCGCTAGCTGCGATTAAAGAGCTGCGAAATAAAGAGTACGAAGACTTTATGGACGAGGAAGGTATCGACGCCTTTGTTTTTCCCACGCTCAACTATTTAGCGCCGCCCCAAGGCGAAGGTGCTAGCGAGGTCTATGCCGAATTTGGGAGTCTTCCGGCTCGCTTTGAGGCCAATATTTTGGGCTTGCCTGCCATCACGGTGCCGATGGGGTATTCCGAAGAAGGGATTCCGATGTCACTAGAGTTTATGGGCAACTATTTTGGTGAGTCAGAGATTATTGGCTATGCCTACGACTACGAGCAGGCAACAATGCTGCGCCGTGCTCCCACACTAGTGCCAGCGCTGTTTGGAGAAACGTTTGAGTATGAGTCTGTTCCTGAGCCAGCGATAGGACTTTCGACGGTTGCAATAGTGGGCTTGGGCATGCTGGGATACCGTCTGAAGCAGCGACGTCGCAGCGATATTCAGCATACGTAAAGTGCAGCGTCGTACCCGATCGCTAAAGCATCGGTTGTGCTTCTATTGATACGCTTTCTTGATGGCGGACCTGGTGAGGGTGACAACGGTCCAAGTCGCTGAGGGGTAGGGGCTGACTATCACTATGGCGAAGATTGCTTTGAGGGGCCAGCCGATGCCGAAAATAGAGCCGTAGAGTTCTGTTGCTAATGCTCTAGATGCAGGGGCTACGTTGAGCATTCGCTCGGCTTCGCTCATGCCGTGGAGGTCGAAGCCGAGGAGCTGTAGCTGAATGAGTGGGTAGATGTCGGCTAGGTATGCGCTCAGGATGATGATAGCGAAGAGGGTAGGAATGGCGATGAGGTTTGTTTTTAGGAAGGTGTAGCCTTTTAGGGTGCAGATGGCTGGGGCTGCGATCGCAATCACCATGAGTAAGAACGCAATGACGTCTCCCAGCGCTGAGACGATGAAGTATACGAAGGCGTCCATTGCTGCTCCTGTGCTGTTCTCTTGGTTATTTTCTGTACAATTCCCTTCTATGTGGATACAGCTGAATAGCTCGCTTTCCCGATAGGCATTACTGAGTCAGTGCGTTTACTGTGGTGGAGTTCTAAGCATCTGTTTTTCTTTTTAGAACGGGGATGTCTTTGTATGAGAAGGATTGCTGCTGAACTTCTTCGGGTAAGGGAGCATAGGTTGCTCTGTCGGGTGCGATTCGAGATGCAGTTTCTGCGTGACTGTATGTTTTGATAGCGTTGCAGCCTGTAGTGAAGGCGGTTTCGATGGGTTGACCGGCTCCGATGCCTTGGTAGAAACCGGTGGAGAACGCGATCGCAATATCATCTGGCACGGCTTGCCGCATCCCAATGACGTAATCGATAGAGGTGACGATGGCCTTGGCCTGTACCTCGGCGTAGCAGGCGTTGAGTAAGACGCAGTCTATTTGCTCGGCGCAGAGAGAAAATAAGCTCGCCAAAGCATCGGTAGAAACGAGCTTGGGCTGACCGGTGGCATCTTCTAAGGTGAGGCCTTTATTGCCTTCTCCATGACCGCAAAAATGAACAATCTCTGGGTTTATCTCTAGCAGTGCTCTTTGCAAATCTCTAGGTCGCAAGGCCCAGCGCTGATGTAGCTGAAATTCTGCTCGTAAGGAAGATTCTCTCAATGCTTGGTCAATCGCTCGCACTTCTCGGTCTAGCCGGAGAGGTGTGGTGCCTTCTGGATTGGCAGCGAGGATTAAAATGTGTTTCATATTGTTTTTCTTGCTTATTTTCTTATGAATGGCTTACTGGAATAGATTGTAATGTGATGAGAGCCTATGAGCTTACAACGGACCTGTCAATATGAGCGTGCTGGATTTTGACAACAGCTTGGCCGTCGTGGTTGGGATTGATCAATATGGCGATGGTATTTCTCCACTGCGAACGGCAGTGGCAGATGCGAGGGCGATCGCGCAAACCCTCGGTAAAGAACACACCTATACCGTCATCTCCTTACTGAATGAACAGGCCCAGCTGGCTTCGCTCCGCACCCTCATTCAAGTAACCCTACCCAATCAGCTGACGGCTAAAAGTCGCCTCATCATATACTTCGCAGGTCATGGCATTGCTCACAATGGCGACAACGGCCCAGAAGGCTACCTGATTCCGCAAGATGCCAAATCGAATAACCTGCGTAGCTATTTGCCTATGGTAGAGCTACACGATGCGCTGACGGCACTTCCTTGCCGCCACTTTTTGGCTGTGTTTGACTGTTGCTTTGCCGGTGCATTCCGCTGGTCGAGCACCCGAGCGGCGACCGTAGTGCCTGATGTGATGCACAAAGAACGCTTTGATCGCTTCCGCAAAGAGCCTGCTTGGCAAGTCATCACCTCCGCCTCCTACAATCAAACGGCGATGGACGTCCTCAGCCTTTGCGACAATCGTGGAACCTGCCGTCAGGGCGAGTCTGAAGAACCTACTCAACACTCCCCTTTCGCTGCTGCCCTCCTAAATGCGCTGGCGGGCGCTGCCGACACTTCACCCCCAGCCAAAGATGGAAAGCCCGCTGGCGACGGCGTGCTCACCGCAACCGAGCTATACCTATACTTGCGAGATACCGTTGAACCACTCACTGAAGAAAACGCACAGCGACAAACTCCGGAAATCTGCGCCTTGCGCAAGCACAGACAGGGCGAGTTCATTTTCCTCACCCCCGGACACGAGCTCAACCTACCGCCCGCACCGCCTCTAAACAAAAAGAACAATCCTTACCTAGGGTTAAACGCCTTCGACATCGGCGATGCGGATCTCTACTACGGGCGGCAGGCCCTCACTCAAGAACTCACCAAGTTTGTGAAAGCACACGCGCTCACGATTGTGACCGGTCCCTCTGGCACCGGAAAATCTAGCCTGGTAAGGGCCGGGCTACTGCCTGCCTTGAAAGAAGACGCCGAACAGTCGTGGCATATTTTGCCAGTAATGCGTCCTGGAGAATCCCCGCTCAAAGCCCTGGCCCAGGCACTACTCTCTCTGCAAGCAGGCAAAACAAAGGTTCGCCAGATAGAAGCGCTCAGTGCGGAACTCTACGAAAGCCCAGAAGCCATCATCGATAGCGTCCTCTCCTGGAAAAAGGACAATCCTCAAAAGCAGCTGCTACTGGTGATCGATCAGTTTGAAGAAGTGATTACCCTTTGTCAGCAGGAACAGGTAAAGGAACAATTCCTAGAACTGCTGCGGCTGGCTACCAGCGTAGAAGATCGAATCGGCAGCATTGTCATTACCCTTCGCGCTGACTTTGAGCCCCAGTTTTTAGATACTGCGCTTCAGCCCAGCTGGATGGCCGCTAGGTTCATTGTCCCACCGATGAGCCGCGACGATTTGCAACAGGTGATAGAACAACCTGCCCTCAAGCGCGTTCTGTACTTTGAGCCGCCTACCCTGATCAACCGGCTGCTCGATGAAGTAGCGCAAACACCAGGCGCACTGCCACTGCTATCGTTCACGCTGAGCGAACTCTACCTACGATATCTACAGCGCCGGAGCGACAACCGAGCCCTGACTGAAGAAGACTATGAGGCCCTTGGTGGGATTGCCGGATCGCTCACCCAGCGTGCAACCCAAGAATATCAGCAGCTGGTTCAGCTGGACTCTTGCTATGTACACACTGTGCGCAACATCATGCTACGAATGGTGTCCTTAGAAGGCGGTGAGCTAGCCCGCAGACGAGTCCCTGAAACTGAACTTGTCTATTTGAGCGAAGTAGAAAACCAACGGGTGCAAACTGCCCTAAAAGCTTTTATTGATGCTCGCCTACTCGTAAAGGGGCAAACCTCTATCGGGGAGCCTTATGTAGAGCCCGCCCATGATGCGCTAGTGCGAGGGTGGGCGCAGCTGCAGCGCTGGCAGCGAAAGGCCCAAGAGGAAATGCTGCTAAAGCAACCCTTAGATCTCGCTGTTGTTGCCTGGAAAAATGAGCAGGGAGCGCTTTGGAATAATGATCGCCGTTTAGGACTTTTACAAAACATTTTAGAGTCTGATAAAACCTGGCTGAACCGAGCAGAGAGTGAGTTTGTCACGCAAAGTGTTCGGCTAAAGCGGAGAAGGAAATTTCAGTTTGGGAGTGGCATTGCGGCGGCAGTACTCGTGCTGTCAGCATTTAGTATTGGGATAAGTTGGCAGAATAGGCGAATTGTAGAAGAAAGTGAAAAAGCCTTAAAGAATGAGAAACTCGCACAAGAACAAGAACAAATCGCGACGATCGGGAAAGAGGAAGCGACGCTTAAAGAGAGATCGGCTAGGGCCTCTCGCTGGGCATCGACAGGACAGGCTGTAGAAGGGCTGATGCTTTCTCTTTCGACGCTGAAGCAAAGTGCAGGAAACGCTGCCTATAATTCGAGTGTTCGGTACGATGCTCAAAGGTCGATTAGAGATACGGTACAGCTGGCCCGTGAAGGCAATATTCTGTTGGGACATGAGCACAGTGTGCTAGCGATCGCACTCGACCCGAGCGGTCGCTACATTGCCAGTGCCGGAAAAGATCGCAGTCTAAAGCTTTGGGATGCTAGCAGCGGCAAGATACTCGAAGAGCGCCCAGCAGCCCATGATAGTTCTATCTACGATGTTGCGATTAGCCCAGATGGGAAGTATCTGGCCAGCGCAGGCAACGACGCGGTCATTCGCATTTGGGAGATTTCTGAGATCCGTTCTCCTGAGACCGATGGCTCTGAAGCTGAAGACTCTGAAGTTGCAGGGTCTGAGGTTGAGTGGGAAGTGCAGCTAAGCGCAGAACCAAAGCACAAGCTGACGGCACATGAAGGCTCAGTGTATGCGGTGGATTTTCACCCAACAAATAGCCAGCGCTTGGTGAGTGCAGGCACTGATCAACAGCTACGGCTGTGGGATGTAGAGACGGGTGAGCAAGTCACTGGGCCTCTCGGCACTCGCTTTCGCAGCATTCGAGATGTCGGATTTAGCCGCGATGGGGAGTCGATTGTGAGTGGTAGTGCCGATAGCAGAATTAGAGTGTGGGATGTGGCGACTAGAGCAAAACTGGCCGAAATGGTTCACAAGGATGCGGTGTTTTCGGTGGCTTTTAACACGGCGGGCGATCGCATTGTGAGTACCAGCGCCGACCGCAGCGTACGCATCTGGAATGCTGCCACTGGCGAGTCTGTTGTAGACCCGCTCAGGGGGCACGATGGCAAAGTGTATTCAGCAATTTTTAGCACTGATGGCAAGACTGTGATGAGTACAGGGAGCGATCGCACCATTCGCTTTTGGGATGTGGCCACAGCGACCGCCATTAGCACCATTCCCGAAGCCCACAGCAGCTTGATTTGGGATTTGGCCTTGAGTGACGATGGCAAACGACTAATTAGCAGTAGCTCTGACGCGGCCGTGCGCGTGTGGGATATCGCTGGCGACCTGCCTCTGGGTCAGCCGCGCCGGTCACCCCATACTAAGGACATTCTATCTATGGCGGTGAGTGGCGATGGCAAATATGTTGTCAGCGCGGGAGAAGATAGAAAACTCTCTTTGTGGGACGCTAAGGCTCAAAAGCTCCTCTGGGAAAAGTCGCAGGCACATGGTGGGCCGATACAGTCTGTTGCTTTTAACCCGGACAACGATAGCTTTGTGAGTGCTAGTAACGATGGCACCCTGAGATTTTGGCAAACCATCACAGGCGACTTCCTAGGAGACAGCCCACCCCATCGCAGTGAGAAGTCGTCTATCTATGAGATTTACTCAGTGGCTTTTCACCCAGAGGGTGAGGTCGTCGCCAGTGGCAGTAGAGATGGAAAAATACATTTGTGGAATGTGGACTCACGGCAACAGACGGTGGAATGGGTCGCCCATGAGAAATCAATTTTAGCGATCGCCTTTAGCCCTGATGGTCGCTACATTGCCAGTGCCAGTGGAGATGATACGGTGGCCGTCTGGGAGATTGACTGGGAGGCTGATACCAGAGAACTCAAGCATCGCCTGAAGCATGATAAAGACGTGTGGACAGTTGCTTTTAGCCCCGATGGGCAGCACCTTGCGAGTGGCGGTGTGGACCGCACAGTGCGACTTTGGCAGATAGAAACTGGCGGAGACATCGGTCAGCTGCGCGGACACACGAACGATATTGCGAGCATTGCCTTCCGCCCCGATGGTAAGCAGCTTGCCAGTGCCAGCTTTGATAGAACTATCCGCCTGTGGAACACCACCGACATCAGTAAAGCGAAGGAAGATGGCCCACCCTTAGTCGGCCATATGCAAAACGTGTGGGCAGTGCAGTTTATGCCCGATGGGAAATCTCTTATTAGCGGTAGTGCTGACTTGAGCTTGCGGTGGTGGCCGAGTGATTGGATTGAGTGGCCCAATATGGCGTGCGATCGGCTGCGGAATCATCCGCTGTTTGTTGCGCCTGCGGATGTAGGAAATACGGATGAGGAAATGGCAGCAATTTCTCAGGAAAGTAAGGTGGCGTGTGAGAACAGCTTTTGGGAAGAGTAGGCAAGTGTTTAAGTAATGACTTTCTTGAGTGGAATAGGTTCTATACCCCCCTTCGACAAGCTCAGGGCAACGCCGATCTACACACATCATTTGCCATCAACAGCACCCGTTTGCTGTCCAATTCATTCGTAGGTGTCTCAGTATAAGTGTTGATCTCAACGACCAGCGCATTGAAACTCATATGCTTCACATTCCTGTTTTAACGCTTGTTGGAATTCCATCTATAGCAGTTACAAAAATTGCGTACCCATTTTCTGGGCCAAGATCAGTAAAAACAGCACCAAGTAGACTCCAGGAAAAGTCATCCGATTTTGCTTCTGACTTATTTCGAAATCGTTGAATCCAGTTGTCAGATTTACCTTCTCGAATCCCATTTGGACAAAGAACATCCCACCCTTCTGGTCCTAGTCCATTAACTAAAACCCAGTGACCATCCTTACTATAATCCACACCGATTGGTACTGGAATACCACAGTATAAGGAACTTGCAACGTCCTCAATCGAAGCCGTTTTAGTGAAATATGCGTCTATACCGAGTTTCTTTAATGCCTTGACATGTACATCCGCGTAAATTGTGTCACCGTCCATGTATAGTCTGTATGCATCCTCGGGTTCAGATAACCCTTTTTCTTTTCGTTCTTTACTGAGCCTTCCATGGGTTATGTAGTCGGCTAGCATTGTACAGCTTGTCATAAAGCACTCGCGATAGCCCTTTCCACCTGTATTGTCTATTTGTGCATAGTGGTTTACTTTCAAAGTGAAAGCATCGACTTCACGAGAAGGTCTCCAAAGACCAAGCGCATTTTCCTCCGAGGCGATATCAGAGGGTAGTTGCGGAAAGGTACCGGAAGGTGTGGGTGTCCGAAACGATGGTGGATTGCGTTTTAGCCGTTGCGCATAGTGTTGACAATCTGTAGATGAGTTAATTTCGCTCTCGGCTTGTGAACAGGCATTCGCTGGTTCCACTCCAATCCAAACAAGTCCTTCTGCTCGTCTGCGGCGACCTAGCCCAACTTCAACGTTTTCTCCTGGATTACGATACATCATCATTGAGCCAGGGACCGCTTCCCAATTACGCTCTCTCAGGTTTCGGTCTATTGTGTCATGCTTACCATCTTGATAAAATCTGGCTCCATTATTGTAGGCAAAACTACACAAAGCTGCCTTCTGCTTATTAGACATTTCTGCCCAATGAGGAATAGTAGAGGCCAAGACTCGCCAAAACTTTTCATAACAAACGTAATCGTACAACTCATTTGCTTCAGCCTGCGTAATCGTCTCCCCCAAACGAATTGTCGAGCCATCCTGATAAAAAGTACTTCCCCAACCAATGGTTATCGGTTCTTTTCCTGTTCCCGGGTCAGGATATGCCTTCAGACGACATGATTCATAGTAGTGGTTCAGCTTAGCCACTTCTGGCGGTAATTTTTCTCCGGTAGTCGTTGGCTTTGATAGCCTGATGTCCGAGTCATCCTTATCTAGCTGCTCTAGATCTGCTAACAACTGGATCATTCCAGGGCCAATCATATCCTTCTCCTTTAAAGAGAAGGCTGTCTGAAATGTTGCATATGCCTCCATTAGCACCGTGTCCGATACACCATCAATTTTGCCTGCATAAAACCCTCCCCGCATTAACTGAGCCTTCACCCAACGAATTGCATCCGCACTCAAATGAGTCAGCGGTACCATCGTTGTAATCTCTGTCGGTACCCGCCGCTGACCCCGAGCACTTTCAGTGACGACATTCGGCTGTGAGCGCGGCGCATCAGGCTGCGTCGCTGGTGCCTGAAAACTCTCCATTTGTTCTATCAGCACCTTCGCTTCAGGGTGCGTCGCCAGCATCGCTTCATTCTGTTCCATCCAGTTCAGCACCGGCAGCGGGATCGTCCCATCGTCCGCTGCTCTCAAAATATTCTCTAAATTGTAAATATCCGCAACTGCCACTAAGTCTGCGATGATACGTTCATGCACCGCCGGCTCAAAGTCATAACTGCCAGTAGCTTGATGAGCGGCTTGGATGCGAGTAATAGATCGACTGAGTTCGTAGTTCCAGGTTTCAGCACGTTGCTGAGAGCCTCGCAGGGAAATCGCCTTATCCAAATACTGAATAGCTTGAAACAAGTCAGAAGACCTCGAATCCTTGTAAGCAAATGCTAACTCTGCATAGTATGCATGCTTATCAGGCTCGGCCTTAATTAGCGCTTCAAAGATCGGTATCATGCGCTCCGTGCGATCTTGCTCACCAGCCGCTTTGGCCGCTAGGCGAAAGTCTTGAACCAGATTAAAAAAACGCTTCTTGACACCTGAATCGCCTTTTTCAAGTTCTGTTAGCAGTTCGCTTAATTCACTACTCGGCAGTCCTACCTTAATCTGTTGATTCACCAAATCTATCAGCGTCAGGCTATCCATACGCTCCAATTGCTGCTGAAAATTAGCTTGGAGAGACGCTATGCGCTCGGGCTCGAGCAGATTGATATCTTTAAAGACTCGCTGCAGTGCAAACTGCAAAATGGCCCTACCACCATAGCCACCGACAATACCTTCAGCTGCTAGCTTGACGGTATTGTCTCCAAAATTGACACCCAGCTGCTGACGAATGAAGTCCAACACAATGGCACCAGCAATTCCCAGTAAGATATCGCCAAAGAGACCGGCTCTAAACTGATCGGCTCTATTTTCGATAAACTCAGGCATTTCGACATGGCCATCGACCATGATGGTATAGATAACGCCGCCTAAGATGCCGGAGAAAATGAGCACAATAGCCTGATGACCGTTAGTCCCTCCAATCCAAGGCCAATTCTTTGTTTGCTCACTAATGAGCACCACATAAAAAAGGCCAATAGTAAAGCCAGTCAAAAAGGTACTGTAGACACGCCAACGCCGGTAGAAGGGCGTTTCAGCCTCTTTCCATCTTTCGCGCCGGGCTTTTTTTGGTTGTTCACTCATGCTGGTAGCTTTCTCCTATTGACGGCTACTTGTCTGCTATTTGACTGTTATTTGATGGTGGGAATGGAAATCACGTGATGGTGGGAATGGAAATCACGCCGAGTTTTTCGATGCGTTTGTCGCTGCGCCCCTGGAAGCCAATGACCTGATAGTCATCGGGAATATCGAGTGCGATCGCTCTTGTATCGAATTTTCCTACAGTCCAAATTCTCTGCTTGTGTGTGTGCACTCTGATTGAGCCAATATAGGTATCTTGGCGGCCTAGTCCCTTTTTGGCGGAAGGTGCTCTGACAGAAAAGGCTGTAATGTAATCGTCTGGGTCGAGCTCAAGCGTATGTAATTTGCCTTCTTCGCTGCCGTGTACCTGAAACGACGAGCTGTCGCCGTCTAAGACTATTTGCACCCCTTCAATCCAGTCTTTTATCCATATACGAACTTCCTTGACTCGGGCATTTTTGTAGCTCTCTTCATTGGCAGCTAGCCAAACAGGTTCAAGATTGATATCTGAGAACGTCTCACCGTCATGGCTGCCTACGCTAGCGCTGGGCCAGAGCTCCCAAGGAATTTTATTCTCCTCTGAGTTTCTTTCTAGATAGTTTTGCGTAACGATGGTTAACAGCGCTCGCTTCTTACTGATTTGATCGTCTTCTGGAAAGGTGTAACTATCCAACAGATCGTATAGCGGCAGAAGCTCTAGGTGAATAGGGACAGGATTGTCTTGAATGGTACCAAACCAGTCGTTAATCTTATCTTTCGGCGTTCCCCCACAAAAATCGGAGAATTCTGAGATATCAGAGAATTCTTGAAACTGACTGTTTTTACGTTCGTTTTGGTATTTCGCTGCGAAGGCGCCCTTGGCTTCTAGTGCAACGTTACCCCCTGATTGCACCATAGATTCGTAAGTCGATTTGGCTATGGAGTAGCGATGGTGAAACAGCCCACCAAACTGAACCATATTTGCTGTGTGCGTACCAAAGTCATCAATGAAGGTGAGATATTCGAGATAATCGTGGGTAGCGGTAGTCGGCAACTGGGAAACGGCTTGACGAAACGTTTCGTTGAGATGCAGAGCGCCTGACTGCTGTCGATCAAGGATAAGGCTGTAGTGAACGTATTCAGCCTTAGTGAAGGCATACACTTTCTTCTCAACGCTGCGTTCGGTCTTGTAGTTGGCATAGCTCGTCGACATACTAAAAGGCAAGAGCGCACCCATGGCCCGAGTAAGCGCTGCCCCTAGCGTCGCAGCAAACATCTTTTGCACATCTGATTCGGTGTAGAGCAGCTCAGCTTTCGAACTAACCTCCATTTGACCGCTAGATCCCGGTATATAGCGGACACCTTCGGGGACAAAAACGATTTTCCCCCCATCCGACTCTCGATATGCTTCGTGGGGATAAAAGTCGAATACTTGAGTTGTCTTTGCGCTGCCATCTCCTAAAATGTTGAACGGATCGAGCTCTAAAATATCGTAGCAGCGACCAAGCGCTGAGAAGATCTCTGGAAAGACTACACCTTGTGCCTGGTTGGGCTGAGCGTTGCTTGTCGCAGCACTGTTCTCACCATGTGGAGAAATGACGCTTGAAGAAGACGAAACTTTCCCTGAGATACCACTGCCTACGGTGGAGGCATGGCCAAGCTCAGATGTCTTAGGAGGAACAGTTCCGATAGGACGCAATGGACTGCCAACAATAGCTGAGCGTACGGCAGGGAAGTGTGCTCGTAAGGCTTCTCGCTCTTCTAAACGCTCCGGGTTGTGACGAATCCAATTAACAACAGGCCTAGGGATCTTTTGTTTATCAGCGGCTTTGAGAATGGTTTCGATATTATATACCTGAGCAACAGTCTCTAAATCTGTCAGAATGGCCTCTTGTGCAGGTGCTGCCATCGTAAAATCTGTGCTGGCAGCCTGTGCCTGCCCAATGTTTGCCACCGCGCGGTGTAGCTCGTATTGCCAGGGCTCGCTAACGTCGGGATGGCTAATGGTGAGCGGGCCGCGAAGTGCGATCGCTTTGTCCAAGGCAGCTAACGCTTCTGCGTAAGCGGGCGGTGTAAGCGCTATGCGAGTGCGTGCCAGCTGATAATACAGCGGATGCTCTTCGGGCGAGGTCTGAATCAGTGCGTCGAACAGACCTACCATTCGCTGATGCTGATCGTTGCTGAGCTCTTCTGCTATTTCTTCGCGTAGCTCAACTAGGGCAGAGAATACTACCTGGCGAACAGAGTCCGGCTCAGACTGTAGCTGAAGGGTTAGCTTTGTGCGATCGCCTTCTGGCAATCCGCCTTGCACGTAGCGATCAATTTGCTCAATGAGTGCGCTTGTGTACTCATTTGCTCTGAGTGTTTCTGTCTCTAGTTTGGGTTGTTGTCGCTGGGGTTGACTCTGGCGTTGAGTAATGGCATTAGCTCGAAACTCGTCTAACGTGCCGGTGTATTTGAAGAATCGCTCTAGAGAGAACTTGATAATAGCGCGCCCACCGTAGCCGCCAATGATCCCAGTCGCTGCGATCACGCTACCGCGAAGCCCAATGACATTAAACACAATCGCTGACTCTTCCAAAGTCTCTGGATCTGGCGGATCTATGACAGAAAGGGAAGCGGGTAGCAGTAGCTCTAAAATAAACGCGCCTGCAATGCCAAGCAAGATGTCGCCAAACAGGCCTGCCTTGAACACCCCGCCCCTATCTACAACAAAGCGAGGCATTTCTACCTCGCCATCAACGACAATGGCGTAAATAATCCCGCCTAGAATGCCTGAAAAGGATAAAACTAAGACTCGCCACTCAATTAACCCAGTCGTAGCGAGAGAATCCGCAGGCGGGGGACTGCCTATCAGTAACGCATAGAGCAGCCCAATAAAAAGACCTGTCAAAAACGTACTATAAACTCTCCATCGCTTATACATATCCAAACTCATCTGTTAAAGACAGCTTTGACAATAGCCAGAAGCAACACACACAAGCGGCGAACCGGCTGAAAATTCGGCCTGCCTACTCTGTATGTATTAAATGGTTATTCTGAGAATTCAAAAAGACGTAATTCTACTTATAGAACATTGCCGAGTGGCGACAAAGGCGCGTCTGGGAATTGTTGATGATTCTTCACAGCAAGCGAGTAACTTATGTAGAAAGGCCATGAAACTATTAAGAAATCAGCATTAATGTAGGCACATTCGCACTTTTTAAGATTAATTTAGTTCGGTATCTTCTGTGATGCCTTTGCGTACATTGCTGCAAAAGATTGCTGCAAAAGATCGTTCTAAAAGTTTAAGTTCATGCGTTCTAACCTCAAGCAATATTTCTGAGGAACAATATGTCAACTCCTAAAGTGTCGATGAAAGATATTGTCGTCATTCTCCCAGGTATTATGGGTAGCGTTTTGCAAAAAGACGGCAAAGACCTCTGGAATGTATCTGGTCGAATAGTTTCGCGAGCGTTGAATCCCTTTGGCAGCGGGCTGCAAGACTTAAAGCTGGTAGGGGATGATCCCAATGGGGGCGATATAGAAGATGGCATCAAACCAACTCGCTTAATTACGGATACTTATCTTGTTCCTGAGTTTTCTGGGTTTGGAAGACTTGTGGATGGGTACAACAGACTGTCTGCTCAAATTACTGAAAACTTTACAGATATCGTTGAGGGCAACATTTACGACGACCCGGATGAGAAGGCAGCTAACTTTTACCATTTTCCCTACGATTGGCGGCGAGATAACCGGGCGAATGCCAACATTCTAAAGCGCCTACTAGATAAAAGATTGTATCGATGGCGAGAGGTCAGTGGGAATGAGAATGCCAAAGTCATTCTCCTCGCACACAGCATGGGTGGATTGGTCTCGCGATATTATTTGGAAGTGCTAGGTGGATGGCAGAACTGCAAAGCTTTATTTACCTTTGGCACGCCGTATCGGGGCTCAGTAAACGCGCTGAATACTTTTGCCAATGGCATGAAAAAAGGCGGGTTTGATATCGGTGCGTATCTAGGCCTAGATGAAGTTATTCCGACGCTGACGGGAGCTTATCAGCTCCTACCAAGATATAGAGCGCTGCAAGTGGGCGATGAGTATTATCGAATTTCTCAATCTCCAGAGGCGATTCCGGGCATAGATTTAGAAAAAGCCGCAGCAGCTTTGGCATTTCACAACGAGATTGACGATGCTGCGGATGCAAACCAAGAGAATGTTGCTTATCGCAGTTCTTTTGTAACTTGTCCTGTTGTTGGCGTACTTCAGCCTACGAATCAGTCCGCAAAGCTAGAAAATGGAGTGGTGAGCATTAGTACAGAGTTGCCTGCTTGGTTAAGTGATCGCGCCCATTTGGCAGACGGCGATGGCACGGTGCCTCAGGTTTCGGCTACACCCGTGCAAATGAATGACATAGAGGCACTGGCCATTGTTGACTACATTGCCGAGGGTCACGGCGCCATACAAAATCAGCCCACCGTCTTGTTGAATTTGCTCAAAGGCATACAAAGCACTCAAACTGCATCTACAGTTGATGTTCGTGGCGCTGTGAAAGGCGTTTCTAGAGGCATCAGAAGCGGCATTAAAGGAATTGGCCTGGCGATAGAAGATTTGTTTTTGGCCAAAGAACCTATTTCGCTGCGAGCAAAAGTTGCGGGAGCGACGGCTTTTAATGCACTGACTGCTGAAATTAAATGTGTTTCAGAGGCGCGTTCTGTCATTACTCAAACCCTAACCAATGAGAATGGCGCTTGGTCAATGGCAATGGAACCCTTAGCCACCGGACTATACGAAATCACCGTCAAAACCGACAATCCGGGTGAAGATGCCCCTAATCCTGTCCACAGCCTATTTTCCGTCACTGATTTAGGAGAGTAATTGCCATGTCTACTTTCTACGCTTTGCTTATTGGCATTGACTATTACACCCCAAAGCCTGATAACTACGATCACCTGCAAGGGTGTGTAAGAGATATTGACAAGATGGGAGACTATTTAGAAAGGTCTCTAGGCATCCCATCCGAGCAGATTACCCGGTTAACCTCTCCCTTGCCAGACACTAACTCTACTTCGGATGTCAGGTCAAAACGAGAGGAAAAACCGCCCACTTATGAAAATATCGTTCAGGCGTTCAAAGACGTCACAGAAACTGCCCAAGCCGAGGATTTGGTGTATATCCACTATTCGGGGCACGGTGGCCGGGTGAAAACTATCTTCCCCGATTTGAAGAAGGGGGAAGGGCAGTACGATGAAGGCTTGGTCCCTATGGATGTAGGAAATGATGGCCGCTACCTAAGAGATGTCGAGATGACAACGCTGCTAAAGCGGATGACGGACAAAGGACTGATTGTTACCGTCATTTTTGACAGCTGTCACTCGGGCGGGGCAACCAGAAGCGACGGGGCTGTGCGTGGTTCTAGAAGCGGCGGAGCCGATACCAAAGATAGACCTGCCGAGAGTGCTGTTGCTGACAGAGAAACCCTAGAACAGAACTGGCTATCAGTGACTCAAGGAGACTCTAGAGATAGCTGGCTACCCAATCAAAGAGATTATGTATTCTTGGGGGCTTGTCGACCCACAGAACTGGCCAATGAATCTACATTTGATGAGCAGGGCCGCAATGGCGCTTTGACTTACTGGATGCTGCAAACCCTTGGCGCTGTGCCTGAGGGATTGACGTATCAAGCGCTGTATGACAGCGTGAAAGGGCAGATTCAAAGCCAGTTTGCGAATCAGATACCGATGCTTTTGGGAGAAGGCGATCGCCTGGTGTTCGGTAGTGAAATAAAACCCGTTACGTATAGTCTGACGGTTATTGGCGTTGATGCTAATCGAGTAAGGATAGATGGCGGACTGGCTCAAGGCATCAGTCGAGGCGCGCAATTCTCACTGTATCCAGCTGGGAATGATGTTCCAGATCCACAGCAGCGTCTTGCTATCGTTGAGATTGTTGAATTAGACGCAGAAGCTGCAACGGCAAAAATTTTAACGGTGCAAGAAGGTGGGATAGAAATTTCCCCTGATCAAGTAACAGCTGGTTTGCGCGCAGTGATGGAATCAGCACCCTTAGCGCTCAAGCATCCGATTCGGCTATTTGTCAAAGGCGTGGGTGAGGGAGAGGATCAACTAACGCCGGACTTGGCGGATAAGCAATCTATAGCCCTGGAAAAAGTACGCCAAGCGATGCAGGGGAACGGCTGGGTGGTCGAGGCGGCAGAGAATGAGGAAGGGCACTATCAAGTGGCGGTGGGCCGCGATGGGATGTATGAAATTTGTGCAGGAACACCCATTACGAACTTAACGCCCGCTTTAAGCCTTGATGATGATGAAGCGCCTAAAAAAGTCGTTGAGCGTCTTGTCCATTTGGGTAAGTATCGGAATGCACAAGCCTTGGCCAATCCGATTTCTCGGCTAAAAAGCTCGATTGAGTATGAGCTTCTAAACCCTGATACTAAGGACCCATTTGACAATCAAAACAACATTGTTTTGAAGTCTGGCGATTTTGCTTATCTCAAGGTAAAGAATGTATCATCTCAGCCGCTTAACGTTTCTGTTTTAGATTTTGAACCGACCTGGGCAATCTCTCAAATTCCTATCCAAGGAGATCGGGGTGCCTTCTATTCGCTACAGCCAGGTGAGGAAACGCAAACACGGCTTCGCTTCAGCATCCCCAGTGGCCAAAATTATAAACAAACAGAAGAGACTTTAAAGCTATTTGCTACCCGTGGCAACGCTAATTTTCAATGGCTAATCCTACCTTCTTTAGACAACGAGGCAGATGCAGATTTTGCGCAGACTAGAAGCGCCTTACAGACAGGAACCAGAAGCGCAGCTGGTTCTAGCCCTTTAGCTCAGCTGCTATCGGCAATCGGCGCAGATAAAGCCAATCCACCGCCAGCAACGCGAGCGTCTTACGAACCTGATCCTAATGAAGAATGGCTAACGAAATCAATTTTGCTGACTATTGAGCAGTAGCTATCCATGACGCCCTATGAAGAAATCGTCACCTTAACTCAGCAGGCCGGGCAGGCGATCGCATCTCGCGATTACAACAGCGCCCTAGCTGCCTACGGCCAATCACTCAAGCTAGCCCAATCGCTCAATCGCCCTCAGCTAATAGCCGTGCTGTTTGAGCGTCGGGGGAAAGCACTAGAAGCTCAAGGTGATGTGCAGCAGGCTGTCATTGCCTACGAGTCAGCATTGCAGTCTCTGACGCCAGATGCTTCTGATGAGGTAGATGAGATGATTTCTCGGCTTAGCCGAGTGGGAAAAGGCTTCTATACCAGTCCTGAACCCATTCCAGATTTGTACAGTCCGCAGGCGGCTGAGAATTTGGCCGAGGCGGAGGCCGATCCCGCCTTGGAGATTAAGCTGTGGCTAAGTGTGGGCAATGCCTATTTTCGACAGCCTCAGGAAAAGCCTGCACTCAATGCCTATCAGGAAGTATTAGCTTGCGCAGAAATAGAAGCGCAGCCTTTGCTAAAGGCCTATGCAAAATCAAATATAGGAGAGATTTACCGACGGCAGGAAAAGCTAGATATAGCTGAGTCGGCGCTG
>ERZ1740070.468-NODE-468-length-27754-cov-6.742734_pt1 | contig 27754 bp, 18 predicted proteins | sample MGYA00581734_ERZ1740070 | MGnify/ENA primary metagenome ERZ1740070 (study PRJEB43018, sample SAMN04849744) | marine metagenome | isolation source: floating plastic debris | place: Pacific Ocean | collected 2008-09-01 | study: EMG produced TPA metagenomics assembly...
ATTTTTAGTATCAAATTCTTTTTTGTCTTAACTTAAGTTAACACTTATATATTTAAATACATGATTTTTGAAAAAATTGTCATAAAAAAATATATTTACCCCTCTTACTGCTAATAAATCTCATTATTGTTGAATTAATTCTCAATAAGAGAACGAATTTCCTAGTGTATAAAAAAGTTAACTTTTTCGACTGCGTAAAAAAAGTTGTATAGTCTGTTGGGACGTTTGCACGTTATTTAATATATCTGAATAAGTTTCTCAGTGAAGATATATCTCCTTCGACGGTAAAATACCAACAATATTTCAAAATTTAGAAATAAAGTATTTTAACCGATGGAATATTGCTACTTGATAAAAATGTAGAATGTGTGACTAAGCTATGTACTTTATAGAGAATCAGCCCAAACTTATTCATACAGTTTACGTATAGTAAATAACTGGTTCCTAGTCTCTGGCTGGGAACCCAAAGCTTGAGGCTCTGCCTCAATTACAATAAGAGTCAGAGCCGATAGTCAACTGTATTCCCAGCTTCGACCTAGGAACAAGAATGAAAAGAATCGAAAAAACACCTTCGTTAACAATTTCTCGTGCTACGCACCTCCGGCGGATTATTTTTTTATTTAATGAGTTTTAAACTCATAACGCGCATTTTTAAATAGTATTACCTTCAACATCATTCCTCCGGTGGTACTTCCTTATTTTATAAAAGTTAGTTTTTAAGGTTTATCTAAATTTATACGATGGAATATTAACATTTTTTGTAGAGTTCCCGGATTAATTAAATAACTAACTTTTTTCAAAAACAATAATTTAAATTTTGAATAAAGATGTTGATTTTACTTAAATATTAATCAAAATAATATGTGTAATTATCAACCTAAATAATATTTACTATGTCAAATTTTAAATTCTCTCTTCCTTTCTTTCCTCTAGGCTCTCCGCATTATCTGCGGTTTTTTTAATCAGTAATTTTGGTAAATATTAGAAATGAAATACATTAAAATCATGACGATAATTAAATCTATAGCTGGTGCGTGACGGCAAAATCTACTTGTTTCTCTAAGCTTAGTAATTAATCGCAGCCGTCACAGCACCCTACAAAGAAATAATCTAAATGAACTCTTGTGGGATGGAGAGAAGTTGGGGGGAAGATATTCTTCCCCCAAACTGAGCCGCACCCTTGCGGGTGAACGGAGCATCCCTACCCGTCCAAATGTTCCCACAAACCAAAAAAAAGGACAGGTTTCAAAACCCGTCCTCTTATCAATTTGAAATTAACAATTACTCAATTAAGAGAATTAACTACCAATTTCCGGTGCAGTCATTGAAACTGCAGGAACTTCTTGCTGAGCCAAACTTGGTACAGCATCGCGCAATCTTTCTGTTAATTGAACTGTTGTCGAGTCGTAAATCTGAGTCAAAATCTTGGGATACAAACCAATTCCAATAATCGGAATCAGTAAACAAGCAACAATGAATATTTCGCGGGGTTCTGCATCAATGAGGTTTTGAGTAGAAGTTAACTCTTTGTTTTCTTCACCGTAGAAAATTTCGCGCAACATTGATAGCAAATAAATCGGTGTCAAAATTACACCAACTGCCATCAAGAACACCACAAATATTTTGAAGGTGTTGTTATAAGCATCACTGGTGGCAAAGCCGACAAATATCATTAACTCTGCCACAAAACCACTCATTCCTGGCAATGCTAAGGAAGCCATCGAACAGGTGGTAAACATGGCAAAGATTTTACTCATTTTCTGACCAACACCGCCCATTTCATCGAGCATCAAGGTGTGGGTTCTATCGTAAGTTGCACCAACTAAGAAGAACAAACTTGCTCCAATTAATCCGTGGGAAACCATTTGCAATACTGCTCCGCTCAAACCTAAATCGGTGAAGGAAGCAATACCAATCAGCACAAATCCCATGTGAGAAATTGAAGAGTAGGCGATTTTCCGCTTTAGGTTACGTTGAGCAAAGGATGTCAGGGCTGCGTAAATAATATTTACTACCCCCAAAATTACTAAAGCTGGGGCAAAATAAGCGTGTGCATCGGGAAGCATTTGAGCATTCATCCGAATCAATGCATAACCGCCCATTTTTAACAAAATACCTGCCAGTAGCATATGTACGGGGGCTGTAGCTTCGCCGTGGGCATCTGGTAGCCAGGTATGTAAAGGAATGATGGGTAATTTTACAGCGTAAGCTATCAAGAAACCTGCATATAATCCCAATTCCATTTTGAGAGGAAAATCTTTTGCGGCTAAGGTTGCCATATCAAAGGTAACAGTATCGCCGTAAAATGCCATTGCAAGGGATGCAAGCAAGATAAATAGAGAACCACCAGCGGTATACAAAATAAACTTAGTGGCTGCATAATGCCGCTTTTTACCTCCCCAAATTGACAATAGGAGGTAAACCGGAATCAATTCGAGTTCCCACACTAGGAAAAATAACAGCATATCTTGAACTGCAAATACGGCGATTTGTGCGCCGTACATTGCTAGTATCAAAAAATAAAATAACTTGGGTTTAAAAGTTACCGGCCAAGCAGCTAAAACCGCTAGTGTAGTAATGAATCCGGTCAGAAGAATTAACGGCATTGATAAGCCATCTGCCCCTACCGACCAATTTAAACCCAATTGGGGAACCCACTCATAACTCTCCACCAGCTGCAAATCCGGATTTGAGAAGTCGTACTGGGTATAAAAAGCGGTAACAATCAGCGTAAAGTCTATCAAGCCTACTATCAGAGCAAACCAGCGTACTGTTTTACCGTCTTTATCCGGAATGATAGGAACCAGCAGCGATGCTGCTATTGGCAACAGAATAATGGTTGTTAGCCAGGGAAAATTAGCTATATTCATCTTTTTTGCTTAGGAAGGAATAATAAATTTTGGCTATCAACTACTAGCTATTAAGTAGCAGTTTTTTTTTGATTTGGGCCGAATATTCCGCTTGATTTAACAAAAAGTCAAAAAGATGAAGGCAGATAAATTAGTTTCTCTGCCTTCATCCCCATTCATCTAATTCTTCAGTCTACGGGTATCTCAAATGCGGAATCACTGCTTCACCTGTAGAAACGTAACATATTACATTTCTAGTTCAAGTAACACCAAAGACAATTACCAAGCCCAAAACAGCGCCGAAGATAATCAGAGCATAAAGTTGAGCGCGTCCTGTTTCTATATACTTAAGACTTTCACCGCTGAAAAGAGTGAAAATTCCGGTGAGGTTAACAGCACCATCAACAACTCGGAAGTCTACTTCCAATACTTGTCTGGCTAAACGACGCAAGCCGAGAACAAATACGCGGTAGTAAATATCGTCGAAGTACCACTTGTTGAGAGATAGCTTATAAAGCGATGGATATTTAGCTGCAATGGCTGCTGGGTCGATTTTTTTAGCTCGATACATCAATACAGCCAAAACAATTCCGGTAACGGCTATAGCAACAGAAATTCCTGCCATTGTATAAAACTCGGTGGCATCAAATTCTGCTGTTTTCTCCATCACTTCGGCTAATGTTTCGCTGGGTGGATAGATAAACTCTTCAAAATAGTTTTTATAAGGAGTTCCTACCAAACCGATTAGCATTGAGGGAATTGCCAACACCGCTAAAGGTAAAGTCATTGTCCAGGGAGACTCATGGGGTGTATCGCTGTGTCCGTGACCGTCTGAATGGTCGTCGTGACCTTGAGCTAATTCTCCCTGCTTCATAGCCCCTGGACCGAAATTGGGAGTAAGTTCTGGTTCTGGTTCCATAGCAGTTGTAGCTGCTGATTTCAACTGCTGCAAAATGCTTTCATCTTTACCACGGAATTGACCTTCAAATGTCATGAAATACATTCTAAACATGTAGAAAGCAGTAATTCCGGCAGTTAACCAACCTACAAACCATAAAAATGGATTAACTGCAAAAGCAGAACCAAGAATTTCATCTTTTGACCAGAAACCAGCAAAAGGTGGAATACCCGAAATTGCCAAACAACCAATCAAAAAGGTAATTGCAGTAACTGGCATATATTTCCGCAGTCCGCCCATTGCTCGCATATCCTGCGCTACAACTGGGTCGTGACCTACGACTCCTTCCATTCCGTGAATTACCGAACCGGAACCAAGGAACAGCATTGCCTTAAAGAAAGCATGGGTCATTAAATGGAAGAAACCGGCGGTATAAGCACCTACTCCCATTGCCAAAACCATGTAGCCAAGCTGGGAAATGGTTGAGTAAGCTAAACCTTTCTTGATGTCGTTTTGGGTTATGGCAATTGTTGCCCCCATAAACGCAGTAAATGCCCCAACATAAGCAATTACGTTCATTGCTGCTGGGACGTGTTCAAATACTGGATACATCCGAGCAATTAAGAAAACCCCCGCTGCTACCATTGTCGCCGCGTGAATCAAGGCTGAAATGGGCGTAGGACCTTCCATTGCATCTGGAAGCCAAACGTGCAGGGGAAACTGAGCCGACTTTGCTACCGGCCCTAAGAAAACCAAAATTGCGAACAGAATTGCTAAGACATTGCTAAGAGAACCAGTTTGCACAAGTTCCGCTAAACGGTCGCCCATTACCTCGAACTCGAAGCTTCCGGTCGCCCAGAAGAGTCCTAAAATACCCAACAATAAACCAAAGTCACCAACTCGGTTGGTCACAAAAGCCTTTTGAGCTGCATCTGCTGCTGACTTGCGGTCGTACCAGAAGCCAACTAGCAAGTAGGAACACATCCCTACCAGTTCCCAGAATATATAAATTTGTACCAAGTTAGGGCTAACTACCAAACCCAACATCGAGGAGCCAAACAAACTTAAATAGGCGTAAAACCTTACGTAGCCAGAGTCGTGAGACATATAGCCATCGGTGTATATCATCACCAAGACGGCTACACTGGTCACAATCGCCAACATAACTGCTGTGAGATGGTCAATAGTGTAGCCCATGGTTAAATGAAAGCTACCTGCTGCTGCCCATTCCAAGGTGCGCGTATAAGTCGGGTGTCCTTGAATTTGGCTCCACAACAAACTAAACGACAGCCCCATTGCTGCTGCCATTAAAGAAATTATTAATACGGCGTTTAGCTGTCGTAGGCGGTTAGTCACCTGATTAAACGAGATTAAGCCTAAGCCTACCAGCATCGCTCCTAAAAGCGGTAAAACTGGAATCAGCCAAGCATATTGATAGATTACTTCCATCACTGATGCCTACTTTTAGTATTCTTCACTCTAAATTAGAACATTGCTACGAATCAGAAAATGTTTCGTTACGACAGAGACTTTTCTCCACATGAACGTAAATTATCTATTTGCGCCGCAATTGTCCCGGTCGGAACTGTTAACAATTGTGACACAGAGAATTTCAGATAAAATACCTCACCCGATAGTATTTAGGTGAGGTCATTAAAAATATATTGATTTTTGTAACTAATTCCCACCAGTGATACAAGTGTTTGTAAATTAGCTGCAATTTTTACTGTGTAAAAACTTGAGGCTAATCTTACTCTGTAGATTACCCCCAAACATGTATAGCCATTTGTAACGCAGTTTATAAGAAAGTTTTTGACTTTTCTTAAACAATGAAATCAATAAATGAAAACATTTTCCGTCCAAAATGGTTGAAAATCTTCGCTGTCTTGATTTAGATGCTAAATTTTGGGCATTGCAACTGGCTAATACTACAAGTTACAAGCAAATTACACTCCCGTGCGAGTAAGCTGTGATTCCGCACTCAAGCTAACCCTACCCACATAACTTTTGGGTAAGTTCGTGTAACAGCACTTCATTTCAGCCAAAGCAGCAAATAAATCTTCTCTACCGCTAAAACCTTCCAAACGATGACGCACTATGCCGTTTTCAATCAATAACAAAGTCGGAAGAGTTGTTAACCTGTAAGCGGTAGACAGCTTAAAATTATTATCCGCATTAACTCCAACTAATTTAATTTCTTCGCCACACTGAGATTTAAATTGCAATAATAAAGGTTTTATGATGCGGCATAAGCCGCACCAAGGTGCTTCAAAATTAACTAAAACTGGAACTTCAGATTCTAAAACTTCTTTTGTAAATGTCCGTTCATTAACCGACAACACCATGATGCCTCTTGAACTTAATGGTTTTCATTTTAAACGTAAGAATTTAATATGCACAGTCTCCAACTAGTAGGAAATTTATCTTAACAAGCTAAAGCGAGTTTGTTTAACTTAAAATTACTCACTTCATTATCACCCCTCTGCAATTGCATATGTAATTATACATAGGGAATATACTAGTTTTTTATACTCCTATGCCCTAAACTCATCATTATTATCTACTTTTTGACACAACAATTTTGTTATGTATCTATGACAAATAACCTCCTGCTTAAATTTTCGACTTTTGATTAAAGCTGCCGTCATATAATATAACCTCCTCAAAACCAAACAGGTCTGCCTTTACGACCAGCTATGTACTATTAAATCTCTACTTTCCCAAAAAAACACCCTAAAATAGAATCTGACATTTAAGGGGCAGGTCACCATTACTTCTAAATTCGCAATACTCCATGAGGAGCGCTTGTTTTAAACCCATCGTTTTACGGAAATTCTAAGCCCATAATCCGAACTGGAAGCGCGGAGGGTAATCTCAGTAGCAGAGTATGGCAGAGTATGGCAAATACAACAAAGCACTTTAATTTAATCAGGTTTTAAAACCTATTACCCAGAGAAATTTTAACTCTTCTTTCATGGTCGTTTGAATTTATCCTACATTGAATTGCAAGAAGTTTATGAGTCTTGATTCAATATCTTCGCGCTCCAACCTTCGTTGCTGTAGGTGTTCAAGTCCAAGCTAGTTTACCATTCTACCTTACTAGTTAAATTCATTAAAAAGGGGTGAGACCACCAAAACAAAAGCACAAAGCCAGCAACTCCAAAATAAGCAGGGCGTAAAAATTCCTTACCTTTGATAGATTGACGACCATCAAAAATTGCGGCAAAAGGAATAATGCTAGTGCGTTGTTTGACTTTTTCAAAAGCTTCACCATAACGGGAATGTAAACGGCGATCGCCATGCCATACAGCAAATAAATGGTGCGCTATTAAGCCGATAGAGGTAATTAATGTAAAAGTAGTACCTATCCACAAAGTATGAGCAACACACCAAATTATTTGTCCTACCATTTGTGGATGACGGGTAATACGAATAATTCCAGTTTCATACATATGAACTTCTGGCTTGGAGATAGCAGCAACTTCCAGTAGATTAAATGTAGAAGGATACAAAAATACAAAAGAAATTGCCGATAATACCCAGACTAAAATCTGTATTCCGGGCACATTTTGTACCTGCCACAGTTGCAAACCGTCATAACGATGGTTAAAAAAGTAAACAATTAATATTACAGCTAATACCAAGCTGATAAGTGCAAATAAAATTCGATAAAGCCTTGCTCCAATGAGCTTTTCCGCTTTTTCCCGCAGGGCTGCTCCTCCACTGTGAGCAATTGCAAAAGTCAATAACAGCCCCAGCATGACACAATGAGTGGAGGTAAACCAACTCGGCACAAAAGTATACATAGATAAAGCAATTTAAAGACAATTAAATCTACTACAACCAATACCACAAACATTATTCTTAAGGGGATTTTGGTCAAGATGTTGAGAAACCTGTCTTTTTCGGGTCGCAATTCCTCTATAAAAAATGGAGCAAGGTTCCCACATAAGTGTTGAAGACCCGTCCAGTGGTTGGGTCATCAGTTAAAACAATGCAGCTTGTAAAAAAGCTGGCTCCATTTTTAAGAGAACGTCGGTAATACCGCTCGCCGTTTAATACACATTGTTATTATCCATGCCTTGCCAAAATAACGATTAGAAAGTCCGAATGTTACCAATATTACTCATGCAAAAATTCGTGGGTTGAGCCTTATGTCTGACCTTCCTTTTACTTTAGATCAGTTACGAATACTCAAAGCAATTGCCGCAGAAGGGAGTTTTAAGCGTGCTGCTGACAGCCTCTATGTCTCCCAGCCAGCGGTAAGTTTGCAAGTGCAAAACTTAGAAAGACAGTTGGATGTGCCTTTGTTTGACCGTGGAGGTCGTCGGGCACAGTTAACTGAAGCTGGGCACTTACTTTTGAGCTATGGGGAAAAAATCCTTGGTTTGTGCCAAGAAACTTGTCGCGCTATCGAGGATTTACAAAATCTTCAAGGGGGTACTTTAATTGTTGGTGCTTCTCAAACTACGGGGACTTATCTTTTACCCCGAATGATTGGCATGTTCCGACAGAAATACCCAGATGTGGCCGTGCAGTTACACGTTCATTCCACTCGTCGTACAGCCTGGAGCGTAGTTAACGGACAAGTGGATTTGGCAATTATCGGTGGTGAGATTCCCGGAGAATTAACGGATTCATTAGAAAAGATTCCTTATGCCGAAGATGAATTGGCATTAATTTTACCCGCATCCCATCCCTTCACCAAACTCGAAAGTATCCAAAAAGAAGACCTATATAAATTGCAATTTATTGCTTTAGATTCGCAATCTACTATCCGCAAGGTAATAGACCAAGTACTAACACGTCACGATATCGATACGCGACGTTTAAGAATTGAAATGGAACTAAATTCTATTGAAGCAATTAAAAACGCCGTACAATCTTCTTTAGGGGCTGCTTTTGTTTCAACTAGCGCTATTGCCAAAGAGCTACAGATGGGGATGCTTCACTTTACTCCGATTAATAGCGTGGTCGTTAAGCGGACGCTGTGGTTGATTTTCAATCCCAACCGCTACAGATCCAAAGCAGCTGAAGCGTTCAGCCGAGAAATATTGCCTCAGTTTGCTGCACCTGGATGGCATATAGATATGTTGAAATCGTCACATTCTTCCCTATCAGTAAATGGGTTAGAAGTACAAGCATCCAACTTTAAAGAAAGTTAAAGTGATGTTAAAAGTGTTTTGTCATAGTAGTAACTGCGAATATGGTACCGATTTTATTAGTAAGACAAAAATAAGTATACGTATATGCCTGCTTGACTATTAACCCTTGTTAAGTCGAGGCAGGATGTGTAAATATTTCTGTCGGACTACTTAAAGCCGGACTTTACCGTTCGCAATTTCAGGCAAATTGCTCGTGACTTGTGAACAAAAATGGAAATTTACTGTACTCGTCCCCAGTGTCCCCGTCCGCAGAACCATTTTGTAGATTTAGACGATAATGCAACCCTGAGAAGCGCACAGCAAAAATACTGTAGTGCTTGTGGGATGCCTTTAATTTTAGCCGGACGTTATTTACCTATAAAGCTGCTTGGAAGAGGAGGTTTCGGAGCAGCATTTTTATCGCGGGACCGCTATACTCCGGGTATGCGTGAATGCGTAGTAAAGCAATTTTTGCCAGCAACAAATTTGAGTCCAACTCAAAGAAAACTAGCGCAAGATTTATTTGAAAGAGAAGCAGTAGTTTTGGAGGAGATTGGCTCGCAACACGACCAGATTCCTAACTTATTTGCTTTTTTCCCTGTTATGGCTGCTGGCTTGCAATCACAGCAGCAAGAGCAATTTTTCTATTTGGTACAGGAATATATTGATGGAGAAAACCTAGAAGAAGAATTAGTTCGTAGAGGGGAATTCTCCGAGTCCGAAATATTATTCGTAATGCGTTCAATTCTGCCAGTATTGCAATTTGTCCACGATAAAAATATCATCCATCGAGATATTAAACCTTCTAACATAATGCGCCATGTTAACGGTAAGCTTTTCTTGCTAGATTTTGGCGCAGTCAAGCAAGTGACAAACAGCCCCAGTGGGGCTGGTAATTCTTCAACAGGAATATATTCTTTGGGATTTGCACCACCAGAACAAATGTCTGGAGGACAAGTATTTCCTTCCACCGATTTATATGCTCTAGCTGTAACTATTATTTTGTTGTTAACCGGACAAAAGGATATAAATAAACTATTCGATGCTTACAGCAACCAGATAAAATGGCGAGACAAAGTAGATATTAGTCCTTATATTGCCGAAATCCTAGATAAAATGCTCCGCAGTGCGCCGAATCAACGTTTTCAATCGGCCGAAGAGGTTTTAATTGCACTTGACGAGTCGGCGGAATCCATACCCGATACTTCTATTAGTAATTATCAGCCTCAAGCAATATCGCAACCAGCACCTCCACCGCTTCCAAAACCATCAACAACTACTAGCTCAGCAGTAAGGGCATTTTCTACATTGGAATTATTAGCTGGTTCAGCTTTTAGTGGGTTTGAGGGTGCTTTAATTTCTATAGCTTTTTTGAGCTTATCTAAATCACTTCCTATTACTTTTTTTGTTTGTGCTGTAGTTTTGGGAATACTAATTTTTGCTCAAACCAGACGATGGATTGAAAAGTGGGATTTAGTAATCATCCCTGTTATTTCTTTATTAGTTATGTTTTTCCTTAACTTTTTACGGGGTGAACTTACCATTCAAGAAATAATGATTTTATCTGCGTCAGGAAGCTTAACTGCTGTTGCCCTCACATCGCTATTTCGCCTTATCTATAAAGCATTATCTTCAATTATTTAACTACCCTTAAATCCTTCTTAACTTTTAATTAACTTGAGAGAGTTAATTATACCTATATATTAATTAGATATTTTTTAAAAATTAACTTTTATTAAATATTTTATAATTATTTATTGTGATGACGATAAATTAATGTACTCAAGCTAACAGATTAAAAACGTTTTAAATTTACTTAGTTGCAAAGTATGTCCTTGAATAGCGGTGTTTTATCAAGATATATTGCATCTAACTTAAATATTGTAGCTTTCTAAAATTTTTCAGTCGAAGAATTGCAATTATTTCAATAAAGACTTAATTAGAATCAGGAAAAGCTAAATATAGGAGTTATAGCTCGAATGCAGTATATTCTTATTTTCAAATGTATTGCACTCAACAGAAAACCGGTTATTTTTTGAGGCAATATACTCAAGCGTTAGAAACATTAATTCTGTAGACTATTTCACAAAATTGATTGATTTGGACATCTATTAGGGCATCTATTACTAATTTTATTTAACTCTGTAATAAACAGTTGCGACAAAGTTAAATTACTATCCTCTATTATTTTCAAATACTACATCTATGGCGCAAAAAAACGAGACACCGATTTTAGTTATAGCCTTGCTAATTACTCTCGGTTTAGTAGGTGGAGTATATTGGTGGTTGGCTCAAAGCTATGATATAAATTTGAGTTCCTTTGCCAATAATCAATCTCAGAGTAATCAAAAATCTGCCGAAAAAACTTTTAAGTCAGTCAAAAAAGTTCCTTCTGGATTATTTAGTTATGGAGGTAGTACTACATGGGCACCTATTCGCAAAGAAGCTGATTCTGTCATAGAAACTGCTTTACCTAAATTTCAACTCCGCTATACAAATCCAACTACAGGTACTCCTGGTTCTGGTACTGGAATCAAAATGCTGTTAAAAAATCAATTGGCTTTTTCTCAATCTTCACGACCAGTGAAAGATAAAGAATACCAGCAGGCACAACAGCGAGGTTTTAAACTTGAAGAAATTCCAGTTGCTATTGATGGTATTGCTGTTGCTGTTAACCCAGATTTAAATATACCGGGGCTTACTTTAACTCAATTAAAAGACATTTATACTGGTAAAATTACTAATTGGCAACAAGTTGGTGGGAAAAATCAAGCTATCGTACCCTATTCTAAAATCAGTGAAGGAGGTACTGTTGAATTTTTCGTCAATAACATTTTGGAACAAGAAGAGTTCGGCCAAAATGTTGAAAAAATTTCTACTACAACTGAGGGATTGAGAAAAGTAAATCAAAACCTTGGTGGTATTTATTATGCTTCAGCACCCGAAGTTGTTGGACAGTGTGGTATTAAACCTTTGGCAATAGGAAGAACGCAGTCAAAATTAGTTTCACCCTATAAAGAACCATACGTTCCATCAAGTGAATGTCCGCAAAAGCGCAATCAGTTAAATGTGGATGCTTTTAGAAGTGACGAATATCCTATGACTAGACGCTTGTTTTTGGTAGTCAAGAAAAACGGTCAAGTTGACGAACAAGCAGGTATGGCTTATGCCAACTTATTACTTACAGATGAAGGTCAAAAATTAATTTCTAAAGCAGGATTCGTTAGAATAAGGTAATTTTCCATTGCAATCAGCTAATAGTAGAATCATACTTTGTCGATTCACTATTGGCTACTTATTCTCACAGGTTTGAGAATTGCCAAAAGTAAATTTCTTTAATACCGAGCAATGTTAAAAATATAATTCAAAAACCTAAAATCCTTCTGAAGCGAATATCATTGATTAATGTTGATTCTTATTGCTATTGGCTATTGCTCTTTCAAAACTATTCAATTAACGTCAGTTCGGGTTAAGGAATTAATTCTACTTTTGGCGGCTGATTTATGGCTCAAACAACGTAATTAGGTTTATAAATACTATTTTCAACCAACCACACAATGAGGATTTCAGCTTATCCTGAACTCAGGTTCAATTAGTATCCTAGCGATAAAAAAGACGGAAAATTAACAAAAAAAAAGGACATATTATATTAAAAAACTATTGCTCATATGTCACAGAAAAATGAAACCCCAATTCTGATTTTATCTTTACTAATTACTATCTTTCTTATAGCCGGTGGATGGTGGTGGTTTAATAGAAACGGTAATTTTAATCTTAGTCTTAGTAATTCTCAACAAAATAAATCGGATTCAGATAATTCAAATACATCTGTAGTTCCTCCAATTTCATCATCAGGAACAAATGGTAGTACTTTCACTTCTGTAGAAAATGTTCCGAGTGGATTATTTAACTATGGAGGTAGTACCTCCTGGGCACCAATAAGAGAATCTATAGACAAAAAAATCCAAGAAGAGAAAAACGATTTTCGCTTGCGTTACGTACAACCTGTGAATAATACCGCCGGCTCCAGTTATGGAATTCAAATGCTAATCGATGGCAGATTAGCTTTTGCTCAGTCTTCAAGACCGTTACTAGTTACAGAGTTAAACCGTGCCAAAGAACGTGGGTTTACTCTCCAACAAGTTGCTGTAGCTATTGATGGATTAGCAATAGCTGTTAACCCTAATATAAATGTTCCGGGAATAACCATAGACCAGTTAAGGTCAATTTATACAGGCAAAATAACCAATTGGAATCAGTTGGGCGGTGCCAATATACCAATTAAAGCCTATTCTCGCCGTGTAAGTGATGGCGGTACGGTAAAACTATTCGTTCAAGACGTGTTACGCGGTCAACCCATAGCCCCAACTGTAGAATTTGTCTCCACAACCACTCAAGCACTACGAAAAGTAGCCAGCAGTCCTGGAGGTATCTACTATGCTTCTGCCCCAGAAGTTGTTCCTCAATGTTCAATCAAACCCTTGCCGTTGGGGCGAACGCAAGGGAAATACGTTGCACCCTACCAGGAACCATTCGTCCTCCCTTCTGAATGTCCACGGTCACGCAACAAATTGAACATTGAGGCTTTCCAATCTGGTAGTTACCCGATTACCCGAAATTTGTTTGTGGTGGTCAAACAAAACGGGCAGACCGAACAACAAGCAGGTGTTGCTTATGCTAACTTTTTACGGACTCAGCAAGGACAGGAATTAATTTCACAAACTGGGTTCGTAAGAATTCGCTGACCCAAAGCTGCTGAGAAGCCGGAAAAGTTTAGCTGGCTTTACTAATTGATTCTGCTGGCAGACAGATTAAGTTATCCCCTTGAGTAAGGATTAGACCGCGCTGGCGCAACTTACCCATGAGGCGAGTTACGGTTACGCGAGTCGAGCCAATTGCACTGCCAATTTGTGCATGAGTGAGGGGGAACGGCAGACAATAACCATGAATTACTTCGGTGTCATTTTCGCTCATCGCCGGTTCTCCGTATTCCTCAATTAATAATGTGAGGAATCCTAAGAGTCGGTCGATGGTGCGTCGCTGTCCCAAGGCACTCAACCACAGCAATTTACGCTGATGTTGGTACCTAAAGGCATCCATAACTTCGCGGCGAAAATGAGGCCAATTATCTAAATCATGCCAGTACATCCACAACACTGCTGTTTGGTCCACATGGGCATATGACTGCAATGTGAAAGGTGATTGAGCAACAATTTCAAATGGCTGTCCGGCACCAACAAAACCCAAGAATGCTTCTTCAGGAGTTCTGTTAATTCGGCGAGATGTTAATTGAGAAGCAGTGGCACTCACTTGAGCGGTTCCCACCATGCGAATCGCACCCCTTTGCACCAAATACAGCAATCCAGGTCTAGCTGGAATTCGCTCATCTTTGCTAAAGGTGCGGCAGCGATAGTGTTCTTGTGCCCAATCAAGAATTCGTTGCCAAGTTAAAAATGGACGTGATGCCTCAGAAAAAGAGGATGGAGATTGCATAGGTAACAAAGAGCGTTCGGCTGAAGACAAAGACGACATAAAAAGGTGCAAGGAGTGTCTTTGCGAAAGGCCATCTTAGGCTTTAAATCGCCTGGCCAGCTATTCAAAAGGTAGAAAGTTGAGCTTCTACTCTTTTGTTATACTTCTTACTGTACAATGTTTGTAGTAAAATTTACCCAGAATTCACTAAATTTTATGCAATTCTAATATTCTTTGACCGAATATAAAGATACGCCTAAGGACAGATGACAGAAAATCAATGTTTCTGAGTTTACAGTGTTGTCATCAGTATATTATGTGCATAAAAAGTTACTAGTAAGTAAATACACAGCAATAATCCAGCTAATACACGGTCAATTGACTGAAGAAGTGAGTATTTATGCTCTGAGGAAAACAAATAATTCTATAGAAAAAAAAGATATTCCTCTATCTAAGGGCAAAAGTGATATTAGAATTTCTTATGTTTCAGGTGTAGCCTTACAGCTCTCAAAATCTCATAATTCGCAGCCTTTTTCGATAGCAAATTCAATTGCTGCTGACTTGTCAGCTAGTTTTGATGCTTATTTAATGGTAGAAGTTCTACCGAAAGGTTTGATTCAAATACAAGTCACTGACCTGTTTTTAGCGCTTTGGCTGCAACACTTTATTGATAAGGATAGAAGTATAGAAAGAGCAGAAGTTAGCAACTTGGATTTAGGAACTGCTTTACAAGATAATGTATTCTCAATTCAATACGTTCATGCACGCTGTTGTTCTTTGTTAAGACTTGCTCAACAGGAAAAATTAATTGACTTTAATGATTACCTCAAGAAAAATTCTTGTGAGTCTATACCTTGGCTTAATAATGATGGTCAACTTCGTTTAAATCATCAAGCCGAACGTCGCTTAATCGCTAGTTTAGTTAGAATTGTCGATGAACTAGAGCCAATAATTCCTCGCCCGCTAAAATGGGAAGGAGCAGCACTGCGATTAGCTGCTGCATTTGAAGATTTTTGGTCTACTTGTCGGATTCATGACGATTTATCAGCGATTGCACCAGAAAATGTTAGAGCTAGAATAGGCTTAATTGCAGCTACTCAGTCGGTATTAAGGTTTTTGCTGGAAGAGAAATTGGGTATACCTGCTTGTTTGGAATTATGAGTTAGGAGTTAGAAGTTAAAAATTATTCTTTTACTTCCTCATTAATGAAAAATGAAAAAAATACAAAGTTTTGTGAAATAGGTTGACCAATCAAATGACTTAAGATATATTATCTCTTGTGTGAGGAGCGAACCAGTAAGGGCACCGAGACGAAACACGGCCAGTCGTCGGTGCCCTTTCTGATTTTGTACTATTTTTTAGCTTCTCAAAGTTTGATATGGTTCCTAAGTTGAAGCTGGGAACTAGGATTTTGAGATTCTGACTTCGATTATTGCGAGTAATGTTGTTCGCTCAGATAGTATTTGAATTCAAGTTATTTAAATTCAAAATTAGCTCGATTATAACAAGAATTTTTCAATCGCTGCGGCTGCTCCATCTTGCTCTACATCAGGAGCTACCCAGTTAGCTATAGCTTTAACTTTAGCTGGTGCGCTACCCATTGCTACACCGATACCAGCATACTCTAACATTTCTACATCGTTAAAGTTATCGCCAACGGTCATTACGTTATTTCTTTGCAAGCCTAATAATTCTTCAGCCATATATCGTACCGCAGCCCCTTTGTTTACTAGCGGGTTAGTAGCTTCAAAAAAAGTGGCTACAGATTTAGTTAAATAAAGTTGTGCTGGTGTATATTGCAAACGCAAATCATCTAGTAATTTATCAATAACTTTTGTGTCTTCACATAGAGCAAGAATTTTGGTGGGTTCGTTATTTAAACAAGAGCGTAAGTCACCTACAGGAATTGGTGTGATACCGGAACGTTGTCCGTAGATTTTTGTTTCTTCAGTTAGTTCTCGGACGTAAAGCTGGTCATTTATATAGAAGTGAACTGATAAAAGCTGACGTAGTTCTGGTCGCTCAAAATAATCTAATAGTTTTAATGCTATTTCTTTATTGACAGATAAATGCTGGTGAATTTTTTGGGAAACTGGGTCTTGAATCCAAGCTCCTTGATAAGTTATTAACGGAAGATTCGAGCCAATTTGAGCGTGGTATTTTAAAGCTGAACAGTACATCCTACCAGTTGCGATCGCAACTTGAATTCCTTTTGCTTGAACCGCTCGAACTGCTTCTATGACCCGATTGCTGATTCTGTTAGAAACTCCTGCGATGGTGCCATCGATATCTAAAACGAGTAGTTTAATATCTTGGGTAGATGTATTTCCCATGCTCTTAGATTTCCATGAATATATTTAAGTCACAGTTAGAGATTAACAGAAGATAGAAACCCGGTTTTTTGCAAAACCGGGTTTGTTTAATTCAAAGTCTTAGTGCTTTGATTTTTGAACAATTTGATAAAGCTTTATTTAGATTTACGACGACGCATAAAAGCAAGTGCTGCGACTGAACCTAAACCAATTATGGTTCCGGGTTCTGGTACTTTTGCAGCTTGTGCAAAATCTCGATTGGAGGAACTTCTTGCAACTACTGTGAAGTCAGGACCGTTATATGATTTTCCAGCTGCATAGATTTGAACACCAGCTAAACTATCAACATCCAAATCGGCTAGACTAACTCCCCAAGAACCAACTTCTTGATTGCCACCGATTTCTTTTGTATTTATTTTATAACCAGCGTTTTGTTGACTAATTTCAGAATCATATGATTCACTAATAGTCTTTTGAGCTGCCCCTTTTGTACCTCTTAATAACAATTGATTACCAGTAAGATTTCCGTCTACGTCGAGAGCTTGAATTAACATGTTACTGTTCATTCCTCTTTCAAAGAAGAATAGGCTATCTAATCCTTTATTATCTTCTTGAATAAGACTATCGAAAAATAAGTCGAGCGTAAATGTTCCTTTATCTTCAGTATCAATAATTTTGTTCAAATTGTTGTTTCCCAAATAGTCTACAACATTTTGCTCGTGAGCAAGGGAATTTTCGTTAAGACCTTCAATCCTTGATATACCGCCCATGTTAACCTTATCACCATGGTCTGTACTTATAGCGCCACTATTTCCACCTGTGTAATCATCATTGTATTCAATGTTAGCTCCATTAACATAGGAAAAGTTACTAAATGTCGTGCCATTTTGTGTAATAGAATCTAAGAATACATCGCCTTTTGTTCCACTATTTTGAGTAACATTACTTGTGAAACTTGCCGCTTGAGCGGAGTTAGAAACAAATAAAACTGAACTAACTGCTAAACCGATAGAAGTAATTACTTTACTAAATTTCATTTGATTACCCTTCTCTTTAAAACTTCTCTTTATTTGAAGCAATCTGTCTTGCGCTTCATGTTTTTATTCTGTTGTATTAGCCCTATAATTCACATCCGCAAACATCCCGATTAATATTTAAAGTTTAGGAATGCTAAAACGAGTTGATGTTTAAGCTAGTTTTAAGTTGAATCAATTCATATTAAAAATATATTTTTAGCAAAATACTTTAGTAACTCATAATTACAAAAAGTATTTTTAAGTTTGATAAAGATGCTATTGATATTGATAAAGAAACTTTGGTTATATGCAGCATTGAGCTAATAAATTAGATTTTTCACAAACGCTTGATAAAAAAATCATATTTGAGCGTTACGTAAGTAAGTCCGATTTATAGTATTTATCAAACTCAAAACGAACGTGCTTCACCAGATTGGGAAATACAGCATATTTAGTTTTGGTGAAGTACATTCGGACGGGCAGGGAGGGATGCCCATCCCACAAAAGTTTGAGAATATAGCTTTGTACCTCATTTAGCTGCAAAGTACTGTAATTTATTTGAATTATTATTCCTTTAAAAATTTTAATTTTTAGTTTTCTGTAAATTGCTGGTACGGTGTCTGAAGCTCATAAACCTAGAATTTTACTTATCGACTAAAACAAATGTTCCAAAAGGGAACCAACTGTTTAAAATAAGTAGATGTCCCCAATTTCACGCTTTAATCACACAGTTTCAATCCAAAATCCGTCTTGAAAAGTTTTGGGGACGGAAACCGACACCCCAAACTTTCCGCAAAATCCAAAATCCAAAATTGAATGACTTCCGATAAAAGTTCTTCCCAAAATCCCATATTCGTCTTAGTTGACGGACATTCTCTTGCATTTCGTTCTTACTTCGCTTTCGCTAAAGGACGAGATGGTGGACTTCGTACCAAAACTGGTATACCCACCAGCGTCTGTTTTGGCTTTATTAAAGCTTTGCTCGAAGTGATGGAAAAGCAGCAACCTGAAGCGATAGCGGTTGCTTTTGATTTGGGTTTACCCACTTTCCGTCATCAAGCTGATGATACTTATAAAGCTGACCGTCCGGGAACTCCAGAAGATTTTATTCCCGATTTAGAAAATCTCCACGAATTACTCACGGGATTAAATTTACCAATATTAACTGCTGCTGGTTATGAAGCAGATGATGTTTTAGGAACTTTGGCACAAAAAGCATCTCAGGCCGGATATCAAGTTAAAATCGTGACCGGGGACAGAGATTTATTTCAGTTGGTTGATAAGGATAAGAACATTAGCGTCCTATATTTGAACAAGGAAACTCTACAGCGTTCAAGTAAAGGTTTAACAGAATTTCATTCGGAAGAAGTTAAGCAAAAGTTAGGGGTTTTACCAACTCAAGTTGTTGATTTTAAAGCGCTTTGTGGTGATAAATCGGATAATATTCCTGGTGTTAAGGGAATCGGAGAGAAAACAGCGGTACAGTTGCTGGATACTTATGGTTCTCTGGAAAAAGTTTATCAATCTTTGGATGAGATAAAAGGTGCTGCTCGGAAGAAGCTAGAAACTGGTAAGGAAGATGCGGAGAAATCGAAGTTTTTAGCGAAAATTGTTGAAGATGTTCCGTTAGAAGTTGATTTAGAAGAGTGTAAATTAAAAGGTTTTGAAAATAACGAACTCAAACCTATTTTAGAGAAATTAGAATTTAGTTCTTTTCTGAAAAAAATTAATCAGCTTCAGGAAAAGTTTGGCGGAAATGTTGAGGAAATAATCGAAACTGAAGCTGAAACTGCTGAAGTTGGAGACGATGATTTATGGTTTTGGAGTGCTGATGATACAGAAGAATTCCAAAAGCAAAATGCTTCACCAATAGAACCGTTAATTATCGATACAGAAGCAAAGCTGAAAGAATTAGTTGAAATACTGCAAAAATTTACAAGTTCAGAAACTCCCGTTGCTTGGGATACTGAAACTACCGATTTAGAACCCAGAGATGCTGATTTAGTTGGAATTGGTTGTTGTTGGGGAACTGAATCTAAGGAAGTTGCTTATATTCCTTTGGGACATAAAAAAGGTAATAATCTTGATAAAGATATTGCTTTGGAAGCGCTACGTCCAATTTTAGAAAGTACAAATTATCCCAAAGCTTTTCAAAATACTAAATTTGACCGTGCGGTTTTCAGATGTCAGGGAATTAATATCGCAGGGGTAATATTTGACCCGATGTTAGCAAGTTACGTTCTCAATCCTGATAGCAGTCATGGTTTGAGCGAACTTTCTCAAAAGTATTTGAATTTGATGGCTAAAAGTTATGTTGAGTTGGTTCCAAAGGGTCAAACTATCGCGGATGTTAGCATTTCTGAAGTCGCGGATTACTGCGGTATGGATGCTTATACCACTTTTGGATTAGTTGCAAAACTGCGGGAAGAATTGAATAAATTTTCTGATTTATCAAAGCTTTTTTCAGAAGTTGAGCAACCTTTGGAAAAAGTTTTAGCGGATATGGAATTTCAAGGAATCCGCATTGATACAGATTATTTAAAAGAACTTTCGCAGCAGTTGGAGACTGATTTAAATAAGTTAGAAATACAGGTTCATGAAATAGCTGGAGAAAAATTTAATTTAGGTTCTCCCAAACAGTTGAGTCAAATTTTATTTGAGAATTTGGGTTTAAGTACTAAATATTCTCGTAAAATCAAAACTGGATATTCTACAGATGCAGCAACTTTGGAAAAGCTACGAGATGTAGATGAAACGGGAATTATTGATAGCATTATTGAATATCGGACTTTATCTAAATTAAAATCGACCTATGTTGATGCACTTCCAGCTCTAGTCCGGGAAGATACGAAACGGGTACATACAGATTTTAATCAAACAGCAACATCAACCGGAAGACTATCTTCTTCTAATCCAAACTTACAAAATATTCCGATTCGTACAGCTTTTAGCCGTCAAATTCGTAAAGCTTTTATCCCAGAAAAAGATTGGTTAATAGTAGCTGCGGATTATTCTCAAATTGAATTACGAATTCTAGCTCACTTAAGTCAAGAACCAGTTTTGGTAGAAGCTTACAATAATAATGAAGATATTCATACCGTTACTGCAAAATTGGTATACGAAAAAGATGATATCGACCCAGATGAAAGACGAGTTGCAAAGACTATTAACTTTGGTGTAATTTATGGAATGGGTTCGTTGAGATTTTCCCGTTCAACCGGTATAGATAAAAATCTTGCGAATGAATTTATTAAAAGGTTTTATACTCGCTATCCTAAAGTTTTTGAATTCTTAGAAAGCGTGAAAAAACAAGCGATTTCTCAAGGTTATGTAGAAACAATTTTGGGACGCAGACGCTACGTTGATTTTACCAGCAGAAATTTACAGAACCTCAAAAATGTTGCACCAGAAGAAATTGAATTGAGTCAATTAAAGAATATAGGAGCTTACGATGCGGGATTATTACGTGCTGCTGCTAACGCTCCAATTCAAGGTTCTAGCGCTGACATTATCAAAATTGCTTCGATAAAAATACACGAACTTTTGCAAGATTATCAAGCAAGATTGTTATTACAGGTTCACGATGAATTAATTTTTGAAGTTCCTCCTCAAGAATTGGAAGAATTGCAAATCAAGATTAAATCAGTTATGGAAAATGCTATAGAGTTAAGCGTTCCTTTATTGGTGGAAGCAAAAGCTGGTGATAATTGGATGGAAGCGAAATGAGGAGATGAGGAGACAATCTTTAGAGCAGGGGAGGCAGAGGTAGCAGAGGAGGCAGGGGAAGCAAATATTTTTTTCTTCCTCAGCTTCCTCCGCTTCCTCGGCTACCTCCGCTCTCTTAACTCTAATCTAAAATCCAAAATTGTTTAGCTCCTAACTTTCTTCAAAACTCTTCATCAACAAAGAATTCGTTATCATCTTCATATCGTCGAGAAGCAGTTTGCTTTTTATTAGATTTACTCAGCAAAGGTTGAATTAAACTCGTAGCAATTATCCCTATCCCAACAAAAAAAGCTAGCAATAACCCAACTGGAATCTGAATTGATTCAAATGTAAGAAATCTTAACGATACTGCGGTGGCATTTTGAACGGAGATAATAGCAATAGCCATTATCCATAAAGCCATAATTATTGATAAAACTAGATTTACAGTTGTTTTCATAAAAAAGACTGAAAAGCAATTCTGGATACAGGAGATATTCTTTCTCTAATTTATCCAATAAAAGATGCTTTAATTTTATTCTGTCTATAGTACAGCAGAATTCAGATTAGCTAAAACTACCTAACACCTTCTCAAACCAAGACCCAGAGAGTTATAAACCTTTTATTCATAATCTAAATTTTTATAGCTTTTTATTTAGAGTTACAAAAAACTAAGTCATTATAGGTCAAAGACAATTAAATTAAAGATTTGGTGTTTTAACAAACAAAAATTTATACCGCAAATCCACACTCATCATTTAAGGAGTTAAAATATAAATTCCAAGTGCTTTACCTTTTGCTGTACCTATAAATTTTACTTGAACTAAGCAGGGTGTAAGAGAGTTTAATATAGTTCAAATTTGGACAATAAGTGAGAATTTTATCTCAAAGTCACACGAAAACGTCCATTTTTTGCCTGTAGTTAATACCTAACCTTGCATATTTATCACTGCTGCAATCGCAATGTCAAGCCCTGTAAGACTTTTCGCCAGCTATAACCTTTGGTCATTAATTGCCCCGGCTTCGGGACAACAACGTTGGCACTGTCAAATGAAACGGGGATTTATTAAAGCACGACAAGATGAACCAAAAGTCAAGGCTTTATTAAAGGCGAAAGTTACGCCATCACAGCGTATCGGATTGTTAGCTCAAAAAGGTGTTTATGAATTTCACCACAATAGAAATCTTCTCAATTCTGTTGATGGTGTAGAAAAAGTTGCGCGGCTTTTGAAGTTAGGAAACTTAGCCGATGAAATTCAGCAGCGAGTCCGACAAATTCTGAAAAAATATCAAGATGCGCCTTTACTTTTGAATAAGCGTATCATGTTACTGACCCGTGGGGATGAAGGTTTTCCCAAGCCAATTTTTATAGAGCGTCAAGATTATCATTTTCGTTTATATGCGGCAATGGACTGCGTTTTGAACGAATCCGATAGTTCATTACATATTATAGATTTTAAAACTGGTAAATCTCCTTTTGACCGCCGACAAGCATTAGTTTATTTACTTGCAGCGCGTTATCTTTACCCGAAATATCAAGCTACAGCTTCATTTTATAATTTAGAAATGGGCAAAAAATCCCATGTGATTACTGTTAGCAGTAGTGAGTTAAAATTAATTGAATTTCATTTAGGCTATATTGCTGAGAAGCATCAAAAGGATTTACAGAAATATCGTCAAAATAAAAGAATATTTAGCAAAATTTTTCCTCCCAATCCCGGTTATCACTGCCGTTTTTGTCCGTTTAATTCGATTTGCGAACATTCTGAAGATGGGGAGTAGGGAATAGCGAGTAGTAAGTAGTAAGTAGTAAGTAGTAAGTAGCGAGTAGTAAGTAGTAAGTAGTAAGTAGCAAGTAACGAGTAGAATCAGAAAACGGGGTTTCTTTATTTTTTGTTGATTAATATTTAAGAAAGTGACTATATTTAAAAGCTTATTCTCCCTTTATTTAGTCATTTATAGCGGTTTTCAGTTGGATAGAATACACCCTTCTTCTTAATCAGGAGAGGGACTGGGGTGATGTTTATCAAAATGTATTGCACTCAACCGAAAAACGCTATATATCCAATTGTAATCGACCTAAAACTAACAAATAAATTCTATAAACTAATTGTATGGCAAATTAATATATATGGTTCACTACACTTTAAATTTTAAATTTCCAATTCTCTATTCCCAAAGACCAATTCCTGATTTAAGTTTCTATTTAAAATAAGACAAATCAATGTTGCCAAAATGAATACTTAGAGCAATATTCAATTCTTCCAATGATTCTACCAGCCAATCAAGACTACCAGTAGTTGCCGTTTCATAATGATTAAATAAAATAGCAAAACGCTTGGCTAAATAAGGTTTAGATTTACGACAAATTAACATGATTTTTAATAATAACCCTATGATACGAGTTGAACCTTGATTAGCAATTAAATCAATAAAGGTAAAATGCTGCGGAGATGAAGAACTTTCGACTACCAAAAAGTTAAGTAGCTGAGTACAAGTTCTTACTATCAAAAAGTCGTTGACTTTCTGAGAATTTGCTTGTGGTAAAGTATTTTGCAATTGAGTATATAATTTCTGGTGAAATTGACGTTTTCCATATTCCCAGTCAATTCCAGATATGAGATATTCGTACAAATCATCCTTATAAGCACGTAAAGAAGTTGCTTGACTGCTGTAATGTAAAAAGTTGTAGGCTAAATCTTTATAGCTACTTTGACCTTCGACTTTACCCGTAAAACTTTTTAGTGCAAAATTGACTTGAGTATCGCTTAACAACGTAGGATTGTTTACGGGTTTTATAATTCGATTTTTTCTCGACACCGAACTATGTTTAGCTATTTGAGAAAGTCGTACTTGATAAGTAACATATTGAGATAAATCAATCTCAAACTTTCTTTGTGCTTGTGCTTGAATTTGCTTTACTATCCACTGATGCTCGATAGTCGCATCTTCATTAACTAAACAATGCTCGTGCAAATAAGGGTAGCGTCGAATTAAAGTTATTAATGACTGATGTTTATTATCTGATACAGAATCTGGGGTTTTATTTAGAGCTTGAGCAAGTCGCTGTAAAGTAGAATATTGTTCGCTTTTAAGAAATGTTTTAACTAACTCGTGTAAGCACCTGATAGATTTATTCCTTGAAGTAATTATCCTTTTACTTGAAGGAGATTTACGTATAGTAGTAATTAGTTGATATATTGCATGATGATTTTGAGGCTGCATATACCAACGATTGATTAAAATATGGCAGCAGCGGTTAAGAAATAAATGAAATTCTCTTTCAGCTTTTTTTGATGCTGTAATTTCGTCTAATGCAGATAAAATTTCTTTTTGAGGATAATTAGTACCTTCAATAAACAAAATCCGAAAGCGTTCAATTATTTCATTCGCAGGTTCCAATTGCACCAAATCAAACAGATGTTGATATATCTGTTGTTCTGGAGAATCATACTTGTAGAGGTTGGGATTGACAGAAAAAGTCACGTTGTTATTACCGTTTCCTATAAATTCAGCAAGTTCAGCAAAGGATTTAATATTTAAAGATAATTTTTGCTGATTATTTGAGAATATTCAAGGTAATTCTATATCTTCAATATAACTACCAAGAATATTTTTCTTTAACATCACACTAAGCACTCAGCATTAATTTTTTGCTGATAAGGCTGCACCCAAAAACTCTGATTAAATACTTATAAAAGAATATTCCCTCTTCGCATTATTTACCTTAAATGGCTAAATCATCGTGAGCAATAATACTGAAATCTCAAGAAAATATCTTTTTTTTTAATACACATATCAAAAGTCCTAAAGGTGAAAGGTTGTGAGTTATTGCATTTTGGATTTTAGATTTTAACAACGGATGCATTTATGCAAGGATTTGAGTTACTTTCTTCCCGCTATAAGATAACCAATAGTGTAATATCTATAATTACATCAGAGGTAATCTTCTGCTGTAAGAAGTCATGTGTTTCTCCGGAAGACTTGGGAACCATTTCAACACTCGGGAGAATCCCAAAAACAAAGTTATCCCCAGCTATCCATTCAACTTCAGGTTCGTAACATCTTGGACTAAATAAACTATTACCGCTGCTAATTAATTGATACTTATTTTCGCGTTGCTTAATAACAATATGGCTCGCGACTTCACGACTTGTTTCTCCTTTTTGACGAATGCGGTATGTTGGAATATATCTAATAGCAATATCTTTTTTATAATAAGAAAATGTACGTTGTGACAGCTTTTGTAAATACAAATCCGTATTAATTACACAAAAAATACAATGTAATCAATTCAACTTTAAAAGCGGAAAATTTGAAATCTAAAATTAATTATAAATATTGAATTATTGGTTATCTTATAACGGGAAGGGAGTAAGAGTTAAGAATTATGTATGTATTTATTCTTTCCTACTCCCTTACTCTCTAAAAGCTTTGCAATTCTTCAAGAATGGTGAATCGAATATGGTTGATTGCTAATTCACCAATAGAAACTTCTTCTTTTTCAATCCGCTTTCCTTCGGAACTGATTGTTTCAAAGGAAATGCCTTTACCAATTTCGACATGAAACCAGCTTAAACCCATAAAGTAACGTGTAGGATGTGGCCCGTCTCTTCCAACGTCATCGGGGTTAGATTCCATTGGCAGCCAACCGAAGCCGGGAATGTAAAATTCTAGCCAAACATGGTTATAGTCTGGTTGGAGGGGAACGCCTTGTTTTTCTGCATAGGGAGGGCATTTGTAGCGACCTACTGTACGGCAAGCTATACCGTTTAATCGACACAATGCTAGTAATACTCCTACGTATTCTCCACAAGACCCGATGCCACGGTCTAAAACAATATCTGGCGTATCTATATGAGGTTTGATTCCGTAGGACAATTTGTCATAAACATAGTTGCGAATGCTATACATTTTTCGCAATAAATTGGTTTCGTTACCTACTGCTTCAATGGCTGCTTCGCGAACAATGTTGCTATCCATTGCTAAGTCATCATCATCAATTAAGTAACGATTTATAAATTCTGTTGATAGTGTTTGAGCATTCTCTACGTCTCTTGGGGTGATGCGATATTTGATAGAACGCACTTCTAAAATTGCTTTCCAACCTAAAAGGTGACGCTCTCCGGGAGCTAAGGTATCAAATTTAAATACAGCTACTCTTTGTCCGTTGATTATTTCCTCAGTAAAAGGTAAACCAACTGGTTCAACATGTTTTAGCTTTTGACGTTCGGTGTCTGAAGGTAGAGCGATACGCCATTCTAAATTATTTAAATATACTTCTTCTAAAGGGTCTATTTGCTCTACGTATGACATTTCCAGCAAATAACCGTTAGAAACAGCGGTGCGTTTTTCCCGATTGAAATGGTAATTCAGGGGATGAATAAAAGCGCGATCGCGATAAGTTAGTTCGTGATTTGGTTCTGCGTTTGGGTTATCTCGGATGTAGGGTTCTTCGGATGAGTAAGATACGTAAAGGCTTTGCTTGTTATTTGAATCGGTATGTAATGCTATTCCCGTAGGAGATTCAAAGGGTGTTAGTACGCTAAATTGAATTTCACCAGTAGCTCTATCAAGAAAATAAACTGATTGCTCTACGGTATCGCAGGCTAAAAGGGTTTCTTTGGTAACAGCTAAGTTTTCAACTCCCACACCAGGAGCATAAAACCGAGCAATTTCTTTACCCGTATTGCGATTAAAAACAAGAATTTTACCGAGTTTTTCACAACAGACGTAAACGGTAGAATCCCACACAGCAACGCCATCAGCAGGATAAGGTAAAGTCGCAAAATGCTCTAAACCTAAAGAATCTAAGTTGCAGGAATAAACGCTATTATCTCGCGTTAACCATAAAGTATCTTCCCACAGTGCCAGACCCGTAGCATCCATGAATTCTCTAGTTTGATGGGAATTCAGAATTTTTGTATTGTCATTAAGGGGGTCAATTTGCAGTAGATGACCAAGCCTTGGGTCAACAGCAATCAATGTATCTTTCTTAAATGCTATGCCGTACAAAGAGGCAACAGCAAGCGGTCTAATAGTCCTTTGCCCAATCATCTGGCTAACTGTGAAAGCGGGAAGTACACTCGTCATAATAAGGCAAATCGTTCAAGGGTTTCGCAAATACAACATTAATTGTGATGTTTACTCCTTGACAAGAGGTTAATGCAATTTGCAATTCGCAATTCGCAATTCGCAATTTTGAGTCAACAGCAGATAATAAATTTTGATTTACAACTCTAGCGCTAGGGTTTTACTCGGAATATATCTAAACCAGGAAAATCAATTTCAATTTTGATTTACAACTCTAGAACTAAAGATAAAAAGGGTGAGAGAAAAAAACAGGAAAATCTATATA
>ERZ1740070.469-NODE-469-length-27732-cov-4.470969_pt1 | contig 27732 bp, 26 predicted proteins | sample MGYA00581734_ERZ1740070 | MGnify/ENA primary metagenome ERZ1740070 (study PRJEB43018, sample SAMN04849744) | marine metagenome | isolation source: floating plastic debris | place: Pacific Ocean | collected 2008-09-01 | study: EMG produced TPA metagenomics assembly...
CACGCAAGTCGTGCAACCAGTTTTTGGGAGACAAGTGATGAGCGAACGCGAGTCCATGGAATTTGACCTGGTGATTGTCGGGGGTGGACCCGCAGGTCTGGCTGCCGCGATCCGGGCCAAGCAATTGGCCAATGAAGCCGGCGAGGAACTGGAAGTCGTGGTCCTGGAAAAGGGAGGCGAGATTGGCGCCCATATCCTGTCCGGATTGGTGCTCGACCCGAAAGCCCTGGATGAGCTGATCCCGGATTGGCGCACCCGCGATGACCGTCCGATTCGCACGGAAGTGAATGCGGAGACGTACAAGCTGCTCGGTCCGAATGGCTCCATGGCGATGCCGACCTTTGCGTTCCCGCCTTTCATGCACAATCATGGCTGCTATATCGGCTCTCTGGCCAATGTCTGTCGCTGGCTGGGCGAACGCGCCGAGGAACTGGAAGTACAAGTCTTTCCGGGCTTTGCGGCGTCAGAAGTCGTTTATGGCGAGAAGGGCGAAGTTCGCGGCGTCGTTGCCGGCGTCATGGGCATTGCCGAGGATGGCACGCACAAACCGGATTACGAGCCCGGTATGGAATTGCTTGGCAAGTATGTTCTGTTCGCAGAAGGGGCCCGTGGGTCGCTGACCAAGGAAGTCAAAGCGAAATACAATCTTGAAGCCGAATGCGACCCGCAAAAATATGGCATCGGACTGAAAGAAGTCTGGAAAGTTCCAGCCGATCATCCTGAATTCAAATCCGGCTTTGTGCAGCACACATTTGGCTGGCCGGTGAAGGAAAAGGACGGTTCTGGCGGTGGGTTTCTCTACCATTTTTCCGAAGGTGGCGAGAATTATGTCTCGGTCGGCTATGTGGTTCACCTCAACTATAAAAACCCGCACCTGTCGCCGTATGACGAGTTCCAACGCTATAAGCATCACGACGATATCTCGAAATTCCTGAAAGGCGGCAAGCGCGAGGCCTATGGCGCCCGGGCGATCACGTCCGGTGGCATTCAATCCATCCCGCGCCTCGCCTTCCCGGGGGGCGCGTTGATTGGCTGTTCGGCTGGCTTCGTGAACCTGCCGCGGATCAAGGGCACGCACAATGCGATGAAAACTGGCATGCTGGCGGCGGAACTCGCTGTCGACGCGATTCGCGACGGCCGTGGCTCTGACAAGCTGGAAGGCTATCAGGACGCTGTCCGCAATAGCTGGGTCTGGACCGATCTGGCGCGGGTGCGCAATGTGAAGCCTTTAATGTCGCGGTTCGGCACCATGCCAGGCGCTATTCTTGGCATGCCGGACATGTGGATGCGGTATCTGGTCGGGTTCGGCTACATCCCGCAGCTCAAGCATGGCAAACCGGATCACAAGTATCTGAAGTCGGCGAGCGATTGCAAACCGATTGAGTATCCAAAGCCGGACGGCGTGCTGAGTTTTGACAAGCTGACCAATGTCTCCTTCACCAATACCTATCATGCCGAGGATCAGCCGAAGCATTTGATGGTTGCCGATCCTGCGCTGCAAAAATCGTCAGAGTTCGACATTTTCAGCGGACCGTCTCAGCGCTATTGCCCGGCCGGTGTGTATGAATGGGTTGAAGAAGATGGCCAGCCGCCACGCTTCCAGATCAATTCGCAAAACTGTATTCATTGCAAGACGTGCGATATCAAGGACCCGAACCAGAATATCAATTGGGTCACGCCCGAAGGCGGCGGCGGTCCGGCCTATCCGAATATGTGATCCAAGAGGCGCTGATGCGGGAGTACAGTTTCAAACCAGCGCCAGTTCGCAAGGCCCAGACCTGGGCGATCAAGGATGATCACCTGATGCGCCGCGGCGGCGCGAGCGCTCTCAATCTGGCTGACGTGACGGATGCCAGCTGGAACACCGTGACCTATCGCGGCACGCGCAGCGCCTGGCTGCATCTGACCTCCGCGGCCGGTGTCACCAAGATTGAATATACGGATACAGGCGGTGCGCGGGATGAGTTCTTCGCGCTCATCATCGCTGTGGCGGAAGGGCTCGAGCGGGTGAACCCCGACTTGCAGATCAAGCACGGCTATTCCGCCCCCTGGCGCACAGCGCTATTCATTCTCGGCATTGCCGGCAGCTTGCTGGGCGTCTTTCTGGTCTATGTCGGGCTAACCAACATGACCGGAAAAGGCGGCGTGCAAGCGACGATTGCTGGCGCCGTCATGGTCTTATTATTGGTGCCGGTGGCCTGGTCCTGTCGCCCGAATTTGAAAGCGCAGACCTATGGTACGGATGGGTTAGTGCGTGAGATCGTTTCGCTTGGCGGTGCGCCGATGGATCAACCAGATCAAGGTGCCGGCCCCGGTTAGCGTCCAGAAAATCAGAAATGGTGCAGCGCCGCCGGCCTGGGCGCCAATATAGGCCAAGATGCCGGCAGTCGCCGAAAGCCCCCAATAGAGCAGTGCGGCTTCAAAATGGCTCCAGCCGCTCTCAATCAGACGCTGATAAGCGTGGTCCAAATGCGCGTCGAGCAGATGGCGCCCGTGCTTTGTACGCCAGGCCAGCGTCAGCAGAACATCGATCAGGAAAGGCAAAGCCAAGGTCGCCACGGTCCAGACCTCGAGACCGGACATCAAGCCCAGACTTGCGAACAGCCCCCCCAGGGCCAGCGCGCCGGCATCTCCGGCATAAAGCTGGCCGCGCAAATTGTGCATCAGAAATCCGGCCACAGCGCCAAAAATCGGAAACCACCAGACGCTGAAGACAAAGGTGCCGGCGGATATCCCGGTTATGGCAAGCGCCGCGAGCATGATCGCTGTCGCGCCGATCGCCAGGCCGTTAGAACCATCCATAAAATTGGTGGCATTTGTGAACACCAGCAGCCAAAGCGCGCTTCCGGCAATCATCAGACCAGACAAGCTCACGTTACCCCAAGGCGTGGGTAGCGCCGTCGGAGTCAGTCCGAGCGCGGCGACCGCAATTGCGGACGCGGTCAATAGAAGCAGTTTCGCTTTGGTGTTGGCGGTCTGCAGATCGTCCCAGAGGCCAATCAGAAATGCGATTGCCGTAAAAGCGAGTGCCAGGAGGAGCGCTGCGCGACCACCGCTTATCTCCTGCCAATGAATGGCGACTACCTGCAGCGGGTTGATCCCGTACACCACGGACAGCAGCAACAACCCAACACATCCGCCAAGGAGCGTCCCGGTCAAAATCGCGACGCCGCCCAGTCGGGGCACCGCATGGGTTTGGGTCTTGCGGACGCCGTCAGGTGCGTCGACCACCCGGAGTTTCATAACAGCTCGGCAGGTCACCAGAGCTGCCGCAAAGCTGATTGACGCAAAGGCTGCGCTCAACAGCCAGACAGGCCACGCCATCAGGCGCCTCCGAGCAAGGAGGATTGCACCCACCCGTCAGGGTATTGCCGCCGCAGACTCTGTTCTGCTGCTTCAGCCTGTTCCATGCTTTCGAACAGAGCAAAACAGGTCGCGCCTGAGCCGGACATGCGGACCATCCGCGCGCCCGTCATAGATTGCAGCGCAGCCAGAACTTTGGTGATTTCCGGGTGCATGCTCATGGCCGGCGATTGCAGACTGTTGCGCGTATTGTCATTCAGCCAGCTCACGAAGGCGCGCAGAGCGGTGCGATTGTCGGGCAAGGGGGGGTGATCCGGAATGTGCTCCGGCGCCACTTCGTCATAGGCTTTGAACACGGCGCCGGTCGGGCAGGCAATGCCGGGATTGACCAGCAGGGCCGGTAGACGCGGCACACTCAAGACCGGCTCAAACGTTTCGCCTTCACCGGCCATGAATCCGGGAAAGCCGCGAAAACAAGCCAGGACATCTCCGCCGAGCAGCGGAGCCACTGCTTCGGCCATGGTTTGGGCCGTCTCACCGCCATGGGCCCGAACGATCAATCGCAGGGCGGCGCCCGCATCCGCGGAGCCACCTCCAATTCCGGCGGCGCAGGGCAGTTTCTTTTGCAGGCGAAACGCCAGCGGCGGCGCATTGCCGTCGAGGGCATCATTCATCGCACGGGCGGCTTTCAGAACGAGATTGTCTTTCGCTGGACCGGACTGGCGCGCGAAGGGGCCATCGACCGCAAGGCTGAAGTGACTGGCGGGCTCAGCGGTGACGATATCGGCCGCGTCCGTATCGGCAAACGTCACCAGCGATACCAGATTGTGGCGCTCATTCTCGTTCGGCGGACCGACATGAAGAGACAAGTTGATTTTGGCCGGCGCGTGTTCGGTGAGGCGGGTCATGGATAGGCCGGGGTGCCATCATCTGCTGCCGCCTGCAACATGGCGAGACCGCTTTCGAGTTTTTTCTCGAGTAAATCCATCTCCGCGTCACCGGTCGCATATTTCAGGGCGCGTTCCCATTGAAAGCCAGCTTCCTTGAACCGACCGACTTGCCAGTAGGCGTCGCCGAGATGATCAAGGATTTCGCTGATATCGGGCGACAGTTCGGTCGCACGTTCAAGGTAGAAGATCGCGCGCTCATAATTGCCCAATTTGTAATAAGCCCAGCCGAGACTATCGGTGATGGCACCACTCTCGGGATCAAGGCGCAAGGCGTCCTGTATGAGATCCAGGCCGGCTTGCAGATTAATGCCGCGATCAATCCAGCTATAGCCGAGATAATTCATGATCGTTGGATCATTCGGATTGAGATTCATCGCGGTCTGCAGGTCATTTTCTGCGCGTGGCCATTCGCCAAGGCGTTCGCGCGCGCCGCCGCGGGCGAAATAAATGCGCCAGTCATACTCGCCTATGGCCTCGTCGGCTTCGATCACATCCGAGAAGGTCGCTTCGGCTTCACCATCGCGATCGAGGGACTGCAACAGATCCGCCAGTTGAATGCGAATGTTACGATCATCGGTCCGGGCAAGCGTTTCGCGCGCAATCTTCAGGGCTTCGTCATTCCGATCTTCGCGACGCAAGGCCCAGGCGAGCTGGCCTTGCGCGCTGGTGTGATGGATCGAGGTCTCGGGAATCGATTCCAGCAAAGCGATCGCTTCAGATCTCCGATCGGCCCGGTCCAGCGTATCGGCCCAAAGCGCCTTGGCGGAATCAAGGTCCGGATCCAGGTGGATCGCCATCGCGAAATAGACCGCGGCCACATCGCCATAGGTCTGATTGGCTTGCGGCGCGGTCGCGATATAGAAGGCGAGCGCGGTGCCTTCAGCCGCAGTGTAGACAGGAGGCGGCGCGATGTCGCCGTTTTCAATCTCCTGCTTCAGCGCGGTTAGGGCCGGATGACGGCCGACATCCTGACGAAATGTGGCCAGCCGGCGCAGCGCCAGGTCTGTGTCCCCGTCGAGGGCGATGAGGCGCGCTTCCATTTCAACGCCCAGCGCGAGGCGCGCATCAACGTCCCACAAGCTGCCAAGGTCCGTCCGGGCGCCCTCTATGTCGCCAATATTGGCCCGCATAATCGCACCGAGCGTCTGGCCCATCAGAGCGAACAGGCCTTCTTCACCGCCGGCAAATTGTTGCAGATTGACCGCCGCGCTCGGATCGACTTCCAGTACGCTCCATGCAGCCAGGCTGCGCGCCAGCATGGCATGATAATCATTGCTCCATGGCGTCGTCAGGTAAGATAGCGCGCGATCCCGCTCATCTTGTTTAAGCGCGTCGACAGCGAGCAGCAATCTCGGCAATTCGGTTTGTATCAATGTGTCTGCTGGCAGGCGCTCCGCCAGGGCAATGGCGCGTTCGACTTCGCCAATCCTGAGCACGGCAAAGATGCCTTGTTCCGCCAGCCAGGGATCATCCTGCACAGTGCGCAGCAGTCGCGAATAGTTTCGGGCCGCGGTATCCGCGTCCTCGGTATAGCCGGCATATTTGGCGACGGCGTAGGTCGTCAGTGTCTCAATATCGCTGCGCAGCTTGGTGGCGGCTTCAGCTTGTTCGAGCAAGGCCGGCGCACGTCCATTGCTCACCGAGACGCAGGCCGACAGCGCCAGACAAGAAGCAGAGAATACAAAGGCACGCCACATACGGCCTTTGTCTCAGCGTCAGAGGTTTCAGGCAAGTAAAACCCTGTCATTTAATTTGCGGAAACTGTTGACCGGTTCAGTGCGCGCGGCTGACGCAGAAATCTGCCAGATCACTCAAGGCTAGCGTCCATTCGCTTTCCGGTAGATCGCGCAGCGCAGCTTTGGCCAGATCGGCATAGGCGCGGGCCTCGGTCACGGTCGCGTCGGCAGCACCGGTTGAGCGGATCAGATATATGGCATGGGCGAGATCGCCTTCAGCCTGCGTGTCTATATTCAGGGCCCGATCCCAAAACGCTTGATCATCAGCGCTGCCTCGGCGGCGTGCGATAATCACCGGCAAAGTGGTCTTGCCTTCGCGAAAATCATCGCCGACGGATTTGCCAATAACAGAGGTCGTGCCGCCATAGTCCAGCGCGTCATCGATGATTTGAAAGGCGAGGCCGAGATTCTTGCCATAGGCGGCGAGTGCGGCCGCATGGGCGGTATTTTCCGTGCCGGCAGAGAGGGCGCCCGCCTCCGCAGCGGCTTCAAAAAGGGCCGCGGTCTTGGCTTCGATAATCGCCAGATATTCCTCGGTTGGCAGATCGGTACGGGTTGCGGCTGCCAATTGGTGCACTTCGCCTTCTGCGATCACGGAAGACGCTGTGGACAGAATCCGCAAGATATCGAGGCTTCCGGTTTCGACCATAAGCGTGAACGCCCGGGCGAACAGAAAGTCGCCCACCAGGATAGACGCATTATTGCCCCAGACATTCTTGGCCGCTTTCTTGCCGCGGCGCAGGTCACTATCATCGACCACATCATCGTGCAGCAGGGTCGCCGTGTGAATGAACTCCACCGCTGTGGCGAGTGCATGTGTGCCCGAATTGGTGCCGCCGCAGGCATGCGCAGCAATCAGTGTAATCATCGGGCGCAGGCGTTTACCGCCCGCCGATACAATATAGCCGGACAAATCGGGAATGACGTCGACCGGGCTTTTGGCCCGTTCAATCAGCAAAGCTTCGATCGCCGCCAAATCTTCCGAGAGCATGCTTTGCATACGCTCGACAATATTCGCGAACCGGGCGTCTTGGGAGGGATTGGTTTGCGCAGTCACGCCAGGAGTCCTATTCCACTTTTCCGCTTCTATCCATACAATTAGCGCAAATTTGATGGCATACAGCTGCGGTATGCGACCGCATGCGACGATTTGGAGAAAAATCTTGGAAGAAGTGTTTCGAACCAATGACTTGGTGAAACTGTCCTATATCAAGCACCTGCTCTCGGAAGAAGGGATTGAGCCCTTTGTTCTGGATGAACATACGGCGATGATTGACGGTCGTGGCCCGATGATACCGATCCGTATTACGGTACGGGCCGATCTTGCCAGTCGCGCCAGGTTCATCCTCCGCGAGGTGGAGAAGGATGCGTGACAGACGCGACTTGCGATGAATTTCTCGGCGGTCGCGTCAAGGTTTTTCAACCTAAACAGGGATTTAGGGCTGGCACGGATAGTGTTTTGCTGGCCGCAGCTCTGGACAGCAGCCTGTCGGGTGACGCCCTGGAACTCGGTAGCGGCGCTGGCGGCACTTTATTGCCTGCGGCGGCGCGTTTGTCGGCGGCGCATCTGACCGGTCTGGAAATTGATCCAGCCATGATGGAACTATCGCGCCGCGGAATTGAGGCGAATGGGTTTCAGAATCGCGTTGAGGTGGTCGAAGGTAGCGCCGCTTCGGTACCACCTGACTGGCAAAATCGCTTCGATCTGGTCTTCTCCAACCCACCTTTTTTCGAATCCGGCGCGATTCAATCGCCCGGACCGGGGAAGGATGGCGCCTATCTCGAGAGTGTGCCGCTAAGGGGCTGGATCAATGCCATGCTGTTTGCCCTGCGGCCAAAAGGGACGCTCGTAATGGTGCACCGCGCCGCGGATCTGGCCCGCATTCTGGCGGTCCTCGAGCGCCAGAGCGGGGAGATTGCCGTGCTGCCCGTGCATTCCTATCCCGGCACAGACGCCAAACGGGTTCTGGTCAGGGCCCGCAAGGCGCTTCGATCCGGGCCGATGCGGCTTTTGCCGGCACGTTGCCTTTACGTTGAGAAAGGTGGGCCGCGCACCGAATGGGCGCTCGGCATGCAACAGGATGGCAGGGGCATTGACTGGGATTAGCGCGACCAGATTGCTTGCCCCAAGCCGCAGACCGGAGTAGGCGGGGCGCGACAGTTTTTTGGAACGCCCTCAATCATGACCACGCCGATTGCCAGAGACAAACCCAGATCCTTTCAGCACCTGATCCTGCGCTTGCAGAGTTACTGGGCCGAACAGGGCTGCGCCATCCTGCAGCCTTATGACATGGAAGTCGGCGCCGGTACCCTGCATCCGGCGACGGTGTTGCGCGCGCTGGGGCCGAAAGACTGGCGCGCCGCCTATGTCCAGCCGTCGCGGCGCCCTGCCGATGCCCGGTACGGTGAAAACCCGATGCGGCTTGGACATTATTATCAGTATCAAGTCATCCTGAAGCCGAATCCGAAAAATCTACAGGATCTCTATCTGAACTCACTGTACGAGATTGGCATCGACCCGACCGTGCATGACATCCGCTTTGTCGAGGATGATTGGGAAAACCCGACCGTGGGTGCCTGGGGGCTAGGCTGGGAAGTCTGGTGCGACGGCATGGAAGTCAGCCAATACACATATTTTCAGCAAGTCGGTGGCCTGGACGTGTTTCCGGTTTCGGGTGAACTGACTTACGGTCTCGAACGCCTGGCCATGTATGTGTTCGGCGTCGACAATGTCTATGACCTGCCGTTCAACGCGCCGGACAGCGATACACCGCTTTCTTATGGCGATGTGTTCATCGAAAATGAGCGTCAACAATCAGCCTTCAATTTCGAGTATTCTGATGTCGAGATGCTGCAACGCTGGTTCAGCGATTGTGAAAGCCAGTCAAACGCCTTGCGCGCGGCGGGCAAACCGCTGCCAGCCTATGATTTTGCCCTGAAAGCGAGCCATGTGTTCAATCTGATTGATGCCCGCGGTGCGATTTCCCCGACCGAACGTCAGGCCTTTATCGGCCGTGTGCGGGACCTGGCCCGCGGCGCGGCCGAACAATGGGCTGAACAGGAGGCGGCACGGGCGGACTAGTTCGCTAGTCTTCCCTCACCCGAAACCCGCCGCTCAAGGTTTTGGCGACGAGGTCTTCTGCGTGTTTCACCTGCCGTTCAATCGTATCCAGATTGGCAATATTTAGTCTGAGAACGGTCAGATCATAATCCTTTGAAAAGGCCTTGGTTGCATCGTGCGTGGTGGAACCCGTCTGGCCATCGATCGGACCCTGATAATAGCCGAGCGCGGTAAGCGCTATTTGATAGCGCTCGATCATAGCCTTGCGGTCGGATGCCAGGATGAAAGGGCCGAGTGTGCTCGCAGCCGCCTCTTCTGCGCGCTGGACGGTTCGTTCCAAGTCGGCAAAGTCATCAAATACGATATCCAGTGTTTTGATTTCTTGATCCTCGGCGAACATCTTTGCGGCCGCGTTTGTATCTTTCCCTGCGATGCCATCAATCGCGCCATCATAATATTTGAGCGTGGTCAGCGCCGTTTGTAAGCGCTGCACAAGGTCTCCTCGTGCCGGATCTATACTGATTTCCGTTTTTGCCGCCTCACCAGCCTTTGGCTCGGCTTCGGTATCCGCGAGCGTCTGGTTCGTTTCCGTGGTTGAGGATAAAGGCTGCGTCGAGCGGTTGCTTGACGTCATATCCGAAATAACTCCACCGATAATTCCCAAGAGCACGAGCCCGCCCAACCATGCTAGCCCGGCATAACCGATTGACAACGCTCTTTTGCGTTTTGAAAAGCCGAGTCCCGACATGATATGGTCGACATCGGCGCGAAAGGATTTGCGGTCGAACTGTGCGCCATGGCGTGTGACCAGGCCGCGAATATCGACTGGCAACTGATCCACACGGGGCATCGGCGTACCGTCCAGCAAGACCGGGACGACAGGGATCCCTCGCTGCAGCGCAGCCGCGATTTCAGTACGGACGAAATCATCGGGTGAGTCGAGTCGCGGCTTCCCATTCGGTGCCTGCGCGGTCAGCCAGCCAGGACCTATAACCGCCAGAACCGCGTGGCACTGACTGATCTTGGTCTGTAAATGCGCTTCGAAATCCATGCCGATGGGAATATTGTCGACATCTACAAACAGATCGCGTTTGGGGTTCTTCAAATAGGGCTTTATGAACTCTTGCAACCGATCGACGGCGTGCTGACTGTCCTGGCGGCGGTACGAGATAAAAATCTTGGCCATAGGGTCTTTCCCACTCGTCCCCTAATAGACATTAATCTCCCGGGCCTGCATTGTGAAGCGTCATTCCGTGTGAGTCGGTCCAAACATTCGCAACACGCCCGTGCCCAGCCGACCTTGAAGCCATGCGAGTATACCGGTAAGGCGCACGTCAAAGGAAATGGACATGACCCGCAGCCTGACAGCGCTCCTCTTTATCGCCCTAGCGGCGAGCAGCCAGACCCCGGGATCGCCTGCCTTGTACAAGGACCGGGCGATGCAGAATGCTGTGGCTGACGCGCGGGCTTCATTGCCGGTCTTTTTCGAAGCCTGGCAAAACGAGGGGGAGGCCTATTCCGACTTTCGCGTCACGGTCATCATGCCGTCCAGCGCCTATGGCCGTGATTATGAGGAGCTGTCGAACATACGCCGCGAGTTTGCCGGCTTTATCGGTGAGACCTCGGGTGGCGAAGAGGTGCCATTCCTGGTTGCGGACATTGCCGATTGGCGCTTCCTCGAGGGCGAGAAATATCGCGGTGGTTATACGCGTCGCGTGATGTTCGACATGACGGATGCTGATATCCCGGCTCTCCGCGCGCAATTTCACGAGGAGCCCTTGCCATGAGCAAAGTCAATCTGGCGGAAAAGTTCGCGCAATTCTCGGATCACTGGCAGCCAAAGCTGGCGGGCCGCGTGAACGAGACGGATGTCCGCCTGGTCAAGATCAAGGGCGATTTTGACTGGCACGCGCATGCCCATGAGGACGAGATGTTCGTCGTCCTGAAAGGCGAGATGCGGATGGCATTTCGCGACCGCACCGAGATCGTCAAAGCCGGTGAGTTCATCATCGTGCCGCGCGGCACCGAGCATCGTCCTGGCGCAGATGAGGAATGTGAGGTCATGCTGATCGAACCTTCCAGCGTTGTGAATACCGGGGATGGCGCTGAAACCGCGCGCACCGTCACCGACATGGAAACCATCTAAAAATCAGAGCTGACATGGCTGAACTTTTTCTCGAAATCTTCTGCGAAGAAATTCCTGCGCGCATGCAGGCCAAGGCGGAGCGCGATCTCAAGGATGCGATCCTGAAAGGCCTGAAAGAAGCTGGGCTGGGCGTGGAGAAAACCACGTCCATGTCGGGGCCGCGCCGGCTGGCCGTCGCCTGTCTCGGCGTACCGGCGGGATCGGATGATGTCACAGAAGAGCGCAAGGGTCCGAAAGTCGGCGCGCCGGAACAGGCCGTCGCGGGGTTCCTGCGTGGCGCCGGTCTGTCTTCGATCGACGAAGCAGAGGTTCGCTCGGATCCCAAGAAAGGCGATTTCTATGTCGCCAAGCGGACCATTCCAGGCCGCGCGACGCCGGACATTGTGGCCGCGCTGGTGCCCGCCATCATGCAGAATTTCCATTGGCCGAAGTCGATGCGGACAGGCCGGGGCGAGATGCGCTGGGTGCGGCCCCTGCAACGCATTGTCTGTCTGTTTGACGGCGCGATCGTGCCCTTCGAAGTGGATGGCATTGCCAGCGGCAACGAGGTCGAAGGCCACCGCGTGCATGGCCGTGGCCCTTACGCCATTGGCGGACTGGATGAGTATGTCACGACGCTGGCGGGCCAGGGCCATGTCCTGCTGACCCGTGCTAGCCGCCGCGAAAAGATTGAAGCCGACGCCAGGGCGATCTGTGCCAACGCCGGTCTTGAACTGGTTGAGGATAAAGGTCTGCTTGAGGAAGTGGTTGGCCTGGCGGAATGGCCGGTTGTGATCCTTGGCGATATGGATCCGGCATTCCTGGAATTGCCGCAGGAAGTGATCCAGCTTTCGATGCGCACCCACCAGAAATATTTCGCCGTGCGCGACCCGAAGACTGGCGATCTGGCGCCGAATTTTGTGGTCGTTGCGAACATTGACGCGACCGATGGCGGCAAGGCGATTGCCGCCGGTAATCGCAAAGTGCTGTCGGCGCGGCTGGAGGATGGGCGGTTCTTCTGGGAGAATGACAAGAAATCAAAGCTCGGCGCGTTTATTCCGAAGCTCGGCAAGATCACCTTCAAGGAAGAACTCGGAACCCTCCTGGACAAAACGGAGCGCGTGCATGCGCTCGCGAGGGAGCTGGCGCCGAAAGTTGGCGCAGATCCGGATCTGGCCGGTGTTGCGGCGAAGCTCGCCAAAGCTGATCTGGTATCGGAAATGGTCTATGAGTTTCCGGAACTGCAGGGCGTGATGGGGCGATACTACGCGCTGGCAGAGGCAGGTCTAAATCCGCTCAATCCGAGTGAAGTTGCGGACGAGGCTGTGGCCAAGGCGCGACCTTATTCGGCTGAGGCCGCCATCCAGGTCGCCGATGCCGTGCGCGATCATTACAAGCCGCAGGGCCCGTCCGATGCGGTGCCGACCGAGCCGGTCAGCATTGCGGTGGCGCTGGCAGACAAGCTCGACACGTTGGTCGGGTTCTGGGCGATTGATGAAAAGCCGACGGGATCGAAGGATCCGTTTGCACTGCGCCGGGCGGCGCTGGGGGTGGTACGGATTGTGTTGGAGAATGAGGTTCGTCTGCCGATACGAGAGACGACCCAACTTGGTAACTTCAAAGTTGGTGATTCTTTTGCGGATGTGAATCAGTTGGCGTCCTTCTTCGCCGACCGCCTCAAACAATACCTCCGCGATCAAGGCCAACGTCACGACCTGATCGACGCTGTCTTCGCGCTCGGCGAAGATGATCTCGTCCTGATCGTCAATCGAGTCGAAGCGCTGGCGGCGTTCCTTGACAGCGAGGACGGCGTCAATCTGCTCGCTGGCTATAAGCGCGCCGCGAATATCCTGCGCGCCGAGGAGAAGAAGGACAAACGCGCCTTTGACGTTGCGGTGGATGAGACGCAACTGGAAGCGAAAGCCGAGATCGCCTTGTTCAAGGCCATCAGTGAAAACGCAGCCGCGGCAAAGACTGCGCTCGAGAACGAAAATTTCGCCGCCGCCATGTCAGCCCTCGCGAACTTGCGCGCGCCGGTCGATGCCTTCTTTGACGGCCCGGACAGTGTCATGGTCAATGCGGACGAGGCGGCGGTGCGGGAAAACCGACTGAACCTGCTAAACCTGATGCGCGAAGCCATCGGCACCGTGGCAGATTTTTCCAAGATCGAAGGCTAACCTATCCCAACAGGCTCGGGTCGGTCGCCAGCACAGCACAAAGCACGGCGGCGGCGAGCACCGCGGCGGTGTTGAGAGAAAGAAGATCTCGAAGTCTGATTCTGGTCATCTGGCCCACCCAATATCGTGTCGTTTTATCGTGTCCGTGCAACATGTCCTGATTCTAGGAGCGGTTGCCGATCGGATCATCACAAATCGTCTCACATTCTTGCGAGCCTGTGTGTGAACCTAGGGTGACTGGTTTCATTTCGGAACAGCATGTTGCGGTGCAGCAACAATATTTTCCCATTTTACTGTGGATAGCGGGCAATTCCCGGTAAAATTCTTCGTGACAGCGCAATCAGACGAAATGTCGACTTGATTCTCGGCGCTAACCATGGCGCTTGGCTTGCATCAGAGACTCATGCAAACGGCGAGCAGAAATCTCACCGTGGCAGACGGAGGACACAAATGGGTGATGGCGCAAGCGTAGAGACCAAATGGGTCTACTCTTTCGGCGGGGGCAGTTCGGACGGCAGTGCGGCGATGAAGAATCTGCTGGGTGGCAAAGGCGCAAACCTGGCCGAAATGGCGAGCCTTGGCTTGCCCGTGCCGCCAGGATTCACGCTAACCACGGAAGTCTGTACCGCTTATTATGATCTCGAGGAAGCCTATCCCGAAGGTCTGACGGCACAGGTCGACCACGCCCTGAAACTGCTGGAGGACAAAGCCGGAAAAGTGTTTGGTGATGCCGCCAACCCGCTGCTTGTATCGGTCCGTTCCGGCGCCCGGGCGTCCATGCCCGGCATGATGGACACAGTCCTCAATCTCGGCCTGTCCGACACCACAGTGAATGGCCTTGCCGCCAAGGCCGGCGAACGCTTTGCTTATGACAGTTATCGCCGCTTCATTCAGATGTATTCGAATGTCGTACTCGGACTGCGGCATGACACGTTCGAATACATTCTCGACGATTACAAAGACAGCCAGGGCTTTGAGCTCGACACGGAAATGGAAGCTGCGGACTGGAAGACGATTGTCGGCCAGTACAAGGATGCGGTTGAGGAAAAGCTCGGCAAACCGTTCCCGGATGATCCGCGTGAACAGCTCTGGGGTGCGATTGGCGCGGTGTTTGGCTCCTGGATGAATGACCGGGCGATCCTGTATCGCAAGCTGAATGATATCCCTGCCGAATGGGGCACCGCGGTGAACGTCCAGTCCATGGTGTTCGGCAATATGGGCGAGACCTCGGCCACCGGCGTCGCCTTTACCCGCGACCCGTCAACCGGCGAGAATGTGTTTTACGGCGAATTCCTGACCAACGCGCAGGGCGAAGACGTGGTTGCCGGCATTCGCACGCCAGCACCAATTTCGCGTGCCCGCGCCGATGAGCTGAAATCGGATGAAGCGCCGCTCGAGGAAGTGATGCCGCCCGTCTATAAGCAGCTGACTGATGTCGCCGACACGCTGGAAGCGCACTATCGCGATATGCAGGACATTGAGTTCACGGTCGAGGATGGCACGCTGTACATGCTGCAGACCCGCAATGGTAAGCGGACCGCGGCCGCGGCGCTGAAAATTGCGGTTGATATGGCGAATGAAGGCCTGATCAGCGAAGAAGAAGCGATCCTGAGGCTTGAGCCATCGCAGCTGGACCAACTTCTGCACCCAACCATCTCACCGAATGCGACCCGTGATGTCGTGGTCAAGGGCCTGCCGGCCAGTCCTGGTGCAGCCGTCGGGCAAGTCGTGTTCGATTCCAATGAAGCCGCGCATCTGGCCGAAGCCGGGCGCGCCGTCATTCTGGTCCGTGTGGAAACCAGCCCGGAAGACATTCATGGCATGCACGCGGCGCGGGCCATCGTTACCGCCCGTGGCGGTATGACCTCGCACGCGGCGGTTGTCGCGCGCGGCATGGGCCGGCCTTGCGTCTGCGGCGCAGGGGAGTTGCAGATCGATACCGAAGCTGGCGTCTTCCGCGTCGGCGACCGTGAACTCAAAAAGGGTGAGATTATCACTGTCGATGGCGCCGAAGGCGAAGTCCTGTTGGGTGAGGTCGATATGCAGCAACCTGACCTGTCCGGAGACTTCGGCATTCTGATGAATTGGGCCGACAAGGTTCGCAAGCTGGCGGTTCGGACCAATGCCGAGACACCCGCGGATGTTCAGGTCGCCAAGGATTTTGGCGCCGAAGGCATCGGCCTGTGCCGGACCGAGCATATGTTCTTTGACGCCGACCGCATTCCGGTCGTGCGCAGCATGATCCTCGCCGGAACGAAGCCGGGGCGCGAAGCGGCACTGGAAAAACTGCTGCCCATGCAGCGCTCGGACTTTGAAGAAATCTTTCGGATCATGGGCGATGCGCCTTGCACGATCCGGCTGCTCGATCCGCCTTTGCATGAATTCATGCCGCACACCGAAGCCGAGATGGAAGAGGTTGCCGCCGCTTCCGGCATGGAGGTGAAAGCGCTGAAGGCCCAGGCTGAGGCACTGCATGAAAGCAATCCAATGCTTGGCCATCGCGGGTGTCGGCTCGGCATCACCTATCCGGAAATCTATGCGATGCAGGCGCGGGCCATATTTGAGGCAGCGATTGCTGTGGCCAAGGAAACCGGCACGAATCCGGTGCCGGAAGTGATGATTCCACTGGTCGGCACGCGCAAGGAATTGGATATTCTGAAAACCGTTGTCGATGAAGCGGCCAACGCCGTGTTCGAAGAATCCGGCACCACACTCAGCTATCTGGTTGGCACGATGATCGAATTGCCGCGCGCCGCTTTGCGGGCGGGTCAGATTGCCGAAACCGCTGAGTTCTTCTCTTTTGGTACCAATGATCTGACCTAAACGACTCTTGGCATTTCACGCGATGATGCGGGCCGGTTCCTGACCGCTTATGAAGAGCAAGGCATTTACGACAAGGACCCCTTTGTCACCATTGATCAGGATGGCGTCGGAGAGTTGGTGAAGACCGCTGCGAACCGCGGACGAGAGACCCGCTCCGGTATCAAGCTTGGCATTTGCGGTGAACATGGCGGCGATCCAGCCTCAGTGATTTTCTGTCACAGAATCGGACTCGATTACGTGTCATGCTCCCCATATCGCGTGCCGATTGCGCGCCTGGCAGCCGCCCATGCGGTGCTTCAGGACAGCTAAAATTCGCCATCTACGCGAATTTGTTCCGATTCCGTAACAAATTGTGATTGTGCGGGCTGTGTCCTTTGCGCAACATGCAATCTTAGTTAATAAAACGTGAATTTTACTCAAATTTACTTCGAATCTGCAATGAAAACGGTCATCTAGACGGAATTTGTCGTTGATTTCGTTTAATTCAGTCTGAGTTCAGCCAAAATGACGGACAAGAAATGTGTGGAAAACGCGGTATTCTAGAATTGATTTTCTAGCCCATCCACAAATATGGACGGTCGAAAGAACAGACTCCAAAAAATCGGCTGGGACGCCGTTCGGATAGGAAAAGGTTTGAAACTTGCAGGGTCGGGACGACCTTCAAGTGTGGTGGGAAAAAAGACTGATATGACGGATTTTTCCAAAAACCCGATGACGGGCACGACCGTGACCGCGCAAATTGGGCGCTGGCTGCGCGTGCAAACGTCTGCCAGACACCGCCGAACCTTTATGCAGGGCGTGTTCGGCGCTGCCTGTTTCGCGACTCTGGTTGCCGCCATGCCGGTCATTGCCGGCGTTAATGCTGACCAACAGAGTGACGAGCAGTTCCGGGATCGCAGCGTTCAGCTGGCTGAAATTCGCCAGGACGATGTTCAAGTTACTTATGCGCTGAATGACCAGTCAGAGCTGCTCAACCATGAATGGCTGAAATTTGTCGAAGTGTCGCTTGAGCGCGACCCCGGCTCAGCGTTTAGCCCCTATGCGGCGTTCGATCGGGATCGCGCAGCGATTGGCAGCCTGGTGACGCTCAACGTGCCAAAACGAACCGATGCGGAAGAAATGGTCCGTCAGAGCCAATGCCTGGCCCAGGCCATCTATTATGAAGCCCGCAGTGAGTCCCTGGCCGGCCAGATGGGCGTCGCCGAGGTGATTGCCAATCGTGTTAATGATCACCGCTATCCGAATACGATTTGCGACGTGGTCTTCCAGGGCGCAACCCGAACGACAGGCTGTCAGTTTACCTTCACCTGTGACGGCGCCATGAACAAACAGCCGCGCGGCGCGAAATGGGAAAAAGCCCAGAGCATCGCGGCACACGTGATGATGGATTTGAATGAGCGCAAGACGGGTGGGGCAACCCACTATCACGCCACTTATGTCGATCCGGTCTGGAATTCAGGCCTGATCAAGACCCGTCAGATCGGGACGCACATATTCTATCGCTTCCCCCGCGGGGCCGAATGGTCGGTTGCAACGGCCCGCCAAAGCGCTCGTCTGGCGCAACGCCGCGCCGGACTGAAAACCATTGTTCCGGCGGGTGCGGCATCTGTCGCACCGACAGAATTGCTCACGCCGGCCTCTTCTGCGGATGAGCTGAATGCGCGCGCCTTGCAGGAAGTCAGAACCAGCGGCCGTCTGCCAGAAGCTTCGCCAGCGGATACGATGACTGAAGCGGCGATTGAGATGGACGCCGTGGTGACCTCCCCGTCTTCGCTTTAATCGCGCGGCGGCAAACCCTGTTTTATCCGCTTTTTCATGCGGCCGGGCATAAACCGGGCGGCAAATCGGGCCTGTTTTGCCATTTTGCCAGCCATGTAATGCACGTCTTTGCCATGAGCGGCTTCCCAGGCGGTCTCTGCCGCGAGTGAGACGGGATAGACTTCCTGCCCCTGATCGCGAATTTCGTCCGCCATTTTGACATTTGCCCCTTCGGTCAGGCCCATATCCAGGATGGGTGTATCGATAAACCAGGGCATTAGGCTGGTGCAGCGAATACCGAGGCCGGACAATTCGACATCCAGGGCTTCGGTCAGGCCTCGCACCGCAAATTTGGTCGCCGAATAGACGGCCAGACGGGGAGAGCCTATGACCCCCGCGGTCGAGGCCGTGTTCACGATCCGTGCATTGTCCGTTTCCTTGAGCAAAGGCATGGCCGCATAGACGCCATTGATCACGCCTTTGACATTGATATCGACAATCAGATCGGATTCTTCAGGTGGAATGTCCTCAAACCAGCCATGACGTCCGATCCCGGCATTGTTGAAAAGGACATCCATCTTGCCATCGGTCTCGTTGCTGAATCCGGACATGGCCGCAGCCCAGTCCTCGCGCTTGGTCACGTCCAACCGGGCGACATGACAATTGTCGGTGCCCAGCTCGGCTGCGACTTCTTGCAGGCCGGGCTCATTGATATCGTACAGGCCGCAAAACCAGCCACGCGCTTGGAACAGGCGCGCCGTCTCAGCGCCAATGCCTGACGCGGCGCCTGTGATGAAAATGGACTTGCGTCCGTTTGCCTTGCCCATTGCTTCCTCCGGCCTGTCTTTTCGACAGGTCAGAGGATATCGAGGCCTAGGTCAAGATTTAACGCAGAGTGAGTAAGGGCGCCGGAGGAGATGTAATCCACCCCGGTTTCGGCCTTGGCGGCGACGGTTTCCAGCGTGATGCCACCGCTGGCTTCGGCGAGGCATTGCCCGTCAATCATCGCCACGGCCTGGCGCAACAGGTCTGGTTCCATATTGTCGAGCAGGACGGCGTGCGGCTTATGCGGCAGTGCCTCTGCCAGTTGATCGAGGGAATCGACCTCAATCTCGACCATTCGCAAATGCCCGGCATAGGCATGCGCGCGTTGCAGCGCGTCGGCGATCGAACCGCAGGCGGCAATGTGGTTGTCCTTGATCAGGATCGCGTCATCCAGGCCATAACGATGCGAGGTGCCGCCGCCGCATCGCACCGCTCGCTTCTCAACGGCCCGATGGCCAGGGGTTGTCTTACGTGTGCAAACGATCTTCGCCTGAGTATGCGCCATGCGTTCCGCGAATTGCGACGTCAGAGTTGCGATCCCGGACAGACGGCCCAGGAAGTTGAGCATGGTGCGCTCTGCGATCAGGATAGAACGCGCCGCGCCATTCATCACCGCCACGATATCGCCTGGAGCGAGCTCATCGCCATCTGACATGTGCGTGTCGAGCGCGACAGTCGGATCAATCAACTTCAGCGCATAGGCCGCTGCATCCATGCCAGCCAGGCGCCCCGGCTGACGGACGCGGATATGGGCGGTAAGCTGGGTACCCGGAGGAATGGTGGCGTCCGTCGTCAGATCGCCAGCGCGACCGAGATCTTCCGCCAGTCCGAGGCGAACAATCGGGTCGAGCACAATATCGGGTAGCGGGGGTGGGGCGATAAAGGTCATGAAACAGGCTCCAGTTCCGACGCGTGAGAATTGCCCAGGCTGGTATAGGTTCGGATCGGTGCGTCGCTTGTCTTAGGGAAATCCGCACGGAAATGGCCGCCGCGGCTTTCTTTTCGCGCTTCCGCCGCTTCGGCGATGATCCGAGCGGCACAAAGGGCACGCGTCTCCGGGTATTGGGATTCCATGGCATCGATCCGCGCTATCAGTCCTGACAAACCAGATCCGTCACGCACGACGCCGCAATTTGTTGCCATATCCTTACGCAGATCCTGCAGCGCTGTATCAGGCAGGTCTGCCGGGACTACGCCTGCACTGACCTGCGCGGTGCCAAGATCTGCCTCGCGCAAACGATCCGCGATGCGGGCCGCCATTACCACGGCTTCGAGTAGAGAATTTGAGGCCAGACGATTGGCACCGTGGGCACCGGTGCTGCTGCATTCGCCGCAAACGCTCAAACCGTTCAGGCTGGCGCGCCCCCAGGTATCGGACAGGATCCCGCCCATATGATAGTGCATGGCTGGCGCCACCGGGATGAGCGACTGGCGGGGATCTATGCCTGCCGCCATACAGGCCGCGAAAACGGTCGGGAAATGTGTCTTGATCTCATCGCCCAATGCTTGGCGGGTATCGAGAAAGGTTTTGCGCTCGGCCGAGATCTCTGAATGAATGGCCCGGGCCACTTCATCGCGCGGCGCCAACTCAGCCTGTGCATGATAGCGCGACATGAACGGGGCTTCGTCTGCGCCGACCAGAACAGCGCCTTCGCCGCGCAAGGCCTCGGTGGCGAGCGGTGAAGGATCGAGTCCGACATCCATGGCGGTCGGGTGAAACTGAACGAATTCAGGATCGGCAATCACCGCTCCGGCGGTATAGGCCATGGCAAGGGCATCGCCGCGAGCTTGCGGCGGATTGGTCGTGATCCGGAAAAGACCACCTGAGCCACCCGTGCAAAGCACAGTTTCGGGGCTGGTGAAGGTCGATATTCGGCCCCGCCGGTCTTTCAGTATCGCCCCCGCGATCCGGCCTTGATCGTCTTGCAACAGACCAACCGCCCTGGCGTGCTCAATGAGCTGAATATGGCTGGCGGATCGAACTGCCGCGGTCAAAGCGCCCATAATCGCCTTGCCGGCCAGATCACCGGCCACGCGAGCGACGCGTGGATGTGAGTGTGCGGCTTCGAGGCTGAGCGCGAGATGTCCTTCAGGCGTGCGGTCAAACGGTACGCCAAGCGCAATCAGATCACGCACGCGTTGCGGGCCGTCCTCGGCAATCAGTTTCGCAATGGCGGGTTCAACCAGGCCGGCACCTGCGGCAACCGTATCTGCGGCATGTTGGTCCGGACTGTCTTGCGGGTGCAGCGCTGCAGCGAGGCCACCTTGCGCCCAGGCGGAGGATGCTGCCTGACCGAGCGGCGCCGGCGAAATCACGGTACAGGGGCGCGGTGCCAGGCGCAGCGCCAGAAACAGGCCGGCCAGTCCGGCGCCAATAATCAGTATCCGGGCATCACCTGCAGGCGCAGGAGCCGTGTATCGTTCGGGCCAAGGCCCGGTCTCTTTGGTCAAGAAATGCCCCCTTCATCCCGAATCCATTCTGCTGGTCTTGGCGGGCCAGCGCTGACCAGCGCGCCATGCATGCGGGCGGAGGACTCAATGGTCAGGGTAAAATTATCCGGGTAGTAGAATTCACTCTCGAAACCGTTGATGAATTCAACGATGCGGCAGCGTACCGACAGCTGATTGCCCAGTTGCGAGGCTTCGCAATCCTGACGAACCAAATAGTCTTCCGGCAGAAGCGGGCAGCTTTGGCGTGCCGTCAATTCGCCTTTGAAGCGATTGTCAGATGTTCTTTCGAGATGGGCCGTACCGCCGAAGGTACAGTCTGCCTCGACATTTGCTTCAAATGTCCAGTGTCCGGCAATATTCACGTCCGCCGCGCTGGGCAGCGCCGCGGCCATTACGATTAGGAGAAAGCTGATCAACCTGGACATCATGAGACTCCTGCTTTGCTGCGGACCCATTCGGCAGGCTTGGTGCCGTATCGATCAGTTTGAATCCCGAATAGCCGCTCCGCTGACTTTATGGTCAAAGCAAAGTGATCTGGCGCATAAACCCCCCAAGATTCAGTTGTTGCAAAGTCGACAATCTTGCTTCGAACGGACACTTGGCCATTCATCACGCTGATTTCACTGGTTTGGATCACCACGAAGCCATCGTCGGGAAATGTCGGGCAGGCATGGCGCATGGTGAGATCTGCAACATATCTGCCGTCGCTCTCGCTGCCCCGGACGGCCGCCTGGCCACCAAACTCACATTCGCCATCTTGAACCGTAATGGTCCATATTCCGGCTAGATTGGTCTCTGGTTCCGCGCTGCTCGGCGCAATGATGCTGCACATGACCGCCACCACAAGTGACAGCTTGCGGATCATGATATTCCGTCTTCCGAACGGCGAAACTCGACGGGCGCGGTCGCCGCTGAAACAAGCGCGCCCCACATGCGGCTATGGTCCTGAATGGTCAGACTGAAATTGTCCGGCACATAGATCAGACCTTCGACTTTCTGTTCCAGCATTTGCGTGATCTGGGAGCGAATGGAGACCTGATTGCCAAACCGTCGTGCTTTGCATTGCTGTAGAACAACAGAACGGCCCCACATGGAGCAGACTTCGACGGCGGTAAGTTCGCACTCATATAAGCCTTCTTCCGGATGGCTGCTGAGTCGCATAGTACCGGTCATGATGCACTGGCCTTCGCGATAGGGCTTGGTCTGGAAGCTCCACGAGCCGAGGACATCGCCTGGGTCCTTGGTGTCGGCACTTGCCGGGAGGAGAGACAGGCTCATAACGCTCGCAAACATTGCAACCAGCCACTTCGCCATGAGGCTCTCCTTCGTCTCTCTCCAACTTCACATTAGCCGCGTATGTGGCCGCGGCAAGGCGTTAGCTGGGTGAAATTACCTCAATGTCCATGGGCTTGAGGCCGGTCTCGAAGGCGAGAGGATTGGCCATTTTTGGTAGGGCCAGCATCGCATCGATCGCCGCTTTCGCTTTTACCCGAACATCTTCGTCGATGGTCACTTCATGTTCCATGTCGGTCAAGCAATCGAGGATGTTTTCCAGGGTAATTCGCTTCATGTGCGGGCAAAGGTTGCACGGGCGCACAAAATCTACCCCAGGGTTCTCAGCCGCGACATTGTCGGACATCGAACATTCGGTCAGCAGCACGACTTTAGCCGGGCTTTCATCCTTTACATAACTGGCCAGCGCCGCGGTAGAGCCGGCAAAGTCGGCGCTCTCCAATACGTCAGGGGGACATTCCGGATGGGCCAGGATAACGACGCCGGGATGCGCTTCTCGCAAGGCCTCGACATCATCGGCGCTGAACAATTCGTGCACTTCGCATGCGCCAGGCCAGGTGATGACGCGAATATTGGTCTGCGCGGCGACATTCTTGGCCAGATACTGGTCCGGGACCAGAATGACAGTGTCGGTGTCCCATTCTTTCGCAACCGCTTCAACGACTTGCGCCGCATTAGAGCTGGTGCAGGTAATGTGGCATTCGGCTTTCACGTCGGCAGTTGTGTTGACATAGGTGACGACGGGATAGTCTGGATAGCGCTCTTTGATCAGGCGCACATCTGCGCCGGTGATCGAGCTGGCCAGCGAACAACCGGCTTCCAGGCTTGAAATCAGCACCATCTTGCTCGGTGCGAGGATTTTCGATGTTTCGGCCATAAAGTGCACACCGGCCTGAACAATGATGTCGGCATCCACATTGGCCGCCTCACGCGCCAGCTGCAGGCTGTCGCCGCGAAAGTCGCCAACCAGACGGAAAATGTCCGGTGTCATGTAATTGTGCGCCAGGATCACCGCGTTCTTTTCAGCTTTCAGGTCATTAATCGCCGCCACAAGCGGCGCAACGGCGGGCCACTCCATTGGAGTGATGAAATCGCTGACCAGGGGATAAAGATGGTCGGTCTTGGCTTTAACCTGGTCATCATAGGCCAATCCTCGAATTTCCGCGGCCGAGGCCGCGCGCATGGGGGTGGGGGTCGGACATCCAGGTCCGGAATCAATCAGTCTTGCCATATCAGCCTCCTGTTATGCTCAAGTTGAGCATTATTTGGGTGTGAAACGACGCAAATTCAAGTTCTGTCGCTCAATATCGTGCTGAAAGCCTCACACCTCACCCTTATGCTTCGGGTGAGCAAAAGGCTATTATGGCAAAACTACCCTGAGCGCAAGCATTTGTATCCGGTTCGCGTCATCGATTCGCGCGTGCGGTGGGTTGAGCGTGTTAAGACCTTGTTAACCAAAAACTTCTTGCATGAGAACAAAAGAAGAATATAAAGAATGGAACACAAGGAGAACAGTGATGAGAGAAATGAAATTCCGTGGTCGTTCCGGCAGAGCTTATTCTTTTACCCGTATGGCGCCAAACGCCCCCTGGGCGCGCGAGGCGGGTGTTGCGCTGTTCGCCGCGCAAGGGCCATTTGGCTGGCGCGTGGTGCGCCTGACCACGGTGCGCGGTCGGCTGCATGATGTGCAACCGATCTGGGCTTGGGCCGATGCGGAACGCTATGGTGCCCGTGCGGTGTTCGTCTTGCGCGAAACGGATCCAACCGATCGCACGCGCGCTCTACAGGATCTTGAAGCCGGACTTAACCCGGTACTGGAACACACAGATCAGGAAATGGCGCTCGCGGCTTAATTCGTCGAGCCAGCGATCAAGCGCTGGCCGTACCAGGCCTCGATATCCTTTTCGATTAAGGAAAGCGGTCGGGGACCTGGCTCGATCACAGTGCGCTGAAAGTCGGTTTCTGAATACTGTTCTCCCAAAACTGCTTGCGCGCGCTCTGACAGAGCCTCAATCCGCTGCCGCGCGATCGCCACGGCGCTGTGATAGCCCGGGCGAGCGGCGATGCTGAGCGCCAGCTGGCGCGCCAGCGGCTCGTTCATGCCGGAATTGACGGCAATGAAGTCCGTGGCCTCGGCAATTGACCATCGATTCATGTGAATGCCGGTATCTGCGGCTGCGAGCACGGCCTGAATGAGATTGATAGAATAACGCCCAACCTGATCCATAGGCGCATCCGCGGGTGCGGCGCCCTTGATCGATTGACCCCACACGTAATGTTGCCAGGCGGCCGGGACCGCCGGATATTCCACAATCACCCGATATGGGGTACGAGCCGCTCCGCCTTCGGATCTCCAGAGGGCATAAGGTTCGGTGTCCAGAATCGTTAGAAATCCGGCAATCGCCCGGGTTTGGGCGGCAAAGCTTACCGACCCGGAAATGCGAGTCCAAGCAGACCTTGGTGAGAGTTCAAACAGGGCATCCGGTTCGGACGAAACCTCGCTGGCGGCATTGGCCGCGGCCGGCTCCGCTAGGACGGCTTCGAACCATTGATATTGCAGGGACAGGCGCTCAGGTTTCGCGGCCGCAGTCGGGTACATTTCCGGGTCCAGCGTTATCATTTGTGAAATTTGCGCGACGTGGCCGTTTACTATTTCCAGCTGCGTTTCATGCAGACGTTCTGTGTTTAGCGGTTCGCCGATAGATGCCGTCAGGATGCCCGCGAAAACATCGAGTCCGCGCGGTTGGGCCCAGATGCCAGCCTGATCAGCGGCCGTCTCCGTCGCCGTGTCGAGGGTCGCTAAAAGGTCGAGATAGGCAGGGGTTAGGTTTTCGGTAACCTCAATCCGGACCAGGTTCGACAATTGTCCGCGGCGCGTCGCGCTGAGATCCGGAACACTGGTAATCAGGGCATCGAACGTGTCGCTCAATGTGGTTAACGCGCCGTTTTCGGCATTCGTCAGTCGCGACAGGCGGCGGTGGGTCTCATTCACCAGGGCGCGCGGAAGCAGGATGCCAGAGGCCTGGTCGGCGATGATGCGCCGTTTGGTGTCCTGAACCGCTGCGCTAAGCGCGCGCAAGCGGGACAGATAGGCGGTGGCCTGGTCAGCATTGGAAATGGACTGACGATAGACGAGCAAGGTCGGACACTCGCTCCATATGCCCGAATACGGGTCAATGGCATATGGATGCATCGCCGCGTAATCGTACCGGCCATAGCCCAGTTGTTCGAGCGAGATCAAGTCGACCAGAGCGCGTTCGGCAACTTGCAGGTCCCGCGTCAGGGGGTGTTCATCCGGTAGAATTGGGCGACTCTGCAGTCTCTGCAAAAGCTCTATCCGGACCAGGCGACGACGTTCGAATCCGGCCTGGGAATGATTGTTCAGTGCGAAGCTGGCAGACGGTCCGAGATAGCGCTCTAGGTCAAGCCGGCTGGCCGTTTCCGGCGAAAGCGCCAGTTCGGTGCGCAGAAAGTCAGAAGCAACGGCTTGAGACTGGCTAATCGCGCGGCGGGTCGAGCGGGAATCATCATATTGCTGGCTGCACGCTGGCAAGGTTCCGATCACACCCATGCAAACGCTGATACAAATCAGGTCAAAAACCCGTCTGCACGCACGTTTAAAGCGAGAAATGCGATTAAAAACGTGAAACATCTGCAACAGCTGCATTCCTTGTTCGTCTGCCTGTTGTCGGCCTTATCCATTTCCGTTAAACCCCGCCAGTCTATCAAGCGGAGTGGCCTGTGGAAAATACGCCGACTACACAACAACCAGAACTGACCGGAAACGTTCTGTTCTACAAGAACCCACAACCGATTAATCCGGAGCAGCATGCCGGACTGGGTGTGAAGCAAATTGATCAACCCTTTGGCTTTTTGCGTGCCGCGCACGCTGTGCCTGTCACTGTGACGGAGTTTGGTATGGCGGCTGCAGCTTATCCAATCATCTTTGTCGGCGAGGAATTCACGCCGGTTGCGGTGATGGGCGTTCGGGCTGGCGAAAACCTGTTCGTTGCCGAAAATGGGACGATCGATCCGGATTTCTACGTCCCGGCGTTTGTCCGTCGATACACATTTGTGTTTGCCAATGACAATCAAAGCGACCGTTTGCTGCTGTGCATTGATCGGGATGCCCCCATGGTGACCAATCAGCCGGAAGTGATGCTGTTTGAAAATGGCCAGCCAAGCGCGTTCACACAGAACGCGATTGAATTCTGTCAGGAATTTGAACGCCAGCGACGGTCAACGGCAGATTTTACGGCCATTATTAAACGAATGGGCCTGTTTGAAGAGAAAACGGTCAACTTCCAACCGCGCGATGCCCAGGGCAATGAAGCTGGTGAACAGCAGAAGATCGCGGATTACTGGGCGATCGATGAAAACCAGCTAAACGAACTCAGCGATGAGCAGTTCAAAGAGCTGCGCGCCAATGGCGCATTGGGTGCGATTTATGCGCACATGATCTCTTTGTTAAACTGGCAGCGTGTGATTTCGCGGGCTCTGCGCGCGCAGCAGACGGCAGCGCCAGCTGCGCCTTCGCCATCTCCTGCGGTCTAAACGTGACCTCAAATGGATTGAATCAGGGCGGCTTTCTTAAGCCGCCCTTTTTCTTGCCAGCGTAAAAGAATTGCTGGTCACATCCTCGCGAGGTGGTTTTCCTGCGAGGGCGGCTCCTGTATGGAACCGGCTTATATAAGACAGGAAATGACTTATGGCTCTTCTTCGTGGCTTTTGCCTCGCCATAACTACGCACTCATGGACGCTGTCACAGAAGTCAGCACATGCGCGCGGCGAGCTGAGTTCTGAGCGCTCGCTGGCGATGCCCGGCGAAACCGTCTGGATGGGCCTGTCCTTCGAGATCGATCCGAACTGGCACATTTACTGGGTGAATCCTGGCGATGCCGGAATCCCGCCGGAAATTACTTGGAAGGATACCAGCCACTCGGTGGTGCAAAGTGCGGGCGCATTCGAATGGCCATTGCCGGAACTATTGCCCGTCGTACCAGGCCAGATCATGGATTACGGCTATTCTGACCAGGTCGTCTTGCCATTTCGGGTTCAGATTCCGGATACGACCGAAGGCCCGTTACTATTTGAAGGTGTCGCTGATTATCTGATCTGTGAAGATGTCTGTATCCCGGAAAGCGTCGATATACGTTTTCTACAATCCGTCGGTGCCGGGCAATTGCCGGATGAATATGGATCAGAGCGCATCCAGGCCGCATTGATGACG
>ERZ1740070.470-NODE-470-length-27726-cov-6.265946_pt1 | contig 27726 bp, 18 predicted proteins | sample MGYA00581734_ERZ1740070 | MGnify/ENA primary metagenome ERZ1740070 (study PRJEB43018, sample SAMN04849744) | marine metagenome | isolation source: floating plastic debris | place: Pacific Ocean | collected 2008-09-01 | study: EMG produced TPA metagenomics assembly...
TAAGAGAAGGCATTGAGCGGGGTATTGAGCAGGGTATTGAGCAGGGTATTGAGCAAGGGCGTAAGGTGGAGAAGGTAGAAATTGCGCGATCGCTGCTAGGCAAACTACCCGTCGAGACCATTAGCCAGACGACGGGGCTGACGATTGACGAAATTACTGCTTTGTAGTGGCTATAGCCAATTTCCCACTAGAACATAGGAGGCCCAGTAGTAAGGCGCAGGATAGCCGACTTCGCTGAGGAGCATTTTTTGAGCTTTTTGTAAGGATTGCGCTTTGGTGAGACCGTTGCCCAGCCCTTCGTAGAAGCTGGCCATGAGTTCGGTGTTGGCACCGTCGTCGGCGCGCCACAGGGTGGATAGGGTGCTGCGGGTGCCCGCGCGGACGGCAATGCCCGCGAGGCCGAGGACGGCTCTGCGATCGCCTTGAGCAGTGGCGCAGGCGCTGAGTACCAGCAGCTCTAGCGGTTCGGCTTGCTGCTGACTGGCGGAGCGAACTAGGGTGCTGAGTTCGTTGGCGGTAATACCGTCTTGGTAGGCGACAAGGAAGGTTTCGCCGGGGCTGGAGCTAAAGACGCCGTGGGTTTTCCAGTGAATGGCGGAGTAGGTTTCTTTGGCGAGCTGGGCTTCGATATTGGGCTGGGTGAAGTTTTCGTTGATCAGGGGCTGGGCGACGGTGAGTTCGTCCGGGATTTGGTTGAGTTCGGCTTGGATGAGTTCGATGGGGGGGAAGCTTTGGCCGCGTACGGTTTGGGGCAGACCGATACCGCCGCGCAGTACCTTAAGCTGTTGGGGGGCGCTGCGGGGAGCGAAGAGATCTAGCTGGGGAGCGATGGCGATCGCATAGTCTTTTTCAATCAGGTACTGCTCACCGTCGTACAGTACGCCCATGGGAATGTTACGCAGGGGACCATCGGGAACAAATACAAGGGTTTCTATCTGTGGGTTTGCCGCCAAGATGGGCGTAACCGGTTCGATGAGCCAGCTGTAGAGCTGTTGCGCGGCGTTCAAGACATTGGGCGTTTTGCCCGGTAGCACGAGATTGTCTCTAAGCGATTTGAGTGTGCTTTCGACTGTGGCTTTGTCTATAGCGACAGTGCGTAGGGTGAGTGGCTGACCAGGTACATCAACAATCGTGGTGAGCTGATTGGAGAGAATAATGGGGTACAGCTTGATGGCTTTAGGATCGCTTTGGGGTGCGCTCAAGGTTACGAGCTGTGAGAGATTACAGCCAAGGAAGTTCTCCAGCTCGGTAAGCTGAAGGGCATCGAGAGTTTGTACGGCGAGTTCTAGATCCTGCTGACTGGGTTCTGTTGTGGATGTGTCTGTTTTTAGGTTGACTGTTTTAAGTTTGACTGATTGTGCGTTAATTGTTGTGTCGCTACTGATCGTATTGCCGACCAATAGCTCAACAAACTCTCTATAAACGGGTTCGACATTATCTCTAAATGAAAACTGTACTTGTGGGTCGACAAGCAACAGATTTTGGCGGACGGCTGCAAGTGAGCTAAGTGCCTGCTCGTAGGCAATGCGGGCTTGGTTGGTAGTGTCTGTTGAGTCTCTGTATAAGCGAGCGAGCTGCCACTGCCAACGGTACGCAATTTCGGGCATCTGTTTGCCTTCTAGCAGGGCGAGTGCCTGGCGAGTAAGGCGAATAGCTTCGTTGCTTTGGTTTGTGAGTTCATAGGTATGGCCTAGCTCGCCGATGGCGTATATTTCTAGCAATGAATCGTTTAGCGCTTTTGCCTGCGCGATCGCGGTGGTGAGTGCGCCGAGCATTTTCTCTTGTTGCTGGGGGGTGAACGGTAGGGCTGAGGCGGTGGGAGCGCTGCTGGATATTTCTTGTTGGGCTTCTTGCCATTCTGTTTTGGTACAGGCGGTGGTGGCAGGTGCACGCAGGCAGTTGAGACTATGGGCGTAGCTGATGTGGGCTTCTGTGCTGGCTCTGCTGAGCGGCAATGCGGTGAGCTGAATGCTAGGCCAGAAAGCTGTAGCTGCTGCTAGTTGGCCGGTTTCGATGAGGTAGCTAAGCTGGTTGAGCTGGGCCTGGACCTGGAGAAGCGGGTTGTTTGACGGTGCGCGTTGGCCCGCTGTTGTGTAATAGCTCAAGGCTTGATCAGTGTAGTCTTGGGCGGGGCGAATCTGACCGATGGCAATGGCTCTGTGGCTGAGCGCACGGGCGGTGTGGCCAAGCTCTAGCTGGAGAGCTTGACGCTGTTCGGCTAGAGTGCTGTCGCTGGCGTCTGCGGTGCGGCTATTTTTGACGGCGAGGGCTGCGGAGAGGATCGATTGAGCCGAGGAGAGTTCGCCGATGCGGCGGAGGGCTTTGCCGAGTTCTTTGGTGGCGCTGAGCTGAACGCTGAGACTGAGAGCGGGAATCTGTTCTATGAGGGCATTGAGCTGTTGGACGGCCTGAGCGTTGAAGCCAAGTTCCTGGAGGGCAAGAGCCTGGTTGATTTGGCTGAGTATGAGGCCGACTTGGATGCTGATAGGAGAGCTTTCCTCGCGCTGCGTGGCCTGACGGTAGTGTTGTTCTGCCTGTTGCCAGGTGGTGAGGGCTTCCTGGGTGAGGCCCTGTTGCCATTGGCTTTGGCCTTGGGTATTGAGGACGCGGGCAGAGATTTCCCAGTAGGCGGGGGTGCGTTCGTTGTTTGGCCAGCGATTGATGATGTTGAGGCTGGTGCCTAGAGCCTGCTGTGACTGTTCTATTTGACCAAGCTGTTGATAGGCGGTGGCTAAGTTGCTTAGAAGGTAGGCGCGGGTGAGGTGATGGTTGGGCGCGGTGCTGGGAAGTTGGCTAAGGGCGGATTGCCATTGGGCGATCGCATTCCTGATTTGCCCCTGCTCAAACGCTAAGATGCCTGCTGAGATGTCGTCTGTTGTAATATTGGCTGGCGCTGAATTGGCCGGTTCGCTTGCCGCTATGTTGCCCGATCTGTTGGCCGCCACGCTATCTGCTGGTGAAGCTGCGAGCCGGGCGAGGGTAGGGAGTGAGGTCGCTGAAGCGGCTGTTGAATTTTGAAAGTGTGCAGAGGCATTAGCCGCGATGAGAACAGCTGTTGATGGACTGCCGAGTGTGAGCGCGACTAGCCAGCTACTGAGAAAGATAGCGATCCATTTTTGGAGGCCCTTTTTCTTTGAGGGTTTTTTACAGGTGGATCTCACTGCTTGCAGAATATTGAACATTTCTCTTCTATTGAAGCTGATTTTGTTAATCTGTTGCCGACGTGTGAGTTCTTTCATGATCGCCAGTTCAAGCATCTTGCGCTTTCTTGCTCGCTGATATCAACTGCTAGTAGAACGACTTCACCTTTTGTATTGGTGGTCCAGTTTTGCGCCTCGGTGAGTCCAGGGTTTGTGGTGCTTAAGGGGATAGCCACTTCTGAAGATGGCGAATCTGTTGCTAGGGCGCTGGGCAAGGAGACATCTGGCAAGCTGTTGCGGCTGTTGAGAATACCGTAGGGCGTTGTGCCGGTGCCGCCGCGCCCGGTTTGGACGAATCGTCCGGCACCGCCAGTATTGCAGCCTTGGGCAACCGCCGGGATGTCGGTGGATTCGGGGAGCGCAGGGGCGTCTTCTCGAATTTCGGTTTCTAGGGTTTCTAGGCGCGTCTTGCCTGCCGCGCCAAACTCTGAGTTGGTTGTGATGTCGCTTTGCTCGGTGAGGATGGGTCTGGCTTCTATGCCTAAGACGTCTTGGGCAACGATATTTACCCGTCCACCCCTGCCAAACTCAGCGTTGGCGGTGATGTCACTGTTTTCGTTGGGCAGTGCAAGGATAAAGCCATCGGTGGCGTTGATGTTGATATTGCCGCCTGTTGCTTGGGCGGTGGCGTTGGTGGTGATGCGGCTACCCGTGCGAAGTGCCAGGGCCTCGGTGGTGATGTTGATGTTGCCGCGATCGCCGATGGCGGTGTCCGCGTTCAAAAGGGCCTCGCCTTGTAAAACAATTTGCCTGGCCTCGATAGTGAGGTTGCCAGCGGCTCCCTGGCCCGGTGGTATGGGGGAAGTCGGCGAACTGGGAAAGTTACTAACGCTGATGGTGCCGCCGTCTAAAACCTGAAGCTGGTCTGCGTTTACGGTTAGGTTTCCGCCGTTGCCAGGGCCGAAGATAGCGCTGGCGAATAGCCCACTTTTGCCTGCGGCTGTGCTGCCAGATATCAGCACAGCATCGCTATTGACAATCAAGTTTCCTGCGTTGCCTAGGCCTACTGTGCCGGTAGAGATTTGTCCGCCTGCTAGTACTGAGATCTGACGGCTATTGAGCGTCACCGTGCTGCCGTTGCCCTCTGCTGTGGGGGCTACGACGGTGGAGATGCTGCTGGGGCCACCGTTGTTATCGGGGGCTGCGAGTGCCGCGCGCCCAGAGACGGTAATTTCATCGGCAGTAACGGTGACATTTCCGGCATTGCCAGGGCCTGCTGTTGCCGCTGTAATTTGTCCGCCTTCGGTGACTAGCACCTGGCTTGCCACGATTTCAATGCCTAGACCGGCTTCTAGCGCACTGCCTCGGTTGTCTGATTCGATCGCCGAACCCTCTAGAAAAAATTCTATAGAACCATCGGGGAGGCGGTCTTCGAGCACAGGCGTTGTGCCCTCTACTTGAATGTGTTTAGCGTCGATTTTTATGCTGCCTGTGGCACCTGTTGTTTCTGATGTAGTTGAAATGCGCCCGCCGTCCTGTAGCAACAGCTCTGTGGTGTTGATAAAGATACGCCCGGCATCGCCAGTGCCGGGCGAGGCGGCTGCGGAAAAGATAGCGCTAAGGCCAAACTCTCCTAATCCGATGAGGGAGAGCTGGTCGTCAACTGTGAGCCGTAGCGTGCCCGCTTGGCCTGCGCCAAAGGTATTGGCCCCAATTTGAGCGCCATCTGTGATGGTTAGGTTTTGGGCCTGTAGATTAATGAGGCCGCCAGGGTTACTGGTATTTGGTGCGGTATCTACAGACAAGTAGCTGAAAAAGGGAAATCCGGGGGTGCCAGGGGGAACGTCACTCACCTGCATTAGACCAGTGGACTGAATATCGATGAGGCCACCGCCCGTGAATGGGTCAGTAGTGGGGCTGCCGCCTGCTAGGGTTTCTGCGAGTACGGCCGAACGTTCTCCTACCGATAGATTACGGCTAGCTAGGAAGATTTGCCCTGGATTCGGTGCGCTGACGTCTAGTGAAGCGCTGTTGGATAAGGTGATGTCGCTAAATGCGCTGACCTTGTCGTAGCTGAGGGTGCCTGTTGATGTGGTGTTGGGTGTGCTGCCGGGGGTTTGGCTGGCGCTGAGCGTAGAAGGGCTGATATGGACTTCACCAACGGCAACGCTGCCAATTTCGATGGTGCCGCTTTCGGCGATGAGGTTTCCTCCCGTGAGGGTGACGCCGTTGCCGATGAGTCGAACAGATTCGCTCGGCTGAACAGAAAGCGCTGAAAAGGTGGGAAAGCCAGGCGGGAGAGATCCTGGAGCTTGTCTGAACTGGCGATTGACAAACTGAGCATTGGGTTGAGCTGACGAACCAAAGACCAACAGGTTGCCGGTAGCGCTGACGGTAATAGGTGCGCTCATTGAGCTGCCGCTGTTATTGGCTAGAAAACCAAGCCCGATGGGTTGACTTACCTTTAGCAGGGAGGCTGTCGCTGGCGTAGGGGTATTGGCGGCGAGGCTAACGCCGTCATCGAACAGAATTTCGTTAGCGGTGCTGGCGGTAAAGCTGCCGCCGAGTTCTAGATTGGCCTCGGGGCCAAAGCTAATGCCCTGGTTGTTGATTAAAAACAGATTGGCGGTAGATCCTGTGCTGGCGGCTAGGGTGCCGTTGATCAAAGATTCGCTGTTGCCGGTAACTCGAACGACAATATCTGCTACGCCTGGGTCGATGAAAAGAGCGGACTGGGGGCCTTGCGTTGCCGGGAGTGAAAACTGCTCGAAGCTGTGCAATAAGAGGCTCCCGCTGTCGTTGAGCTGCCCCCCTGTAATTTCGCAGATGGCGGCGATACAGCTATCAATTGCAGACTGATTGACCAGGGTGCTGAAACTAGTGTCGCTGGTAATTTGCGCGCTAACCGGGCTGGTTTCTGTTGCCAGATTGATACCGAGCAATACGCTCACGCCGCAGATAGTTTGAGTTAGGTACTTGCCTGGCAAATGCGGCTGCCTCTGTATCCGGATGGGTGAGTATGCGAGTAGTTTTACTGAGTGCATATTTATGCAGACCTTTTTGCTATCTGCTGTGTTCAATGTTTTTCCTGACAGGATTCTAAATTAGTAGACGTGCACTCAGTAGATATACGCCTACTCTTAGCGTTACTTTGTTATATTCTACGCGAAAAACGAGATAACCTACGTGAAAATCGGTAGATTAACTGTTATTTTAAGTACATCAATAAGGACGTTAACTAATTATTTTAATTTCTCTTTATATATTCACACATACGCTTGGGCTTAAGCTGGAAATGATGAATTTTCGAGACTTTAGGAGACTTTGGCTGTAGGAGAGAACTCTGCGAGAATTTGATTTTTCTCTCTGTGTGTGAACCATACAATACTGAACTTTGATATTAGTGTGTGCCTGGGATTTATTATCTAGTCTACGGGTGTTGTTTCTATTTCATAGCTGCTTTTATGGCTTTCTATTGGCCACGTTTTGTGTGTGTTGCTTTTTGTGTGTTGTTTTAACAGTGCCTTTGCGTTGCTTTGGTGCTGACATCTTCATGCTTATGGCTTCGTGCTGATAGTTTTGCACTGATGGCTATGTTGCTTACAAAGTACTTTTTTACGCTCGAATGGTTCATATTTTTCATATTCCTGTTGGTCAGTCACGTCGTTATTTTGAATCTATGCATCCACTGACAATTTGTTCTTTGAGAGCGGCTCGGAAGCATTTTTGGAGAAGAACTGCTATTGCGATCGCTTTGCCTGTGGCTAGTGGATTGCAGTCTTCGGCGAAGGCTGTTAGCTTTCGGTTTGATTTTGGACGTAATGTTTCTAGTGAATTTCGCTCAGCAGCTGTAGAGGCTGGCAACGCATGGTCTTCTGTGTTGAAGGATGACACGGTTGTAGAGCTGAGGCTGGAGTATGAGGATTTATCTGCGATTGGTGGCGATATTTTAGGAGGCGCTCAGCCTGGCAGGGTAAGCGTTAGCTACAACCGGTATGTGAATGCCCTCTTTAAAGATGCTGTTTCTAGCAATGACTATGCGGGTATCAACAGTCTGCAATTCTCCTACAGTGACCAGGCCCGTTTGCATTCTTTTCAGCGAGGACAGCGTAGCGCTAGCCAAGTGACTCTAAATTCAACAGAATTTGGATTTATAACTGATCGTGAATTTGTTGCAGGCAATACGAGCGATTACTCTTATTTTTCGAGTGGTCGCGATGACGACGACGACGATGATGATGATGACGATGACCACTATTATCAGCGGTCTTACCAGGGCGATTACTATAGGTATGGTCGTGACAGAGATGACCGCTACGGTGGCTATTCAAACGGCAACAGAAATAGATTTTCGTCTCATAGCTACGACAACAATGGGAGCAACAATAACAAAAAGGTTTCTCTGACTAGAGCGCAGGCAAAGGCGTTGGGCATTGAGCGGCCCAAAAAGCGTGGTTTGGATGCGGTGATCCGGCTTAACAGCAGTGTGAACTGGGATACGGATCGCCAGGATGGGGTAGAGGGTGATAGCTATGATTTGTCGTCGGTATTGCAGCATGAGATTGGTCATGCGCTAGGCGTTGTCAGCAGTGTTGATGCGTTGGATTTTCTCTCTACGTCCAATCAGGCTGAGGCTGTTGACAATACGCCTTTTTCTTATTTGACGCCGATGGACTTTTATCGGTATTCCGAGGAGAGCGCTAGTCTCGGGCTGGTGGATTTGACGCTGGGCGGAGAGAAGTATTTCTCTTTGGATGGAGGCCGTAGCGCGGTCAAGGATCAATATGGCCGGGCGGCTTATTTTTCGACGGGGAGTACGGCTGCAGGTGGTGATGGCTATCAGGGCAGCCATTGGAAAGACACCTATTATTCGCTGGGTGTGATGGATCCGTCTTTGCGTAGGGGGCAGTCTAGTCAAATTTCTAGCCTGGACCTGACGTTACTTGACGCTATTGGCTGGGATTTGGAGGATAGCTCGCAGAAGAGAGCGAAGGTGATTGGGATTGACTTGCAAGGATATAAGCAGTGGCTATCGAGTGAGCGGGAGATTGCGATCGCCTCGACGGCGGCTGACTGGGGCGATCGCATTCCTGAGCTAAAAGCGGCGCTCAACGATGCTTTGGTCGACACCGATTTGGAATTTCAGCTGCTGCTGCAAGATGAATTCGACGAGCTGACACGAAAGCTCATAGACGAAGGCGGTAACTACTATGCGGACTATCGCTATAGGGAAATTGACAGCTTTTATCGACGGATTTCGCAGGCTTCTGCTGACCGTAAAAATGTGATTCGTGATAGTGCCAACTGGATCTATTCGATTGATCAGACCGTGCGACAGTGGCTGCTGCTATCTGATAAGGCGCTCTCGGCCAAGATGGAATCGGCGAGTGTGATGGAGATAAATCGTCTTTCTAATATTGTGAAAGATGCGCCTTGGGAAGAAAGAGAGGTACTGGAGCGAAAGCTGGCAGCGGCGATCGCACCGTTTGCAGACCGGCCTAGTCAGCTGGTGAAAGATTTGCTGGATACGAGCGGTCCGGCTAACCCGATTGGCTTTGGAAATCGGCGATGGTGGTTTTGGTTTCAGGAGGCTGACGGTGTGGGTGTGAATGGTGATGGCGTCTCGCCAGTAACTTACTACTCGAACATGGCGTACTTAACTGCTGACGGGTCTATAGCCGAAGGTGCTGACTTAGCTGAGTTTAAGACTGCTGAGTTTGAGGTCGCTGGATTTGAGACCACTGGATTTGAGACAGCTGGATTGGAAAAAGAAGGGTTGGAGCCAGTCTCTGCTGGGGCGCTCTCCCTAGCGCCGTTTGATGCTTCTTTGCGTGACTCGGCTCTAGCGGCGCAAGATATTCCTGAACCTTCCTCTGTACTGGCGCTATTTGGAATTTCTGTGCTGGGCGCTGGATTTGTGCGTAGAAAGTAAGCGTGAGTTACACCTTACTAAGTTGATGCTTTGTGTGATGCACATCACTTATTTGGGTGCTGCCTAGGGTGTCACTATCCCGGCATGTCCGCTAAAAAGAACACCGGCGAGTGATGTATTTGTGAAGCATATATTAATTATGGTTTTTTGAAACTAATTGGGACGGACTGCGTCTTTTACTGGATGCAGTTGGCCGTAAAAGCTACGGCTATCGATGGGGCTTTGAAGTTCTGTGATGTGTTGCTGATAAGCCCTCGTTTGAGATGGAGTTTAGTACCTATGTCTTTTCGTACTGTTTGTTCTGAGAATGCTGGGATACTCAGCCACTGGCGAATTCGACCTTGCAGCTGGCTGGCTTTGAGGCTGCTGCGTAGATTCGTGCTCATGAGTCACAGGATATACCAGAGCCCTCATCGGTGCTGGGGCTGTTTGGAATTGCGGTGCTGGGAGGCAGATGTGTGAAGGGAAGGAAAGAAAAGAGGGAACGTGCAGATAATTGATAGAACAATTGACGGATTGATGGTTGGTTGTTGTCTTCTGCATTGGGCATAGCGGTGCTTTGGCCTTTGCCTCACCACAGGTGATAGCCCCTACGAGATTCGCGATATGGTCTGATTCTTCAGTACATTATTTGTACGCAAGATCACAGAGGATAGAGCATTAGTCTGTTGTCTCTTTGAACCCTTTTTCGGATAGGATTCTCTCGATTTTTGCCTGGTGAGCTTTGGCCCAGTCTTCGAGAGACTGAGCGGCATCCTTGTCTGTTCTATCTTTAGCGATTTGCCAAACGGTTTCTAGCTGTTGATGAGGGACAACAGCGATGCCTTCTTCGTCGGCGATGATCATGTCAGCTGGGAAGACTTTGACGCCGCCGCAGGTGATGGGGATGCCCAGCTCTCCCAGGGTTTCTTTGACGCCGGGTTTGGGGATGACGCCTTTGGCGAAGACGGGGAAGCGGGCTTCGCGGACTTCGGCGATGTCGCGGATTGCGCCGTCAATGATGAAGGCGGTGATGCCTCTTTTTTGAGCGATCGTACATACGTTTCCACCACTCATGGCATAGTCGCTGTTACCGGCTTCAACAACGATGACGTCACCAGGCTTAGCGCGGTAAATAGCTGCGTGCAGCATGAGGTTGTCGCCAGGGGTGCAGCGCACGGTGTAGGCAGGGCCAGCAATCCGAGGAATTTGGGGCCATAGCTCGCGGATGGCTGAGTGCATGAATTGTGATCGCGGCAACCCATCGGCATAGGCTGTAGGCGATAGGGCACTGTACTTGCTTCTATCAGAGAGAGCGTCAGCCATGAAGAGTGGAGAGGTAAATTCTCGATGAGTATATCAGTGAACGATTGATGGCAATTGCCCCTGTGGATGTCAGCGTAGGATGGGCCGCTAACTGTTCCTTTCGCGGCAACCCATTCAACAGCGTGAATGGTTGAATGGGTTGCTACAGTACAGGTTGCCTATGCAAGACTATCTTTGGCCCACCCTAGCGTATCGTGCTTGCTCTGATGTTTTTAATGATACTCGGGCAGCTGAGCTTAAAGGATGCCCATGCTAGCAAGACCCAAAATAGCGCCAATGCCAATAATGTGGCCAAGGCTAGTAGTCGCAAGCACAGCAGGCAAACCCATACCACCAAAGAACTGAGGTGAAGGCAAAGCCGGGCCCACGGTTTGGCTTCTCATGGTGGCTTTACCGAAGGCGATCGCAGCAATGTTGCACAAAATCATCACAATAGCGACTTGAGGGCCCCATTCAACTGTTCTGGGAACAGCGGCTGTGGCTAATAAAGCGATAGGCATCATGGTCATTAATATCCTTGTTTATGGTGTAAAAAGTTAAACGATGAACTGTTCATCTATGAACAGTCCTTAAAAATGGGCCGCAGAACAAACTAGGTGTTACATGCCTAGCCCCAAGGCAGAAGCAACCAACGTGAGGACAACTCTGGTCACTTCAATTACTCCGGCAACCGTGAGTACCGCACCTGCTTTACGCAGTTGCTTAGGAGGCTTAGAGCCTTCCCACCGCCAGGTAGAGATATCAGGGCCAAGTCCAATGGTACTGACACTACCATTGCCTTTATACCGCTTAGCGCTGGCTTCCTTCGGTAGTGCTGGCAGACACTGTCGACTAGAGAACAAATTTGCCGAACGGCGTGTGGGTACTTCGTCATCACCGTAGGCGGCAATATACTCATCACAGCTGGTGAGTGCCTTTGCAAAGCCCGCAAGCCCTTCTGTTGCTAACAAAGAAGCCCAAACACGCTGCTCGTCTCCGGAGGCCTCGCGACCGAGCACCCGCTCAAACGTAAGTGCCACAAAGCGATAATTGCTATTAACCATCAGGATATAATCCCGATACATTTCTGATTGGAGTAATGCACACACCAACTCGCGGGTTGTTAATTCCCCATTGAGATAGGCCGAATCAATATTATCGGTATGGAAAAAATCCAGGTCTCGATTTTCTTTGAAAAGCTGACGATAAACAGCTTGCAAGCGCTCTTGGGGAGTCGATGTCTTCAAAAGCTCATCATGGGCCTCTAGGGTCGGCCTAATGATGCTGCTACGGGTTGCTAAAGTCTGCATTCACGCTCCTTAATTCGTAGACTAGAAAGATGACTTGTAATGTGCATTTTCATTACATGCACTTACATTTTATTGAGCATATATACTCATTCGAGATATTTGGAAATATTTCTAAATCAACAGTAATGTTTTGTGATTTACATCCGTGGAAGAAAAAACTGTCAAGATTTCAATCGGTTATAGATAAGTTGCGTCAAGCTTGATAATCTTCGTTCGAGTGCTGATTTGAAGTGGAGGAGATAACGAGACGGGCTGTTTTTCAAAAAGTAACCAATGCGAGAAATCACCCCTGCAGGACTATGTAGATAGACAGACGGGTAGCTTAATAATAAACTCAGCGCCCTGCCCAGGAGGCGACTGGCAACCTAGGTACCCCTTATGCTTTTCAGTCACGATTTTGTAACTGATTGAAAGGCCCATGCCGGTGCCTTTGCCAACGGCCTTTGTTGTAAAGAACGGATCAAAGAGGCGATTGCAAATCTCTGCGGAAATGCCGGGGCCATTATCTGCAATATGAATAGCGACCCAGTCTGAATCGAGCAGTTGGGTGGTAATGGTAATAGTCGGGTCAGATAGCGCAGTCCCACTCTCTTTAGTTTTGCTCTCTAGGGCATCAATGGCGTTGCTCAAAATATTCATAAATACCTGATTGAGCTGGCCGGCGTAACACTCAACCAGTGAGAGTTTTCCATAGTGACGAGTGACCTGGATTTTGGGTGAATTAGGTTGTTGCTTGAGCCGGTTGTTCAAAATAACCAGCGTGCTGTCAATCCCCTCATGGAGATCAACTTGTTTCACGGCTGATTCATCTAGTCGTGAGAAGGTTCGCAGCGATTGGACGATATCACGAATCCGCGTTGTGCCGTCCTTCATGGATTGCATCATGTTTGGGAAATCATCTTGCAAAAAGGGAAGATCAATATCCTCGATCATTTCTTGAATCTCTACCGTTGGCGTTGGATAGCTGCTTTGATAGAGATTGAGCAGTTGAATAACATCTTCTGTATAGCGCAGCGAATGTTTTAGGTTGCCGTGAATAAAGCTGACAGGGTTATTGATTTCATGGGCAATGCCTGCCACCATTTGCCCTAAGCTGGACATCTTTTCACTTTGCACTAGCTGAAGTTGAGTCTGTTGCAACTCAACCATTGCCTGCTGCAAATCATCTGCCTTTTGACGTAGAGAGGCTTCAGACTGTTGCAGGGCTATGGTGCGTTCTTCAACCCGCTGTTCTAGGTTTTGTCGGGCGTCATTTAACTCATGGGTATATTGACCGGTCCAACTCACTAGCTGATTTAGGGCCTTGGCTAGGAGCGCCACTTCATCCTGCGTTTTTATATCGGCTTGAAGCTGAAAGTTGTTGTTTTGGGTGACACGTCGAGCAACGGTGGTGAGTTGTTCAATGGGCCTGGCAATGGTACGGCTGGTGAGCACAGCAAGGATGATGGCTAGCCCTACTGACAGTGCCATACTCGTCACAATGATGATGAGCCTAAGCTGTTCTGCCTGCTTTAGCTGGGTAGTGGCCTGCTCATAACGTTGGTCTGTTATTTGCTGCAACCGTGTTAAGTCTTCAAACAGGTTTTCAAACTGAGTAGATAGTTGATTGGCATGATTACTGGCTAGCGCTTCTGAGGTGAGTTCGCGCGCGACTTGTTTGTCACTGACGTTTTCTAATTGGGCCCAAAGCCCTTGTGTGAAGCGCTGATAGGATTCAATCGTGATGTGTGAGTCATTTAATAGCGTAGCGATCCCGGCAGCGGCTAGCTTATTTGATGTGGCTAATTGTTCTATCTCGATGCGCCGCTGCTCAAGCTGTCTTAGGTCCGAGTTGTATTGGCTGATTTCGTATTGAACCCAAATGCTGTTCTCTCCTGCGATCGCAAACATTCTGAGTGGATGCTTTTCAAGGCTCAAAAGCTGATTTTCGAAATCATTGAGCAGCTGCCTTTTTTTTAACATGTGCTGGGCTTGCCTGTGGGCGGGTTGCGCATAATAGTGACCACCAATGAGGCCACTGGCTGTTCCGATAACGGCAGTTCCCAATGCCAGGGTGTAGCCCATGCTAATTTTCTTCGCGATACTCCGATGCACATTCAATCGGGTACTCAGCCAGTGAGTACAGTGAGAAAGAGAGTTGAACATGGATGAGAAAATGACCTTTTGCATCGGCGTACTATTCGATAGTGGAGCCCTGGCCGATGGCATAATAGCTATCGCGCAACGCCTGATAATTAGAATCGTCAACCAAAACCATGTCCGATTCTTTGAATTTTTGGTTGGCTCCAGATTCGTACAAAGCCGGGATTAGAATATCTTTATTGTCAATCAGTTTAGCGCTCAGTTCTTCTAAAAAGCCCGCTCCCAAGTTAGGGTTGGCAACAAAGATATCTGGTGGCAACTGTTCACTTTCAGCCACGATTTTAACGTCATCTTTGCGCCCTAATGCCGTCAGCATTTTGTTGTATCGCGTGTGGGAAGTTACCCAGACATCTGCCTGCCCGTTTAACAGGGCATTGAGCCCTTCTTCGCGTATCATTAGGGTCTCATAGGTATCTGATGGCAGCCCGGCATCGAGCAACATCTTTGTCGGTACGATATGACCTGCGGTTGCTCCCTCAGCCCACATAGCAATTTTTTTGTCTTTTAAGTCTGCCAATGCGGCAATATCACTATCGGCAAGCGTCACAAAAACCGTGTAATAGTCTGAGCGAGTCACCCCTGCAATGGGAACTGCATTTGCTCTGGCCTTGAGCAAGAGGTATTCAGATGGCCCGGCCATGGCAAACTCAAGCTCATTGGCGAGTAGGGCAGGGGCTGCATCTAGGAAGCTTTCCACAGGGAAAAACTCGACTGGAAGTGCCAACACCGTTTCTAATGCTTGCCGAAAGGGGCCAAACTCCTTGTCTAGGTCATCGGCGCCACTGATGTCGGTGACGGCAAATCGTAGGCGGCTGGGACGATTCGTTTGAGAAATAGAGATTGGTGAAGTTGTCTGGGCGGCAGTGCATCCACCCAAAAACAGTAGGCTATAGCCTACAAAGGCACGACGATTGAGCATTAGTATTTAAGGGGTATATAGAGCAAGGTGTTGTTTTTTCTACATTGCTTAGGAGAAGCAGAGAATCTACGTTGCTTATTCAGATCGCTCCGTGGCCCGAAGTTGTGAACAATTTATTGTCAGAACAATTTTTAGAACAAAGATAAAACGGCAGAAAAATCCATGCATTGAGCTTAGCTTTCCCGCTTGCTGTAAGCTTTTACATGTTGTGCTTGGATAGTGAATTATTGTGATTTTTTTAGGTGGATTTACACACCAAGTTTGACACGTGCTTCTACTGAACACACGTGTTTTTCCTTGAAACAACAGCTTCTGTTTTGTCCCCGATAAGAGTAGTGGGCTATTGGCTGAAACTTACAATCGTGATAATGCGGCTAATGCTTCACTAGGCCATATGCAGGTAACATAGCGGGGGCTTAGCAGGAACTTATGGGTGAGGGCACTTGAATGAGGGTTAACGATCGGCACTATCGGACGATATGGGTGGATGCAGCCACACCCCAAGTTATTAACGTTATTGATCAACGGCATTTACCCCATGAGTTTGTCATTGAAGCGCTGACAACGGTAGATGAGGTGGCGGTGGCTATTCGCGATATGCACATTCGTGGGGCTGGGTTGATTGGGGCTACGGCTGGATATGGAATGTATTTGGCAGCTTTGCACGCGGACTCTGGTCAGTTTATAGAGAGTCTGCGCGCAGCGGGGAAAAAGCTGAAGGCAACCCGGCCAACGGCAGTGAATTTGGCCTGGGCTGTGGAACGGCAATTACAGGCGATCGCAGTGGCTGAGGGAAATATTCCAGCAAAAATAAAGGTGGCTAGAGAGACGGCTGAGGCGATCGCTAATGAAGATGCGGATTTTTGTCAGCGGATTGGGGAGCATGGCGTGGGCCTAATCGAAAAGATTAGCAAAGACATTAGTCAAGATACTGGTCAAGGGGCTGCACGCGACACGGTCAATATATTGACTCACTGCAATGCTGGCTGGTTGGCTTTTGTTGACTATGGGTCGGCGACGGCTCCTATCTATGCGGCTCATGATCGTGGGGTGAAGGTACATGTGTGGGTGGATGAAACTCGTCCGCGCAATCAGGGGGCTCGCTTGACTGCTTGGGAGCTGGGTCAACATGGGGTGCCGCATACTGTGATTGCGGATAATATTGGGGGGCATTTGATGCAGCATGGTTTGGTGGATTTGGTGATTGTGGGTAGCGATCGCACCACATATACCGGAGATGTTGCAAACAAAGTTGGTACCTATCTCAAAGCCCTGGCGGCCCATGATAATGGTGTTCCTTTTTATGTGGCGCTGCCGTCATCGACCTTTGACTGGACGATGCGGGATGGGCTTAAGGAGATCCCGATAGAACAACGCGATGGCGGTGAGGTGCGATACATTCAAGGCTTGCACGAAGGTGACCTCAAAAAAGTGTTGCTTACCCCTGAAAAGAGTCCTGCTGTAAACTATGGCTTTGATGTCACGCCTGCCCGGTTGGTAACTGGATTGATTACCGAGCGGGGGATTTGTGATGCCTCTGAAGCAGGTGTTTTAGGGCTATATCCAGAGAAATCATAGTGATGGCGTAGTAAAACTAGAAACCTGTAACGACAAAGCATCTATCACTCAAGCAGGAGACAGCCAGGATAAGAATAGTGCTTCAACCGAATGCGTTGGCGAAGCCTCGCTCTTAGCGAATCGCGAACTTGGTCCAGTAGAGTAGCTTTCTTGGCTTTGAGTCCATATGTAGAAATAGAACGCATGTACTTTTTGATACAGTTCATCAAAATTTGGCTGCCCAGACACGGAAGATATACTGAAACTTTCAATATATCCACCTAATATGAACGTACTATATGGATAATTTGCAGTCTATCCAGCTGATTTGGGTGGATAGACTGCAAGCTTGCAATATATTCAGCCAAATTTGGGTGGATAGACTGCAAGAGTAGCTCTAATAAGTAGTTAGGTAACTACTCAGGACCCATATGCAGCTTCCAACAATTCTGAAAACGCTACCAGTAGCGTTCAGACGTTTTATTAGAACGACTAGAACTTATTGAATTCTCAATAAAGCCCAATTATTTTGAATTATTGGGAATTTATTTCTTTGTCGTATTCGCTGAAACGCTATCAGGACAGGCTTCAACAGTTTATTTTGACCGCCTGAGTAGTTACGTAGTTAGCTAGTTAAATTGGTTAGTGTCTGTAAGTTTTCGCCGCCTTTTCATTGAGGGACTTACAAGAAGCGCTGTATCATTTGCTGGGCAGTGTTCTGTCCGTGAGTGCCATCAATCGGATAACGATAGAAGCGCAAAGCCTCTGACCGTCTTTTTCCTCGTCGTTCAGCGTGAACACGCTAAACACCAGCGGTCGAATATGGCGAAAAACTAAAGACACTAACGTATTTCCAGACACAGTCGGGCAACGGCTCTCAACTAAGCCACAGCATGTGTATAGCGTTTGTTTCTCTGCTCAGGAGCTATAGGGCATGGAGGCTTCAACCAATGATTCGCTGTATCTCGATTTGTTTGATGACCACCTAGAACAATCTCCTGGAATAGACAATTAAATGCTGCTGAAAGCTATGCACCCTTCCTCTTCAAACTCGCCAACTTCATTGCCTTTCTCTGACGACAGCTCTGAGCCTGTTTTTCAGGCTCCTTGGGAGGCTAAAGCCTTTGCCATTGTTAATCTATTAGCTTCTACGCATCAATTATAGTTGGTCAGAGTGGACGGCGCAGCTGGCTGAAGAAATCTCAGCTGCTGAGCTAGATTCAACAGATAGTAGATCAGATTATGAGCGCTGGGTGTCTGCCTGTGAAAAGCTATTGATTGCTACAAAGGTTCAATTCTTGATTCTATGAATCGATTGATTTAAGAAGTTCCCTAGAGTCTGTTACCCAGCCGAAAGTTGTCTCTGTCATTTCTACTGATATCCTGTGAAACTCTGGATTTAAGGACGCGCAGCAGTCTTCCAGTAGCAAGCACTCATAGCCCAAATCGTTCGCTGTGCGGAGAGTTGTGTGTACACAGCATTCTGTTGTTACTCCAGTTAGCAGCAGTTGTTTAATCCCTCTCTGTCGCAGAATTAGGTCTAAATCTGTTGCAACAAAAGCGCCTTTTCCAGGCTTATCCAATACAATCTCATTGGGAAAGGGCTGCAAGTCATCGACAAAATCGTGACTCTTGGAGCCGCGCGTTAGCAATCGTCCCATAACACCTTCACTACCAATCTCAGCATTCTGTCGTTTTGAGCGAGCGAGCTTGTGGGGTGGGCAATCGCTTAAGTCTACGCGGTGTCCTTCTCGCGTGTGGATGATCGTGATCGGCGTTTGCCGTAGGGCGAGTAATAGAGCCTTCAACGGCTGAATCGGTTTTTGTGTTCTACTGACGTCAAACCCCTTGCGGTCTGCCCAGCCGCCAGCGGTACAAAAGTCGTTTTGCATATCGATGACCAGTAGCGCTGTATGCTCGAAATCGAACGAAGTAGGGTAGGGCCTAGCCGGAACTGTGATTTTCAAAGCGGGGATCTCCATTTCAAAGAAAATACCCCAGCAAAGCCAGGGTATCTGTGGTGCGTGAAAGCAAAAACTTAGGGTAATCCTTGGTGTATTAGCTTTTTTCTACTTTGAAAAAATCTAGCAAAAACAGCGCATATATTTTGGTGGCGGCAACCACTTTCTCTATATCTATGTATTCGTTTACTGGAGCCCAGCCATCTTCACCAGGTCCAAAGGTGATAGAAGGAATGCCGCTGTGAGCGAATCGCAATGTGTCGCAGTAGGCGTTTTTGCGATACAGCACAGGGTCTTTTCCTAGAATTTGCTTATAGGCTTTAGAGAGTGCCTGTACGTGAGCTGCATCTTTCGAGACTTCCATGTAGGCAGGAACAAAAGTCTCTCCTTCTACCTGAGTGATAGTGGCCTCCACCGTAGGGTCTGCTGAGGTCATCTCATCAATCACCTTTTGCATATCTGCCACAATGGAGTCGTAGGTCATGCCTGGCACTAGGCCAATCACCCATACTCTGGCTTTGCAGGAGGGCGGCGTAAACTGACCTTCACCAATTTTGCCGGCCTCGATTTTAACGGGGCAAATGCTTGGCTGAGTGGGTCCGTAAATTTCGGGCGGTTCGTGGGTGAAAGGCGTGTTCTTGAGCGTTTCAATCAGTTGGGCCATGTGGAGGATGGGGTTGACGCCTTCGTCGGGCCGCCAAATGTGCGATCGCACGCCACTCATCTCAATATCCACCACGCACAGCCCTGAATGAGCCAGCGCAATCCCAATTCCCCATTCGTCCTCATTCGTCCAAGACGTGGGCTCAGCGGTCACCTCATAGTCAGCTGTTAGGCCATACTCGTTCAACAAATGCATTGAGCCAGCCTTGCCGTGGCGCTCCTCATCCACGGTGTACGCGCAGATTAGCTCACCGTTAATCTTCACTCCAGCCTTCCGCAACAGTTCTACGGCAATCAGCTGGCAGGTCATATTGCCTCGGGTATCTGAGGTACCGCGACCGTAAAGATGGTTGCCGTGCAGCGTAGCGTTGTAAGGGTTGTGCCCAGACATATGCCACTCTTGCGGATCGCAAGAAGGGTAGGTGTCTAAATGATCGTTAAAAATAAGTGAGGGACCCGGCAGTCCATCGTTCCAACGACCCACAACATTCGGGCGTCCTTCAATGGCCGCCACCCACTCCACATCCAAGCCATAAGACTTCAACAGTTCTCCTACCTGCTTAGAAATGTCTTCTTCATGCGGCATCCGAAATTCTGGATCGATAGAATTCCCACAGCCAGGTTGCCCCGTCGGCACCAAATCCTTAATCAGCTGAATGCATTTTTCAGCTGTAATTTCAGAGAGAATTTGTTCTTCTAGAGTAGCGGTTTTGGACGGGCTAGAGAGAGTCTGTACCATGAATTCAATTCCAATAAAATATCTAGATTTTGCGCAGAGATCGTAGGGGTTGTACGAATCCCATCATCCCTGCCAGTGAACAACGCGAGCAGAAATCAGCCTGAGCAAAAAGTCAGACACCACACCAAAAAAGGCAATCATCAAAATGCCAACAAACAGCGCTTCTACATTAAAGAAAGTGCTGGCGTCTTGAATGATATAGCCTATGCCTAGGTCGCCTGCTAGCAGCTCAGAAGCGACCAAAATGCCAAAATCGACCGACAGTGCAACTCGCATCCCGGTAAAAATGTTTGGCAAGGCAGCGGGGAAAATGACAAATGCAAAAATAGACAGATCGTTCGCGCCGAGGGTGCGGGCGGCCAATATCTTCTCCTTGGGGCATGCTCGTACGCCCTCCATAGTGTTGAGCATGACAATCAGTGCGCCAGCGTAGAGGATAATCAACACTTTTGAAACTTCACCAATGCCAAACCACAGGATGAACAGAGTGATGAAGGCGAGTGGTGGAATAGGGCGCAATATCTCTGTTGCGACGTAAAAGGCAGCGCGGATATATTTGTAGTAGCCCATGAGCAGACCCAGCAGGAGGCCGACAACGGTGCCGATGCCAAAAGCTGTGAATACGCGGCGCAAGCTGGCAAGTACGTGAGCTATCAGGGGGGTACCAGCGTATCCTTTTTTTGCGATCGCAAAGAACTGAGACACAATGCCCGAAATACTCGGTAAAAACAGCTCATCAATCCACCCTTGGCGCGTGGTGACTTCCCAAAGGATGAGAATCAGCACTGGCATCGCAATGCCCACGCAAAACAACAGTCCTCTTTCTCTTAGCTCCTGAGTTCTTAGATCTCGCCCTTTAAATTCAGAGATATCGGCAGAGATTTGTTTTGATGCTTTTAGCTGCATTGAGAAATTTCCTTCACTAGTCCTTCACTGGGCTGATCAACCGATGGCTTTCATCTTCAAATACAGGTCGGTTCGGTACTGATTAAAGGCATCAGAGACTCGATTCATTGCGGTATAGCGAGGCGCAGGCAGCTGTACGATCGTTTCATCGTAAATGCCCCCTAGATTGCGATCGAGGATGATAATGCGATCGCTCAAAAACACCGCCTCTTCAATACTATGCGTGACAAACAAAATAGCCCCCGAGACCTGCTCATGCAGCTTCAACAGCTCCTCTTGTAGGCCCTCACGAGTCTGCACATCTACCGCTGCAAACGGCTCATCCATCAGCAAAATTTCCGGCTGCACTACCATTGAGCGAGCAACTGCCACCCGCTGTCGCATCCCTCCCGACAGTTGATAGGGATATTTACGTTCACTGCCCCGCAAGCCTACCAGCTCAATGATAGATTTCACCTTTTGCTGCTTCTCAATCTTGGGCAACGGCTGAAACCGGAACCCAAATGCAACATTCTGTTCTACTGTCATCCAGTCAAACAGCGCATTGCCCTGAAACACCACTCCCCTCCTTTCTGAAGGGCCCTTAACCGGCTCGCCACCGTGGGTGACTAGTCCTGCTAGCGGCTTATAAAAGCCCGCAATCAGGTTCATAATCGTTGACTTGCCGCAGCCCGAAGGCCCTAGCAAAGTCAAAAATTCTCCCCGCTGAATGCTGAGGGTAAGATCTTGCAGTACTAGATGCTTGCGACTATATCCAAACGTCACACGGTCTAGACCGATAATCTCTTCTTGAGCCACTGTTGAACTATGTGGCTTAGTTTGATGGCTACCCGGCTGATGGGTTACCGGGGAAGGTATATGAATTGATTGAGACATATCTACTTGGTCTCAAGATAATCAGCAATGTAGCTGGAGTTGATCAATGGTGCAAGATCTTCTGGCACACCATCCAATCGCCCTTGATCAACCAGGAAAGTCGCATATTGCTCATAGGCTTTGTACAGGTTCGTTGATTCGGGAGCACCCGGTTCGCCTAGCCATTCATCCGACAGCTGATCTTCTATCGGAATCACCGTTGAGCCCTGGCGATCGACCATTGCACCAAAGTCTTCTGGAGAAAGATTGAGTCTTTCAGCTTCCCACTTTTGTCCAGACTTAGTATCGGCGAGGTAGTCTTTTTGAGCCATATCCCAGGCTTCCATAAACTTCATCATCACCTCAGGATTCTCTTCGGCGAATTCCTTGCGCACGCCCCACAGCGCTACGGCATAGGCACCTACTGACTTAGCCGTTGCAATATCTGTTCCACCTAGCTCGTTGAGCTTGCCTGCTGCGGGTTCCCAGGTCCAGGCAGCATCAATTTGCCCAGCGGAGAAGGCCGCTGCCATTTCTGAAGGCTTCAGATTTACGAGCGTGACATCATCTTGAGAAAGACCTGCTTGATCCAAAGCGGCTAAGAGAGAATGGTGACCCGAGGTCCCGATGGTGACACCCAGCGTTTTTCCCTGAAGTGCTGCCATATCAGGCACTGACTCACTGGCAATCAAACGCTCTGCCGTCAAAGGCGCGTGGTCGAGCAAGACCACTTCAAGATCAACCCCTGTGGCAAACGCTGTCAGCGAAGGGAAGGGGAAAAACCAGGTAATATCGACTTCTCCAGCCGCAAGCGCTGGCACCATAGCACCGCCAGAAGAATAAGGACTCATCTCCACGTCCAATCCTACCTGCTCAAAATAGCCTTCTTCAGCAGCCACCATCGTAATGTTGTTGATGTCCCCTGTTTGAAAACCCACTTTAACTTTGGGCATATCGGCAGCAGGCGCTGCGGCGACTTCACTATCCGTTGCTGCTGGCGCTTCAGCTTCAACTGGTGCCTCTACGCTTTGTGAGCAGCCAACTGCTAACGCCATTGAGCAGCTTGCCAGCCCTGTCACTACAAAAAACTTACGCCGACCCAAAAAACGCTTAACCTGTCGCATATTCAACTCCTAGACACTTCATTAAATAGAGCTTTGTCGTACCGTCCACTATTCAGCAACAGAGCGATCCCGCTTGAGAACTACAGCCGCCGAAATAAGCACCCTAAATTCCTGTTCGTATGCAAGCATTCTGATGAATTGGCAAATTCTTTTTGTACTCAAGCGTACAAATGCCCTCCCTGAGAGCCTTACATCTAAAAAGAAACGTGATGAGTTGATAGATTTCCTCTATGGATTTCCTTTATGAAAGATTAGGCTCGTTTCAATAGGTAGCCTCGACCTGTATGTTTCGTTCTTCTGCCTCAATGTCTTTTGTGGTCTTCCTACAAAAGAGCCACGCCATCGAGACTAAAATCTACAGCCCACATGCCACCATTGATGTGCCCTTTGAGTGTTATTAAGTTTGTATTTCAGTGGGAAGCTGCTCTAAGTCGTCCTAATTATCTGCGCCTTATGATGCGGTTTCTCGCAATGCTGAGACCTTTGAGTACAGCGTGAAGGCGTTAGCACCTGTTGTGAAGAGACTCATGGCGAGCCGATTCCCACGCATTTGTGAGCCAGTCGAACAGTTCACCGACCTCTTCTATGGTGACGAGGTGATATTTCCACAATGTAATAGGCAGCCAGCGCGATGCTGATAGCAGTATCTATGCTTCGGGCGTAGCGAGTGCCCCGCAAATCTTTTTCGGCAGCTATCACATTAATGGAGCTGAAGATCTTGAAGCGCTTCAGTAGGCAGGGCGTCTGAAAGAGCTAGTGCGAGCGGCAGCGAGTAGCGAGCTACAACTCGATAAAATCTCTGATACCGACCTCGCCCTTGGTGCTGAAGATATTCTGTTGCGTGAGTATGTTCTAGCCAGCGTCTGATGGCGGCATCGTTAGGCTTTCTTAATGTCATGTCTTCAACGATCTTACAGGCGTTGAGGTTGAAGGTGACCTAATCAGAAGGGAAAAGAGATTGGCATTGAGGCTGGTCGGCACGGAGCGAGTGCGGCTAATCCTACTAACCTTGACTACGATTCACAGCTGTCACACAACCAGAGATTGTGCCAGAAGTTGTTGCGTTCGTGAATGAGAACGACATTGAGACGCAATCGCTAGCAATTCGCTACCCCATACCAGCTGCTCGCTTAGCCAGGGTTTAATCTCTTTGCTGGGCTGACTTCGAATATCGGTTATCTACTGCATAGGGGTAGTCTCAGCATCCCCTTGGTTTGGTTTACTGAGAGAACACATCTCTTTGAGTAAATCCAGTAGTGCAAATCCTGCAGGCGTCAGCAGTGACTCTTTCAAAATGGCTACGCGAATGTTGCGAATCAAGGGCATGGGTAAGCCATAAACGCTAACACCGTCCGGTGTAGGTGTTGTGGCCAATCGAGGACTAATGGTTGCACCTAGGCCCTTCTCTACCATACTAACAATGGTGGCATCTGAGCGTACGTGATACTTTGGATATAGCATGATGCCATACTGGGCGCAGTGCTCATACACTAGCGCGTCGCACCAGTCGCCTTCAGGCGCCATCACTAGGGGATAGGCCGTCAAATCGGTCCAACGAATGGTATTGCCTTTTGGCTGAAAGCCAGGTGGAAAAAGCACTACAAAGTCGTCCTGTACCAGTTCCCAGGTTTCAAGGTCGCTGCTAGGCGGTAGATAGGTGATTGCTAAGTCAACTCGGCCCCGGCGTAAGTCTTCTTCAGCTTCAGGACAATCGTCGTGCTCAGCAATGCGGACAGCAATAGCCGGATAGCGACGGCAAAATTCGGCGATGACCTCTGGTAGTAAGTGAGACGCTGCGCTACGAAAGGCAGAAATGCGAACATGGCCACCGTCTAGTCCCTTCGCTAGATTCGCCTGGTTTACAACATCGTCTAGCAGACGAGTAATCTGCCGAGCGCGGCTGACAATCTGCTCTCCTACTGGGGTGAGGTAGGCACCCTGCCGGCCTCGCGAGAGCAGTATTACACCTAACTCGTCTTCTAGAGCTGCGATCGCATAGCTGACAGAAGATTGAGAAACCTGGAGCCGCAGGGCGGCTTCACTAAAACTACCTGCATCCGCGACCACAGTGAGCGTGTGTAAATATGCCAGTTTGGGATGGTTTGGGAAGCTCAGTCCCATTTTGTCAGTCCTCAATTATTCTTTAGCAACGCGGGCAAGCTTACGTTTTCAGCATGTCTAAGTTGTCGTAAACCTTACAGGAAAGGGGTCGGTCTTTCCATCGAATTGACTGATGTAAACGGCTGGCTCATTGTTTAGTTTGCCTAGCGCTTGTCGCTTACAGTGAGTCATCACGACGTAACACTGCAATGCAATGACGGCTACTCCTGTAACGACCCATCAAAAAGGGACACTTTTGCTTTTGCTTGTGACCCTCATCTGGGGAACTTCTTTTCCCGTACTAAAAGACACCCTTAGCAGTATTCATCCTTCTGTGCTGATTGTCGTTCGATATAGCATTGCGGCAGTTGCGCTCTTGCCTTGGCTACGGCAGATCAGTCGTCAGCTTTTGCGAGATGGAATGATACTGGGGACGGTCTTATTTCTCGAAACGACATGCGCATTGACTGGCTTAGAAATGATCTCTGCTAGTCGCTCAGCATTTATTGTTGGCCTAAACGTTGTTGCAGTACCGCTTATAGGTGCGCTTTTGGGTAAGCCGTTACCCAGACAAATTCTGGTCGCTGCGGGCTTAGCGGCAACAGGTATGAGTGTGATGTCTTGGGACGGGGGTGGCCTTAGCTTTAGCGATGTGCTGACGCTGGCTTCAGCGCTTGGCATTGCGATATATATTCTATTTTTGGAGGCGATCGCACCTCGCCACAAACCGCTATCGCTAGCCGCTGTACAAGTTTGGTTTGTGGCTTTGCTAGGTGCAATTTGGGCATTGCCAGAAGTGATGCATCAGGGCATCAATATTGGCGAGCAAATGCCTTCACTGTTGTATTTAGGGCTGGTTGTTACCATCGGCCCACTGTGGGGACAAGCGATGGGGCAAAAGTGGGTTCCTGCCCGCGAGGCAGCCCTGCTGTACACATTAGAACCTGTCTTTGCCACCATCTTTTCTGTTCTATTGTTAGGAGACGGTTTAAGTTTTAACGGTGCGATTGGAGCCATTTGTATTTTGATGGCAACCGTCGTTAGCCGAGTAAGAAGTTGAGTTTTGTTCTTTATGTTTTACTGTTGTAAGAGAAGCTCAATTGGACCTAGATCGAGTTATGGCAAGTGTTAAAAACTGTTCTCTGCACATACTGAGCACCTTAATTGTCAGTTTAGCGCTGGTCGGCTGTACTTCGTCTGCTACAGCACCTTCAGAGGCAATACCTTCAGACTCAGTACCTTCAGAGACACCACCACCAGATCCAGCTTCCTCATCCGCCCCCAGTGAATCAGCTGTCCTTGCCCAGTCTCCTACGCCACGGCCAGCTACGCTTGTAGAATCACTAGAGCATCCGTGGGGTCTTACCTGGCTACCCGATGGCACAGTGCTAGTGACAGAGCGACCCGGACGATTGCGCATCATTAAAGACGGTGCGCTCGATCCGACTGCTGTGAGTGGCTTACCTGAGGTGTTCGCTCGGGGGCAAGGGGGCCTAATGGATGTCTCTGTTCATCCCCAGTTTGCCGAAAATCAATGGGTGTATTTTACCTATGCTGATGGTACTGGGTCGGCGAATCGTACGCAGGTGGCGCGTGCCCGGTTTGATGGCAGTACCCTTTCTGACTGGCAGGTTATTTTTGAGGTAAACCGCACAAAATCAGGGACTCAGCACTTTGGCTCTCGTCTGGTTTGGCTACCCGATGGCACGCTGCTGGTTTCGATTGGCGATGGGGGCAACCCGCCGGTAGAACTGGAGAATGATTTGATCCGCAATCAGGCTCAAAATCTGAGCAGTCATCTCGGTTCACTAGTGCGGCTTAATGACGATGGTTCAACCCCTGTCGACAACCCTTTTACGAATGTAGCTGACGCTGACCCGGCGATTTGGAGCTATGGGCATCGCAATATCCAAGGGGTGGCGATTGATTCTGCAACAGGGCAGGTGTGGGCGACAGAACATGGGTCTCGCGGCGGTGATGAGCTGAACCGGATAGTTGCTGGGGAGAACTACGGCTGGCCGCTGGTGACTCATAGTCGTGAGTATTCTGGTGGAGAGATTTCATCTGAGCGATCGCGCCCTGGTATGGTAGATCCTCTCGTTGTTTGGACGCCGTCGATTGCCCCTTCTGGGCTGGCGGTGTATCGGGGTGAACAGGTGCCTCAGTGGCAGGGCGATTTGTTTGCGGGCGGGTTGGTCTCGCAATCTATTCAGCAGATTAAGCTAGATGACTCAGGCACTGTGGTTAGCCAAACGCCTATCGATATTGGGCAGCGGGTGCGAGATGTGGCTCAGGGCCCAGACGGATTTATTTACGTTTTGACGGATGAGTCTAACGGTCGGCTAGTGCGATTAGAGCCTGGTTAAGGAGTCGGCAACTGGATTGCTCAGTCGATAGGAAGTCAGAAATATATCGCAAAAGAACAGCGTTGCATCCTACTGTGGCTGTTTTTCTGCTGAGAGCTGCACAGCTATTTCTGTACAGGAAGAAGCCTCAAGCTTGCGAAATATCTTCTTGAGCGCCTGTTTGACAGAGTTTTCGGTAATCCAAAGTTCAGCACCCACTTCTGCGTTCTTTTTTCCTAGTGCCAGGCTTTCATGAGCTGGGGCATGCCGCTCAGCTATGTAGCGAGCAATTGGATTGCGCTCGGCGGAAAGTGCGGTTTCTGCGGCTTTTCTGAGAGCAGAGGGTAATTCGATATTCGCTGAGAAGACTATCAAAGAAGAACATTCCTGACCGGGTTGTGGTGAAGTATTGACTAATTTGGGGTGTGACTTGCGATCGCAGTTCATTTTCATTCGCCGCTTGGCCAACCATTTGAAAAAGGCTTTGTAACTGTCTTCCCGATGAAACAACAAACTAGTGATTTAGAAAGCAGTAACAATATTGAACTTAAAGGGCTCCGCTGGAAATTCGTTCAAATAGGCTTGATTTAAGAACGCCTTTGCTTCCAGCTGGTCTCTTAGGTGCTGGTCGAAAAAGGACAGACTCAGCGCTCTTATCTGAGGCTGAGCCTGGTGTGGATCGGGACCGACGGTCCCTTGTGGAACGGGTAAAACACTGGAGCTAGAACCACTCAATAGAGAAAAGTGAG
>ERZ1740070.472-NODE-472-length-27587-cov-5.623602_pt1 | contig 27587 bp, 24 predicted proteins | sample MGYA00581734_ERZ1740070 | MGnify/ENA primary metagenome ERZ1740070 (study PRJEB43018, sample SAMN04849744) | marine metagenome | isolation source: floating plastic debris | place: Pacific Ocean | collected 2008-09-01 | study: EMG produced TPA metagenomics assembly...
TCACTCCCAGAGCGTTCGTCCATGGTTGACGGATGAGCTAAAGCTACTCAAAGCGGTTGTTGCCCAGTTGGAAATTGCCTTGAACCAGGCGGAGCTGCTGGCCCAAAGTCAGGCCAAAGCCAAGGAACTGGAGATATTGCTAAATCAGCTACGGCGGGCTCAGTCTCAGCTGGTACAAAGCGAAAAAATGTCTAGCCTTGGACAGATGGTTGCTGGAGTAGCCCATGAAATTAACAATCCGGTGAGCTTTATCTATGGCAACCTAACCCATGCTAAAGACTACACCGAAGATTTAGTTCGTCTGATTGAGCTTTATCAATATCACTGTACTCAGAGTAATCCAGATATTCAGTCCGTTATTGAAGAGATTGAGCTGGATTTTCTAAAACAGGATTTGCCCAAGCTATTTCAGTCAATGGAGGTGGGCACCGAGCGCATTCGTGAAATTATTAAATCACTACGTCTGTTTTCTCGTCTAGATGAGGCAGACATTAAACAGGTGAATCTGCACGACGGTATTGATAGCACACTGACTATTTTGAAAACGCGGCTGCGGGCGCAGCACTGGCGTCCAGAGATTAAAGTGGTTAAAACATACGACCATCTGCCCCAAGTTGAATGCTACGCAGGACAGCTCAACCAAGTATTTATGAACTTATTGAGCAACGCCGTTGATGCTACAGAAGAGAAAGACCAAAATCGCACCTGGCAACAGATGGAACAGGAGCCCAGCACAATTCACATTCGCACCCAGTTTTTAGGGCAGCTTAAACAGCCAGCGGTTGCGATCGCAATTAGTGACAATGGGCCAGGCGTTAGCCAGCAGGCCAGTGACCACCTGTTTAACCCGTTTTTTACCACTAAACCTGTGGGTAAAGGCACTGGGCTGGGTCTTTCCATCAGCTATCAAATTATTACTGAAACCCACGGCGGCACCATTACCTACGACACCACACCCGGTCAGGGAACCACCTTTATCATTACTCTGCCCATCCAGCAGTAGCTCCCAAATAGATCTCAGATAAGACGCCGCACCGCCGCACAATGCCTAAAGCCAGGGCGTGCTCACCTGAGCAATCTGCTCTCGTTCTTCAAGAGTGAGCGACCAGCCCAACGCCCCGGCATTTTGCTCGGCCTGTACTGCATTTTTTGCCCCTGGAATTGGCACCACACTGCCCTGACCAATTAACCAGTTCAGCGCCACTTGGGCCGGGGTTTTGCCGTAGCGCTGCCCCACTTTCTGCAACGCTGCAATCACCGGCTCAATTTTACGTAGACCGTCTTTATTAAAGCGTGGGTCAATCCGACGAGCGCCTGTGGGGGGCTGATCGGTTGTCAGTGTGTATTTTCCCGTCACCAGCCCTTGAGCCAGGGGGCTATAGGCCAAAATTGTCATCCCTAAATCTTTTGCCGCACTGAGCACACCGTTGGCCTCAATTTTGCGGTGCAAAAGAGAATATTGCACCTGGTTAACCGCCAGAGGAATGCCTCGCTCAGCCAGATAGCCATGGGCCTGGTGCATCTGACTCGCCGAGTAGTTGCTGACACCAATAGACTGAATACGCCCCTGCTGTACCTCATCGGCTAAGGCATTCATAAGTGCCTTTTGCCCCATCAAAAAATCAAAAGGCCAGTGTACCTGATAGAGCGCCACCGTTGGCAGCTGTAGCCGCTTTAGACTGGCCGTTAGCGCATCGGCCACCGCCTGGGTATTAAATCGCCAGGGCAGGGGAAAGTATTTGGTTGCCACCGCCACCGAAGCGGCTGTTTTTTGAATAAACTGCCCCAGTAGTTCCTCCGACTTGCCCAAGCCATAAACTTCTGCCGTATCAAAAAAGTTTACCCCAGCCGCCAGGGAGACCTCGAAGGCTTGCTGCACATCATCAGCACCGTACTCTTTACCATACTGCCAAAACAAAGAATCGCCCCAAGACCAGGTGCCCACACCCAAAGATGGAATTTCGGGACCGTTGGGAACTAACTTTACTGACTGTAGCGACTCTGCCATGATCTCCTGTTTTTTTGTTCTATGGTCTCTCTCATAAAAACAGAGGACACGCATCTACGCATCCTCCAATCGATTCTAATTGTATGAACGTTGCAGGCACACCTAGCTGGCTAAATATTCACGCATGTCCGACTGACGCTTCCGTAGTCGAGTCAGAGCTTCACGCTCAATCTGACGCACCCGCTCACGACTGATGCTCAATATTTCACCAATTTTAGCCAGGGTCATATTTTTGCCATCATCCAGACCAAACCGCAGATGTAACACTCGCTGCTGCTGTGGCGTTAGCTCTGCCATCAACCGATCGAGATCTTTGCGTAACAATGACTGAGTTGCATAAGCCTCAGGAGACTCACCCGGGTCTTCTAGCAAATCGCCCAAATTAGTGTCCTGATTGTCGCCAATGCGCAGGTCCAAAGAAAGTGGAGTACGAGACTTTTCTAAATAGTCTCGAACCTGCTTGGGTGTTAGCGTCACTTCCTCTGCTAGTTCTGCAACGGTAGCGGCTCGACCCAGCTTTTGCGACAGCTGTCGCTGAGCTTTCTTAATTTTGTTGAGCTTCTCAGTAATGTGAATGGGTAGACGAATGGTGCGGCTTTTCTCCGCAATAGCACGGGTAATTGCCTGACGAATCCACCAGTAGGCATAGGTGGAAAATCGATACCCCTTAAGTGGATCAAACTTTTCCACACCGCGCTGCATACCGATGGTGCCTTCCTGAATTAAATCCAGTAAATCAACGTTGCGCTTGATGTATTTCTTGGCAACAGACACGACCAGGCGCAGGTTGGCCTCGACCATACGACGTTTTGCCAGTTCCCCTGCATCCATAGCCTGGACTAATTCATCAACAGAAACGTTCGCGGCTTCCGCCCATTCCTGCTTGGTTGGCTCACGTTCTAAGCTTTCTGCAAGCCCAGTTTTATAAACCTGTAGAGCAACGAGCTTTTGCACCTGCTTGCCATAAACAACCTCTTGCTCATGGGTTAAGAGGGGCACTCGCCCAATTTCCTTTAAATAGGTGCGAACTAAATCACTGGATGTTTGAGCAGCTTTCATAGATATGACGGTTCACAGACTACAGAGAGAGAAAATCAATGCGCCCTTTAAAGAGCGCGCCGGAAGACACAATTAAAAAAATGCAACGTCAGCTAAAACGTATGGATGAGGGACTATCTGAAAACTCTTGAAACATCAGTCGTATCGAAGCCGCAGGATGTTTGTAGTAACAAAGAGACAGTCTCAGATATCAACACAGGCAGATAAAGAACCGTAACCGGGGCCCATGCCACAGCTACACCGAGGACAAAACCACACGTGCCGCTTAACTAAGTAGTGATGCTGCTTTCAAGTTAGTCTAGAGTAACATAATTTAAGTAATGTAACATTTATGAAAAATATTTTTTATTAGCCAAGCTAATTTCTAATGTTCGCTGGAGCCTTCCTGTCATCGCTAAAACTTAGACTACTTGATCTATATGGGCTAGGCTGCATCAACCGTGACAAAATCCTTAAAAAAGTGTTAAGGCTTTTTTAAGGATTTTGCATCTGTCTAGGGATAGTTTGTTAAGTTTATTGACTCTTTTAGGTGTACTCTGAGCCCGTTTGAGGCAGATTTACCTTGACAGGGTAGGTCAGTAGCGCTACTGACACTACCCTGCTGATTATTCCCCCTATGTCCATTAGCTGAGCAACAGACTATCGTTGTTTAACGCGTCGCTACCAAAACGATTGAGCAAATCATTAACAGAGAGATTGACTTTCTCAGATGCCCTAGCATCAAATACCACACGTCCCTCATGCAGCATTAGTAAGCGATTACCCACGCTCAGGGCCTGACGCATGCTGTGGGTCACCATTAATGTGGTTAGGCTATGTTCGGTGACTAGCTGGTCGGTCAGCTGCATGATGAAGTGGGCTGTTTTGGGGTCCAATGCGGCGGTATGTTCATCCAGCAATAGAATTTTGGCCGGGCTTAGGGTGGCCATCACCAGGCTCAGAGCCTGACGCTGTCCGCCAGAGAGAAGACCAATGCGATCGCAAAGCCGATTTTCTAACCCCAGCTCCAGACTGGCCAACCGGGCCTGAAACTGATCGCGCAGGCGGTTGTTTAGGGCCGGTCGCAGTCCCCGCGACTGGCCCCGCCGAAACGCCAGCACCAAATTCTCTTCAATGGTCAGATCGGCACAGGACCCAGCCAGCGGATTTTGAAAAACCCGCGATACTAACGGGGCTCGGCGAGCGGTGGGCCATGTGGTCACATCCTGGGTACCCACCATAATCCGCCCCCGCTCAGACAGAATGTCACCGCTGATAATATTAAGCAACGTTGACTTACCCGCACCGTTGCTGCCAATAACCGTAATAAATTCACCCGCAGCAATATCCAGATTAATCCCCAGCAGTGCCGGTTTTGCCAGCGGTGTACCAGGGTTAAAGGTGACGTGGATGTCGGCCAGAGAAATCATAGGCTGGGAGATTGAGAATTGAGAATTGAGGATTAATATTGGGCCAGCCTAACGCTTCAGTTTGGCCAGCAGATTGGCCTTTGGCAATACCAGCGCCAGCACCACAATGGTGGCTGTCACCAAGTTTAGGTCCTGGGCTCGGAGTCCCAAAAAGTCTGCGTTAAGCGCTGTGGCAATCACTAAACGATAAATTAGACAGCCCAGCACCACCGCCAGCGTTGCCCAGCGTACGGTTCGGCTAGGAAAAATGGCTTCTCCTAAAATGACTGTGGCCAGGCCCACCACCACGGTGCCCACCCCCAGCGCCACATCAGCAAATCCGTTAACCTGGGCAAACAGCGCCCCAGATAAGGCCGCCAGCGCATTACTCATGGCCATACCCAATAAAATCAGCCGATCGGTATAAATTCCTTGAGCGCTGGCCATCACCGGATTCATCCCTGTCGCCCGCATTGCCAACCCTAAATCTGACGTTAAAAAAAAGTCGATGAGCACTTTTGTCAGTCCTAGACCCACCAGCAAAATCACCCAAACGGGCAACACTGTTTCCAAGTCATCAAACAGCGTGGGCTGATTGAGCAGGGGTACATTGGGCCGTCCCATGATGCGCAAATTAATCGAGTAGAGCGCAATCATTGTGAGAATACTGGCCAGCAAATTAAGGATATTAAACCGCACGCTGAGAACGGCGGTACACAGACCCGCCAGGGCACCGGCTACCATAGCCCCAACCGTCGCTATCCAAGGATTTACCCCCTGGGTAATCAGGGTGGCCACCACCGCCGCACCCAGGGGAAAGCTGCCATCCACCGTCAGATCAGGAAATTTAAGCACCCGAAAGGAGAGATATACTCCCAGACTCAGAAAGCCATAGAGTAATCCGGTTTCAATGGCTCCAAGAAATGCGACAAAAGACATGAAAAACAATCGGTAGAACGAAGATGGGCTAGCCTTAGGGTATGGGCGGTTTATATTCCACTAGATTACCGAACGATCTCGTAAACCTATGGCTTACAGCGACTTTACTCTACGTAAAGTAAAAACTGATTTCGCTCTTAAGTTAGTTGAGACGGGCTCCTTTTTAAAGGGACTTCCTCCAATAAAACCTAGTGACTACCTTAATCAAACACTGGAGCGAAACTTATCGATTGCGATCGCTGTAGGAACTGAAAAGGCCAGATCTGAACTGTTAACTAGTCCTATTTTGGTAGAAGTGCGGGAGCAGTTACAGCGTCAGATTAGTTTATTTTCAGGGACAGACTTTACTGTAGACCCGTCTGTTGGCCTGAATGGTATCTGCGATTTTTTAATTAGTCAGTCTCAAGAACAGCTGCTAATCGAAGCCCCAGCGGTGGTGATTGTAGAAGCTAAAAAGGAAGATCTTAACCCTGGGTTTAGGCCAATGTATTGCTGAGCTGGTAGCCGCTCAACGCTTTAAATAAGCAACATAAGCGTCCGATTACATCGGTGTATGGTGCTGTGACAACAGGTAGCCTATGGCGTTTTCTTCGGTTGTCAGGGCACACGGTTGAAATTGATTTAGCCGATTATGCAGTTCCCCCAGTTGAAACGGTGTTAGGGATCTTGTTGGGAATTTTGAAGGATAAGCAAATGGAGCGTGTTTTATAGGGGTGCACGGGTTGTGCACCCCTATAAAACCATTATTCAAACACCTGGTCGGCGCTGTCTTTAATGGCATCGGGTACCGTAACCCCCATCGCTTCTGCAGCGGCTAGATTGATAGCCAGGTCCACGGTACTCGCCAGCTCAACCGGCATATCACCAGGGTTCGCCCCGCTCAGAATACGGACAGCCATATCACCGGTTTGACGACCGACTTCGTAATAATCAAAGCTAGCCGTTGCGATCGCACCCCGCTCCACTGAGTCCGTATCCCCCGCAAATATTGGCAGCTGGTTATCATTGCCCACTTGAATCACCGATTCCAACGCCGACACGACAGTATTGTCGGTGGGAATATAAATCGCATCTACTTTGCCCACCAAGCTTTCTGCCGCTGTTGCCACATCAGCGGAGCTAGACACCGTCGCCTCTTCCACCGTGAACCCCTGCGCCTCTGCTTCTGTGTTGAGCAAGCTCACCAAACTAACAGAATTAGATTCCCCAGCGTTGTAAATTACACCCACGCTCTGGGCACCGGGGACCATCTCGGCAATCAGTGCCAAATGCCTATCAATGGGAGACAAGTCGCTGACGCCAGTAACCATACCACCAGATGCATCTAGACTGGGCACTAGCTCAGCTGACACCGGATCGGTCACCGCTGAAAAGACCACCGGAATGGTCTCGGTATTACCCACAACAGCCTGGGCTGAGGGTGTAGCGATGGCCACAATCAAATCAGGATTGTCGCCTACAAATTTCTGAGCAATCTGTGCCGCATTAGATGCCTGCCCCTGGGCACTTTCCCATTCCCATTTCAACGAGTTACCCGCTTCGTAGCCTTCTTCTTTAAGTTTGTCCTGTAGGCCATCGCGCACCGCATCAAGGGCCGGGTGTTCAACAATCTGTGTCACAGCGACATAGGGAACATCGACAGTGGCGACCGGATCGCCATATTCGTCTTGGGCGGTGTTGCCGCAGCCGAGAAGTGTGGCTGAGAGCAGGGCAGGGGCAATTAGGGTTTTGGTTAAAAAGCGGGTACGTATCATGGTTAATTTTGTCTTTTAAGGAAAAGAATTTTTAAGGGTTTCCCCTCCTCGGAGGGGTGCCCAACGGGCAAGGTGGGTTTCGACCCGTTAGCGTAAGCGGTTGACCCACCCCGGATCTCCCCCCAGCGAAGGGGATGGATGCCATAGGGGCATTGCATGCAATGCCCCTACTCTCCACCAAACTGGGCCTTCAGCTCCGCCACGCGATCATCGTCGAGCTTCTGGAACAGAGGCGCAGGCACGTCAAACGGACGACCGGCAGTCAGGATGGTTAGGTCCGTGGCATCAGCCATGGTGCTATTGCGCTCAGTGTCAGTGAGCTGGAGGGCGTCGTAAAGGGCCTCGGATGTATGGGGAATAAAGGGGGCACTTGCGATCGCATATAGCCGGATCAGATTAATACAGGTGCGAATGACTAAAGCCGCGTCTTCTTTGTCTGTCTTAAACAGAGCCCAGGGAGCGCGCACATCAATGTACTGGTTACCCGCTGTCCAAAGGGCATTGAGGGTTTCGGTAGCGCGGCGAAATTCTTGTTTGCGCAGGTGGCCGCGCAGCTTTTCCACCAGCTCACTGCAGGTTTTTTGCAGTTCGGCTTCGGCTTCGCCAGGGGTGCCGCCTTCCGGTAGTTCTTTACTAAACCGAGAGGCGGTAAACTTGAGAATGCGGTTTACAAAGTTGCCCAGGTTATCCGCCAGTTCTTTGTTGACACGATTTTGAAACTGCTCCCAGGTAAAGGCAGAATCAGAAGATTCGGGGGCGCTGGCCATGAGCATATAGCGCCAGTAGTCAGCCGGGGCAATCTCCAGCGCCTGGTCAAGAAAGACGCCGCGCTTGGAGCTAGTGGAAAATTTGCCCCCGTAATAGTTAAGCCAGTTAAAGCCTTTAATATAGTTAGCCATCTTCCAGGGTTCACGGCTACCGAGGATGGTGGCAGGCCACATAATCGTGTGAAATGGCAGATTATCCTTAGCCATAAACTGGGTGTAGTCAATATCGTCCCCTTTCCACCAGCTCTCCCAGTCGTTGCCGGTGGAGTCCCCCCAGGCTTTGGTCGCAGAGACATAGCCAATGGGGGCATCAAACCAGACATAAAAGACTTTGCCGTCAAAGCCTTCGGCGGGTACGGGCACACCCCAGCTAAGATCGCGAGTGATACCTCGGCTCTGTAGCCCCTCATTAAGCCACTTGAGAGCAATAGACTTGGTTAGCGTGGGCCACTGTTCTTGTTTTTCAACCCAGGCGCGAACTTCGTCGCTGAGTTTGTCGAGCAGCAAAAACAGATGCTTGGAACTACGGAGCTCTATGTTAGTGCTGCCGGTATTGGTGGTACGGTTGTCAATCTGTTCGGTGGGGCTGAGCACTTTGGTGCAGTTTTCGCACTGATCGCCTCGGGCCTTTTCATAGCCGCAGTGGGGGCAGGTGCCAGTAACGTAGCGGTCGGGCAAAAAGCGTTCATCGTCTAATGAATAGATCTGACTGATTTCGCGTTCTTCGATAAAGCCATGGTCGGCCAGCTGACGATAGAAGTGCTGGGTTAGCTCGTGGTTTTCTGGCGCAGACGTACGGCCAAAGTAGTCAAAGGATAGGCTAAAGCGTTCGTAGATATCTTTTTGCTTTTCGTACTGGCGGGTACAAAATTCGGCTACGTCTAGCTCGGCTTCTAGGGCGGCAATTTCTGCCGGAGTGCCGTGTTCGTCAGTGGCACATATATATAGGACGTCTTCGCCTTCCTGGCGTAGAAATCGAGCATATACATCGGCAGGCAGCATCGACCCTACCAGGTTGCCCAAGTGCTTAATTCCGTTGATGTAGGGAAGTGCGCTGGTGATCAGGTATCGCATTCTAGGTTTGCCGTGTCGTAAGCCGATGTGTCCTATACACCCTAGCGGTTTAATCGCTTTGGCTCAATAGTAGCGATCTTTTTATTGCTCGGCTAAAACTGGCCTGCATACAGCTGAATTCATTGATGACGTTTGTCATGGAGTCTGCAAAATACATGGCGTAGTATTCAGCAGCCCCTTAGCTAGACACCTCTGTGACATATGTTTCTCACTGGCTTAGCTGTTTGACCCTAGGTAGCTGCCTCATGGCACTTCCCTCATTCGCTGCCACATTTTCCTTATCAGCGCCTGCCATTGCCCAAGCCCAGCGCGAATTTGTAAACCCCAACTTTAGGCGACACTTCCAGGACCTCGGAGTAGAAGGGTCAATTATGATTTATGACCAAAATCAGGATGTGACCTATGGGCACAACCGCGATCGCAATACCACGCCATTCCTACCGGCCTCCACTTTTAAGATCCTCAATTCACTCATTGCTCTAGAAACTGGCGTTATCGCGAGCGATCTGGCAATGCTCACCTGGGATGGTGTAGAGAGAAGTTTTCCAGCCTGGAACCGAGATCTCAATTTAAGAACAGCGTTTCAGGTCTCGGCGGTGTGGTTTTATCAAGTGCTTGCCCGCCGAATGGGTCACCAGAGCATGCAGCAGTGGGTAACCAACACTGGCTATGGCAACCAAACAATTGGTAGCGCAGACGAGATCGATAGTTTTTGGCTAACAGGCGATATCCGCATTACGCCTCAAGAACAGATTCAGTTTTTGCGTCGTTTGCATGCTAATGAACTGCCATTCTCGGAGAGAACGCTGGCTACCGTTAAAGATATTATGATTGTTGAACAAACACCCGACTATACTATTCGCGCTAAAACAGGCTGGGCGCTAGCTGAAGGAATTGGCTGGTATGTTGGCTATGTGAAACAAAATGATAACGCTTACTTTTTTGCCACAAATATCGATATTCGTGATGAGACAGATTTAAACATGAGGGTAGAGGTCACCCGCCGTAGCCTGGAGGATCTTGGGTTGTTATAAAAAAACGTAGGGATGTTCCATGGAACGTCCCTACGTTTTTTTAACCATAATCACGCGGCTGTGGCCACCGGTGGCGTATGAATCGTATGGATCGCTGGAATATCCCAGGCTTCTGCAATGGACCCATTGACAATACGCCAGACAACAACCGCATCTAGCGTAATTGGCTGACCGTCTAGGGTCATCGTATCCTGCACATGGGTAACAACCAGCTCATTACCAATGGGAATAATCGCAACTGGCTCAACCTGAAACGTGCCTCCGGTGACGGTCGCTAGTTTTTCAAAAAAGGCTTGTAAGCCTTCTACACCGACGTAGTCACCCTGCACTTTAGGTAGTTGATCATTAAAAAAATGCCAGACAAATCCTTTTGAAAAGAGATCTGACGCACCAGCAATATTGTTGTTGTCCAAATATTGATCTAACTGTTTTAAGAGAGCAACATTTGCATGTTCTTGAGTCATTGTGACTGCTCCTGACGGGGGCTTAGAATGCTTACAGCGTAGCGAATCAATAGAGTTCTTCCCAATACCAGGAGTCATTCTATTCAATGACTTTTGTCATGGTAGTAGCTCAAAAGCTTTGATAGCCGGTAGCGACATTACTGACACGTTAGTCAATGATGTACTGCCATAGCAGAAACAGCAAAGAAAAATACCAAAAGCTATAAAAAACTAACAGCCATACGCCACACAGACCCAGCACTTTTAGCGCCGTAGCAGCAGGGTTTCGACTAAAGCGAACAATGCCATCTCGATTACCCCGTAGCTGGGACCAGGTAAGTAAAGAGATATTAGTGGCCAGGGCAATGGAAAAAATTCGGATGGCAGCCATCCAATATTTTTCCGGATTTAGCCAGCTGACCCTGGCACCAGCATTGGCAACCTGGGGGATAAAGCTCGGATCTCTTAGTGGAGATACCTGATAGGCTAACAACGCAACACCCACTACCGTTAGCAGCAGCACGTTTAGGCTAACCATCAGTGCGTGATCAATCCGATTACCAGGCATCTTTGGAACCCCGTTTTTTGGCAATACAGTGCTCAAATCATTATTGTCTAGCCGAGCTGTTGATGTTGCCTTGAAAGAGCCGCTGCCCCTATGCAATGGGTGGAAACGATTCAATAAAATTCGATACAGCGGTTAAAAACCGCTTACCGACTAAAACTGACAGGAGTCCACACACTACAATAGTCGCGGCGATGGCGGCAATGTTCCAAAACTTTAACGGGGTTGGGGCCGTTATCAGCCATGCGATTACGGCAAGTATCATTCCCAGGGCACTACCTACCAAAAATTGATAGGCAAGGTCAGCCAGCGTGCGACGCTCTGGGGTACTCTTTTCAGGGGTCATAGTGGTTTTTTTCTTTAAATAAACAACTAGGGAAGCACATATCTAAAAATCGGTACTTTTCGTAGAAAAACGCTAATGGTAAAGCACAGGGGAACACCGATCAGTGTGACTAAACCAAATTTGAGCAGTGGACCTAGAGGTGTGTTTGCGATCGCAACCTGCAGATACACAACCATCACGAGATGAATCAGATACACCCCGTAGGCATTGTGGGAGAGTAAGGCCGTAACCTGGTTTTGGTGATTTAACGTTTCTCGAAATAAAACGAGTAAACCAACACATAAGCCAACACAGATTGTCGCTTCCCATCCACTCCATACAACAGAACGCCAGTCCCAACCACCCCCCGCGATGATATCGGGAAGTAAATGATTGTTTTGCCCAATACTGTAAGCATAGCGAAGCAACGCGGCAGTTAGGCCAATAATTAGCCAGATAAATCCTTTAGTTTTATCTATCTGTCTTAACCAGTTAAAGCGATAGGCAACAGTTCCGGCAATAAACAAACTGACATACTGAGGCAGGTGAGCAACCTCGGTGGGTAAAAATCCAAACAGCCGCACCCAGCGATCAATCGGATAATAAATCCGCACTAGCACGGTCAAACCAGTTAACCCCAACAGATAGAGCACAATTGCCCCATGGCCTGGCACAGGGTAAGAGGCTAAAACTCTAAACCGACGAGGTCTCTGTTGCCAGAGCGCATGGCCGACCGCATAAACCAGCAAATGGAGCAAAAACCAGAGGTGGGCAACTTCTATTTTTAAGGGATGGATATAGACGTGGGCAATAAAGGTAAAAAAAGACTGCGGCGGCCCACTCAGGTGATATAGCACCGGGGGAAACACCACCAAGCTAAACACCACCAAGGGAATGCCTAAGCGTTGAAACCGTATCCATAGAAATCGTTGGGGTCCTTTACGGTCATAGGCGGCAGGGGTGAGATAGCCAGCAATAAAAAAGAAAAGTCCCATAAAAAAAGCCGCATTCACCGCAAAAAAGGGACCCAAAATAACGGCACGATCTGGATTAAATAAAGGCCAGGCACCACCGGTTGGGCCATAGGGCTGGGCGGCATGGTGAGCCACCACCAGACTGGTTAAAACCACTCGCAAGTTGTCGAGAAATACGAGTCGAGTCGTTGGGGTATGCTTCATGGCTAGCCCACAGAATTTCTAACAGGGGAGCTGCTATCTTCTACCTGGCAATTGCTGAGGTTGGTTCCATTAGCTCTAAAGCCGTTGCGATCGCACGGTCTTTTTGTGGGTCGGCACCCTGGGCATATTCAATCGAAAACGGCACCGTCACATCAGGGGTAACGCCAACGCCCTCAAGCCGCACGGTCTCATCTACATAGACATCGGCGACAGCCACATAGAGCAAACTGTCGTCGGGCATAATAAACGCCCGCCCCGCCGTCACTGCACCTGCAGTAGGTGTTCCTACCACAGGGCCAATGTCATACTGCTGAAAGCCATAGGCCAAAATCTCTTTAGCACTGCGGCTGCCGTCGTTAATCAGCATGACCACTGGCTTTTCCCACTGGCTGTAGTAAGTTGAGGCAGTGCGATTGCGACCCACGCTGGTAATGCTGGGGCCTCGGGCGGTGTAAAGACGCAGCGCTGTGTGGGGAGCCCCGCCCCAACCATCTCTAAGATCCAGCAGCAGCGCATCGGTGTCTTTTAAGCGACCAAAGAGCAGTTCATCTTCTAGCTTTTCCTGGTATTGGTCACCAGCATAGGACCAGATGTGCACATAGCCAATCTGTTTACCCGACTGTTCGATCACCTCTACACTATCGCCCATCACATCTAAAAACATGGTGATGCCGTCGTATAGCCTGGGGGTGACCGTAATCTCTCGTTGACTATCAGAATTGAGAGAAGACTGTACCTGCACAGTAACAGACTGCTCGGCCTTCCCGACAAAAGACTGCACTGGATGAAATGGCTCACCGTCTACGCTAAGAATTTGATCGCCCACCTTTAACCCTGCCCTATCAGCAGGGCTACCTTCAAAAATAGCTTTAACAAAGGTTTTATCTAGTGCCCTATGGGTGACAACGCCAATATCAGCGTATTCTAGCTTGCCTTCTGGAAACCGTTCCGCCAGTCGCGTTTCAAACTCAGGCACCCGTGGATAAAAAATTCCCAGCAGCTGATAGTAAGCGGGTTCATCCGGTGTGTACAGATGGGTGTGGGAAGTGTTTAGCGTCCCCAACATCTGATTGATCACAGTGGCCTTTTCAGCACGAGATGAGGCCGCGGCTACTTGAGGGCGATACTGCTCTCCGGTAGCGGCCCAATCTACACCGTTAAAGTCAGGGTCAAAAAAGTTGTCGCTGACGGTTTTCCAGACAGTGTCAAATAGGTCTGGCGGTTGCGATACGGCTGGTGTGGTCAGCCGATGCAGGCCACCAAATAAAAGGCCAGCCAAAACAACAACTAGCAGCCCCCTTACCCAAATTTTAGTTTGCCTGGGAACCATGCTGTTGCCCTCAACCCCACTAAAGAAAACACCTCAAAACTGTTTATTTTATAAAGTTACGCTTACTGCGGCTTCGCTGACTCAAGATAGAGCCAATGAATCGGGCGGAGAAAATGGAATGTAGGTTTGAATCACCCTATCGATGTCATCACGATACATTTCAGGCACCTTGATACTCATGGTATCGGGCAAAAATATCAGACGGGGCCGCACTCGGATAGTCAATGTACTAGGATGGGTCACCTCCCAAGTATAGGACTTCATCCGCTTCCAGGGGACTACGTTATATAAAAAGCAAAGACCATTTTCCCTGAGTTCAAGCTTGTTTAGACCAAGAAAGACAATCAACAGAGCCAGTGTCCACCAAAAGGCAACTGCAAGAGAGGTGTGTACAACACCATTTGAAGTATCAGCAAACTCTGTTAGAGACACCCATGAAATCCAGGTGATCATTGTAGCAACGCCCACTTCGGCGATGCCAATCCAGAACAGAAATTTATTGTGCCAGGTCCTGCCCGCATTAAGCAGCAAAGCACCCGCCTTGCGTTTGCGCCTTGGCCAGTGCAGCAGCCAAACACCGATACTCACAACATAGCCAAGATAGAGAACGCTCCAAACGATCTGCCCACCCAGGGTGACCAAAAAGGGAATAACTGCGATCGCAAATCCCACCACAATCCACGGTAGGGCATAGCGCAGATTACGACTGGCGGCTTCTTGCCCCATAACCCTTGTCAGCAGAAGATAGCTGCCCACCAAGGTTAGACCAACAACAAGGATGTATCCCCAAAAAGCCATAATTATTCCTTACAAATTGGCAATAATTTCAACACTAAAAGCCGCATCCCAAGATTCCCATGACAAAAGTCACTAGTCGCCATGACCTTTTGAACTGGAAGTATCTTTTGGCTTAAAAGACACTTAATATTTAACGAACATTCGCTGATACATGAATCTCAACAGGTTTTGAGTGGGACAATCATGAATACTCAGTCCTACGTTGTTCCCAATGTTGGCCATGGTTGGAATTTAGAAGCGCCTGGGTTCTTTACCACCATAGTCCGTGATTGGATTGAACAGCGGCCACTGCAGTTACAAACTGTTGGTTGATTTAGTTGCGCTAAGGCATTATGGCGATACTTCAGACCCCAGACAATAGTCAGACCTATTATGTAGAACTGGGCGATCGGTCGTCTGAAACCCTACTGTTGTTGCACTGTTGTGGTGCAGACCACGCTATGTGGCAGCCTCAGATGCAAACCTATGTAGATGCAGGGTTTCATGTACTCATACTGGATTTATTTGGCCATGGGCAATCGTCTCAATTAAAGACCCCACAGCTATCTAGCTGGCACAATCAAATCATTTGGCTGTTAACTCACCTCAACCTAGAAACCTGCACAGTCATAGGCGTCAGCATGGGCGGTGTCATCGCTCAGTCGTTTGTCGCTGAGCACCCACGGTGCGTTACCAACCTAATTATTGCCGATTCGTTTGGCGAACTGCGCACCCCCACAGAAAAGCTGTTGGGTCTCTCTCAGATTATTGGGTTTAGCCTATTCAAACTATTGGGGAAACACTGGTTGGCAAAGGTTATGGACCATACCTATCGCGCTGACAAGGCGGCCCGAGACTATTTTTGTCAAGTTTGTTTACACAGTGACCTCGATCAGCTGATTCTGGCCAGAAAAGCCATTAACCGTATTGATGGTTTACAAAGTCTGAACAATGTCACTGTTCCAGCACTGGTGATGGTGGGTGCCAATCTAGGAGAGTCATTTGTTCGTATTAATCAAAAGATTGCCGATGCCTTACCCAATGCGACGTTCGTGATATTAGAGAAATCGATGGATCCGTCTAATTTAGTAAATCCAACAGAGTTTGATACTCAGGTACTCAAGTTTTTGGGTGCCCCACAGCACAAGAAAGTTTAAGAGATTTCTTAGAAAGCGTAATACCGAGCCCTCACCGTCTTGAAAAAACCATAAGGAGACATCTGATCATGACCCTGTGGCATACACAAAAAACAAAATTATTTTTGGCTTGGATTTTTGCCAATGCCATCGGTGGATTTTTAGTAGGCTTTCTAGAAAGCAACGGGGCTCAGTTTCTAGCAACGCTGTTTTTGTCGGGAGCCATCCTGGGGACATCGCAGTGGCTGATATTTAGAGGGTTAAATGCCAAAGGACTCCGCTGGACTCTCTGGCCCGTCGTCAGTGCCTTAGGTTGGATCACCGGCGTCATGCTCAGCCTTTTGGTGTCACCGATAAAAGATGCAGTCTTGTCACCATTACAAGACAGCGCTTGGGAGCTCTTCTGGTCAAATCTTATTAGCCAACCGATGTACATTTTTGGTATGGCTATTGCCCAGGGGATGATTTTGAGCTACCACGCTCGTCACCGGCTGCGGGCTATTGGTGTCTGGCTGTTGGCCAGCTGTCTGGGAGCCGCACTCCATGGTGCTATCGCTGTGCTCCTCTGTCGTAGCGTCTGCCAAACTCTGCCTAGGGCACTCATTGGCATTATTGACAGTAAAGGGTGGGGTCTGTACGGCATCATTACCGGGATTGCTTTACTGTGGGTGCTGCCAAACAAGGCTATCGGCGGCAAGTCTCCTGTCGCTCAGCCAGATTGAGCCTCTAGCGGCCTAGCTTTTGACGAATTTGATCCCTTAGGGCCTGAGCTTCTGGGTAGTCGGGCTGTAGCTCAATGGCTTTGTCAATAGACGCGATCGCGTCGTCAAATCGGCGCAGTCCCCATAGGGCAGCGCCTCGATTGCTCAAGGCTTCAGCAAAGTTTGGATCTTGCTCCAGGGCCCGGTCAAATTCGTTGAGGGCCTCTTGAAACCGCTGCTGTCTTAGCAAAATACCGCCCCGGTTGTTTCTGGCCTCAATATAGTTGGGGTCCAGCGCCAGGGTTTGGTCGTAGAGTGCCAGAGCTGCCTGGGGTTGACCCTGCTGTTCAAGGGCATAGCCTTTACTCCACAGGGCTTGAACGTTATCGGGGGAAATGGCCAGGGCGCGATCGCACGCTTCTACTGCCTGACCGTAGTTTTGTAGCTGGTTATGGCTATAGCATTTACCCCAGTGGGCTTCTGGCTGATCGGGGCTGCGCTCTACGAGTCGGGTATAGATGGCCAGCGCATCTTTGTACTGGTTGCGATCGCGCAGCTCACTGGCCTTTGCGAGCAGCTCAGAAACAGCAGGAGCTTGAGCCTCATTGGGGGAGTCAGCCGTTGTCTTTGGAGACTCCGGCTTATCAGACGCCGTGTCTGGAGACGCCGTGTCTTCAGTCGCCGTGTCTTCAGTCGCCGTGTCTTCAGTCGCCGTGTCTTCAGTCGCCGTATCTTTAGACTCAGTATCGGTGGCCGCTGCTTCCTCAGCTGCAGCCTCTGAGGGGGTTCCCCCAGCAGACGGGGACTCAGCCAAGGATACAACAGGTGTGGGGATAGTCAGGTTCGCAGAGGTTTGGCCATTGCGCATGAGCCCCAGGGCGACTACGGCCAACACACTCAGACCTAAAATAGACCATCGACTCTGGGGGCTGTTGGTGACAGCCGTGACGGTCTTTTTAGTCAAACTCTGTAGGGACTGGGTGAGGACCGGGAGCCCCAGTTTTTCCACCGCCAGGGTTTGGGGAGACGATGATGGCAGTGGTGGTGTTTTAGTCTGATCTTGGCCAGTGGGCGATGACGGCAGTGGTGTGGTTTCAATCTGTTCTTGGCCAGTGAATGAAGCTGCGCTGTAGGGAGGTGCTGAGGCCGCAATTTGAGTGGGCTGGGTAGGCGAAACCAGCTGAATCGGCTCACTGGCGATGGCTGGCAATGTGTCTAGTTCAGCCACTACATCAGCGGCTATGGAGTAGCGATCGCGATAGTCATAGCGCACCATGCGAGACAGCACCGTCTTAAAGGCATCCGTGATGTCTAAATCCGGGCTCTCCCAGAGCACCTCACTGGTGCGGGGGTCGCGCTTTAGTAAGTGGGGTGACACACCTGTTAATGCCTGCAGACAGATCATCCCCGCTGCATAGATGTCGCTACTAAACCATGGGTTACCGGCCAGTTGTTCATTAGGCATATAGCCCTGGGTACCAATGGAAATAGTACGGGTCGCTTCGCCGTTATTACGCCGCTCGCTCACCTGTTTCACCGCGCCAAAGTCAATCAGCACAATGTGACCATCAGCCTGGCGGTAAATCAGGTTTGAGGGTTTTAGATCGCGATGAATCACTCCCCGCTCATGGACAAACGCAAGCGGGGTCAAAATTTCACTTAGCAGCTGACGCACCCTAGCCTCAGACCAGGGGATTCCTCGCTGAATCAGTGTGGACAGCGATTCCCCCTCAATCAGCTCCTGGGCCAGATAAAATTCTTGACCGTCTTCAAAGTGGGCCAGCAGTCGGGGAATTTGGGAATGTTCCCCCAGCTGATAGAGGACTCGGGCTTCGGTTTCAAACAGTCGTCTGGCTGTGGTGAGACTGTCTGCATCCTGCAGGTGGGGCTTCAGCTGTTTAATCACACAGGTGGGGTGATCGGGTAAATGTAGGTCGGTGGCTAAAAAAGTGTGGCCAAACCCACCCTGACCCAGAGGTTGAATCAGCTGATATCGGCCTCCTAGAGTTTGCTTGGATTTAACACCCAATAATTGCATCAGGTTCATACGGCGGTCCTACGAGCTGTAATGCCTGAAGTTTCTAAAACCACGTCCCCTGAGGATTTGCTGTCGGAAGCTCCGATGCTAGACGTGGCTGAGCGCCCCATATCCTGGCAAAAAATACGATGGCTATGATGCAGTACGCCATTTGGCGGATGGATCATTCGCTAACTTAGCGATTCTACGGACAAACCAGCCAAGACAATAGACAGTCTTACTGACCGACCACCTCCCCCAAAAGTTGGCCCCTTCTGTCTCAAGAACCGCTACTCTTTAGACCAATTAGAGTAAGATCATGCTCGAGTTCTATAGTTAGAAATTACACCCCATGTCAGGTGAACCGGTCGTTATCCAACTTAACTGGGAAGATCCGGAGACGGGAGAGTCCCAGTATGCGTCACGTCAGCTGCCAGTCGCCATTGGACGTGAGGCCAGCAAAATGCCAAAGGAACTGCAGCATCAGCCGGTCGCCCACCTGGAGCTGATCCACCAGCAGGTGTCACGCTGTCATGCAGTGATTTCTATGGTTAATCGTCAGCTACACATTTCAGACCGCAGCGCCAACGGCACATTTCTCAACGGTCGGCCCATCCAAAAAGCGGGGCAGACATTTAAATCTAAAGACACCCTTAGAATCGGTCCATTTAAGATGACAGCGGTGATTGTTAGCAGCACCGATGCCAACTCAACCGAGCTAAATCGCGACCATAGCCACATGGCCAATAGTGAAATGGCCACCGAACCCAATGCTATCTTGGGTTGGCTGTTGGGAGGTGGGGTGTTACTTCTGATGGGTATTGGTCTGTGGTTTGCTGCCCAGACACTGCTTAATCGGGCTCGTCCCACTGTTGAGCCGACAGAATCTTCCTTAAATATCTCTATTCCGTACGCCTTTGAGAGCCCAACGACGACATAGGTTTAGCCCTCTGCTGCGCCGCTGCCAATATTGGGTCTGTCTCTGTCTGACCCTGATGGCGTTAGCCGCGCCATCGCTCCAGGCGCAAACAGAGCAGCCGCTGACAGCACCGGTTGAAAAGCCCAAGGCAGACATTGTGGTCAACGGTCGTACCGTTTTTGAGGTCCACGGTGTTGCCAACTTCACGGCTTTGGCCCGAGCCAGCAGCATTAATAAGCGTCTTCAAGAAGAAGTACAAAAAACTGAGCCGGCTGAAATTGAGGTTGTTGTCGATGAGGAGACCGGACTTGTCTACCTGCAGAGTACAGACGGCGACCTGATTGCCACGGTTACAGAAGTAGATTTACGCACCCCCGGCTACCGGCTAAATCGACAGGCCAGGGACTGGGCACAGCTATTAGAAGACGCGCTGCGTCGAGGACAGTTAGAACGTCAGCCGGCCTACCTTCGCCAGGCACTGCTGTACGGTCTGGTGGTTTTGGGGGGTGCGATCGCAATCCACCTGTTGCTCCGCATCTTTAGCCGCCGCAGCTATCGCTTTTTGAACCGCTGGTTTCTCTCGCCCAATACCCCACTATCGGCCTGGGAGAGACCCATTAAGTTTTTCTGGAAACTGGGGCTGCTGGGTCTGAAAGTTGGTCTATGGCTAACGGTTGTCATCTACATTACCGACCTGTTGCCACGGGTGCGCAGCTGGCGTCATATCGTTTCCACACTGCTCACCGCTGAAAGTATTGCCCTGGGCGACACTCAATATTCTGCCCTGAGTCTGGTGTTGTTGCTGGGCCTCACCATTGGTCTATGGTTTGCCGCTCAGTTAATCTCCCGACTCTTTCGCACCTATGTTTTACGCAGAGCCCGCATAGAACCTCGGCTGCAGGATATTTTTAGCATTCTGGTCCAGTATGGTCTGCTTTTTTTGGGCGTCATTGTGTTGCTGCAGCTGTTGGGAATTGACGCCAGTTCCCTAGCGATTTTAGCCAGCTTACTGGGTGTGGGTATTGGATTTGGTGTTCAAAACATTACCAACAACTTTATCAGTGGATTTATCATTACCCTGGAACGCCCCATTCAGGTAGGAGACTTTATTAAAATCGGTGACCTGGTGGGTATCGTCAGACAGGTGGGCGCCCGCAGCACCGAAATTAATACGCTTGATAGAGTCACCATTATTGTGCCAAATTCGCGATTTTTAGAAAGCGAGGTGATTAACTGGAGCCACGGCGATCCGGTGTCTCGTCTGCGGGTGCCCGTCAGTGTGGCCTACGGGTCTGATATTTCTAAGGTCAGAACAGCGTTGCTCGAAGCCGTTAAAGGACATCCTGAAGTATTGCTGCGGCCCGAGCCAGAAATCTGGTTTCAAAGCTTTGGCGATAGCGCCCTCAACTTTGAAATCATGGTGTGGACCGGAGAACCCCGCATACAGTTTCGGGTAACAAGCGACCTTACCTATGCCATTGCAGCCAGTCTGCGACAGCACGATCTTGAAGTGCCGTTTCCCCAGCAAGATCTACATTTGCGATCGCCCCAGCTAGACGAAATTTTAGAGCTGCTTAAACAGCAGGCCATTGGCTTACCCAATAGTTTTCTCAGCCCCCCAAAGCCCTCGATCACCCCGGCGGTCGAACCAGTTGAGCCACCGGTCGAACAAACGGTCGAACCCAAATCCCCACTGCCCGACTTTTTAGTCAATCTTGATCTAGAAGCACTAGCCGAGGCGATGCAAGGGGCTCAGGGTATCGAACTACAGGTACGTCCGCCAGATACTGAGGCTACCTACTTTACCGGTGAAGCTGCTGTAGAATGGCTGGTGCAAAAGCGACACTACACCCACAGAGGAGCCACATTGGTCGGCAAATGGCTGCTGCACAAAGGTCTTATCGTTACTGCAGAAGAGGACCAAGACTTTGAAGACAGCCAAACGCTCTATCAGTTTTATCAAGATTCACCCGCTGCCCTCGAAGAGAATATAGAATCACCCGTCGATCCGATACTCTCAGATGAAGGTAACACTGAGATCACCGTCGAGATCATGCCCCAAGATCCAGGCCAAACTAGCTAGCCCTTCACCACCCATGGACCTAAACTTTCTTCGTTCTCGCCGCTCCGGCTCAGCCCAGCCCCTCGGCAGTCGATACAAAATCGAAGAGCAGCTGGGGGCCGGAGGATTTGGTCAAACGTTTATCGCCCAAGATCTACACCTGCCGGGTCATCCGCTGTGTGTGGTCAAACAGCTCAAACCCCAGGTAAAAGACGCCAAAGGGCTGCAGGTAGCCCGACGGCTGTTTGATACAGAAGCCCAGGTACTGTATCGGCTGGGGTCCCACCCCCAGATTCCTCAGCTGCTGGCCCACTTTGACGAAAGCAATGAATTCTATCTGGCCCAAGAATTGATCGATGGCCATTCCCTCGAAGACGAATTTGAGACCACCCCTTGGGAGATTAACCGGGTGATTGAGTTTCTCATAGATGTGTTAGACACCCTGGCCTTTGTCCATGAAAATCGCGTGATTCATCGCGACCTCAAACCTTCAAATCTGATTCGCCGCCACAGCGACAACCGAGTTGTCTTGATCGACTTTGGCGCGGTGAAACAGGCGGGGACTCAGCCAGCCGCTGGTATTAGCCATACTATTTCCATCGGCACCCAGGGCTATATGCCCAATGAACAGCTGATCGGCCAGCCCCAGCTGAGCAGCGATGTCTATGCCGTCGGCATTATGGGGATTCAGGCACTTACCGGTCAACAGCCCAAAAAGCTGGTGCCCCATCGCAAAACTGGCGAGCTTGACTGGCATATCTATGCCCACCATGTAAATCAGCAGCTGATGGCAATTTTAGACACCATGGTGCGCTACACCGTGCGAGATCGATATCCATCGGCCAAAGAAGCGCTAGTCGCGTTGCGATCGCTACCGGCACAATCCTATCGCCCCGTAACAGAATATCGAGCCGCCCCCGCTGTGGCCAGACCCACTGAACTAACGGTGCCGGTACAGTCGCCTCAAATCTCGACAAAGACCGTTGGCGCTGCGGCACCACCAGCCCGGCCACCCCGCACTCCTAGCAAACTGTCAGCTATCTTTGTTGGCCTCGTGATTTTAGCCACAGGTTTACTGATTGGGCGAGCCTGCACCACGCCAGATAATGCTCCGGTGGCCGCACCACCAGCCATACCAGATACCGATACTCCTGAGCAGCCTGAAGAAGAGATGATTGCAGCACCGCCTACGGAGACTATCGCTGACATACCTCCTCCTGTAGAGCCGCCTGACGAAGAGATTGCCGAAGCACCGCCGCCAGAAACGGCTGATGAAAGACCAGAGGCACCCGACGAAGAGTTTGAAGGGACTCTGACTACGGCGGCAGCTCAAACGGCGGTAGTCGAATTTTATAGCCATATTTCAAATCAGTCCTGGGATGCGGCCAGAGCCCAAACCGACGGAGCCCTCGCCCGGCAGTTTGATCCCGGTTTCTTTCAACAGTTTCAACAGGTCTCTATCGAAAATCTACAGCTGCAAAACCAGACATCGAACACAATAGATTTTGTGGGTCAAAACACCTATCGGTACAGCGATGGTTCAACTCAACAAGAAGAACGCACGTTTACGGTACAGCTAATTGACGGTGAGGCCCGCATTGTTGATTCGACGTTTGTGAGAGTAACAAAGTCTCGTAGTTAACTTGCCAAAATCTTGCGGGCCAGCTGTTTTTTGGCCAGCTGCCCAAGAGTTTTAACAGCCTGCTCAATAGCATCAGACCAGGGGAGACCGGTATTTAAGCGAAAACAGTTTTGATAGCCACCCGATGGCGAAAACATGGGGCCAGGGGCAATGCTGATGTGGTGTTGAACGGCCTCTTCAAATAGATCTAGGGCATCAACCCCAGGAATCTCGACCCACAAAACATGCCCCCCACGCGGACGGGTTACCCGTGTTTCAGCCGGAAAATACTCTAAAATCGCCTGGAGCATCCGGTTCATTTGGTGTTGATAGGCACGACGTAAATTGCGCAGATGGCGATCGTAGCCGCCGTTGGCAAAAAATGCGGCTACAGTCAGCTGGGGGGCTGTCGCCGTCATATGACTAACAACAACTTTTGTATGCTCTATCTGATGTTGATAGCGCCCTGGAATACACAAGCCAACCCGCAAACCAGGAGAGAGCGTTTTACTCACCGAGGAACAATACAGTACCCGTCCTTCTGTATCGAACGCTTTGATGGCTTTAGGCCGACTGCCCTCAAAATTGAGATCGCCATAGATATCGTCTTCAATTAAGGGAATGTCATATTGATTTAGCAGCTCCACCAGGGCCTTTTTTTTGCGATCGCCCATACAGCTACCGATGGGATTACTAAAATTTGACACCAGCATGCAGGCCGACACCGATTGATTTTCCAGAGCAGACTGCAGAGCGCTTAACGAAATTCCCTCCTGTGGGTGGGTGGGCAGCTCCAACGCATTTAACCCGAGAGAGTTCATCGCTTCTAAAACCGCATAGTAGGCCGGGGACTCAATCACAACCGTATCCCCCGGTTTAGTCACGGTGCGTAACGACAGATAGTAAGCTTCTGTGGTGCCCGCTGTGGCAACAACCTGATCCGATGTAACAGAACAGCCTGCATTCAGCATGCGCTTGGCCACTTCTCGCCGCAGAGGTTCGCACCCCGGCACGGTGCTATAGGAATGCACCGCCATAGGATTGGCCCGCATCACCTGCCCCATTAATCGGTTGAGAGTATTCAGGGGAAAGTGGTCTACACCGGGGACTGCGGCCCCCAGATGAATGGTTTCAGGGGACAGGTCCATCCGCAACAGCCGCAGCATTAAAGAAATATCAACCGGACGCACCTGAGGTGGGGGAGCCGACTGAGACGGCTCATCCGGTAGGGCCAGTGCCGTTGTCTTAACGTAATACCCAGACTGGGGCCGCGCCACAATAAACCCCTGATCTTCCAACAGACGATACGCTTCCAGCACAGTTGATACACTCACCGACAGCTGTTGCTTGAGTTTACGTACAGACGGCAGTCGATCGCCCGGCTTTAGCGTCCCCTCACGAATCAGCGACTGCAGCCGGTCCGCCACCTGCTCATAAAGGGTCTGATCCGTGGCGGCTTGAATAGGGGTGAGCGGGCTAGCGGTCATAGAATCCATCCTCATTGGCAACGGGCACCGGTACAGTTCAGCCCCAAAAAAGCCAGTACAGTTTATCGATATCAAACTGTACCCATAACAATTTAGCTCAACTGCCTCTGTTCTGGTTAGCTTTTTTTCACGACAATGAACCCATGCCACCCGGGAGAAAGTATGAAATTTCAGCGTCAGCTCTCTGAGCCCTATATTGTCATCGCACCAGACTCTAGACCCATGCTACGAGCAGAGAACCGACGGCATGGCTTTTTTAAAGCATTTTGCCAGTCGCTGCTAAAGTCACTGTTGGGCTCCTCTGAACCGATCATTGAAAAACAGATTGATGATAATGGCCAAACCCTATACAACATTTACGACCGAGTCACTCAGCAACAAATATCGGGCCTTACAGAAACCGAAGTCAGAGTCTGGCTAGAACAGCGATATTATCAAAAGCCCTAGTAGTTCTATTGGCACAATGGGGACCGAACTCGATACCATAGCCTTTGGCAGATCGCATTGTGGCCCCATGAAACAATCCTCTCACCTCAAAAATCGCTGGCAATTTTGGATTGATCGCGGCGGCACATTTACCGATATCGTCGCCCAGCGCCCTGATGGGGAGTTGATGGTGCATAAGCTGCTGTCTGAAAACCCAGAACGCTATCAAGATGCCCCCCTCCAGGGGATTCGAGACATTGTAGGTGTCGCCCCAGAGCAGCCGCTGCCCACCGAGCAGATCGGTGTGGTCAAGATGGGAACAACGGTAGCCACCAACGCCCTACTAGAGCGCAAAGGAGATCGCACCGTGCTGCTGATCACCCAGGGCTTTAAAGACGCACTACGCATCGGCTATCAAAACCGACCCGACATTTTTGCCCGTGAGATTGTTTTACCCGAAATGCTCTATGAGCGGGTAATTGAAGTAGAAGAACGCTACGGCGCCCAAGGAGAAGAGCTAACCCCCGTACAGACAGCACCGCTCTTAACCCAGCTACAGCAAGCCTATGATGCGGGCATTCGCGCCTGCGCCATTGTTTTGATGCACGGCTACCGCTACCCGGACCATGAAAATCAAGTCGCCGCGCTGGCCAAAGATATTGGGTTTACCCAAGTTTCGGTCTCCCATGAGGTTAGCCCCCTAATGAAGCTGGTAAGCCGGGGAGATACCACCCTGGTGGATGCCTATCTGTCGCCGATTCTTAAACGCTATATCGACCGGGTGGCGTTGGAGCTGGGCGCTGGAGATAAGAGTCACCCCCAGCTGATGTTTATGCAGTCCAACGGCGGTCTCACCGATGCCGAGTTATTTCGCGGTAAAGACAGCATTTTATCTGGGCCTGCCGGGGGCGTTGTCGGTGTAGTACAAACCAGTGCGATCGCAAATATCCATAAGCTGATCGGATTTGACATGGGCGGCACCTCCACCGATGTCTCCCACTACAGCGGCGACTACGAGCGAGTGTTTGAATCAGAGGTGGCCGGGGTGCGGATCAAAGCACCGATGATGGCCATCCACACGGTGGCGGCGGGTGGCGGCTCCATTGTGCACTTTGACGGTGCTCGCTATCGGGTGGGGCCAGAGTCTGCGGGGGCCAACCCAGGTCCGGCCTGCTATCGCAAGGGCGGTCCCCTCACCGTCACCGACTGTAATGTCATGCTGGGTAAAATTCAGCCAGCGTTTTTTCCCCAGGTATTTGGACCAGACGGCAATCGGCCTTTAGATGTCACCACGGTTAAACAACAGTTTGCTGCCCTGGCTGAACAGATTCACCAGGCAACAGAGGATGTGCGATCGCCCGAACAGGTGGCCGCTGGCTTTTTAGCCATTGCCGTTGAAAATATGGCCAACGCCATCAAAAAAATCTCGGTGCAGCAGGGTCATGACGTATCAGAGTACACCCTGTCTTGTTTTGGGGCTGCCGCCGGGCAACACGCCTGTTTAATTGCCGATGCCCTGGGGATGAAACAAATTTTTATTCACCCCATGGCCGGGGTGCTGTCGGCCTACGGTATGGGGTTAGCCGATCTGCGCGCCCTGCGACAGACCTCCATAGAGCAGCCTCTGGTGGCCGATTTACTACCGGTTCTAACTCAAAAACTGGCTGAGATTACGACTTCTGCAGTTGCCGAGGTCAACCGCCAGACAGTCTCTGATGAACGCATCGAAACTCTACCCAAAGTCCACATTCGCTATGAGGGCACTGACTCACCCCTGATTGTGGCCTTTGGTGAACTCTCAGCTATGGTGGCTCAGTTTGAGCAAGACTATCACCAGCGCTACGGCTTTACCATGCCAGACAAGACCCTGGTGGTAGAAGCCGTATCGGTGGAAGTGGTGGGCAAAATGCCGCTGCCGACAGAGCCAGTGCGGCATTCTCCTCGCCCCCATCCCCCCAAACCCATTATCACGGTTTCGATGTTTACGGCCAATGTCTGGCAGCCAACGCCCCTATATCAGCGGAGCGAGCTGCGGCCAGGGGACACCATTGCTGGCCCCGCCATTGTTGTAGAAGCTACCGGCACCAATATCGTCGAACCTGGCTGGGTCGTAAATGTGAGCGATCGCAACCATCTGTTGCTCACCAAAGACCTTGAGCATGGGGGCACCACACCAGCTCTAGCCAGCGCCGTTACATCGGGTACCCCTGACCCGGTGATGCTAGAAATTTTTAACAATCTGTTTATGGCCATTGCCGAACAGATGGGGTTTACCCTGCAAAAGACCAGCTACTCCGTCAACATCAAAGAACGGTTAGACTTCTCCTGCGCCATTTTTGACCAGCAGGGCCAGCTGGTAGCCAACGCCCCCCATATTCCCGTTCATCTAGGCTCGATGGGTGAAAGTATTGCCAGCCTGATCGTCGCCAAAGAAACGAATCTCAAACCAGGGGATGTGTACATACTCAACAATCCCTACAACGGCGGAACCCACCTACCCGACAACACCGTCATCAACCCCCGAAGAAAGGGGACCAAAGCAAACACCACAAAAACACGACCACCACAAAAAAGAGG
>ERZ1740070.474-NODE-474-length-27509-cov-7.678408_pt1 | contig 27509 bp, 19 predicted proteins | sample MGYA00581734_ERZ1740070 | MGnify/ENA primary metagenome ERZ1740070 (study PRJEB43018, sample SAMN04849744) | marine metagenome | isolation source: floating plastic debris | place: Pacific Ocean | collected 2008-09-01 | study: EMG produced TPA metagenomics assembly...
CGGGCGGGGGGGGTGGCGGAGCTTTCGGCGTGCGTGAGGGTGGTTTTGGGGGGTGCGTGGCTTGTGCTGGTCGGGGCGGGGGTGGTGGGTCGCGGGCTGTCGTGACCGTCGCGGCGTCTTTGCTCGTGCGGCGAGTTAGGATGCTGGCATGAATCGATCGGTAAGGCGTTGTGTGGCGGTCGTTGGTTTCGCTGCGGCAAGTGTGCTCGCGGCGGCTGGTGGGCTTGCGCACGCGCAGGCGAGTGGCGAGCTGGCTGATAGTTCAACTGCAACGGTCAATGCCGACCTTGATGGCGCGAGCCCGGGGCTTGCGGTTGCGCGGGCGGCGCTGGTTGATTTGCGGTTGCAGCGTCAGGTCGCGGTGCATGACTACGAGATCGCGCAGCAGCTTCTGGGGCTTGCGCAGTCGCTCGCGCCGGACGAGGTCGAGGTTGTTCGGCATCGGATCGAGGCGGCGACGGGCGCGGGCCGGGATGGGCTGGTTGATCGGCTGACGCGCGATCTGGTGGCGCTCGATCCGGGCGACACGGTGGCGCAGCTTCGATTGATTACGGCGCAGCTCGATTCGAGGCAGACGGCTCGGGAGCGGCTGGATGTGTACGAAAGATTGCTGGGCCCTCGCGGCGATCAGCTGGACGCGGCGCTGCGGAGTCGGCTTGCGCTCGATGCGGCGCTGCTTGCGCGTGAGCTGGGCGATGACGAGGGATTCGCGCGTTTGCTGACGACGTCCGCGACGATGGACATGACGAACAAGGAGGCGGCGTCGCTTGCGCTGAGCTTCTTTGGGGAGCGGGTGGATGACCCGGTGGGGCGGACTGATCTGATGATCAATCTGTTGCTGGCCGATCCGCTCGATCCGAACGTGATGTGGATGTTGTACGAGCACACGCTCTCGTATGGCGGGTTTGACGCGGCGTTTCGGTTGAGCAATCTGATGAGCACGCTGCTGTCGCGTGATGGGCAGCCGCCGGACCCAGCGCTTGCGAATGACCGGGTGATTCTGGCGTGGTGGCAGCTTGGGCCCGAGCGTGTGGTGGAGCAGTTGAACCAGCAGTTGGTTGCCGAGCGGTATGGGGCGGAGCGGCAGCGGGCGTTTGCCGAGCAGGAGGGGTTGCCGACCGAGGAGATTCCGTTGCCCGAGGAGGTGCAGCTCCCTGTGGTGTCGGAGCAGGCGCGGATCTTCGCGGCGGTGACGATCGGTGATGAGGAGACGCTCGACGCGGCGACGGCCGATCTGATCGCGAGCTCTGGTCGGCGTATCGAAGAGATCAACGAGCGGCAGCGCGGGGCCGATCCGATGCCCGCCGAGCAGGCGAGGCTCGCGTCGCTGACGATTTTGTATGAGCGCTTCGCGTTGCAGGGGCTGAGTGGTCGGAAGCCTGAGGAGCTCGATGCTGGGCTTGCGGTGTTGCGCACGAACTTGGCGACGTCGCCGATGCTGCTGCGTGTGTGCGAGATGTGGGCGGATGTTGCGAATGGTCGGTCCGAGTCGGCGATCGAGCGGGCGGCGGAGGTGCCGATTGGGTCAATCCCGCCGCTGGGCATGGTGGCGCTGATCGAGGCGATGTTCGACGCGGGGCGGCCGGCCGAGGGGTCGGAGCTTGCCGTGCGGCTTGCGCGTGCGCAGCCGAGCACGGCGGCGGGGGCGTGGGCGTGGTGGAAGCGTCAGCGTGCGGTGCTTGAGGCGAACCCGGACGCGTCGCTCGAGACGCTTTTCCCTGAGACGAACGCGGTTCGGACGCGTGTGCTGTCGTTGCCGGTGTGGCTTGAGGAGATGATTGCCGAGCCTCGGAACTTCCTGGCGGTTGCGGTCGAGCTTGTCGAGCCGACGATCGGGCCGATGGGCGAGGCGAGGGTGCGGGTGCGTGTGCGGAACACGTCGCGGATTCCGCTCTCGGTGGGCGGGTCGCGGCCGATCGATTCGAACGTGTTGGTGTCGCCTCGGCTGACGGTGGGGAGTGATGACGCGAGCATTGTCGAGGCGCCGGTGGGGCGGGTGCGGTCGCGGAAGGTGCGTCTGATGCCGCGTGAGGTGCTGGTCGCGGAGGGGTGGGCGGACGCGGGGTACACGGGGTTGTACGGGCAGGTCGCGGCGCGTGACACGATTCGTGCGCGGTGGCGTGTGTTTCAGGGGTTCCAGTACGACGGCGTGTATTCGGTTGGGCCGTACGGGCTGACCGCGGACTCGGAGGTGCTGTTGCGTCGGCGATTTGCGGATCGTGACGCGTCGCCTAGCGAGATCGCCGAGCGGATTCGCGGGGGCGACGCGGCGGCTGTGGTTGAGATGGCGGGGCTTGTGCGTGCGCTGGTGGGTGACGGCGCTGCGGGAGCGGATTTGGGCGGCGTTGCGGGTGCGCTGGCGGAGGTGTATCCGTTGCTTGATCGGCCGGCGCGGGCGATTGTGCTCGCGACGGTGCCGCACGGGCAGCAGGCTGCGGCGATGGATGTGTTTGATCGCGCGGTGCTCGATGGAGAGGCGGACCCCGAGCTGTTGGGGCTTGCTCTGGCGACGCGTGTTCGGGCGGTTGATGACCCTGCGCTGGAGCGGGCGGCGGCGCTCGGCGATGCGGCGCTCGCTGACTTGGTGACGGCGATTGGCTTGCGGCTTGAGGGTGATGAGCCCACGGGCATCGCGCACATCGGGCCCGGGTTCGAGGGCGCGTTCCAAGAGGTTGCGACTCTTGAGTGATGACTCGGGGAGCACGTTTGGAATTCGCGTGACCGATGCGCTCGCGGATGTCGCGCGGCGTGCGTGGCAGGGGCGGGTTCGGCTTGTCGGTGGGTTGGTTATTGCGGGTGTTGCGGTGGGGTTGTTGTTTCAGTTGGTGGTGACGCACAAGCAGCCGTTCTTCGCGGCGCTCGAGAAGGCGGCGGGTGCGCCGCTTTGGCTGACCGCGATGGCGTTGCTGTTGCCCGCGATGAACTGGTTGCTGGTGGCGTGGTCTTTTCAGATTCTCAACGCGCGGCATGGGAAGGTCGGCGCGGGGGAGATGACGGCGCTGGTTGGGGCGTCGTGGTTGCTCAACTACTTGCCGTTGCGGCCGGGCATGTTTGGGCGGGTGGCGTACCACAGGCGGTACAACGGGATTGGCGTGCGCGACTCTGTGCGCATTTTGATTGTGCTGTCGGTGCTGACCGGTGTTTCGCTTGTGCTGTTGCTTGGGGCGGCGGCGATGGGTGGGCTCGCGGGCGAGCGGGGGGCGATGCTCGCGGTGTTTGGGCTCGGGGCGGTGTTGTGCGTGGTGACGCCCTTTGGACGTGGGCCGATGGAGGGCGACTTCGCGAAGGTGCTGGCGCTGCGGTATCTCGATGCGCTCGCGTGGGTGGGGCGGTACGCGGTGGTGTTTGCGCTCGTTGATCGTCCGTTGAGTGTCTTTGATGCGGTCGCGATGGCGTTTGTGAGCCAGGTGGTGCTTTTGTTGCCGGTGGTGGGCATTGGGTTTGGCGTGCGTGTGGGGGCGAGCGCGCGGGTGGCTGGCCGTTTGCCGGGTTGGGCGGCGGCGGCGGCGGTGGCGGTGGCGGTGGCGGTGGCGGCGGCGGCGGATTTGATTAATCGGGGCGTGGAGGTCGCGGTGGCTGTACCCGTGGGTGCGATCAGCATGGCGTATCTGGCTCGGCATGTGGCGCGTCGGCGGGCGAGCGAGCGGGCTGAGGCGAGCGTGGTCGATGGTGCGCGGAGTGCTGCGGATAGTGGGGCTGGATCGGTCGCGGAGGGGGCGGCTGGGCCGGCTTGAGAGGCGTGTGTGGGCGGTTCTGCGTGGTGGGGGGCGGGCTCTTGCATCCGCGGGGGCTGCGGGGAACGAACCGCGGTGGTGCCGAGTGAATTCCGACCTGCGGGTGGCTGATCTTGATTCCGTTCTTCGCTGGCTATGCCATGGTGTTCTGGTTCTTCGCTGCGAAGTGGCGGCGGCGGTGGCTGGTGCTGGTGCCGTTGGTTGGGGCCGCGGTTGGTTTGGTGCTCGTGAATATCGGGCACTGGTACCTGAGCGAGTGGTCGGGCGGGACGATTCACCTGCCGGTGTTGCGGGCGGTGATGTATCCGTACACGGCGTTTGTGGTGGTGGTCGCGGTCTATATCGCGGCGCTGCCCAGGCGTGACGAGCGGCGGTTGCCCGGCTCGTGCGGCGGGTGTGGGTACTCGCTCGATGGTCTTGAGCTGGACGATCCGGAGCTGTGCTGCCCGGAGTGCGGCGTGGCGTACGTCGCGCCGGTCTCGGCGTGGGGCGGGACGGATCCGGCGATTCGTCGGCGTCAACTCGCGCGGTGGGGCGGTCCGATTGCTACCGCGCCACGAGACGCCACAGGGCGCCCAATAGCAGAATAGAGCCGGGCAAGCCAAGCACGAGCGCCCAGCGGAGCGTGGCGAGCTGGTCGGGCGCGATCGGGCCGATGAGCGCGATGGTGCGTGCGCCGGCGCCCGCGGCGACGAGTTCGTCGCGCTGCGCGAGCCATTCGATCGCGTTGTCGAAGAGCTCGATGTTGCCCGGGAAGCGGGTGATGCTTCGGCCGTCGACGAGGTCGCGCTGCTCGGCGACGGCGTCGACGTACCAGGTGTTTGCGCCGACGACGACGACGCGGTGTGGTCCCTGGAAGGTTGTGTCGGTGCGCTCGAGCGCGAGGGCGACGGTCCATGGGCCGGGCGTGCCGTCGCGGTCGTCGGGTGCGGGTGGGTCTGGGATGAGTGGGCGTTGCTCGCGGGGTGTTGCCCAGAGGCGGATCCATTGGGATTCGGCCCAGAGGGTTTGGCCTTCGCGCTCGGTAGGGATGGTGAGCAGGGGCGTGATGGTGGTGCGGGCGGGGCGGTCTTCGCTAGGAGAGAGGAGGACGGCCCAGGGGAGGAGTGTGGGCAGGCCGGTGACGGCGTTGGTGAGCGGATGGTCGGCGTCGGTCGCGACGAGGGCGGGCAGGTCGGTGGCGATTTGCTCGGCGGGGTCGGTGGCGAGGATGGGCGTGCCGGTGTCGGCGGTGATGCCGAGCGGGGCGAGGGCGGCGGCGAGCGGGTCGGCGCTGCCGAAGGAGGGGAGGACCGAGGGGTTGAGCCCGATGAGCATGGGCTGGCCTGCGCGTGCGAGGTCGGTGACGGTCTGGGCGAGGGTCGCGGCGCGCTGCGCGCCGGGGCTGACGCCCTGTGCGCCGCGGACCGAGGCGTCGGGGCTGAGGATCGCGTAGACGACGCGGCGCTCGGCGGCCGGGTCGAGCTCGACGGTGCTGGGCGGGGTGGGCTCGGTGACGACGGCCCACTCGAGCAGCTCGATGCCGCGGAGCGCGAGGCGGGCGCGGAGGGCGTCGAAGACGGGGGCCTCGAAGACGAAGGGGCGTGCTTCGGCGTGGGTGAGGATGACGATGGGTTGGTTGGGCGAGGCGACGGCGGCGACGGCGGTGGCGAGGCGGTCCTCGACGCGGTGGCGGAGGTCGGCGCGCTGGGCGTCGAGCAGTGAGGCGAGGGCGGAGGCGGAGAGGAGGTCCTCGGCGGGCACGGCGGCGACGCGGTCGCCCTCGGGCGGGCCCAGCACGAAGGCGGCTTGCCCGGCCTCGACGGCGCGGGCGAGGCGGATGGCGCGGGGGCCGGTTTGGCTCAGCTCGTCGGCGCGGCGGGCGAGTGTGTCGCGGGTTGAGGCGATTGGGGCGGCGATGGGCATGAGCGCGTCGCGCGCAGCGGCGGGCACGCGGGGCTCGGCAAGGAAGGCGTCGAGCTCGCGGGAGAGGACCGCGAGGTCACGCGCGAGGGCACGCATCGCCGACGACGCGGCGGTGGCGGCGAGGTCCATCGGCGGGAGGTTGCTCGCGCCGATGCGCTGGCTGAGGAGTGTGCGGGTGGTGGTGGCTGCGGTGGCGGTTTGCTCGGCGTGGAGTCGGACGGCGGCGGCCCAGGCGTCGAAGGCGCGGCGGGAGGCGTCGTAGGTCTGGGCGTCGAGCTGGTCGCGGGCGGCGATGAGCGTGTCGGACCAGCTGGTGAGCGATGCGGGCAGTGATTCGAGCTGGGCGGCGGATGCTTCGAGCTCGCCCTGGCGCTGGGCGATGGAGACGGCTTCGCGGCTTGCGAGGCGGGTGAGCAGCGCGTCGAGCGCGGCGGGGCCTGCGGGGCTTGCGGTGTCGATGATCGACGTGGTGAGCTCGGCGGAGCCGGCGTCGAAGCGCTCGACGATGTCGATGATTTGTTCGCGGGCCCAGCGGTCGGCGGTGGTGAGGTCGGCGGCGAGGACGAGCTCGTGCGGCGCGGCGAGGGTGTCGAGCACGGCTGCGGTGCGCGGGGAGAGCTTGGACTCGGCGGTGAGTGTCGCGTCGATGCGCGGCGCGACGCGGTCGGCGGCGCGGGTGGCGAGGATGGCGAGGGCGGTCGCGGCGAGCGCGAGGGCGAGGTGGGCGGCGCGGTAGCGGAGGCGGCGGCTTGAGAAGCTGTGCTTTGGGGTGGGGCTGGTTGTGTTGGTGTCGGTCACGGCGTGATCCTCCGGCGGGCGAGGGCGACGGTGGCGAGGACGAGGAGCCAGGCGGTCCAGATGATGAAGAAGGCGACGTGCTTGAGGTCGATGATGCCTCGGGCGAAGTCGGCGACGCGGGGGTTGATGGCGCTGGCGGCGATCCACGAGCTTGCGGGCTCGGGGAGGCGCGGGGCGAGCTGGGCGGTGCCGATGAGGTGGCCGACGGCGATGAGGAAGGCGGCGAGGAAGGCGAGGGTTTGGCTTGAGGTGCAGGCGCTGGTGAGTGTGCCGAGGGCGAGGTAGAGGGCGGCGACGAGCATGAGCGAGAGGTAGCCGGCGATGATGGGCCCGGGGTCGGGCGCGCGGTCGGAGACGGCGATGAGCGTGACGACGAGTGCGAGTGTGGGCAGGAGCATGAGGGCGGTGTAGGCGAGGACGCCTGCGAACTTGCCGACGATGATCGAGCCGTGCGATGCGGGGGAGGTAAGGAGGGGCTCGAGCGTGCCGGCGCGTGCTTCTTCGGCGAGGAGTCGCATCGAGACGGCGGGCATGACGACGGCGAGGAGGCTCGCGGCGGTGGCGAAGAAGAAGCGCATGGACGCGGGTTGCCCCGGGTCGAGCGTCCGGAGCGCGAAGACGGCGGTGGTGAGGAAGGCGTAGAGCGCGGCGATGATCCAGCCCGCGGGTGTGCGGAGGAGCGAGGAGAGCTCACGGCGTGCGAGTGCGAGGGCGGCGCTCATGATGTGGCCGCCGGTTCGTGTTTTGCGCTTCGGGGTGGTGTGCGGCGGGCGATGGGTGCGCCGCCGCTGAGCTGGGCGAAGGCGTCTTCGAGTGTGGGGCGCTGGCGGGTGAGTTCGCGGACGACGCAGCCGACGAGCGCGGCGGCGATGGGTTCGCGGAGGTCGGGCGTGCCGGGCTCGGCGCGGAGGGTGATGCGTCGGTAGTCGGCGGGGAGGTCGGTCTCGTCGGCTTCTGTGATGCCGGGGAGGTTTCGGAGGTCGGAGAGGCGTGAGGCGCCGGCTCGGTATTCGGCGTGGTAGATCGCGGGGCGGTCTTGCGCGGCGCGGGTTGCGAGCTCGTCGGGGGTGCCATCGGCGCGGAGCTCGCCTCCGGCGATGATGAGGATGCGGTCGCAGGTCTGCTCGACCTCGGCGAGGACGTGACTCGAGAGGAGGACGGTGCGGTCGCGGGCGAGTTCTTCGATGAGTGCGCGGAGCTGGGCGACCTGGGCGGGGTCGAGGCCTGTCGTGGGCTCGTCGAGGATGAGTACGGGTGGGTCGTGGATGAGTGCGGCGGCGAGGGCGACGCGCTGGCGGTAGCCCTTGGAGAGGGTGCCGATGCGGCGGCGGCGGACGTCGGCGATGTCGCAGCGGGAGAGTGTGGCTGCGATGGCGCGGGAGCGGCCTCGGCGGGGCATGCCCGAGAGGGCGGCGCGGTGGGCGAGGTAGCCGGCGGGGGTCATCTCGGGGTAGAGGGGGGCGGACTCGGGGAGGTAGCCGATGGAGGCGCGTGCGCGTGCGGGCTCGCGGTTGATGTCTCGTCCCGCGATGGTCACCGTGCCGCGATCGGCGATCAAACGGCCGGTAAGAAGTCGTATGGAGGTTGATTTACCCGCCCCGTTGGGGCCGAGCAATCCGGTGACGGTGCCGGTGCGTAGGGACACGGAGAGCCCCCGGAGCGCGTGGACTGCGCGATGGGCCGGGCCGTAGGACTTGTGGAGATCGAATGCCTCAATCATGACGTTGTGCGAGGGTAGCGGGGGTCGGCGGACCGATGTTGGAATAACCCGGCGGGATGGCGCGTCGGCGTGTGTGCCGGGACGGATTGGGAGGCGCAGGGATCGCGGGTTTGTTTCGCGGATGCGTGCGCGGGTTTGGCGATGAGGAGAATTGGCATCGTGGATGGTGTTGGTTTGACGGATTTGGGTTCGGACCGCCGATGTGCGGGGGGTAGACTTGCCGGTCTTTTCCGGGCTCTTCTTGCGGGGCGTTTGGGAGCCCACTGAAAGGCGTCGTCTCGATGGCCGAGGCAAAGCCCAAGCTGCTGGTGATTGAGGGGGGCGCGATCGATGCCGCCCGGCTTGCCGATGCCTTGGGCGGGCAGTTCGAGATCGTGCGCGCCGACCAGCAGGCGGCGCAGTTGATTCTGGCGTCGGGCGAGGTGGCGGCGGTGGTGTCGGACCCCGATCGGCTCGGGGCGATTGGCGACGAGCTTGGGTCTCGGCTTCTCAACGCGATCGGCGAGGGCGTGTGCCTGGCGGACCCGGCTGGGCGCGTGCTGTGGGCGAATGAGTGGTATCGGTCGCTTGGCGAGACGACGCGCGAGCGTCTTTCGGCGGTCTGCCGGGACGCGGTGCGGTGGTTCTCCGAGCGGCTTGCGCATCAGCGGCCGGGCGACGGGGATATCACGACCAAGTTTGAGATCGCGAGCGCCGCGGACGAGAAGCATTACGAGGTCTCGATCTCGCCGGTGGCTCAGCCCGAGGGCGCGGGTGATGAGTCGGCGCGGGTTGCGGGGCCGGGGCGGAAGCGGGTGCGGGTTGAGCAGGTTGCGGTTGTGGTGCGTGATGTGTCGGCGGCGAAGCAGCGGCTGGCGAAGATCGCGGCGCTGGACAGGGCCGGGGCCGAGCTTGTGCGGATGGATGCGCAGCTGATCTGCGGCATGAACGCGATGGAGCGGCTCGGGCTTGTCGAGCAGCGGATTGTTGATGCGCTGCATGATCTGTTGAGCTTTGATCACTTCGCGATTCGGCTCTTGGATCAGCGGTCGGGTCGGCTTGAGATGGTCGTGTCGCACGGGCTCGCGCCGGAGGCGGAGGACTTTGAGATCTTCCCCGAGGCGGATGGCAACGGCGTGTCGGGCTACGTCGCGGCGACGGGCGAGAGCTACGTGTGCAGTGACGCGATGGGTGATCCGCTGTTTCTGCCCGGCATGGAGGGTGGCAAGAGCAGTTTGACGGTGCCGTTGCGGTTGCACGATCGCGTGCTTGGCATTCTGAATATCGAGAGCGAGCGGACGTCGGCCTTTAATGAAGAGGACCGGCAGTTCGCGGAGATCTTTGCGCGGTACATCGCGATGGCGCTGCACATGCTCGACCTGCTCGTGGTGGAGCGGTCGACGGTGAACCAGTCGGTGAGCGGGCGGGTGGAGAGTGAGCTGAGCGAGCCGCTGGAGGACATCTTCCACGAGGTGGAGTGGCTTCGGAATGTTGGCACGTCGGACCCGGAGGCGGAGCAGCACATCCAGCGGATTCGCAAGGATGTGGAGGCGATCCGCGAGCGTGTGAAGGACGTGGCGGCGGGGCCTCAGACGTTGCTCGGTGTTGATCGCGCGATGGCGGTGCGTGCCGAGGATCCGGCGCTTGTCGGCCGGCGGGTGCTTGTTGCGGACGATGAGCCGAAGGTTCGACGGATCATTCGCGATGTGCTGACGCGGCGTGGGTGCAAGGTCACGGCGTGCGAGAATGGCGGGGTGGCGATCGAGTCGCTCGAGGCGGCGGGCGAGCCGTTTGATCTTGTGCTGAGCGATATCCAGATGCCGGATCGCAACGGGTACGAGGTGTTTAGTGCTGCGAGAAAGCTCGGCACGACCGTGCCGGTGATTCTGATGACGGGGTTTGGGTATGACCCGCATCACTCGATCGTGCGTGCGAGCCAGGAGGGTCTGCACGCGGTGCTCTTTAAGCCTTTGCAGGTTGAGCAGTTGATCGAGGAGGTTCGCGCGGCGCTTGGTGCTGGGGCGGACGGGGCGTAGGCAAGGCGATCGTAAGTTGCGGCCTGTGAGACACGGCTTGCCCTGCGGGTCAAGCCGTGGCACGGGACTTGGGAATCATCATCAACGTGCGCGGGCGATGAGGACGCGGTCGTGGCCTTCCAGGTCGCGGACGATGCGGGGGTCGTCGTATGCGCCGGTTGTTTCGGCGATGTCGCGGGCTTCGTCGGCGTGTGAGGCGGCGAGCTCGAGGTAGAGGGTGCCGCCGGGCAGGAGTAGGGCGGCGGCGTTTTCGATGAGGGGGCGGATGAGGTCGAGGCCGGTGGGGCCTGCGCGGAGGGCGCTGTGCGGCTCGTGGTCTTTGACGTTGGGCGCGACGGCGTCCCACTCGTGGTCTGGGATATAGGGCGGGTTGGTTGCGATGTAGGCGAGCGAGCGCCTGGTGCCGACGGCGGGGTGGGCGTGGAGCGGGGCGAGCAGGTCGCCCTCGTGCAGCTCGACGCGCTCGGTGAGCTCGTGGCGGGCGAGATTTGTCTCGGCGACGGCGAGGGCATCGGCGGAGATGTCTGTCGCGAGGACGCGGGCGGAGGGGAGGTTCTTGGCGATCGCGGCGGCGATGCAGCCTGAGCCGGTGCAGACGTCGGCGATGAGGAGCTCTTCGCCGAACTCGTGGCCTCGGGCCTTGGCGTCGCTGAGCAGGTCTTCGACGATGGTTTCGGTTGATGGGCGTGGGATGAGCACGCGGCTGTCGACGTGCAGGGGCATGCCGAAGAACCAGCCCTCGCCGACGAGGTATTGCACGGGCTCGTGCTTGAGTGCGCGGCCGGTGAGGTCGCGGAGTGTTTGGAGCTCGATGGGCGAGGCGGGGCGGTCCTGGTCGAGGTAGAGCTTGAGGCGGTCGCAGCCGATGACGTGCGCGATGAGCATCTCGGCGCAGAGGCGGGGCGAGTCGAGGTCTTTGGCTTTGAAGGCATCGGCCATCCACGCGAGGAGGTCGCGGGTGGTCCAGCGCTTGGGTTGGGCAGGGGTGCTCGGCACGGCGTGAGTCTACGCGGCGGCGACGCGACGATGATCAGTGACTCAGGAACATGCTGCGTCGATGCGGCCAGTCGCCAACGCATTCGACCACCAACGATTCTCGGTGTCCTCTGTTGCGAGTTGACGCTTTGTTCCACTCTGGCCGCAGGTCAAAGATCAAAAGCGACTCAATGTCGGCAAGCAACTGCCTCGTCAACCGACGGCCTGCGGACACTTTGGGTTTGCCAGCGAATACCACAAGATCATCCCTAGAGATCGAATACTCACTACGGAGGTATTGGTCCATTGGTGCTTTGTCCTTGGCCATAAGACGGCTGTAGACCGTCGTCGACCACGATTTGCCGATATAGAAAGGTTCATCCTCGTCGGGAAGGAAGTACGCGTAGACGACGCGCGAGGCCCCCCATGTTTGTTCATCGTCATCTAGTGCTTCTTCGTCGTTCTCTTCGCCGTCAAACAAGGACATTACGCGGTCAAGCAACGACGGATCAGCGGCTAACTCCGGGCACTCATTCCAATCGATACATACGTTCGGTTCGATCTGTGACATCAGATATCCTATTTGCCTTCAAACCAGTTGGTCGAGATCGATGAGTCGGCGACGAGGGGGACGCGGAGGTCCATCGCGGCGGTCATGCGCGTGGTGATGAGGGACTCGGCCTGCTCGGCGATGGGCTTTGGGGCCTCGAAGACGAGCTCGTCGTGGATTTGCAGGAGCATGCGGACGCCCTCGATCTCGGGCGCTGCGCCCTCGCGGAGATCGGCGGCGTTTGGGCTGAGGCGGCGGTGGAGGTCGAGCATGGCGAGCTTGATGAGGTCGGCGGCGGAGCCTTGCACGACGGAGTTGATCGCCATGCGTTCGGCGAGTGCGCGGCGGTTGGGCTGGTTGGAGGTGATGTCGGGGATGGGGCGGCGGCGGCCGAGCATGGTCTCGACGAAGCCGTGCTGCTCGGCTTGGGCGACGCAGTCGGCGAGGAAGGTCGTGATGCCGGCGAAGCGGCGCTTGTAGTCGTCGATGATGCGTGATGCTTCGGTGTTTGAGACGCCCATGCGTCGGGCGAGGCCGAAGGGTGTGATGCCGTAGACGATGCCGAAGTTGATCATCTTCGCGCCGTTGCGCTGCTCGCGGGTGACGTCTTCGAGTGGGACGCTGTGGACCTCGGCGGCGACGGCGGCGTGGATGTCGTCGCCGCGTTGGAAGGCTTCGATGAGCGCGGGGTCTTCGGAGAGGTGGGCGAGGATGCGGAGTTCGATTTGTGAGTAGTCGGCGGCGATGAGGACGTTGCCGGCTTCGGCGACGAAGGCGCGGCGGATTTCTCGGCCGACGTCGGTGCGGATGGGGATGTTCTGGAGGTTGGGGTCGGAGGAGGAGAGGCGGCCGGTGGCGGCGACGGTCTGGTTGAAGGAGGCGTGGATGCGGCCGGTGTCTTTGTTGATGCACTCTTTGAGCGCGACGAGGTAGGTGCCGACGAGCTTGGAGAGCGTGCGGTTCTCGAGGACAAGCGCCGGGATCTCGCTGGTGATGGTGGGATCTTCGGCGAGCTTTTCGAGGACCTCGGCGTCGGTGGAGTAGCCGGTTTTGGTTTTCTTGATGGGCTTGATGCCGAGGCCCGGGAGATCGCTTTCGGATGTGGGTTCGGGCGCGTTGAAGAGCGCGGCGGAGAGCTGCTTGGGGCTGTCGGGGTTGAAGGTGCGGTCGATGGTTTCCATCGCGGCGTCGTCGATCGCGGTGCGGAGCTCGGCGAGTCGGGCGGTGAGGCGTTCGGCCTGGCGGTCGAGCTCGGCGGGGTCGACGGCGATGCCGTTCCACTCGAGCTCGGCGAGCACGGAGACGAGGGGCATCTCGACGTCGGCGGCGAGGCTCGTGAGGTTTGCTGCTTCGAGCTCGGGGCGCATGCGCTCGGCGAGTTGGAGGGTGACGTCGGCGTCTTCGGCGGCGTAGGGGCCGGCGTCTTCGAGCGGGACTTGGTCGAAGGTTTTCTGTTTCTTACCGGTGCCGATGAGATCGGTGGTCGAGATGTTGGTGCGCTCGAGGTAGGCGAGTGCGAGGGCGTCGAGGCGGTGGCTCGATCGGCTTGGGTCGATGAGGTAGGAGGCGACCATGGTGTCGAGGCTTTGCGGGTGGGCGAGGCCTCGCAGCTCGACGCCGGCGTTGCGGAGGACGAGCAGGTCGTACTTGAGGTTGTGCCCGACTTTGGGAATCGCCGGGTCTTCGAGCATGGGGCGGAATGCTTCGAGGACTGTGTGTTCGTCGAGGTGTGTGTCGGGCTCGGGGGAGCGGGTGGGGATGTAGTGCGCGGTGCCGGGTTGGGTTGAGATGCACAGGCCGCAGAGGTTTGCTTCGCGCGGGGAGAGGCTTGTGGTTTCGGTGTCGACTGCGACGACCGCGCCGGGCGCGGAGACCTGCGCGACCACGGCGTCGAGCTCGGCTGTGGTGCGGACGATTGAGTAGTCGCCGTCGACCTCGCGCGGTGCGGCGGGGGCCATGGCGGCGAAGAGGGAGTCGGCGGGCGGGGCGTCGTTTGCGGCGGACTTCTTTGTGGGCTTGGCGGGCGCGTCTGGCTCGGCGGTGCGGCCGAGGAGTGCTTTGATTTCGTCCTGGTATCGGCCGAAGCCCAGCTCGCGGCAGATGGCGATAAGGGGTTCGAGGTCGAGGTGTGATGTTGAGGCGGTGTCGAGTGTGAAGTCGATGGGCACGTCTTTGCGGAGCGTGACGAGCTCTTTGGACAGTGGCAGGGCGTCGGCGGCTTCGACGATGTTCTGCTGGCGCTTGCCCTTGATGGTGCTCTTCGGCTTGCGTGCTTCTTCGACGACGGCGTCGAGGGTGCCGAAGTCTTGCAGGAGCTTGTAGGCGGTTTTGGGGCCGATGCCTGGGACGCCCGGGACGTTGTCGGCGGTGTCGCCCATGAGGGCGAGCATGTCGATGACCTGGTCGGTGGTGAGGCCGGTGTCTTGGGTGAAGGACTCGGCGGTGGTGCGGAGGTCGGTGTGGACGTCGTACATCTGGACGCGGCCTGTTGTGTCGTCCGAGTTGCCCGACTCGAGCAGTTGCTTGAGGTCTTTGTCCTTTGAGATCAGCGCGATGCGTGTGTCGGTGTTGTCCTTGAGCATCTCGCAGATGGGTGCGGTGACGTCGTCGGCCTCGAAGCCCGCGGCGCCGATGGCGGGGATGCCGATCGCTTCAAGGATCTTGAGGCAGCGATCGACCTGAGGCTTGAGGTCGTCGGGCGGCGCCGAGCGGGTTGCTTTGTATTCGGGGTAGAGCTGGGAGCGGAAGGTGCCGCGATCGCCGGAGACGTCGAGGCAGACGGCGATGTGCGTGGGCTGGCCGCCGAGGGCGATCTGGTTTGGTTGGTCGCCCCGGAGGAGTTTGAGGAGCATGCCGACGAAGCCGAAGGTCATGTGGGTGGGCTCGCCGGTGACGGGGCTTGTCATGGGCGTGCGGATGGCGTGGTAGGCGCGGAAGAACTGCGCGTAGCCATCGATGAGGTAGAGGGTGCCCGGTTGCGATTTCACTTTGGTCACGCGTCCTGCCAGTAGGCGGCGACGGCCTCGGCGTGGAGGCCTTCGACGCGCTCGACGTATGCCTTGCCGGGCTCGATGCTGCGTCGGCCCATGACGGTTTCGCAGACGGACGTGAACCGGCCGAGCTTGTAGAGGTGCCTGCCCGCGTCGGTGCCCCATGCGAATGGGCGGATGCAGCCGGTGATCGCGGCGGTTTGGGCGAGCATCGCGCCGGTGTGGATGATGCTGCCGGTCATGATGGTGGAGTTGATTGCGGTCTTGACGTGGTCGCCGATGATGGCGCCGAGGTAGCGCTCGCCGGTGCGCTCGCGGGGGGCGTGCGGCGTGGGAACGCAGGAGATGTCGCCGTAGGTGTTGAGCAGGTTCGAGTTGGTGGTGCCTGCGCCGAGGTTTGCCCACGCGCCGACCCATGAGTCGCCCAGGTGCCCGGCGTGTGCCTTGTTGGCGTGCCCTTGGAAGATGGTGCCGCCGACCTCGCCGGCGACCTTGCAGACGGGGCCGATGGCGGTGGAGCCCTTGATGAGCGATTGGTCGAGGACGGTCGAGTCGGTGCCGATGATCGTCGGGCCGATGATGATCGAGCCGGGGCGGATGGTCGCGCCGGCGTCGATGGCGATGGGGCCTGCCTCGGCGTCGAGCACGACGTTGGGGCAGACGTGGGCGGTGGGGTGGATGTGGACGGGGTGGTCGCCCATGACGGTGACGCCGGGCGGCGGGTCTTGGCGGGAGCCGCGCATCATGTGGGCGAGGTCGGCTTCGATGCAGGCGTCGCGGCTTGCGCGGACGTGCCAGACTCGGCTGAGCAGGAGGCGCTGGTCGGCGGTGGAGACGCGGTAGGCGGTGCGATTATTGGGGCGATCTCCCGCGATGAGTCGCGCGAGATCGTCGGGCGGGCCGACGGCGGCGATGAGGTCTTCGGTTTCGGGCTCGATGAGTGCTTCGCCGGGCGCGAGTCGCATGACATCGCTGGGCGGCAGGGGACACCTGCCGCTCAACATGAGGATGGGTTTGTCGTTGGGCGTGTTGACGCTGACGTCGTGTGTTTCGGCGGTGAGGTCGGCGAGGTGGGCGGGGACTTGGAGTGCGGTGATGTGGAGGTTGAGGGTGTGGCGGAGGCGCTGGAGGGTTGTGAGGCCGCCGGTGCGGACGTCGAAGGCGGGTCGGAGGTCGGTCATGGGGGCGAGGATGCCCCGGCCGTCGTCGAAGATGAGGGCGGGCGTGGGGGTGGGCGTGGATTGGTTTGCTTGTGCTGGTGCGGTCGCCATGGGGCGGAGTCTATCGGGGCGGTACAGTCGAGCGGGCGGATGGCGGTGTCTCTTGAACGGGCAGCGGGAAGGGTGTGGTTGTGATGGGTGAGCGAGGCGGTGATCGGGGCGGCGAGCGGGGCATTGTGTTCGACTTTGACGGGGTGATCGTGGACTCGGAGCCTTTGCACGAGCACGCGTGCCGAGTCGCGCTGCGCGAGCGGGGCATGGATTTCACGCATGAGCAGTTCGTCGAGCACTGCATCGGGCACGGCGACCGGATGGCGTTCCTGAACCTCTTCAAGCTCAACGGACGTGAGGCGAGCGATGACGAGATCGCGGCGACCAAGGTGCGCAAAAGCGAGGTGTTTCTCGACGGGGTGCGGTCGGCGCAGCTCAGCCCGCAGCCGAATGCGGTGGAGCTGATTCGCCAGAGCGCGGAGGCGGGGCCGATCGCGGTGTGCACGGGTTCGCGGCGCGTGGAGGTCGAGCCGATTCTGGATCGGCTGGGTGTGCTTGGTTTGCTCGAGACGCTGGTGACGGCCGACGATGTGCATCGCACGAAGCCGGACCCCGCGTGTTACCTGCTCGCGGCTGAGCGGCTTGGGATTGCCCCGGGGTCGTGCGTGGCGATAGAGGACACGCCGACGGGTGCGCAGGCGGCGCTGTCGGCGGGGTACCGGGTGCTTGCGGTGTGCACGACGCTGCCGGCCGATCGGCACACGGGGGCGCATCGGGTGGTGCCGGACTTGTCTGGGATTGATGTGCCGGCGCTGCTTGGGGTGTGATACCGACACGCGCGTGCGGCACTGACCTGCGTTGCAGGTCAGTGGCACGATGCGTGTGTGCTATCGGCGTTGGCCGGGACGGCGGACGTGTGCGTGGTGGAAGCCGAAGAGGCCGGCGAGGGCGAAGAGTGGGAGTGAGATTGGGACGGCGACGAGTGCGGAGTAGCCGGCGGAGAGGACGCGGTTGAGGAGTTCGGCGGTTGCGTCCCAGGGGATCGGGTCGCCGTAGAGCGAGCGGATGGTGAGCATGGCGACGACGACGATCTGCGCGACGATGCCGCCGATGAGGGTGAGGAATGCCATGGTGAGCGGGTTGCGCTTGATGACCATGCCTCGGATGTTGAGCACGAGCCAGGTCATGAGCATGTAGCCCATGGCGTGTGGGCCGAGGATGGTTGCGACGCCGCCGTCGGTGCGTGGGATGGTCCAGGTGAGGTCGATCAGTGCGCCGAGGATGAGGCCCGCCCAGAGCGCGGGCACGGGCTTGGCCCACATCGCGATGAAGACCGCGAGCATGAGCACAAAGGATGGCGCGATGGGGCGCGGGCCGAGTTGCAGGACGTCTTGGAACCCCAGCTCGAAGGCGAAGAAGACGAGCACGGCGAGGACGAATGCGATTGGGTTCATCGCGTGCCCCCGGCCTGGGCGTCCTGGTCGGTGATGCGCAGGACGACCTCGCTGACTCGGCGCAGGTCGACGGTGGGGCGGACGATGACGACCTTGCGGAGTGCCGAGTCGGGGGCGGTCTCGACGCGTTCGACGGTGCCGAGGACGAACATCTGTGCGTTGGCGGGCCAGTAGTTTTCGTCGCGGAGGCGGACGGTCATGCCCGGGCGGATGGTGTCGCGTGGGTTGCCGTCGGCGTTTCGTCGGTCTTCGACGTCGCCTCGGAGTGTGCCGTCGGCGGTGGGGGTGAGGAGTGTGGCGGGGCCGTCGATGGAGCGTTCGTCGACGGCGATCATGCCGCCGATTTGGCCGGCGGCGGGGTCGTTGATGGGGAGTACGAGGCAGGTGGAGTCGGTGGCGCGTTGGACGCGGCCGAGGAGTTGGACGCCGGCGACGACGGCGACGGTGTTGGGCGTGACGCCGCGGGTTCGGCCGCCGCGGACCTCGAGCATGGAACTGCTGGGGTTGCTGGACCTGCCGATGACGGGTGCGGCGAATTGGGTGACGGGGAGCTGGGGGTTGAGGGCGATGCCGCGTTGGAGCTGGACGATTTGTGCGCGGAGGCGCTGGTTCTCGAACTTCTCGGAGAGGTAGAGCTGTTCGAGTTGTGCGGCGTTCTGCTCGAGTGCGGCGACGGCTTCGCTCGAGGCGCTTGCGCCCTCGGGGGGCGCGATCCAGGCGACGAAGGAGAGGACGGGTGCGGAGAGGGGGGTCATGACGCGGGCGACGGGCTCGCGGACCCAGAGGACCCAGCCGAGGTAGCGGACGGGGACGAGGCCGATGATGAGCAGGGTCACGGCCACGAGCGCCATCATGCGCTTGGAGCTTGGCAGGTGGCTTGCGGCGGATCGTGCCATGGGTTTGTGAGACGCGGTGGGTGGTGTGCTGGGCGCGGGGTCAGCCGGGCGTTTAGCCGTCCATGTCGCTTTCGAGGGTGGGGCCCCACTCGTCGAGGTTCTCGAGATAGATCGCGGTGCCTCGGGCGACGCAGGTGAGGGGGTCGTCGGCGAGGCGGCAGTCGAGGCCTGTTGCTTTGGTGATGACCTGGGGCATGCCTCGGAGGAGTGCGCCGCCGCCGGCGAGGCTGATGCCGTTGTCGACGAGGTCGGCGGCGAGCTCGGGCTCGGCGCGCTCGAGGGTGCGGGTGACCGCGTCGATGATCGCGTTGATTGGTTCTTGGAGCGCCTCGCGAATCTCTTCGCTGGAGATCGCGGTCTTGCGTGGCAGTCCCGAGATCATGTCTCGGCCTCGGACGTCGAGCATGGTCTCTTCGCCGGTGGGCACGGCCGAGCCGACGTCGATCTTGATGCGCTCGGCGGTTTGCTCGCCGACCATGAGGTTGTAGGTGCGTTTCATGTGGTTGATGATCGCCTCGTCCATGTCGTCGCCGGCGACGCGGACGGACTCGCAGGTTGCGATGTCGGCGAGGGACATGATGGCGACCTCGGTGGTGCCGCCGCCGATGTCGACGATCATGCTCGCGGTTGCTTCGGCGAATGGCAGGCCCGCGCCGATTGCGGCGGCGACGGGCTCTTCGATGAGGTAGACCTTGCGTGCGCCGGCACGCTCGGCGGAGTCATAGACGGCTCGGCGTTCGACGGCGGTGATGCCCGAGGGGATGGAGATGACGACGCGGGGGCCGAAGATCTTGCTGCGGCCGTTCACCTTGCGGATGAAGTAGCCGAGCATGGCTTCGGTGATCTCGAAGTCGGAGATCACGCCGTCTTTGAGCGGGCGGACGGCGGTGATGGTGCCGGGCGTCTTGCCGAGCATTTCTTTGGCGACCCAGCCGACGGCCTGGCCATTCTTGAGGACCTGGGTGGTGCCCTTCTTGACGGCGACGACGCTCGGCTCATTGAGCACGATGCCCTGGCCGCGCACGCAGACCAGCGTGTTGCACGTACCGAGGTCGATGCCCATGTCGACGCTCAACAGGCCTAGGAGGGAGTCGATGACCAATCCTTCGTCGCTCCAATGTGGCCGAGCCGCGGCCTTGCGGCGGTGCATCGGTGCACCCGGCTCGGGCGAGAGTCGCTCGATCGGGCGATGCTGCTGCCCGTCACGGTATCGCGGTCGGCGCGTCTACGCCACTTGAGGCCGGGTTTGGGCGTGTGCCGGCCGGGTTGGTGTGTGCTGGAATGAAGCCGCCGCCGATCGACGGGGTGGTGTCGATCGGCGGCGGACGGTGTGGGGTCGGGAATGTACGAGGCGGGAATCAGAAGCCGCGGGAGGCGACGGTGTCGTCGGCCTGGTCCTGGAGATCCTCGGGGGTGATCTCGATCACCTCGGGCTTGATCTCGACGGCGGAGGGCAGGGCCCGGGGCGCGAAGGGGCTGTCGGCGGACTCGCGGTCGAGCAGGAGCTTGGCGCGGTCCTCGTAGTTGGTGGTCTCGGTGGACCGGCCGAGGCTTGCGAGCTCTGCTTCCTGCTGCGAGCGGATGTCCGCGAATCGGCCCTGGAGCTGATCGAGGCTGGCGACGCGGTATCGGCTGTGCTCGTCGATGGTGCGTTCGCGCTTCTCCATGAGGTCGATCATGCGCTCGTTGCGTGCGATGGCGTCGACCTGGCGGTCGAGCTGCCAGAGCTGGGTCTGGAACTCGGCGCGCTCGGTCTCGAGCTGGGCAAGCAGGTCGCCGAGGCGCTGCTCTTGCTGATCGAGGTAGTTCAGGTCGCGCTGGATGTCGCCCTGACGCGTCTCGTAGGCGTCGCGGAGCTGGCGGATTTGCGTTGCCTTGGCATAGGCCTCGTCGACGTTGAGTGATCGGTCGTCGAAGCGGACTCGGACAGTGCGGAAGCTGTCGCCGCGCTGGGCTTCGGCTTGGGCGAGCATCGCTTGCATGGTGTCGAGGTCGTTTTGGGTGAGCTCGACGACGCGGCCCGTGACTGCCTGCTCGCGCTCGAGCTGGGCGATCTGGCTTTGCAGCTCGGAGAGATCGGAGCGGACCTCGGCGATCTTCTCGGGGTACTGCGCTTCGAGGTCGCGAAGTTGTGCGCGGAGTGCGATGGGGTCGTCGATGGTGCTATCGATGACGCCGTTGACCGCCGAGCGGGTCTGGTCGAAGAGTGCGTGGACGCGGTCGGGCCCGGCGACGACGACTGCGCCGGCGGTGGCGATGGCGCCGAGGACGCCGACACGAACGAGGGTCTTGGTGATGCTGGGAGCGATGCAGGGCATGGGTGCCTCCTGGTGATGCCGGCGTGAGGATGCCGGGGGTGCTGCGGGTGAAAGACCGATGCGGCTTGGCTGGCGTTTGCCGGGCTGGCGTTTGCCGGGCTGGTGTTTGCTTGGGCCGAGCGTGCGATCGGTGGTCATGAAGTCTTTGGGAGATGGCTGTTGCGTCTTTCATGCTGGTGGGTGTGAAGGCCCGAAAACCGCGGCAAATGCGGTTGGCGTGCCGGCGGGGGGGGTGTCTGGGGGTATGCTGGGCGGTCGCATCGTTTCGTGAAGGACCCGAAGGAACCCATGCTCAGCAGCCCCAGCACCAATTTCATCAACCGATTGCGGTCGGACGATCAGGCTGCCTGGTTCGAGCTTTGGGAGACGTTTGGGCCCGTGCTGCGGGCGCAATTGAGCAAGTGGGGGCGTGGGCGGATCGGGCACGAGACCGTGCGGGATCTGTCGCAGGAAACGCTCGCGGCGCTGTCGACATCGATCGATCGGTACGACCCGGCGAAGGGTGCGCGGTTCAGCACGTGGTTGCTTGCGATCGCGAAGCACACGCTGGGCGATGAGCTGGATCGGCGCGGGGCGCTCAAGCGGGGCGGCGGCAAGGCGAACGCGCTGTTAGACGAGGCCTGGATGGGCTCGGCGCCGGGCGCGAGCGTCGATGAGGCGTACGAGGCGGCGGTGTTTCGGGCGAAGGTGGAGCGGGCGATCCGGCAGGTCGAGGGCGAGGCCGACTTCACGGACTTCGAGATCTACCGAATGCGGGTCTTCGACGGGCAGAGCGGCAAGGAGGTTGCCGACGCGATCGGGACGAGCGAGCCGACCGTGTCCCGAAAACTGACGAAGATCCGCGTGATGCTTCGCGCGTCGATCGGCGAGGTGGTGTCGACGTATTCCTTTACGCCCGAGGAGCTGGCGGAGATTGAGCGGAATGGGCTGAGCCAAAAGTCGTCGGGTGACAATCCCAAGACTGATTCCGGCAAGGCCCTCGATCAACTCTTTGATGAGGCGCTGGCTGAGATCTATCACCGCCAGCAGGAGCTCCGTCGCGAAGACGAGGCGGGCCTGACAGATTGAGCCCGTTCGCCAGACGGGCTCGGCAAGGGAGCACGGGCCATGCCTGTAGTGGGCGCATTCGCAATCGTTCTTGGGGCCGTCCTCGGCATCGCGCTGCTTGTCGCGGTGATCGTGCTGCTCTCGCGTGGCATCGGGTCGATCTTCCGCGTGATCGGGCTGGCGTTCGTGCATGTGTTCCGCTTCATTGGCGGCGAGCTGACCGACGCGCTTCGGCTGGTCGGCGCGGTTGTGCTGCTGCCGTTTGTTGTGCTGCTCACGATCGGGAGCATCCTGATCGGTCGGTGGAGTGCGACGACGCACTACGGGCGGGCGTTGCAGGACGAGCTTCGGGCGGCGGGGCTTTGCATCTATCGCATGGCGATCGGGCATCCGGCGCGGTTGCTGTTCTTGACGCCGATCACCGACAAGCTCGAGAAGCGGCTTCCGGAGGTGGTCAAGGCGGCGCCGACGCGCGACACGCCCAAGGGCGGGCGGACGGGTTCGTATCCGGGGTACCGGATCGTGGGGTCGCTCAAGGGCGGCGGGTCGGGCGGCAAGCTGTATGTCGCGGAGCCCGAGCCGATGAAGCGCGCGGCGCTCGAGCGCAGCGGGCGCGAGGTGGTCGACCAGGTCGTCATCAAGTCGTTCAGCCTGAAAGAAGGCTCGGGGCTCGACCAGATCATTCGCGAGTCGACGGCTCTTGAGAATGGCAAGAAGCTCGGGCTTGTGCTTGAGCACCACCGCGACGCCGACCGGTTTTACTACGTGATGCCGTACGTGCCGGGCGAGCCGTTCGGGCAGTTGATCTCTCGGCTGCACAGCGAGAGCCCGGCGGGCGGGCTCGATGGCCCGCGGATGCGGCGCGGCTTTGAGCTCGTGGGCGCGCTGCTCGAGACGCTCGATGGCTACCACCGCGGCGGCGTGTGGCACAAGGACGTGAAGCCCGACAACATCATCGTGAACGAGTCGGGCGCGCACCTGGTCGACTTTGGCTTGGTGACGCCGTTGCGGTCGGCGATGACGCTGACGACGCACGGCACGGAGTACTTCCGCGACCCGGAGCTGGTGCGGATGGCGCTCAAGGGCGTGAAGGTGCACCAGGTCGACGGCGCGCGCTTCGACACCTACGCGGCGGGTGCGGTGCTGTACGCGTTGATCGAGAACTCGTTTCCGGCGCACGGCGGGCTGAGCCAGATCAGCAAGAACTGCCCGCCGGCGGCGAAGTGGATCGTGCGTCGCGCGATGGCCGACTACGAGAAGCGGTACCCGACCGCGGCGATCATGCTTGCCGATCTGAATGCGTTGCTCGCGTCGGACGATCCGTTCTCGGTGAAGCCGGCGCAGCTGCCGAGCATGAATGGTGCGGAGGCTGCGCCCGAGTTGCCCGAGGCGCCAATCGATCCGCTCGAGTTGCAGATGCCCGCGGCGGTGGTGCAGCAGCGTCGCACGCCCGAGCCGAGCGCGCGGCCGGACACGCCGGCGCAGCCCGAGGTGCCCGCGGCGCGGCGTGCGCCGGCGATCCGCGTGAGCAACTGGTGGACGGGCGCGTCGGACGTGGCGCCGATGGGGCCCGATGTTGTGCGCGTGGGTCGGCCCGCGTCGCCGAACGCGCGGACTGCACGGCAGGGCGATATGCCTCGGTTGGTCGAGCCGGCGGGGCGTCGGACCGCGCGCGAGCAGCGGGAGTCTGCCCAGCAGCGGGCGCGGGCCGCGCAGGCGCGGGCGCACGATCGCATGCGTGGTCACCGGCGGAAGAACAGGAATCGGTATAACTCTTCCGGCGTGAATGCGGGCGTTGCGGTCGCGGTGTTCCTGTTTCTCGCGGCCTGCGTCGGGGTTGCGGCGCTTATGGTGAACGTGCGCGGCGGCTCGTACAACACGATGGTTGCGCCGCTGGCGGATGCGACGTCGGGCGGCGGGTTCACGGTGACGCGGGATGGCGTGACGATCAGTGCGGGCGGCGACGGATTGCATGTTGCGACGGCGGGCAACTCGGTCGCTATCGCGAGCGCACCGAGTACGCCCGACGTGCCCGGCATGCCCGACGTGCCGGGGGTTGGCGCGGCGGTCGCGAGCGTCGGGACGGTGCTTGTCGTGAGCGATCTTCGGGCGCCGATTGCCGATGAGCTGCTTGGCGTGCTTGGCGAGGCACGGGTGCGGCTTGCGAACCAGGGCATCCACGTCACGGGCGATGTGCTCATGGATGGTGCGATGATGGGCGATAGCTCGGCGCTGAGTGATGCGGCGATGAGTCCTGGGGCGATCGGCGAGGCGGTCGAGCTGGTCGCGCTCGCTCGGCGTGCCCGCGGGCAGGGCGTGCTCGGGAGCGATGAGGTGATCGAGGCGCTTGAGAGCCTGGACCGGAACCGTGCGGATATCGACGGCATCGTGTGGCTCGCGCCGGCGACCTCGGGCCGGGATGATCGCGTGGGGTATCTGGTGGTCAGCGCCGAGGGCGTGGATAGCTACGACGCCGATGGGCGGCACATCGCCGAGCATCTGCCGGCGGCGATCCGCAAGTCGCTTCGATAGGCGAATAGATAGCCGATTGTTCAGCCGGCGCTTGCGGAGGCGAGTGATTCGAGCGTGGCCCGGGCATCGCCAGAGTCGATCGTGTCTTGTGCGGCTTTGATGCCTTCGTCGAGTGTGTCGCAGCCTCCGCCCACGAGGATCGCCGCGGCCGCGTTGAGCACGCAGATATCGCGGCGCGGACCGGGTGTGCCGGCGAGCACATCGCGCACGGCCCCGGCGGACTCTTCGACGCTTGAGACGCGGAGCGCGTCGAATGATGAGCGTGCGAGGCCGAGCTGGGTGGTGTCGATGGTGTCTGTCGTGACTGCGCCATCGCGGACGGTGGCGATGATGTTTGGTGCGGTGGTGGTGAGCTCGTCGAGGCCGTCTTGGCCGTGGGCCACGATGGCGTGCTCGGTGCCGAGTGCGGCGAGGGCTTGGGCCATGGGCTCGACGAGTGCTCGGTCGTAGACGCCCAGGAGTTGGCGGCGTGCGCCGGCGGGGTTTGTGAGCGGGCCGAGTGCGTTGAAGATTGTTGGGAAGCCGAGCGATCGGCGTGGGCCTGCGGCGTGGCGCATCGCGGGGTGGTGGTGGATCGCGAAGCAGAAGCAGACACCGGCTTCGGCGAGGCAGGCGGCCTGGACGTCCGCGTTCGCGTCGACATTGACACCGAGTGCGGCGAGGACCTCGGCCGAGCCTCGGCCGGTGCGTGAGCGGTTGCCGTGCTTGGCGACGGCGATGTTGCGATCGCGGCCTGCGGCGGCGGCGATGATGGCGGCGGCGGTCGAGATGTTGAAAGCCTTGGGTGCGCCGCCGGTGCCGCAGGTGTCGACGATGGTCTTGCCTTCGGGCGTCGGGACGCGCGTGACGTGGCGGCGCATGACGCGGGCGGCACCGGTGAGTTCGGCCGCGTTCGGGGGGCGGGTCTGTAGGAGGGCGAGGAGTGCGCCGATCTGGGGCTCGTCGAGGTTGCCGGTGAGGAGTTGTTCGAAGATCGACTCGGCTTGCGCGTCGGTCATCGGCTCGCGGTCGCGGAGCTGGGCGAGGGTGGGCTGGATCTCGGCGGGTGGCGTCGTTGATGCTTCGCTCATGGCGCGAATATAGGGGCCGCGACCGGTTGTGGGGGCTGGCACGCGCTTTGGTGCGTGACGCGGGCGGTGCGCGGGGTCGGGCGGTGTGGCTCGTACAATGTGGTGATGTCTCGTGTGCCCAGACAAACCAGTGCGCAATCGGTGTCGCGTGTTGCGGCGGCGGCGTCGCGTCGTGCGACGCGGGGCGTGCTTGTGCGGCAGGGATTACGGGCGTTGCCTTGGACTGCGGGCGCTGCTGCGGTGGTGCTGGTTGGAACGCGGGTTACGGCGAGTGATCCGATGCCGACGCCCGTGTGGGTCGTGACGTTGGCAGGCGGGGCGGTCGGTGTCGCGGCGGTGTGGGGCGCGGCGCGCGCGCTGCGGGCGCGATGTACGGCGCGGGCGGCAGCGGTCGCTATCGATGAGCGGCTTGGGCTACGCGGTGCGCTCGCTTCGGCGCTCGAGCTTGGCGAGTCGGAGGCGGCGTTCGACAGGCTTGCGGTGCGTCGGGGCGAGCGAATGGCGGCGGAGGCGGATTGGAAGCCGGTGATCGGGCACGAGTCCGGGCGTGGGCTGTTGCGCGGCGTTGTTGGGCTTGCGGTGCTGGGCGCGTGCGCGTTTGCGCTTCCGAGTGGGCCTTGGTGGGCGCGTGAGGATGTGGTGCCGGTGGTTGCCACGCTCGAGCCGGAGGAGGCTGGCATCGCGGCCGAGGCGGTGGCCGAGGCGCGCGAGATCGTCGAGAGTCTGGATGGGCAGGAGTCCGCGGGTTTGGACGCGGAGGCGTCGGCGGCGCTCGCGGAGCTTGAGGATGAGCTTCGCGGCGGGACTGCATCGGCGGACACGGCCCGCGAGGCGGCGGCGCGCGTCGAGGAGCGGGCCGAGCAGCTTGCATCGCGTGCACGCGAGGAGCGGGCCCAGGCGGACCGCGAACTCGAGACGATCGCCGATCGCGTGGACGAGTTGCCAACCGAGTCGGACGATGCTCGCGAGTTGGCGGATCGGCTCGCGGCGGGTGACCTTGAGGGTGCCGAGTCGGCGGCGCGATCGCTTGAGGAGGCGATGGATCGGCTCGATCCGGCTCAGCGTGAGCGGGTTGCGCGTGATCTTGATCGGCTTGCCGATGCGATCGACGAGGCTGCGGCCGAGCGGGCTGCGGGTGACCAGGCTGCGGGTGATCCGGCCGCTGGTGATGCTGCTTCGGGCGGTGGAGATGCGGAGCGACTGCCTGATTCGATGTCGTCAGCGGAGGATGGTGTTGAGGACTCGGGGGCAGAGCGTGATCCGGTGAGTCCGCGGGGCGACGATCTGGAACCGGAGCAACGTGACGACGAGGATGGGTCGGCTTCGCCGGGCGAGCCCTCGTCGTCATCGCCTCCGTCACCGTCGGAGCGTTCCGAGGGCGAAGAGCCGGAGGGTCAGCCGGGGGATCGGTCTGAGCAGGGCGAGGGTGGTGATGAGCAGAGCGTGCCGCGCGAGGGTGGCGAGCGGGGGAGTGAGCCGGAGCCCAGCCAGCCCGGGTCGGAGCAAGGGGAGCCGGGGGAGCAGGGTGAATCGGGCGAGCAGGGTCAACCGGGCGAGTCGGGACAATCGGGCGAGCAGGGCGTCCCGCCGGAGCGTGACCCGAATGGCGAGCAGCAGGGGCAGCCGGATCAACAACCAGATCAGCAGCCGGGCCAGACGCCGGGTCCGCAGCCGGGTGGTGACACGTCGCCCGGCGAACAACCGGGCGAAGAACCCGGCCAGCAGCCCGGTATGGAGCAGAGCCCGACTTCGGAGACCGGGCCCAATGATGCGCCGGGTAATGAGCCGGGTGATCAGGCGACGGACCGGCAGCCCGGTGGGGAAGAAGGCGGGCAACCAGATGGGCAGGCGGGTGAGCAAGCGCCCGAGCAGCAAGCGCCGGCGGATCCGTCTTCGGAGCAACAGCCTTCGGATGGGCAGGGTGATGCTTCGGGGGCGCAGCCGGATTCGCAACCCGGTTCCGAGCCCGGGTCGGGTTCGGACGCCCAGCCTGGGGGTGGTTCGGGTTCGGGCGATCGTTTGAGTGACAGCATCCGCGAGTTGCGTGAGCGTCGCGGGTCGGCCGACCGGAGTGAGCGAGACGCGCAGCGGCTTCGCGAGCTTGCGGATCGGCTTGGCGATCCTGATTCGTTGGGCGATGAGGCTGGCCGGAGTGAAGCGCCGCTTGAGTTCAACGATCAGCCGACGACGCGGTCGTTTGCGCAGGAGCCGGTGGATGCTCGACCCGAGCCGGGTGATGCTGGGTTCGATCAGAACGAGCCCGGGCGGACGATCGCGGAGTGGCTTGGCGAGCC